>Ga0308157_10000357_pt1 | contig 162156 bp, 161 predicted proteins | sample PhyBR1_FD_201035 | JGI IMG/M metagenome (GOLD analysis project Ga0308157, IMG submission 201035) | Phyllosphere microbial communities from UC Gill Tract Community Farm, Albany, California, United States - DLSLB.R1 | ecosystem: Host-associated > Plants > Phyllosphere > Unclassified | place... | reverse complement strand
ACTACCCTAGCCACGATAGAAGCATTTGTCTGAGCTCATTTTCGTGAATTCGGGCGGCAAAGCCGCCCGAATTCACGAAAATAGCGAGTGCGGATAGCGTGATTAAGCTCCTCAATTAAAAAAAGCAACGTTAATTACGCTGCTTTTCTTCATTTATATATCAGCTTTTTAATAAATATTATTTTTTTATCGTCCGGATCCCAATTCTGAACTTCTTTGTCTACAAGATCACTATGTTTTTTATAGATATCTCTTAAGGAATTACCTATTGATTTTCTTAGATATTCATTGTCATGCAGCCTGTTCTGTGAGATCAAACGGATGGCTACGTCGGGGTTTTCTGTGAAATAAGGCCGGCTAGTCCAGATTCTTAACCCTTCAATAACGGCTCTTTTGATATTGGGATTATCATCGTCGATCCATTTTTTGATGATGGGTAAAGATTTCTCATAGCCCATTGACTGACAATAGTAATCAAAAGCTTTAGCCAGCATTTCCTGAACCCGCCAGTTATGATCTGTGGCAATGCTGGTCTCAAGTAGGTTAAGTGCCTCCGAGCTTTCCACCGATAAATGCCCAAATAAGTAGGTGGCTAACATCCTGATCTGATAGGCCTTATCATTAATAATTTGAACAGCAAATTCCTGGTGATTCAATGAGGCATCTTTTAAAATAAGATCACCGGCCTCAATAATATGCCTGAATCCGTGCTCCGTACTTTTCAGTTTTTCAATAAGTTCCTTCATTTTTAGTATTCTCAAAGTTAAAAGCATTTTTCGCTTTACTGAAATTCCCTTTTTATCGTTAGGGTCCGTGACTTAGCAGCAATGAGGAGATTAAAACTGATGATATAACACTGGTCAATGGAAATTCCCCCGGAATTCCAGGGGCGAAAAGCCTGTTTTAGCTTTGAACAGTTTACCGAAGGACTGCGGATGCCCGAATCCCAGCTCATAGGCTATTTCATTTACCGTCAGTTGTGTTGAGATTAATTTTTCTTTTGCTCTTTCAATCACTTTTGTGTGGATGTACTGCTGTGCATTTTGCCCGATGTTAGTACGCAGCAGATCACTTAGATACCCGGGTGAAATATGCAGCTGTTCCGAAAGGTACTGCACTGTAGGAACTCCTGAATGAAGAGATTCCTGACTGAGGTATTGATCAAGAATAGTCTCTGCTTTCTCCAGAATATCGTTGTTCACCACCTTCCGGGTGATAAACTGACGCTTGTAAAAACGGTTGACATAGCTGAGCATCAGTTCTATCTGGGCCAGCACTACTTCCTGGCTGAATTCATCCACACGACTGTTGAGCTCCCGTTCCATAATGGTGAAAATCGAAAGGATGGTTTCTTTTTCGCTTTCCGATACATGCAGGGCCTCGTTAGAAGAATAAGAAAAATAGCCATATTGCTTTATCTTTTGGGATAATGGATGACCCAACAGGAAATCGGGATGGATAAGCAATATATAACAATAGGTTCTGCTGTTATAATCTGTGCTCCCAACCAATTGATTCGGAGCTAAAAAAAGCATGCTGCCTTCATTATAATCATAGTAATCCTGTCCGTATTTCAGCCTTCCGCTATTCTGCGTGATAAAAGTAATCTTGTAAAAACTAAGGACATCATAAATCGGCGCCATGTCTACATTGAATGGATTGCTTTCATTAAAATGAACGAGGCTGATAAGCGGGTGCTGTGGGGCAGGCAAACCAAATGCTTTATGGCTTTCCGAAATGGAAATAAACCGGATGAGCCTGCTCTTCTTGTTTTTCATTTCATAAATTTAATAAAAAAACCTACGACTATAGGTATCGCAGGTTTCAGAATGTATTTAAAATCTACCAGGGAAGAATATGATCAGGACCACTGAAATCAGCAGGCCCTGTAAAGCTTCCTGTCGGTAGATCTTCTGCAAGCGCTACTCTTATCGGCTCAATAGAACCCTGTTCCACGGTATCGGTTCCCTGAAAATTATTGAGTGCTGTTGCCGTGAATCCGGGACTTACCAGATGTACTTTAATATTGGTATGTTCCAATTCAATAGCCAGAGAAAGGAAGATCCCGTTAAGTGCGGTTTTGGATGCGCCGTACACTGCATCAAAAGCTGAGCGATAAGGGTTCTCAGGATTTGAATTGATCCCAAGAGAACCTAATGCACTGGACACGGTAACAATCCTTGCTTCAGGAGCGCTCCGAAGCAAAGGTAAGAAGGCTTGTGTTACGGCGAGGGTTCCGAATACGTTCGTTTCCCACACCGTTTTTAACTCGCTGATGTCTGCCTTGCTGGCCTGTTGTGCTGTCAGAACTTCTTCCATTGTACGTCCGGGCTTTCCTGCATGCGAAATTGCAGCATTATTCACGAGTAAGGTAAGATATCCGACTTCTTTCTGTATGGTATCGACTGCTGCCCTTACCGATTTCTCATCGGTAATATCCAGCTGAACTGCCTTTGCCTTACCACCGATTTCTGCAGCTGCAGATTCTCCTTTCTGAAAATCCCGGGATCCTACATATACGGTATAATCATTATCGGAAAGGGCCTTCGCAATCTGAAACCCTACTCCTGTATTGGCACCGGAAACCAGTGCTACTTTTTGTTCATTTGTCTGCATGATTTAAACTGATTTAATTGATATGACAAATGTGGATATTTGTTTTTGAGTAAGTGTATCCAGATTGAGGATATGTAAAGCCGAATTGGGAATTACACAGAACACGACGTAAGTTTCGTGGATTTTATTTCCTGAAAACAGATGAAAAACTGAAAGTTCACGTAAAAAAAGATGATTTTTTAATGAGGCGTGAGAAAAATCTTTGAATTTTCGCAAATCAGAACAGGATTGAGCAACAACTATCTAAGCATGGAAACCTCCGTTCCAACTGATAAAAATACTTCAAGCATGCACCAACCGGGTGATCCGGGGTTGTTCGTGCAGACAGGTTTGATTATCTTTGCGCCTTTAAAATCTATATTCCTTTTGTCATCATTTTCTGAAGGGCAATATAACCTGATAATCCCGACAAACACAATTCCGGATTTTATCAACATCAGAACTCATTTGAATACTATTAAAATAAATTTATGAACAAACTTTTACATGGTGCAATTTTAATTTTACTTATGACCTTTAGTTTATCTAAAGCTCAATCGATTACCGTAAGCAATACTTCGCCTGGCGCAGCTGCGGTCTATACTTTTAATTATACGGCACCTCAGGCTATCGGTACGGGTACAAGCATTCCAAATGTCTTTTATCTTTGGCTGCCATCAGGATATCCAGCAATTTCGCCTGTTGTTTCAGGTGGTGCGGGTCTGCAGCATTATGTGACTTTTAAGGTTAACGGGATCACTTATCCCTGCAATACTGCATTTGGAAATGTTGGCGGATCCTGGGCATCGGGTATACAGCTTTCTACGGGAGGAGCATCGACAGGGGTATCTATTCCTGCAGGAGCTCAAATCCAGGTTGTAGTTTCCGGACTCATAAAAAATCCTACAAACAGTGGAAACTATAATTTTCTCTGGAGAATTTCCCAATCGAACGGTGCTTCTGTACAGGATTACAATGTTCCTATATCCTTCTCCTCTACCCTTGCAGTTAATGAAACAAACCATAAGCAGCAGCATATTATCATCTCTCCTAATCCATCATCCGATTTTATCAGGATTTCGGGATTGTCCCAGAGTCAGTTCTACCAGATTTATAGTGCCGCAGGTGTATTGGTGGGAGAAGGAAAGATTTCCGGCGACGAAAAAATTGATATCAAAAATTTAATAAATGGTATTTATACATTGAGGACCGGTGATCATCAGACTGTAAAATTTATAAAAAAGTAAGTCTTCGGATATTCTGCCGTAAAAATGGATATTCTTTCTTTTTAAAATACATGATCGTCAAGATTCTTACAACCCTTGGCTTTCATCGATATTCGCATAGTCCCCGATTTATATCCGGGGCTTTTTACTCAATATTTAGGTGTTTCCTGTCCGGAGAAACTACCTTTATTATAACCTGTTGATGATTCTCTAATTCTCCTTCTCCATATTCGTCTGAACCAAATGCGAAATTTGGTCCATCCGTTTCAAAACTATAACGATTCACTTTACTGATTTTAAGTTCAACTTTCCCTAAGGAATCGGCCACATATTGCCCTACCTCAACATATCTTCTGGGAATTCCCCATTTTGCCTGTCTTATGGTAACAGTATCGTTTACCCTGGGTTGTTCTGTTTGTGAGTCTATAACTTTTACTGTAATTGTGATTTGATTTTTTAAATCTGAACCATTGCCACAACTTAATAAGGTTATGCCAAAAAATATCAGTAGTATTGATTTGTAAACCATCTGTTTCTTAACTATTTAATGACTAACGGGCACTCAAGGCCTATAGTATTATTTTAAATCACTTATTTCTTTTGATTTTGAATTATAAAACTTCCAGTTATTCCCACCTAGTACTATATATTCGAGAGAGTCGGCCTTGATGCCCTTATATAGTGCATTGTTGTACTCAAAAGTTGTATTATAGTAAATATTATTTTTTCTATCATATTTAATAGGATTTACAGTTGTATTTTTCACAATACCATTTTCTTTAATAATCTTTGAAATATAATTTTTTCCTGAAGAAAAATATGGAATATATTCTTTTGTCAGTATATTTTGATAGTCAGCGTTTGATTTGGACCTGTATAGAATATTAAGTTTTACTTTAATTTTATCATTTACCGGAGAGACGTTCATATAATACAGTACAGAACATCCTGTTCCACATCTTCCGTTGTAATAATAATCCCATTGATTATTATTTCGCCTGACAATACTATCTTTTCCATAATAACTGTCAATATTCTGAATACTATCAATAATTATATCATCTTTAGTCAAAAAAAGTGTTGACTTTCTGTTTAATTCATCAAATCTTGTATAAAAATTATATTCGTGTCTGATCGTACAACTGTTGATCAAAAGATAAACCGAAAAAATTAAAATTATTTTTTTGATGGCCATATTTTTGTTGGGGTTTTATATTCATTAAAATATTGTAGCACTGTATTGAAACTTATGCCTCTGGCGGGAGTGGTATTATATTCTGCTTTTTTTTATTCTTGTATAAACTAATATGAAGTGATCTTGACTTATTAAAAAAAATAGATTAGTTGTTTGCTATAAAAAAAGGGATTAGGAAATTAGTGCCGCTAAACAAAAAAAATCCTATCCCTTGTACCAAGTACTAAGCAAAGATACAATAGAATTAGAAATTGCACCTTATATTCCAATTGGAAAAAGAGGTTTCAAATCAAAAGCACCTATTTGTGAGATTATTAACTGTATTTTATATAAACTTAAAACAGGCATTCAATGGTATCTTTTACCTGTTTTACAATTGTTCAGTAAAGAAGTTTTACATTATAAGACAGTTTTCGGCTACTACCGTCAATGGTGTAAAGCCGGAATATGGAGAGCCTGCTGGAGTGGTATTTTACAAAACAATAAATCAATGATCGATTTATCCAGCGCAGATGTAGATGGCAGCCACACTCCGGCGTTAAGGGGAGGTGAAGCCGTTGGATATCAGGGTAAGGAAAAAGCGTAAAACAACTAATGCCCTTTATTTGTCGGATCGAAATGGCTTGCCACTGGCCATGTCGATCCCTGTGTGTGGAAATCATAACGATTTGTTTAATATTGAAAAACATTTTACAGAAATGACCAATTTTTTACAGGAGTCGGGTATCTCATTGGATGGTGTTTTTGTGAATTTTGATGCCGGATTTGATGCGGAGAATCTACGTTTAAAAGCCTCAGGATTGGGGATAATAGCCAATATTGCACATAATAAAAGAAACTCTAATACAGATAATGACCATTATTTTGATCATCAACTATACAAAGAGCGATACGCCATAGAAAGAACAAATGCCTGGCTGGATAGTTTCAGATCGGTGCTCAACAGGTTTGATACCACCATTACCAGCTGGATAGGATTTAATTATTTAGCTTTTATTGTTATTGCCTGTAAAAAGATGATGAAAAAGTCGAGATGAGTTCATCGTCTAACGATTTTTCTTTTACTAGCATTTTAAACTCATCAAACTTAATGTTTTCCTTTAAAACATTTGTTTTAACCTCAAATAAATAATATTTTAATTGTGATTTATTGATCTCTTGAGGTTTCATAGAATAGGTAGTATCAATTGAAAATACAACATAATTTTTATTATATTTAAAGTCTACTGCTCCACTATCTATAATTAATTCATTATTCCTCATTATAGCATTTTGTTTACCTCCTTCAAAAATGAATACATATCCAGAAGGACCTTTTTCCCCAAAATCTGAAAAATTACCATTTGCTGCTACAATAACAAATACAATATATAATGATAGTATGGCTAGGAATATTATTAATATATACTTTTTCATATAAATAAAATTTTAAGGATAGATTCTTGTTGGTTAGGTTCTATGAAATAATTTATTAATGCCTTTAAAATTAATTTGATACTCCACTTTTGGAAGGCTATTATTGAAAAGAGTATCGTGATACGCTAAAACTCTTTACATTACTCAAAAATCTGCCCTGTATACATCTAATCGAATATCAAATTATCTCCTCGCATCATCATTTCTTTTATAATGGACAGTCTGTTGTCTCCATATTCCATGGACATATCAGAAGAGATTGGATATCTTTTCAGCATTTTCTTTTCAAACTCCTCTAGATTGTCATCAATAAGATAATTTAAAAATTCTTCATGCGCTCTTTCGTTATAAACAGGATTTAGTTTTGGAGAATAAGACTTCAAAAGGTTTTTATATTCTTCAACAGGCTTATGCCCGGTCAATAGTTCTTTGCATAACAGACTGTATAAAGAAAGCTGAAAGTAAATATCATCCTTCACTATTTTCCGATCTACCGTCTTTAAAAATGGCTCAACTTCATTCAGTTTATCGGCTAAAAAAAGCTGTTTCATTTTGTACAAATACAAAATTTCACTATTTTTATTTTGCTCCAAAGCACAATCGATCATAATAGACATACTGTCATTGACTTGTTTTCTTAATTTGGTATACTGTTCCCTTGAAAAATTATCATTAGATGTCACTCCTATTCTGTCAAAAGCTACCCAAAGAGAGTACCTTTTAATATATAAATTCCCAAATTTTTCATCACAGTTTATGGTATCTTTTTTACAAGAAATTATTGAAAAAAGAAAACTTATAAAAAATATTTTCTTAAACATATTTATCTTACTTTTATTAGGTGAGTGGTTTGCATTGCTCCCTTAGCTCCTGCGGGAATTTGATAGATAAGACCTATATTAACTTTTATGGTTGAATTCAAAGGGATGCTTCTGAAAGTTGCTGTTGATAAAACACTTGCACTTCCCTGAGAAGTATACACAGAATAATCCATTCTCGCATTCACTCCAATTTCCTTATTGATAAGATAACCATTATTTATTATCTTTCCATCTGGACCTATAATTCATAATTGGCAATATAAGAACCTCTTGTATTCATTCTTGAAGCCTGTGTGGTCATATTAACATCTGCGGTGCCATCATCATAAAAAACCATATCGGCAGTGACCCCACTTTGAGAGCCACTGGGAACAAATATTCCGGGACCTTGCCCTGCTTTCGGACCTTCCCCAATTTGCGGGATAACAGCTGTTTGTCCTCCCCGGCTGCCATTGGCAGAATGTTTTTCACTTGTACTTCTAATCCGTTTGCTTCTTATTGGTTTTCTTTCATCATTTCCCGGTCCATCCTCCATATGCGCCACATGATTAAACAACGCTACAATACCCCCAATTTTCACCCCATCCCAGAAATTCCCTCCTGTAAGGACAGAACCCACTCCGCCGGAAAGCATACTGAATGCCACCTGACCAGCTCCACTATTAGCATCTGATCCACCGGTTTTAAAATATCCGAAAGAAGCAAAACTTGCCAAAAATGCACTTGCAGCCGCAGTAAAGAAATTACCTCCCTGCATAAAGCTCAATGTTCCCTGTACCCCTGCATGAACAAGACTTCTTAAAGCTTCATTTCCTATACTTGCTGTAGCAGCAGAAAAGACATCTCCTATAACATTCGTTATCCCCGCACTGACCATAGTCATTACAATGGTGGAATATAAGTTGAGAATATTAAACTTTGCACCGGTAATCAAAACAGTGGCAGCGTAAGAAACAACAGCAAAAAGTACTGCTTTAACAACAGGAATTGCTAAAAACTGCCAAAATTCCCCACTCGGATCATTAAACATCAACTTCACGTCGAACAATACTATCTTTCACATAATAACTTTCATAATTCTGAATGCCATCAGTTCTGAATACTATGGTAAAATAATTTTTTCAGGATAGAATTTAAAACTACCACTGAAATATTTATATCCTCCACAATTTTGTTTTTTTAATTTAAAAATATTCTCTTTACTTATTTTATCTAAAAAAATATCAAAACCGTCATCTTCGAAAATAATGGTTTTACCACTTCTATATCTTTTTATTTTTAAATAGTATTTTTTTTCACTTTTTGCTTTTAAAAATTTTAAATCTAATGTATCATTAGTTTGGATAATTTTTTTTATAGTTAAGCAGTTAATTGTGTTTATTTTAAGAATGTCATCACTGTCTTTTAATAAATTAAAAGATTTTTTAGTCATTAAAATTTCTGGATTACTTGAATCAAATTCATCTCTATAGAAAAAATTATCCAGTACAGGAAATTCTATCATTAAGTTTGACTCAGTATTATTTTTAACATTTAAAATAAGTATTGAGTCATCCTTCTGTATAGTTGGATATATGTCTATATCTGTCTTAACTATCTTGCTGCAAGAGCTAAATAGAGGTAAAAGTGTAATAAGAAATGTAATTTTCATACTCAAAATTTAAAAGGCTTTATTAATTGTTTTAGTAAATTATCTAATATTGGATTCGAGTTGTAAAAAAATCTTTCCGGAATATACCAAGGTAATTTTAACCATGTATTTTTCTTAAATAATTCAATAGTCATTTTCCGAATGGCCACATGTCCTTGATTATCAAGAACACTACTATACTTACCCATATTTGTTACTGCTGTTTCGGATAATTTGAGGTGCGCAGAGTTATTTATGAGTACATGACCAACTTCGTGTGTAATTGTATTAACAAACTGTGCTTTCGAAGTATATGTACCAAGTGATAGATATATATCATTAGATGGCGTTGTTACTCCTAGGACATTACCTACTTCTCTTGTTCCACCAAATAAATTTTCAAACCATGTCTTCTTAAAAAATAAATTATTTTTTGCTAGACCATATCCTTCAGGGACTGAATTATAAACATGCTCCACACCATAATCACCAAGATTTCCATAACTTTCTTGAAATTTATGAACTGTACCATAGCTATATTTTACTTTATCAGAGTCAGAATTATTGTATAATTCTGATTCAAGGGTAGTGTACTCATGATTATTCTTAGCTCTATTAGTAGCATTATAAGCACTAACCATTTTACGTAAACCCCATGATACTGCACCCACTGCACCACCAATCACCGCACCTTTTGCTAATCCTTTCAGAAAATTATCTCCATTAATTAATGAAGTAATACCGCCGCCGCTAGCTCCGGCAATTGCCCCGTTCCCGACTGTAGACCAAAAGCCACCGGCACTAAATATCTCTCCAGCTCCTGCAGATACAGCTCCAGTAAGTGATCCTATCAATAGAGCTTTCGCAAATCCTCCAAAAGACCAATTATTAGTAAGTGTTGCCTGCAAAGCGTAGATACCAACGCTTATAGCCGCTCCTATAATTGCTCCTGAAAGTACTGTAGCACCCAGCCATCCTAATCCCACACCAACTAAAAACGGAAGAACCTCTCCTGATGGATCATTATATAATAAAGGATTGTTCATTGCATACCCATATTTATTGTAGATTTGGGTATTATAGGGATCCTGAATATTCTCATCTGCATTTAAAAATCTTCTTAATAGTGGGTCATACAATCTACCGTTCATGTGGATGATACCTACCTCTGCAAAATGCTCATGGCTGGTGTAACCTCTTTCCAATAACAATGAAGCATTATCAATAAGATTCTTGTCTGTAATGATGGCTCCGTTTCCAATCTGAAGATGCGTAAAATTTCCCCAGGCATCGAAGTGCCGCTGCTCTACTTTATTTCCTGCTTCATCGCTGATGGCCAGAATACTTCCGATATAATCTTTATGCAAAAATTTATAAGAACCGCTATTCTCCGTAAAGTTCTTTAAATATACAATATTGGATTCATAGGGAGTTCCCCCGATGTAAATGATGTGCTTTTCCTTTCCGGTCGTATTGTCTTTTACCACTTCATAGCTTCCGTCTTCACTGTAATACTTTGTGAATTTACCTTCACCATCGGTACTGAAGTTTCCTCCGTAGGTAACGCTTTGTCTCATGGCAGTTAAACCATACTGGAAAGCAGCATCTCCTTTCTCTCCATCGATAAATACCGGGTCATTATTTTCATTATAAACAATACTCTGGATGAGGTCATTATTGTAGTTCTGGGTTCCGGCTGTATTTAAGGTCATTCCCGTAGGCTGGTAAATCTTGGCAGAATTTTCATACTTCATGGTTCCTACCTGATCATTTTCTATGATTCTACCTTTAATGTCATAAACGTTTCTGTTTAAAGAAGACTTAATCCCTGTTACCGGATTAGTCCAGTTGACCAAACGGTTATTGTCATCATAATCAATGGATTCTACTATATTAAAATCTCCGCCTGTTGTTCTGCTTTTCAGCTCATTCTTTATTGCATCGAAGGCGTAGGAAAGCTGTAAAATGCCTGGCTTTATGGATGATGAATGGTTGACATTGATTAAGAATCCATTGGCATCATAGCTGTTATTAACATCCGCTGCTCCTAATTTAGCTTTCAACACCTGACCTTTGGCATTGGCTTCTTTGAGCTCCCAAAGCACAGCACCCGTGAGGTGATTTTTAACCTGATACAGGTCTCCGTTCCAGCTGCTGTATACGTTTTGAATATCCACTTTCGTAAGGACACCGGAAGAATACAGTTGTTTTTCATAGGAAATTACTCTTGCTTTATCATCATAGGTGATTCCTTTCTGAATAAAGTATTTACCATTGCTGCTTTCTGATGACGAAAGTATCCTTCCCTGCGGATCATAAGCAACACTGGAGCTGTAGGCTTTTCCTTTTGAAGTTCCCGACTTTGAAATAAGCCGTCCTTTATCATCATAAGCAAAGGATATTAATTTATCGGTTGCTTCCCCGCCATCAGCTGTAGAAAGTTCTTTTTGGGAAATTAACTGTCCTGAATTATTATAGGTGTATTCTTTGGTTCCTTTCGGGCTGATGATTTTCTTAGGTTGTCCGAAGCCGTCATATTCATATTTGTACAGCCCATTGGAAGGATCATTAAATTCCGATTTTCTTCCCCAGGAATCGTATTTTGTGGTTACGGTATTTTCACCATACTGAGCTTTGATCTGCTCTCCGGCGGCGTTGTAAGTGAACTGTATGGTTCCGCCTTTATCTGTTGAAGAAATTACATTTCCTAAGGCATCGGTGGTTTTTGATGTTGTTCTCCCGTAACCGTTAATCTCTTTGACAGTTGTTACCAAGCCTGAAACGGTAGTTTCCATCTGTTTACCATTGAATGCTGTAGCGGTCGCCTTTGTGACAGGAAATACGGAATCATCATAAGCAATCAGATTCCATTGGCTGGAACTCTGACCGTCAAAATAAGGCTCGGATTCTTTAATTTTTCTTCCCAGTGCATCATACTGGGTATCTTTAGATATAAACTGCCCCTGCCCAAATGCTTTAGTTGAAGTTTTATAATCCTGGCCCAATCTGTTGGTAAATTTCTTAGAGACACTTCCGTCAGGATCATATTGGGTAACAGTAAGATTAGCATGATCATCTCTTTCATACTTATAGGCAGTAGTTCCTCCCAAATTGGTTTTGGAAGTCAAGATCTTGCCCCAGCCATCATAAACGTTAACAATTGTATTGCCTAATGCATCAGTTTGTTTTTTTATCTGTCCCCAGTCATTATAGTCAATATGGGTTTCCAATCCTAAATGATCGGTTTTCTTTATGACAAACCTGCCTTTAGAATCATACAAAGCTCCGTTTGTCTGCATTTGGGAATCCACACTATTGGCGGTAATTTTTTGGATGATATTCCCGAAACCATTATAGTTGTAGGTTTCCAGTAAATATCCCGTATTGTCCCGGTTCCAGGTTTTTAAGGTTTTTAACAGGTTGTTTTCATATCCATATTCCGATTTAGCCGATTTAGTATCATTATAAGCCTGGATTGTTTCTGTTTTTGACTCCGGCCGGCCTACAAAATAACCTGCGCCAACGCCGACTAAATTGTGAGTATATGTAAAGGTAGAAGTCGTTATGGCATAACCGTTATTGATATTGGTTACGCTTTGGCCGGGAAGATAATAATCTCCGTACGTGACAGAGACATCTGTTGTTATACCCGTTAAAAAATCTTTAGTTTTGGTACTTTTCGGAACCGTAGCAGTGACCACCTTTGGCTTATCGGTATCAGCAATCATGCCTGTAACGGCTTGTCCGTTTAATATTTTATCTGTTTGGTAAACAGTAGATTTGAGACTTAACAGCTGGGTATTGTTTGCAGAAAGATCTGCAGGAAATCTCTGGTTTTCATTATTGGTTCTTATGGACCATTCTTTCACAGGAACTCCGTCATTTAAAGGGTCTATTTCTGCTCCGGACCAGATCTTGATATTTTCAAAACCATCGGCATACCATGAGGAGCGGGCAGACTGATGATAACCGATCAGTCCTTTTCCATGCATGTGTCCCGTCATCCCTCTGTATCGGAAATCCTGTTTTCTTCCTTCTTGTCTTAACTGGGATACAGCATACGACTGGTCGACCCTGCTTAAAGAAAAATAAGGATAATATTCTTTTTTTACTTTCTTATAAAAATCAGGATTAAGAGGATTATCCGGACTGACCTCTAAATAATCTGCTGATGTAGTAATTCCTCCCTGGCTAATAGTCTGTACCCGGGACAGCATTCCTACTGAAGAAGGAGATTTAAGCTTGTGCATCCTTTCGTGCCAGAATAGAAATACATCATAATAATTGTTATTAACTTTAATCTGTGAAGTGATAGGCGAGAATAAAGTCAATTCATTCGTACTGGCCAGATAATTATGACCTCCATATTTGGCGCTCTGAAGAAAATCTACATTACCGTTTCCACTAACTCCATTGGAGGTATAGGTATAGATATCATATCCAAAGTACCGGTTAAGGATAAGTCCGCTTGAATTCACCCGTCCCGCCTTGTTGAAAGAGAGCATATGTACAATATCCGATTTCCCGTCTTTATTGATGTCTGATACCGAATATACATGCCGGTATATATTAAAAATAGCGTGATTGCTGTTTTTATAATCTTCAGGGTTTCTGTATTTTAAAAAGCTGGTTTTCAGGAAACTGGAAAATCCTTTTTCGGTTCCCATATAAAACCTCCAGTTATCTTTTTCCTGAGTATCTGTAGTCGGAATGGTAAAATCCAAATTTCCATCGCCGTTGAAATCTCCAAATAGTATAGGAAATTCCTCTGCCTTCGTTTCCACTAAATTACCCGAGAATCTTATCTTTTTCAGATACTTATCAGAAGCAGCCTTTACATAGTCAAATACAGTATAGCTTGTATTGGAAATATTGATGTTCTCTGTTTTTCCGTCACCGTCAATATCCAGATACTGTTGTCTGCTATAGACATTTTCATTGATCCCGGATTCCAGGGTATAGGTGGATAAAGGATTGCTTACTTTTTTTAAATCGACAATAAAATTTCCTATGAGGGAGCTTTGATATTGCAGTTCATAACATGGGGTACCTTCTCCCCCGATAGGAGATTGCGAACCGGGCTTCGGGCTGCATGGCACTTCCACCCAGTTTCTCTCTTCTTTCTTAACAGTTATAAAGGCATCTGAAATACCATCACCGTTTACATCTCCTACATTTATTGGGGATACTATAAAGCGGCAGCCTGCTCCTCTAGGATCACTACAACCCGATGTATCATAGACTAATTTTTCAAATACCTTAACAAAGGTATTGTCTCTGAAAATATACCCACATACTTTATCATTCTCATATTGGACAATTCCGTTTCCGGTATGGATTTGTCCTTCTTCATCCAATAAAGTGTTAACCACCTTAGCTTCCGGAGTGAATATTTTACCCGTGGAAATATCGGTATAGGTATCATTTAACCCTCCAAGTTTTATTGTTCCATTGTTCATTATAAAATCCAGGTAGGAGTCACCGTTAAAATCACCTGTCAGTTTTACGTTATCAAAGCTGTCTACATTATTGTTGGAAAATTCCAAATTCGGCTGTATTGCAGCTGGATAGGTAAAAACGACCGGGTTAGCAGCGTTGTTATCAGCATTGTATTCCGTTATTTTATCAACGGTCTGATAATTCGTTCCGTTTTTCAGGTAGTCAACCGTATATTTTTTAAATTGGCTTCCGTTGGCGTTTACTTTAATTTCAGACAAAAGCTGAGTTTGTAAAAAACGGACCCCTCCTGTATAAGAATCTTCGGCTACGCTCCTGCCGGTATACGTAAACTCAATTGTATTAAAATGCGGCTTCCCTAGTGTCTCATTTCCTCCCCACTGAATATTGGAGATGACCGCTACATGGCTGGAAGCAGCCTGTGAATAATTATAGGTGATATAATTCCCCCGGGCATCCTTCCATTTGACAATATTGTATTCTATAGGTGTTCTAGCTGCACTGTTTCCTGAAGCTGTAGCTCCATACCATGCCTGGGATCCGTCTTCAAAAGTGATTTCCCAGTATTCAGGTCCCTGCCATGCCTGTCCGGTGACTGCGCCAACCGATTTTATTTTAATATTGGAATACTTTTCCGTAACGTATTCTACTCCATCCTTACCGTATTCACCTGATTTAAGAATCAGCCGCTGCCCGTTAAAATGATAATAATCTGAATAGTCTAATTGAATCCCTTTATTTTCTCCATCTTTCTCTATATTCTTACCGGTCCTTGAAATTGCGGTAACGCCTGACAGGTTCCAGCCATATCCGGCAATTCCGTTCGCAGAACCACTGGTGTACACCAAATTGATCTGTGGCGCCACAGATTTAATTCCCGGAGGCAAAGCAACAGGCAATGTAAACTGCAGTTGCCCTGCTCCCGTTACTTCGATATTCCCTTTGGTGTCGTGGAAGCTTTTCCCTGCCGGGGCGGTGGTTCCCGAAGGATTATTGACTCCTGCATTTGAATCCGCGGGACCGCCTCCCGGGTTTGCTGTCGCAGGACCGATTTTCGCTACAAAAGGATTCGAAACGCTTGACGTAGCATGAAATCCCTGGGCTAATACGACAGATTGCGGATCCTGAACCGTCCGTGAAGAACTTTCAGACTGGTATAGTATGGTTTGCGAATATCCCAGTATGGAAATAAAGGATACTATAAATGATGAGAAGAGTTTCATTTTGGAGAGTGATGAATTATGAATTATGAGTGATGAGTTATAAGTGATGAGTGGGTGCGTGAAATGTTAACAGGTGCTATCTTTTGGTAATATTTCTACTAAAGACGCTGCCGTCTTTCAGGGTAAAACGCAGGACGTATACGCCCCATACATAACCGGTCATATTAATTTTTAACTGTCTGTTAAGACCGGGCATATTCTGCTGCCGGAATTTCCAGTGCACCGTGCTGTGCTGGTACAGAGCGATAGATTCGATAAGATCATCCGCTTCTTCTGTCCAGTCGATGGTTAATACCTCATTTACCGGAACCGGATACAGCCTGATCTGTTTCCAGAAAGCCGCCTCATCGGTCGCTGAAGATTGGGCCTGAGCCTTAACTACGGAAACTTTTTTCACATGTTCCTCCGTTGTTTTATTTCCAGCATTTGTTCCCCTGTATCTCTGGTTTCCGGCTTCATCATATCTGAAATACACTTCCGTTTGCGAAAAGCCCAAGAAGCCTTTCATCAAGGATAATAACAACAGTAATTTTGTTTTCATGGGTGTTATTTTTTAGCGGTTAAAAGCTGTTGAATCTGTTCTTCCAATCTTTCAATCTTTGCAGACTGCCGTTTCAATTCTCGGTTTTCTGCCTGAAGCTGCTGGATCTGCCTGTTTTGCTCGATAGAATACAAGGTCAGCTCTTCGATCTTTTCCAGGAGCCGGGCATCCATCTCTCCCAGGTTAATCCCTTCCTTGGCAACTTCTTCCGCAGAAGGAATGTTGGGTAAATGCCCTTTTTCTGCAATATAATGCTCGACATCAGCCAAAGAACGGAGCTTATAATCTTTTTTAAAAACATAATCCGCCCAACCGTTAACCGCCGGGCTCTCCACTTTTACCTGCCCGGCCTTGATCCCTTTTCTGACATAGAACAGGTAGTCCGGATCATTATCAAACCGGTCTGTACCCACAGTGATCTTCCCGTTATTAAATACCACAAGACTGCTTTTATGAACACTGTCCGTAAATTTTATTTTTGTAATCCCGGGAGAATCGGGGGTACTCACAGAAGCAGGATCCGCTTCCGCGGCATTATTAGGCATGTGAAATTCCATATTTCTGCTGCCCATGGTCCGGATGATTACATCAGACGGTACTGCCCAACGGGATGAGCAGCCACTGCACAAAGCGGTGGTGATCTCTAATCTTCCCCCGGCGGGAGTTCCCACAGCACTTCTGTTTCCTATTGTAATCCCGTTAACATAAGGACCGCTAAAAATTCTCAGGCGTTCGGTATTCCCCGTTTTAAAAACAAGCTCTTTATCATCAGTGGTTCCTATAAAATTGCCTGCGGGAGCTGTGCCTGCGTTTCCTGTAGTATTCCAGGTCTGTGCCCATGAAAAGGTGAAAGTGAAAAAGGCCACCAAGAGTAATTGTTTTTTCATCTGCTATGTTTTTATTGATATCGTTGTCCACGAAAATAAATCAATTGTAAAACAATGTCAATTCTTTATGCTGCAAAATGAAAAAAGAGGCTAATCATCTGATTGATAGCCTTTATTGTGTTTAAAATATTAATTATGTTGAGAATATTTTATATTATTTTTCAGGTGTGAATGGGACGATGCGAAATTGTAATTCTGAAATAAGAGATAGGCGGATCCAGCGACAGAACTTGTCGTGTTATGGTTTAATTTTTGTAAACAGGTATTGGGATTTCAATGTATGGATTGAATTGTGATGCTGGATTATTTTATCATGTATATGAAAACAGTATTGAAAACGTTTTAAAATCAATATTCGTTTTTCTTTTGACTGAATAAAACTTTTAGCAATAGAATAAGTATCTCAAAAGTTTGGGCGTCTTTTGTTTATTGATCTAGTTGTACTCTCCTACAGATGACATGAAGGTATCTACTTTACGATACAGTATCTAAAGAAGTTTTTATTGATGGTGGCTTGTGTGGATCGAGGTGTACAAAGGTGGTACATGATTAAGATGCTGCAACATCTTTTTTTCTACTTTCTCGCACGAATCTCGTCGCATTAACTAATAGTAAACCAATATTTTACAATATTTGAAGATAAATTTAAATATACATTGGTACTACTTCTGTACACCTCCAATCTTATAAATTACTGTAAATTAAAGAATTAACATTTCCCGAATGCGACAGATAATCGATACTTTTCGCCTGACACCTCAGTTTTCATCCATTTTTAGGACGAAAATTAGTTTACACTTCTAACAAGGAAAGCTCAAACTTTATACTAAACTGTTTTAATCAGTCTACTTATTAATTCTCTATTGGATTTACTAACTCCAAAATCTTTTGATAGGCTTGACCATTTACTAAGTGCGGAACTTGTTTGCTCAATAACATTCCCTATGAATTCTTTCGATAGTTTTGCTTCCGTTCCTAATTTAATCAGATGTTTGACGGTAATATTTCGTCCTTCTCCCATTACCATAGTGCTTTGTTCGCCACCTGGCCCATTGGAGAAAGTAAGGTCGTAAGCGGGTGATAATTTCCAGTCACCAAATTCATTCATCAAAAACGAAATATTCTTAGCATGGTCGTCTCTATTGTGTGCCATCACATTGAAAACTGCCAACCGAAACATTTTTTCTACCTCCCTAATATCTTTGGTTAAAACAGCTGTCAAGGATAATAAATCTTCATAATCAAGAGATGGAAACCTAAAATTACTGTGAACGAGTCCACTCACTGTATGCATATGAAGACGCTTATTTCCTTCTCTATCAAAACGCTTAACAGCAAAATAGCCATTCCCTTTTTGTGATGGAAACAAATGGACTTCAGGCATTTTAATTCCTGCATCTACAGCCATTAAAGCGTAAACATATTCGATTGCGCCCGCATCTTTCCCATCTAATGAGTTTGGAAATTTCACCATCCAAGACTCAAAATTATCGTTTAACAAATTCGCTCCGTAGGATATATTTTTTCTTTTTTCATCAACGCCAATCAATGCTTTTGGCCGTGCTCCGGCAGAGGATCCGTTCAAAGCCAAAAGTTCTGCGATCACTTCTTCTGAATCACCTTGCAAAACGTCTTCAGTCTGAGTAGCCAACACGTCCAGATCAATCATCTCATTACTACTATCCGGACTATGATCCGGCTCATAAATCAATGCGCCCATACCGTGCAATCCAACGTACGCTAAACGGTCAAGTGGTGAAATGTCAGATGAAGAAATTCCTTCCGAGCGAAGCATACGGTCAAATAGTAATCTTCCCCACCCGTCGGGCAAGCTATCATTGAAAACACCAGCCAAACCTTCGAAAGGATCTCTTGGAAACTCTATCACGTCTCGTTGTAAAGGAAGTTTAATAGGTGAAATCTCCAAATTGCTTTGCAGAAATTCTTCATCGTATTGAAAATAGATGATATTATCACGAGTTGCCAGACGTCCAACAGGTTGAATTCCAGAACCAAAATTCAATCCTACTTTTATTTCTTTGATGGATAATTTCATTTTCTGCTTCCTCGTTTTTTTATGGGTTTTTCCTCTGATTTCAGTACATCGTCAATAGATTTAAAACTCTGTTCCTTCGGTTTTAAAACATCAACCATTTCTTCTAAACCACCAACCACTGAAAGCAATTTTAAAAATGAATCCAATGAGATCAAGCCTTTTTGCTCAAATTTCCTGAGAGTTGGTAAAGGAACACCCGATCTTTCAGCCAATCCTTGCTGTGTTAGATTCATTTGTAGACGTCTTTCACGGAGATTATCGACCAGTTTTTTTTGAGCTTTAGACAAGGATATAAATAACATAATAGTAGTATTTATTATAACTAATTATCAATAAATAATATTATTGTATTACAAATATATATAATTTTTAAATAGTTTTCGTTTCACTTGTCGTACCGTTCAATTATTTTTTACGTTTCTGCATATAAAGCTATTTACTGATAGATCTATCAAGTTATTTATAACTAAAATAATTTAGTCTTTTTTTCACTTGTTCCCAATTAGATTAAAGCAAATCAATAAGATGTTTCCCAATCGATTCATCCAGTTGCCCTTCCTTATTAAATATAGAAATTCTTCCCAAACCGCATTGATGATTTGGATCTTCTTTGATCTGAACAAAAGATTTAAAATCATTCAGATTGCTATTGTTTGAAGGGTAGAGCAAAAGTGACCTTTTACTCTTCCAGTATTCGTTATAAACATACATCTGTCTCAGATCATGTGTAGAAGGCTTTGAATCATCAATATTCTTCCATTTTGTATCAATAATCAAAATATCTTTATTCTGCTCATCAACCTTCTTTTCAATAACAATATCAGGCCGAATGGTAATTCCGTTCCAGAAATCTGTAGAATTTTGTCCATAGACTTCAATATCGCTTCCTTCAGCGGCTTTTTTTAATATTACCAAAACATATTCTTCCCAGAGGCTGTTCATGTCAAAAAGCAATGCCAGCATCTTTTCAGAACCGCTTGAAACATTAGGAGCATAATTTAAAATAATCAGTCGTGCAATCGCTAAAGCCGTTTCATAAGGCGTAGTCTTTCTAGACTTAGGAATTTTTGTAAATGTACTTTCATTGGCTGTAATGGCTTTTACTTCGGGGAAACCCAATTGTACCGTTTTACATTTGCTGTAGAGATAATTTCCTTTGGATAACGTAGCTATAATTTCCAGAGCCTGTCCCAAAATCTGATGAATCAAATGGTCTTTATCATAAACCTGATGCGTCGTATAAAATCTTTCTTTATGCACCAGATTCTTTTGAATATGACCGGCAAATTCCAGTTTCCCTTTCAGTGCTTTTACATTTCCTGTCTCTTTGTAATATTGTTTGATTAATCCCTGGTGAATCAGCAATTGAACTTCATTCAGAAACCATTCAAAATAAATATCTAAAAGATGGATGGATTGCCTGCAAACATTGGCCTGACCGACCTGCTGAATTTTTAACTTCCGAGTGACTTTAAGCATTTCAATAAGAACCTTTTGCCACTTGGTTTTGTTTTCTTCCGGCTCATGTCGGTCAATCTTTGGGAGAATCTCAATAGTAAGATTGTCAACTTGAATAACGCCGACAAATTGTTTGAATCTTACTCCATTATGACTTAAATCAAAATATTTGTTACTATGTAAAACATTTAATTTTGAGAGAGCTTCAAAATGTCTTTGTTCAAAATCACTGCTTCCAATAGGTAAGAAGCTGTATTCAAAAACTTGAATGGTATTTTTCTTCAGCATTTTTAAGCAAGCAATGTCTCCAGTGCAATATCAAAATTAAACGCATCGTCCTCAAACGGAATTAATTCATAAGACTTAACGATTTCAATTTCATTTCTTGTCTCAAACTCAGCAAATATGTTTTGAGTATTAGTTTTAGAGATTTCTTTCTCACGAACAAATCCTTTCCCCAGAATCAACCCGATTTTACCGTAATCACTGTAAAAATATTCTTGAAGTAATGGAATAATTTCGTCTTTAAAAGACTTTTTGAAATCTTCTTTGATGAAATAAGAATGCCCGAGTGTATAATTTTTATCTAGCAACAATTCAATTCTTTGATTAATCTTCTTCATTATAGCAACTCTCGAATAGTCTATAAATTCTTTTTGTTCTACAACCTTCAATTCCGGCATCATTTCAATGAAGCTAAATCTTCTTCTAAGTGCTGTATCCAAAGCTTCTACGCTTCTATCCGCAGTATTCATCGTCCCTATAATATATAAATTAGATGGGACGCCAAAATCTCTTTTGGAATAGGGTAATTTTATGGTAAGTTCATTTTTTGCTCCGAGTCTTTTGTCTTCTTCAATCAGAGTAATTAATTCTCCAAAGATAGCAGAGACGTTCCCACGATTGATCTCATCTATAAAAATAGCATAATTACTATCGGGATCTGAAATGGCTTTCAAACATAATTTTTTGAATATTCCATCTTTAATCTCAAAACCTAATTCTGTTTCATCCTCATCTAATCTAGGCTTTATTCCTTCAATGAAGTCTTCATAGCTGAATGACTGATGAAAAGTAACAAAGTCATAATTTTTAACCAATGTTTCTGCATTTCCTATAAAATTCTGAGTGGATTTTAAAATCTCAGAGGCTTCAGGGTAGTATTGATTTAACAGTTCAAAATCTATTGTCCAATTCGAATTTTCATCCTTACTAAAATAAAGCGGCTCTGATCTATCCCGTACTTTTACATTGGGACATTCTAATATTGTGTGACTTTGCAATTGTCCCCATATAGTAGGTCTGACATTAGTGGAATTAGATAACTTTTCTTTAATTTTTACTAATTCGTGATTATATATTGTATTGACTTTAGCAGTTTCTAAATCCAGTAACGCAATGCTTATAACTTGCCACCAACTCAATTCTGATACTAAATTTTCCAAAAACTGGTCTCTGGATATTGATGAGCCTTTAAGCGTAAATTTATCAAAAAATTCATTTTGGAGTCTATGGGTCTTTCCTGTTCCAGGTGGACCATATAAAATTTGATTTAAACTATCGTTACCCATACTATTTAATTTAGTGTGATTTGAGGTTGTATTATTATTTGAAACTGTTAAAGAATCTATCAGATTAAATGTATCACTGTAAGCTTCGCTTACTTTTTGAATTGTGTCGGCCGTGGCAATATTAAAACCTGACCAGTCACCTATTGCATTATTCAATTTTCTCTGTGATTTATTAATCCAGACAATCTTAATTACCTTATCTTCAGAATAACCATTTTCTAAATATTCGTTATCAAGAATTACACCTATTCCGGCCATATTTTTGGTTCCTCTTCTGACTATTACTATATCACCGTCAAATACTTTATCTAAAGGATATTCGCCACCTCTCGTCTTATGATCTCCTGAACTACCAGCACGAACCTCATTGTTGCGCACAAAATCATCGTAATAATCATCGTGCTTTTGTCCATCAACCATCGTGCTGATCTGACAAAAATTTTTCTTTAAAGCATGTTGTTTTTCTTTGCCCGTAAACTGACTGAGAAATAGATTTACTTCATAAGGGTAACAATATGGAAATTTCTCTTTGTAGAATTCGAGTAGTTGTTCATACTTTGCAAGTCCTATATTATTAATTTCTTTCCCAATGTTTGTTGAGGTTGGTAAAAGTGTAGCTGTTCTTTCATCAATAGGTAAAAACATTTCAGCATTTATCAAAAATAATGTCTGCGTCAGTTTTACAACTCCGACATTAATTATTGACAGTACATCTTTGAATTGTTCATTATTCAGATTTCTACTATTAACAGCATCTGAAAATAATCCCCAGATGATATCCACAGAAATGCTCTTTCCATCAGTGTCAATATATTTTCCTTTTTTATAATACAAGCTTTTAGTCTGAGGCGTTGGCGTAGGAAAGTTCCAATCTGTTGGTAAATCTATGTCTAAAGAAAAAGCATCAATACAATTTTGAAAACTTACAGCTCTTTGATTTTTTGTATTTTTTTGTGCCAGTGTATATATAAACGATAAAGGATCTGCTTCGGGGTTCGTATATATCGGGTGGGTTTCACCAAATACTTCCCTGGCTTTTTCTTTTAAAAGTATATTTCTTTTTTCTTTATCAGATCCTATTAAATCTATTGCTTTACAAAGTGATTTAAAAAAATCAACCCAATCATATAATCTTACATTTTTAAATTCTTTCATATTATTTAAAATAATCTCACTAACTACCTATTCTTCTTGAAATTCTCTGCCTGCTCCAGTACATTTTTATACACCTCATCCTGCGTAATCGGCGGATAACCGAATTGATGAAGCTTTACGATGATTTCCATTTTCAGCTGTGCTTTGATGTCGTCTCTATCGCTCCAGTCGGGAAACTTGGAAGTGTCGTCTACTATTTTTTTGATTTCTTTGGCAAGTTCCAGCATTTGATCCGTATCAAATTCAAAACCGTATTGCTTGCAGACCATATCCAGAATATCGTAGAATGCTTTTTCTTCGTAATCTATTCCCAAATCTTCAAAAGATGCCATTTCAGTCTGCAGTTTAATAATCAGATCGAGAATCTGTTCGGAAGTAGTTGCTTGAATACCGTCGTAATCTAAAATATCCAGTTCGCTTCTTTCGTTGTAGCTGTTGATGATTTTCTGAAGCCTTTCTGAGAATTCAATACCTTTTACTTTGTTTACTTTTTTGAAATCGGAAATTGCCTGTTTCAGCAATCTTTCAAGGATTTTTATTTTGGTATTCGGTAATTCCAGTGCATTAATTTTCTCAAGAAATTTATCATTAAACAGATCAATTGCATTGGCTTTGTTGTCATCCAGTTTAAAGATCTCTTCCACGCCTTCCGAGACAATGGCATCTTCCACCATTTTACTCACTTTAGCATTCATCTGCGCGGTATCAGGAGCTTCACCTTTGGTCAGTTTTACGACAATTGATTTAATGGCAAAGTAAAAATGAATCTCATCAGTTTCTTTCTCATTAAAGATTTCCGAACCGCAGGTCAGATTGTAGGCTGCCTTCAATTTCTTAGTCACGTCTACAAAGAATCTTTCAGATTTTTCTGTGATCATAACCAATTCAGAAGTCCGATTCAGGCAATTCAACTGTTCGATCGGTGAACCTTTAAAATAATCTGTTGTGTCAAACTGATAGAAAAATTGCCGCAACAGTTCCATTTGATCTTTTACAATAATGACGGCTTTGTCAATATCTTCAAAATCATTTGCCGCAGTCATGTTATTGAACATTCCCAAAGCGTGATTCAGATTTTTCTTGATCCCGATATAATCGACTACCAAACCTTTGTCTTTCCCTTCAAACTTTCTGTTCACACGGGAAATGGTCTGAATGAGATTATGCGTCTGCAAAGGTTTATCAATATAAATCGTATCGAGAAACGGAACATCAAAACCAGTGAGCCACATATCAACTACCAGAGCAATTTTAAAGTTGGAATGCATTTGTTTAAACTGTCTGTCCAGTTCTTTGCGGTCTTCCTTAGTTCCGAGAAGATTCCACAAGCTTTCTTCATCATCTTTGCTTCTGGTCATCACCATTTTGATGCGTTCAATGGGCTTGATTTCCTGCTGCTCTTTCTCGCTCAGATGTTCCACAAGAGTTTTCTCATTCCATTCCGGTCTTAGCCTGATGATTTCTTTGAATAATTTATATGCAATCTCCCGGGAAGCACAGACGAACATTACCTTTCCGACAACGGTGGCGTTCTCCTCGATTCTTTTTTCATAATGACTGATAAAATCCTGTGCAATGGCTTCAATTCTTTCAGGATCGCCGAGAATTACCTCCATCCTTGCAATCGCCTTCTGACTTGCTTCAACATGGTATTCCGAAGCACCTTCTGCAACTGCATTCTGATAATACTTTTCGATTTCCACCACTTTAGAATGATTGAGATTCACTTTTGCAGCACGACCTTCATACACCAGACGAACCGTAATTTCATCCACCACCGATTCAAACATGGTGTAAGAATCTACAACAGGCCCAAAAACATCCAGGGTTTTATCAATCGGGGTTCCCGTAAATCCAACGTACGTCGCATTGGGAAGTGAGTCGTGTAGGTATTTGGCAAAACCATACGATTTTTTTACGCCATCGTCATCAATGCGGACTTTCAAATCAAGATTAACCTGCGAACGGTGGGCTTCATCGGAAATGCAGATGATATTGGTACGGTCGCTTAAAATCTCGCTGTCTTCTGCAAATTTCTGAACGGTCGTCAGGAAAACACCACCGCTTTCTCTGCCTCGCAATCTCTCCCGAAGATCGGCTCTGGATTCTATATTGATAATATTTTCATCGCCAATAAAATCTTTGGCGTTGGTAAAATCTCGTGATAACTGATCGTCCAGATCGGTACGGTCAGAAATAATAATTATGGTGGGACTTGCCAATTGCGTAGAACGCATCAGCAGTCTCGAAAGGTAAAGCATCGTATAACTTTTTCCGCAACCTGTGGCACCGAAGTAGGTGCCACCCTTTCCATCGCCTTCCGGTTTACGGTGCTTTTGGATATTGTCAAACAGTTTGTTAGCAGCATAATACTGCGGATAACGGCACAATATCTTTTCTTCTTTTTTGGAAGTATCAGGAAACAGAATAAAATGATGCAGAATATCACAAAGCCTTTCCTTGTTCAGCATTCCGTGGACGATGGATGTGGCGGTATGAATGCCCGTCAGTGCTTTCTTTTCATCACCTTTAATTTTATGCCAACCGTAGAAGAAGCCGTAAGGGGCAAACAGAGAGCCGGCTTTGTTATTCACGCCATCGCTGATAATGCAGAACGCATTGTATTTCATCAGTTCCGGAATATCTCTTCGGTACCGAACACTCAGCTGCTTGTACGCATCATAAATGGTAATCTCTTCCTCAATGGTTGTTTTAAACTCAAAAACCACCACCGGAATTCCATTGATATACACAATCAAATCGGGAATACGCAGTTCTTTTCCCTGAATCTCCAGCTGGTTCACAATCTTAAACCGATTGCTTGTCAAAAGACTGGTTGAATCTATATCGATGTAGCGGATGTGTAAATCTTTTTTGGAAGGATTGTGTCTTTTAAAAATCAGACCGTCTGCCAACAGTTTCCCAATGTATTTATTGCTGTCATACAGATTGGAAGCTGGTTGATACGCCAGTTCATTGATAAGGGGTTCCAGCTCTACCGCTTCCAAATCAGGATAGCGCGATAGTAGATAATTACTCAGGTCTTCCCGAATCAAAACCTCCTGATGCGATGCCCGAACTAAGTCTTTACCACTCACATACTCATAGCCTTCTTCTTTCAGAAGATGAATAAATGATTTTTCTAATTGGGATTCGGTATATTTCATCATACAAAGTTTAGATTATTTGAGAAGCTTTTAATTCATATAAATAATCTAAAGCAATCTTTATTAACTTATTATTTTTAGTTTTTTGATTTATTTTAATATGATCATTCAATGACATCACCCCTATTCTTTTTGGATATATTTTTCTCCATTGGTTTAAATCATTAATTGTTAAGTTCGTCAAATGATTTGTATCTAACTTATACTCAATTGAAAAATCACTAAACTCTTTTCTACTTTCATATAATTTTTTAACTCTATACTCATCAATAGTCTTCTTTTTAACAAGTTTAGTCATTCCAATTTCGGAATAAATCCACGGCGAAACAATTTTGTTAATTACATCACGTGGCCTAACAGATTTGGGAGTATTGATAAAAATAACACACTCACAATTATCAATCATTTGCAATAATGCAGAATTAAGCATCATATGAACATGACTCGATACCTCTAAGACTTTTCTATATATTAATTTTCCATCCTCATCATGACTATACTTTTTATCTAATAGTTTTTGCAAGTTTTCCGAGTACCCCCAAATACATGAATCTATAAAACACTCTAAACCAAATTCTTTTTTTAGCCATCCAGCAAATGCAATAACTAAATTCTCATCAGCATGGGAATGAGAAAGAAAAATATCGGCACTAATTTGTGGAAACCAATTTGACTGCATCTTATCTCCGTCAAGACTTCCATTATCATTTTTAAATTTATCTAAAGTATCTTGTATTATTCCATCATGTTTTCTAACAGTTATGTTTCCAATATTTAGGTAATATTCAAAATCATCAAAGAAGCTTTCATCAATTTTTTTTAATTCAAATCCTATATACATAATCTATTTAATAATCCTAATATTACACTCACATTTTTCTTTTTCAGTTTGTTTTTTTAAATCATTATTAAACATAGAGTGATTTAATAGAAAAACAAGAATTATTAATAATCCATAAACTGAAATAATTGTCCGGCCAACGAAGCAAGCCCAAAATTTACATGAATACTCATCTAAAATAAAATAAGTTGCTATAAATGTTGAAATTAAAATTAAAATAAATAGAATTAATATTTTGTTAAATGTAGATTCAAAATATAAAAGTGAAATAACAATTCCAATTATACAGATGTGTACTATTGCAATTATCATTATATTTCTTTTTTTATCTGTCAAGTTAGAGTTTGAAGGAGCTATATAATTTTTATAATTCATATCCAGAATTAGATTATTATTCGGGGTATTAAATTGTTCTATAGTCTTAGAGTAGATATAGATATATCTTCTTTCTTGTTGCAGAAAATAGGCATTTGTAAACCAAAACAAAAGAATAATAAGAATAATAATTGCGCTTTCAACAGGAAAATTATAATCTGAGTATTCAACTAAATAGTTCCCCTCAAGCTTATTTAAGCCAAATATTATTCCTATTAATGTTATTGCCCATCCTTTAATAAGGAATGAATTTGTACTCATACGATTTATTGTATTTTGTACAAACTCTAAGTGTTTAAGTATTTTATCGTCCATGGTTTAGTTTTAGTTAGTTTATGTGTGTGAAAGTTCACTTCATCTTTAACCATTGTTTTAATGGGAAAAGTCTACTACTTCCGTTTTCGTCGGCGGGATAAAATACATAATATCCTTTTGGTATGTATGCACCTCCATTGTACTTTGTTGAACCATCTTGATATTCTATCCATGGGTATATTTTTAAATATTCAGCTCCGTAAAAAGACTGATTACTTTTATTAATTGGAAATAGTGCTATATTATTCAAATATTTATCAGCATCCCCTAATCCTAATTCCCAATTACACCATTTTGAATTAATGGCATTTTGAGTAGCAACTAAAATAAACTTATCAGATGCTTTTATTTTCTCTTTTAATCTATGAGCAGTATCCGCATTAGTATATGCTGGCATGGAAGTGTCCATCCAATCCACATAAACATCAACACCTTCATTTTTTAAAAATGCGACAACATCTTGCATTATTGAGAATTCATCATGTTTATGAGATAAAAATATCATAGGACGAGTATTATCGCGGAATGAACTTTTACTTAAGTTTATAACATTATCCGCTGAAAAGGTTTTTGTCCTATTTCGGTAGTTAGATAATTGGTATTCTGAAATGTAGCTCATATTATCTTTCTTTCTTTAATATATAATTAGATAGTTGTTTACTCTTATCGTAGGCATTATTGATATAATAGTCAGGATAATTCAAAAATTCGTTTTCATCAACCATTGTTATATATGATCCATTAAGACTATCATAAGTATTACAATCATTACAATGTTTCAAAGGTGGATTTGAATTGTAATGATTTCGAGAAATAATTGGAAATAAATACTCGTTTCTGAACTGCACTTTATACAATCCGTGAGTATTTATAGAATGAATTTTTAACCAATCTGTTGAACCATTAATATTCATAATAACAGCAACTACTCCATTCGAGCTAGAGGTTATATCACCCCGTTTATAATTATGTAGTGAATATTCAATTTCCCAATCAATCCACTTACTTGATATCATTCTCGGAGAAATGATTACTATTGTAACAGAAGTGCTGAAAATCATATCTTTTAGATACTCTTTAATTCTTTCAGTAGTGCTATCTGATAGATCTGGACTATTTGATGTTTCTCCACGATAGAACTTCGCATCTTCTCCTAATTTTTCAAGAATTTTATTTCTTAATTCTTGCGCTTCATCGTATTTGTATGATATAAAAGTTTTTTTTGCCATAATATCATGAGTATTGACTTCTAACTTTAATTGCTCTTTCCACTAAATCCGATATGTTGTTTTTTATATCATCATAAACATATTTGCTAGTCGAATAATCAGATTCAAAAATTGGAATATAATTAGCTAATGGATTTTTTCCTTTAGATGATTGATTACCATATACATTTTCAAGTTTGTGTACATAAATCCCACAAACTGCTTTACCAAGTTCCCATGCACGATTGATTTCGTATTTTACCCATTTTCTTTCACTTGTTTTCTCTCCAATCAACACTACAAGACAAGATTTATCTCTGAGGTTATTTTCAATCCAAGCTTTGATAGTTTCATCGCTTTTATATTTAACTTCTTCCCACTTATTACCATTTACTGGTTTATCACCTTCAACCGTCCCAATATTACGTACTTGCCCGGCACGCCAATTATCATTATCAAAATGAAAACTATAAAAAACTTTTCTTGCCATGATTATTAAATTTTATCAATTAAATATTTTTGAAAAAGTGACCTATACCCGTAGTCTTTAAGGAATCTTTCGTGTTTTGCCTCATCTCCATCAGCTAGATTGTCGAAAACAATTTTTGTTGCAGCCCCAGTACTAGCAATAGGTAAGATTAATGCTTCGGGATGCAATTCTTTAAACATATTGTATTCATCTTCAATTCCATTCATTCCACCAATAAAAACAGCAGCTGCAAATTTATTTTTTGTAAACATTTCATATCTCATTTCAGTAAGACTGCTTGGTATGTCTCCTTTATCCGCAGTAAACACTATGTTTTCAAACTTCTCATTATCTTCTGGAAACTTATCTCTAAAAAACTTTGATTGATAAATTGTTACATGTTTTTGAATTTCTGTCTTTATAACTTGAAACAAATACTCTTTTTGCTCTTGTGACGACATTTCAGTTAAAGACTTATCTAGTCTGTATTGAATTGTTCTTTCAATAACAAAATTTATTAGTGGTGTAATAGATGGATGACCTCCCCAAATAATCTTATGCTTATCAATAACAATACTTGCTAAAGCAATTACAGCATCTCTAATCGCAATAATATCTGCAGTATCATAATATTTTGGATGTCTTTCTGGCAAAGGAACACTTGCTGATAAAAATATATTTTTCATAACAGATTATTTTAGTTTGAGAATATTGTATTAAAATCTGACTTCTTGAGTGTTTTGACTTGTAAATACTCATTTAACCAATCTAAGTGTTCTAACCAATAATTACGAATTGACAACTCATCAAAAATCAAAGTTATTGATTGAACCTCTTTGGTTTCTATTTTTTTAATAAGATTCTGAGAATTATGACAATTTATAGATTGTGGAATACCGACCGTTGGTATGTAAACTTTTAATTTCCCATTATCTAATCTTTGAGTAATATACTTACTATATTGCAAGTTAACTTCTACACCATTGTCATTAGCAGCCTGAGTAAAATCGGTTATCAACCAGTCTTGACGGGATGCCAAATTCCTTGCTCTAGAACTTTCAACTAAATCAATAATTTCAGATAAAGTATTATCTCTCAATTTCCCTTTAGTTACATCCGTAACGGGAGAATTTTCAAAGTCTGCATATTTCAATTTCTTTGAATGAGCGATATGTGCAAAATCTGCAAAATCACAATCAGGCCAAAGCAAATGAACTACTCCAATTCTTTTTAAATGAGCCTTATCTAATTCTTGTTTACACCATTCACTATTTAAAAAATCTTTTGTATTTAGCATTAAAATTAAATCACAATCCGTCATACGATGCCACAATTCTTCTTGAAATTCTTCTCCTTTATCAATTGAATGCGTATCAATAAATACATCAAAATTATTTCTTTCTAAAAATTCATATAGTTGTATAGCGATGTTGCTAGATTCTGAACGTTTATAAGAAATAAATATTTTTCTATTTTTTCTTAATAGTTCAAATCCTTCTAGTACAATGTTTTTTATTTTTTTTATATTACCTACTAATGATACTCCATTCTGATTTGTTAATAGTTCTGGTATCTCCTCTGTAAAATTATCATTGAAAACAGGTAAAATGATATTGCCATCTAATTTTTGATTTTCTAAAATTTCTATTTGATTTTCAGTAAGATTATTCTTATGTCCTGCATAAATTACAAATGCTGGTTGACCACCTGAATATTGGTCAATATTCGTTTCTCGAATTATATTTAAGGCTCCGGTAACAATTTTGAGTTCATCAAACCCTTTTCTCAATTCTATTTCTAGTGCTTTAAAAAACTCTTCATTTTCACCCAAGAGAATAAGCTGGTATTTATATTTCATAATTAAATTTGTTTATTAGTTAATAATATTTACTTCCTCTCCAACCGCCAACCGCGACAACAACAAACTTTGTAGTTGTTTGATTTTTTGTGTTTGTTTGATATAATGATTTTTTAAAGAAACAATTTCTTTTATTTTACTTTCAAAATAATCAACAACTTGTATATTAGGAATTTCTTTATTAATCATATGAATATCATTCCTGTTTAAAGTTGGAACAGCAGAGCCAGCACCTAATTCTTTTAAATTTACAGTTTGCAAAAAATACAATGAGTAAAAAGGTTTAGCCTTTTTAAAGTTTATGATATAAAGCGATGTATTTAATGGCCAACAAGGTTGGTCGTAATAAAACAATTCACCCAATGAGCCACTACGACCAGTAATTATTGTTGGTTTATTTATTTTAAATTCATTATGATATTCAGATATTCCTGTAGAAGAAAATATTGGATAATCTCCTTTAATTCTGTGCTGTGACGGTAAGTCGTGCCCTCTCTGGAAAGTAAATAAATCTCCAATAGTTCCAACTTCCCATCCCTCCGGAATCTCCTTCCCAAGCTCTCCACTCAAAACCATTTTACCTCCAGAAGATTTGTAAGGTTTTCCCTCTTCATTTGGAAACTCAAAATCCACAAACCAATGTTTATACAAAGCCTGCGCGGTAGCTTCCAGTTTTTCGCAAATCTGCTCGTTGACTTTTATTTTGTTGGTTATGCTATGGTATTGCGCAACAATTTGTTGCTGTTCTTCTATGGATGGAATAGGTAATTCAACTTCGCACATATCTGCCCAATCAAAAGTTTCTCTCGTACTGCCGTGCGAATGAAATCTAACATATCTGTCAAACTCAGGTCGTGCAAACCATAGCATTAAATATTCCGGAAGCAACTGTTCAATATCAATCACTTCAAAAACAACATAAATTTGGGAAACTAATGCTTTGTCATACTGATCAGATATCGCGATAGATATTTTATCACCGTTTCTAGAAGTCACTGTTCCATACGCAAACTGTCTTTTAGCAATAACTTTATATGCAGACATATCAGTTCCGATAACATTAGCGATTGATGATATCAGTTTTTTGGTGATGCTCACACCTAAAAGAATTTTGGTTTCCAAATCTTTATTCCGGACATTAACCTGCCGAATATAATTCCCCAGTTTTTTATAACTCATATCCCAAAGTTTTAAAAACATTGGAAACCTCCTCTTTCAATTGGCTTTCCTGCTGAAACAAATCTTTCAAATCAGTCTGCAAACTTTGCATCTGCTCATCATAATCCAGACTTTCATCACGGTTTACAAATTCAATATATTTACTCGGCACCAAAGAATAATCTTTTTTACGAATTTCTTCCAAACTTGCGCTGTAAGAATATTCGGGAATATCCTGATGCGTTTCTTGCCAGTTTTGCTGTTGCCAATTATGATAATGGGTAGCAATGGTAGTAATCTCTTCTTCGCCAAACTGAATGAATTTCTTTTCAAACGGTTCACCTTTTTGTCGCAAATCCATAAACAAAACTTCTCCTTTACGATTACGATAATTTTTTACGCCGTCATTGACCTCAAAAGTCCGTTCGTTCTTATTACGGTTCAGAATCCAGAGGGTCACCGAAATATCGGTAGAGTAAAACATAGCTCGTGGTAAAATCACCACCACTTCTACCAAATCATTTTCAATAATCTGTTTTCGTATTTTATATTCTTCGCCACCACCGCTTAAAGCGCCGTTAGCCAAAATAAATCCGGCAACACCATTCTGAGAAAGTTTAGAAATCATATTCAGAATCCACGCATAGTTGGCGTTGGATTTTGGGGGCACTTCATACCCTGCCCATCGTGGGTCGGTAGTCAGTTCGCTGTCGGCACGCCAATCTTTTAGATTAAAAGGTGGATTCGCCATAATATAGTCGGCTTTCAGATCTTTGTGCTGGTCGTCGCCAAAAGTATCTGCCGCTTTGTTCCCCAGATTACAAGAAATCCCACGGATGGCGAGGTTCATTTTTGCCAGTTTATAGGTCGTATTGGTCAGCTCTTGACCATAGATGGAAACATCTTTTTTGTTTCCCTTATGCTTTTCAATAAACTTCAGCGACTGTACAAACATCCCACCCGAACCACAAGACGGGTCATAGATTTTCCCTTTGTAAGGTTCTATCATTTCCGCAATCAGGTTTACAATCGATTTCGGTGTGTAGAATTCTCCTTTTCCTTTTCCTTCGGCAATGGCAAATTTGCTCAAAAAATATTCATAGACGCGTCCCACAATATCGTGGGCTTCATCTTTCAGCGTATCAATATTGTTAATGGTATCCAGCAAAGCCGAGAATTTAGATTGATCCAGTCCAAGACGGGAAAAATAATTGTCGGGAAGCGCCCCTTCCAAAGATTTGTTGGTGCGTTCAATGGTTTTCAAAGCAGAGTCTACAATCAAGGTAATATTTTCCTGCTTGGCGTTTTCCATAATGAAAGTCCATCGGGACTCATCGGGAAGATAAAATACATTTTCCGCCTGATAGAATTCGGGAATATCTAAGAATGCTTCTTTGTGTTCATTAATGAGTTCCTGTCTTCGTCTCAGAAATTTGTCATTCGCAAACTTGAGGAAGATCAGACTCAAAACCACGTGTTTATATTCGGAAGGCTCCACAGAACCTCTTAATTTATTGGCAGAATCCCATAGGATTTCTTCGGTACTTTTAGTTTTTGCAGCTGTTTTCGTTGCCATTATTTCTTTTCTGAACAGTTATCTAATTAATCGCTAAATATAACTAAAGGACAACAAAAGAAAAAACGGTAAACCACATATTGAGTAATTTTCTGAATTTTATTTTAAAAAAATTGTTCAAGAGTAATTTTTATTGCCATGCAAATTCTATAGAGGTTTTCAACAAGGATGCCTTATCTGATGCTAATCGAATCCTTCAGAGAAAAATTCTTCTAAACTCATATTAAAAGCTTGAATTATTTTAACAAGTGTGCTGAATCTTAAATCCTCTCCTCTTTCATATCTTCCAAATTGAGCACGTGATATGTTGTGTTCGTAAGCAAAATACTCATAGCTTGTATATCCCTTGGCTATTCTTATTTCTTTAATTCTTTTGCCTAGATTTTTTAACACAGCTTCTTTAGAAAACTCATTTGCCATACTTATAAATTTTATAACTAATAATTATTACAAATCTTATAAATAACCATCACTTATGTTACCACTTAAAAGATGGATCTTATTAGTATCTTTTTTGAAATTATTTTATATCTTTGAAATAAAATAGTTGGTAATGAAGAAAGAAAAATACATCACTAAAGAGCTTTCCACTTCAGCTTCTATAGTATTTAATTACCAGAGTAATGATTTGAATAACTGCCCACTAGCCAAGATGTAATTAATTAGCGATTTAATATAAACTTCATAATACGCCCTTATGAAAAGAACAAACCCTCTGCCCCGAAAGCTCAACGATCATCAGTTATATGAACTGCTGAAAGAAGGCAATCCCGTTGCTTTAAACCATATTCATTCCCGCTACAAAAGACTTCTTTTCTGGCTCGGAAAACAGATGCTTGAGGATGATTTCGTCGTGGAAACGCTTGTTCAGGATGTATTCCTCAAACTATGGTTACACCGTGACACCATTGAAACGCCTAATCATATTCTTGGCTTTTTGCGGTTTGTTATGAAAAGAGACTGTATAACCTATTTCAATACGCCGAAAAACAAATTCACCCGCTTAACGGCTTCTCTTGAAAGTTTTGAGAATTATCAGGATTACCTTGTTGGGTACGATCCGTTACATGATAAAGAGAATCTCTTCAGCCAGGAATCCGATCAGAAAAATTTTGATGAAGTGAATAAGGTATTAAACGTCCTTGATCCCAGAAGAAAACACCTGATCGAACTTTGCCTGGAATATGGTTTTCAGTACAAACCCATCGCAGAAGCTATGGGAAGCAGCGTGACAGGCATCAGCAATGAGGTAAGCAGAGCCATAGATGATCTTAAGAAAATTCTTAACAGAACTTCTTTTGAACCGCCGCAGAAAAAAACTTTCGATAGAGAGCAGTCAGAAAAACTAAGCGCTCAACAACTCGAGATTATGAAAAGGAGGTGTGAACAAAAAGCTTCATTTGCGGTAATTGCCCGGGAACTCAAACTACCTGAGAAGGAAGTCCATCGGGAATTCCTGTATGCCTATCAGTATTTACAAAATCAAAATATTTCTCAAACACTTTTTTGAAATGGAAAAGTCCACGATAACCCTGACCCGGAAAATTCAGATGCTGATCGATCTTCCTGCAAATGAACAAAAAGAGATGTGGGAAAAACTCTACTGGTATCAGAACCGCTGTTTCCGGGCGGCTAATTTCATTATTTCCCATCTGTATGTCCAGGAAATGATCAAGGATTTCTTTTACCTCACGGAAGAAATCCAATACAAGCTGGCTGATGCAAACAAAGATGAAATGGGAATCTTCAACCGTTCGAAAACAAATACCACCGCACGAATGGTCTTTGACCGATTCAAAGGAGAAATTCCCACCGATATCCTGGGAAGCCTGAACAATACCATTCAATCCACCTTCTCTAAAAACAAAGCCGATTACTGGCAGGGAACCAAATCACTGAGAAACTTTAAAAAGGACATTCCCATTCCGCTTCCGGTAAAATGCATCAGCAAAATGAGATATGATCCTGAGAAGAAAGCGTTTTGTTTCAATATGTTTGCGATTCCGGTGAAAACGTATTTAGGAAAAGACTTCACTGATAAGCGGCTGGTCATGGAACGCCTTTTAAGAGAAGGGATCAAGCTTTGCACCTCACAGATTCAACTGAAAGACAGGAAAATCTATTGGCTCGCCGTATTTGAATTTGAAAAGGAAGATCATGTTTTAAAACCCGAAATTATTGCAGAAGCTTCCCTGTCTCTGGAACACCCTATCGTCGCAAAAGCCAACAATGTGCGGATCACTATTGGTTCGAAAGAAGAGTTTTTATACCGCAGGCTGGCAATTCAGGCAAGTCAGAAAAGGATTCAGACAGGCATCGCTTATGCCCGTTCCGGAAATGGAGCCAAAAGGAAACAAAAAGCTCTCTATAGAACAGAAAATCTGGAAAGCCGGTATGTAAGTCATCGGCTTCATCTGTACAGCCGCAAGCTTATCGATTTCTGCATCCGGCAACAGGCAGGCACATTGATCCTCAAAGATCAGGAAGACAAGATCGGCATTGCCAAAGAACAGGAATTTGTCCTTCGCAACTGGAGTTATTATGAACTGCAGACCAAAATAAAATACAAAGCCGAAAAAGCCGGTATCGAACTGATCATCGGCTAGAAAAAATAACGAGGGTGCTTGTAAACCCGCAGGGTGAGGTCATGAAACGCTCACTAAATACTCAATCGTATATACAACGGCGTGGGCTTTCTTTTTTCTCAGAGGCAGTTTATGAGCTAAAGGATTACGGTCCAATCATAGGTCATATAAAATGAATAAGAAGAAAAAAAAATCCGATTTACTTCCCGATACAGAACTTAGAAAAAATATTCCCCAGCACCTCATCATTTGTGACTTCCCCTGAAATTTCACCCAGATGTTCTAGGGCATTTCTCAGTTCATAAGCCAGTAATTCTGTAGAGATTTGGAAAGAAATGGCTTCTTTCACTTTGTGTACGGCATCCAGGGATTTCCCCAGGGCTTCAAAGTGACGTTGGTTGGTGATGACAACATTGTTTTCGGCAGATTTTAACTGTTCAACATAGGAAGACAGTTCGTTCTTAAGATCCTGCATATTCTGGTTTTCTACTGCCGAGATTTTAATAAAATCAAACTCATGGGAAATTGAGTTCCGGAAAATATTTTCAACCGTTTCGTAGACAGCAGGTGAAACTTCATCTATTTTTGTGGCGCAGATAATTAATTTAAGATCGTCCCTTACCAGAGATTTTATCATTTCGATATCTTCCGAAAAATCTTCTGTAGCGGCATCGGCAAGATATACCAGGATATGCGCGTTCTCCACTTTCTCTTTGGCTTTTTTAACGCCGATCGCTTCGATCTCATCCATGGTTTCCCGCAATCCGGCCGTATCGATCAGTCGGAAAGCATGTCCTTTGATGTGCAAAACCTCTTCGATGGTATCTCTAGTGGTCCCTGCGATATTGCTGACGATCGCTCTTTCCTCCTTCAGCAAAGCATTCAGCAGGGTCGATTTTCCGGCGTTGGGTTTCCCGATAATGGCGACGGCGGTTCCGTTTTTAATTGCATTTCCGTACTGGAAACTTTCGATTAGGGAATTTAATTTCAGTTCGATTTTATCAAGCAGCTGGTTCAGAGCGCTGCGGTCTGCAAATTCCACATCTTCTTCCGCAAAATCAAGTTCAAGCTCGATCAGGGAAACGAAGTTCAGCAAATCTGTTCTCAGGAAAGAAATCTCGTTGGTAATTCCTCCTTTCAGCTGGCTGATCGCTACCTTTCTGGATGCTTCATTTTCCGATGCTATGACATCGGCAATAGCTTCGGCCTGGGAAAGGTCGATTCTCCCGTTGATGAAAGCACGGAGCGTAAACTCACCGGCTTTGGCCATCCTTGCCCCGTTTTTGATGAGCGTTTCCAAAATACGTTTTCCAATATGCGGGGAGCCGTGGAAAGCAATTTCCACAGAGTTTTCGGTCGTAAAACTTTTAGGTGCCAAAAATATCGACAGCATCACCTCATCGATGGCCTCTTCCCCATCGACAAAATACCCGTAATGAATGGTATGGGACTTCTGTTTCTCAAGATTTTTTGCCGGAAAAGATTTCTGAACGACCGGTAATGCATCGTTCCCCGAAACTCTGATAATGCCTAAAGCTCCTACTCCATTGGCCGTAGCCAGTGCGCAAATGGTATCGTTATTCATGCTGCAAATTTACGGTTTTTAATGACAGGGAATGATATGGTTTTTCTATGGCCCCGATTTTCAACTTTTATCTGTAATTCTTTATATACCATGGCCCCCGGAGTTAAAAAACATAACCTATGAATTTTTCAGGAGCTTTTTCCGGCTCTCCGCACTCGCTATTTTCTCTATTTGGGCGGCTCGTCTGCGACGAGCCGCCCAAATAGAGAAAATGAGCTCAGACAAATGCTGCGATCCGGGCTAGGGTCGCAGTCTTTTGTTAGCGATGAGAGTTTAAATATTAAAACCTAACAGGTTTTAGAAACCTGTCAGGTTTGATCCAAAGCCTGTCTGAGCATCATCTCCCATTATCAAGGGGTTCAGAAAAACGGTATTATCTAACGACCATCCTTTTGTCCCAGTATCTTTACCTTTTCAAGCCACTTCATCCGCTGTACTTCACCGGAAGTCTTGATAATCCCGATATAATCAACCTTCACCGGTTTCACGCCACAGAATTCCAGAACCGATTTCTTCAGCTGATTGACACTGGGTCTTCCATAAGAAAGCTGGTAATACCAGCCCGGCTGATCCAAGGTCGTAATAATGCGGGCTGTTTTTCCCTTCAACAGCTTATCCCACCAGACCGAATTTTCACGATATCTGAAAGCCATTCCGGGAAGAAACAGCCGGTCGATGAATCCTTTGGTTATCGCCGGAAGTCCGCCCCACCACACCGGATGGATCCAGACCAGATGATCTGCCCACCGGATCTTTTCCCAGGCATCAAGTAAATCAGGCTCCAGATCCGTCCTTTTCTGATAACCGAACTGAAGATTGGGATTAAATTTCAGATCAGCGATCACCATTTCTCTTATCTCTGTGCCCGGGCTTTCCGCACCCTGACGATAGGCTTCAGCCAACGCAAAATTGAAAGAATCCCTGTTGGGATGACCGTTAATGACCAATATTTTTTTCATGACTCATTTGTATAATGATGGTTTCGTAAGCATTCAGCGATTCGATAAGGGCCGCGGGTGTATGAAGCTGGTGACCGAAATAAATTTTATTTCCAAGGTCGTTTTTCAGTAAGGCTTCCGTATGCAGAACAGCAGATAAAGCCGTCAGTTCCGCCTGCCCTTTCAGGCTCTGAAGACTGATTCTCCGGGTTTCCGTTTTATTTTTGACGATCACTTCAAAAACAGAACGGTCTCCGTTTCCGCTGGATCCGAAAATCATTTTCCGCTCTTTTAAAGACAGGATATTGTAAAGCCTTATCTTCTGGAAAGCCCCTAAAAGCCATGTGATGAATTTTGAATTATACGTCATTTTCACACTGACATCCGGAATTTTCTCCACCTGATTTAAAATATACAGATCCGGAACATCAAAATTGTAAGCCTGCCTGTTTCCTATTCCGAAAGAAAAATCGAAATATTCGGAATTCAGAAAATGTTTTACTGGAACAGGGCTGTTATGTTTGTACCGTACAAAAGGTTTAGCTACGTTTTCTGCCATGAAATGGGCCGAACTCTCACCCGCCAGATCTTTCACCGAATAATACACGAAAAGTTTCACCTCTTCTATATTTTTCATCGGTCCGGATTGTGAATTGACCAGGCCGCTTACAATTCCGCCCATCCATCCCGAACTGAAGACAATTCTGCTGCTGACGATCTCCTTTTTAGCCAGATCATAAGCTTTCACCAGATCAGGAGTCGGTTTTGTGATATCCAAATAGTCGATCTTATGCTTTATGGCGAAACGGAGCACATGATCCTCCTTATCATTTACGGAAAGGATAATAAGCGATATATTTTTCCGGAGAATAGTGGTAAAGGTCTCGGGCTTTGTCACATCGATCCTGAGATCATTTTCCGTTTTCCCTTCTTTTCTTCCTCCTATGAACAGGTTGACCTGCGGGTTTCTTGATTTTAAAATTCCGGCAATGGTCCTCCCAACCATTCCGTTTCCGCCGATAATCAGAATATTTGACTGCATATACTTTTTTTTACAAAACTATTCAGTCAGAAGATCAATAAACAGGACAAATGTCTAAAAGGAAATTTCCTTCCTGATCCGGCTCAGATGCCTTTGGGTAATTCCGAGATAGGAAGCAAGATATTGTAAAGGTATTTCCCGGACGTAATTAGACTGATGCTCAAGTAAGGAAGCATACCGTTTGGCGGCACTGTCTCTCTGAAGCTGAAAAAAGCGTTTTTCAAGCTCCAGGTATTCCTGCTCGGCAATGATTTTCAGGAATTTGATCCAGTTGAGGTTTTCGCCGGCCAATTCTTCAATTTTTTCTTTTTTCAGGACTAAAATTTCAGCCTCTGAAATCGCCTGCATATTTTCCCGGCTTGGCAATCCGGAAATAAATGATGAATAGGAAGCAATAAGATCATTGGGAAATCTGAAACAGTAGGTCATGTCTTTCCCTTCTTCAGAAATATAAAAGGAACGGAAAATTCCGGATTGTATAAAGGCGATTTCCTTACATTTTTCACCTTCTTTTACGAAATACTCATTTTTATCCAGTGTTCTTTCTTCAAAGAGCGACAAAAAATGAGTGACCTCAGCTTCGGAAAACAGGGCGAAATTTTGAAAAAACTGTCGGAGCATGACGATTGGAATTTCTGCAAAAATAATAAAACGCTTGCGAATTCCCTCTAAAAAGTAAAATCACCTCCGACTTGAGGTGATTCTACTGCTTTGAATTACTAAGTATATATGAAGAGATGAAATGATGTCTTTTGTTGAAACAAAGATACACCCTCTCCATCTTCAGCACCTCAGGATAAACCCTGTAATTTTTCCGTAAAAATACGGTTGCACAATTAAAAAAGCCCTATACAAAAAGTATAAGGCTTTATTTTTACAGATTATTTTATTCTTTTACAGCGGACTTACCAGTTCCAGGAACCAGTCTTTAACCTCTCCTTCCAGATAAGGACCCAACTTCTCTTCGCACGTTCTGTGATAAGCGTTCAGCCATTCTATTTCCTTTTCAGAAAGAATCTCTCTGACGATCGTATCTTTGAAGAACGGACAGAAAGTAAGTGTTTCAAACTCATAGAAGGTACCGTGGATGGTTTTCTCAGCTTCTTTTACCGCAATTAAATTTTCATGACGGATTCCATACTCCCCTTCTAAATAGTAACCCGGCTCATTGGAACATACCATTCCTACCATGAGATCCTGTGGATTCATATCTTTTCTAATGTTCTGGGGCCCTTCATGAACGTTCATAAAACTTCCTACGCCATGACCGGTCCCGTGGTTGAAATCTTTTCCTTCCATCCATAACGGAAGTCTAGCAATAGCATCCAGATGAACACCTTTGGTTCCCTTCGGGAATTTTACCATCGATAAACGGATCAGCCCCTGAAGAACTAAGGTGGAATTTCTTTTAAAATCATCAGAAACAGCTCCCAGCGCCAATGTTCTTGTAATATCCGTAGTTCCTTCCAGATACTGTCCTCCTGAATCTACCAGGATGCTTGCGTCATTGGTAACCTCTTTGCTTCCTTCACTTTTTGCGGAATAATGCATAATCGCACCATGCTCTTTATATCCGACGATACTACCGAAACTTTCACCCACAAAGTTTTCCCCTTGGGCACGGAAACCTCTCAGCTTTTCACCGATTGAATATTCATTCATGGCTTCTTTCCCTGCGTTATGGGTGAGCCAATACAAGAATTTCACCATGGCTACTCCGTCTCTCACCATAACTTTTCGGAAGCCTTCCAGCTCAGTTTCATTTTTCTGGGCCTTCATTACATTCCCGGGAACCGGAGCTTTGATGAATTCATTGTTATTTTTCAATGCTTCAAAAATAGACTGGTTACTGGTAGGAGAAACCAGGACTTTTTCACCGTTAAATACCTTAAGATGATTGTAAAACTCTTCATAAGGCATCATCTTCACGAAAGACTCATCCATTTGCTTTCTGGCTTCCACTTCCAATTTCTCCAGGTCGGTAAACAGGATCGCATCATTTTTAGTAATGATCAGGTATCCCAGAAATACAGGATTGCTCTGTACATCGCTTCCTCTCAGGTTTAAGGTCCAGGCCACATCATCAAGGCTTGATATGATATGAACGGTTGCTTCCTGTTCTTCCATTTTCTGACGGATCGCAGCAATTTTATCGATAACCGGTTTTCCCGATCTTTCTACAGGATGTATGAAGATAGGGTTTTTAGACGGTGTTCCCCGGTCGGTCCAGATCTGTTTTAGCAGCGGATGATCTACCAGCGTTATATTTTTTGATTGTAATTTCTGTGTTAAAAGCTCCCAGTTGGCATGGGAAGTAGCCAGAGCATTTACCGCCACTTTTCCTTCGGCTGGGATTTCAGAGATGATCCAGTCGATATAGTTGGGTGTGCCTTCCATTCCGTCTTTGAAAAGATCAATTCCGGATCCGGCTAATTCAATAGGAGCCTGTGTAAAGTATCTGCCGTCTGTCCAGAGTCCGGCTTTATCTTTTGTAACAACCACAAAGCCTGCAGATCCCAGAAATCCCGACAGCCAGGATCTCTCCTGCCATTCTTCCGGCAAATATTCACTCATATGCGGATCTGCTGAATATACTATAAATGCATCAACATTATTTTTCTGCATTTCCTCACGAAGCGCAGCCACTTTTTCCCTTGAAGTCATTTTTCAATAATTTTTTAAAAGGTGAAGTTACAACTTTTTTGAGGTCCGGAAACACATCATGAGCAGTTTTTGGATCTTTGCATATAATTTTACCTGAATCCTGCCGTTCATAGAAATTCTCTCCCAACGCGGACTACAGAAATAAACGGCACTTACATTATTTTTATTTTTTCACCATTTACCCGGAAACTTCTGCAGCCTGTCGGTGGTAAAACCTCATGGTCATTAATTCATTAAAAATCAATCATTAACGGAATATATTTTTATATCTGTTTCAATAACATTCAATATTAAATACATCATAAAACTACTTGGTATTAAAAATTTAAAGTTTTGGAAAGATTATTGTAGTATGTATTTTATGGAAAAGCAGAATTATAAAAATCACAGGAAGTTTTATCCGCCGCATCATTTTATGTATCTCCCCGTCTTAATTCTATCAGAAGCTTTCGGGATCTATAAGGTATACCAGGATGAGCAGCATCAGCTAAGCTGGATTTTATTCTCTGCTGTTATTTTTCTGATTTTCTACCTTGCGATTATGGTCAGACAGCATTATGCGCTGGGACTTCAGAACCGGCTGGTACGACTCGAATTCAAACAGCGGTATTTTGAGCTTTTTAATCATCGCTCCGATGAAGTGGAAGAAAAATTGACGTTTGACCAGATTGCCGCATTAAGATTCGCGTACGACGATGAATTCAAAGAACTGTTGGATAAAGCCCTTCATGAAAATATATCCGGGGATGCCATTAAAAAGTCGATTAAAAGCTGGCGGGCTGACCGACACAGAATTTAAGATATAATATCAAATCAAATAATAAACACTAAAAAATAGATTATCATGAAAAAATTGAGCTTGTATAGTATGACCATATTCAGTTTACTGTTATTAACAAGTTGTGAAGCAGTAGAGACCATCTTTAAAGCAGGAATGTGGTGGGGAATTATTTTAGTGGTAGGCGTAGTAGCCGTTATCTTATGGCTATTCTCAAGGGGTAGGAACTCTTAACCAGAACTTATGGATAATTCAGAATTAGACATTATTTCCCATCTGAAACCTTCTAAGATTGTCAAGATTATGAAAGATCCGGAGGCTTCTGCAAAGGCGGTAAACCTTATTTACACGTCCGATGCAGAATCTGCCGGTATCATCCGGAAAAAGAAAGGAAAAAAATATTCTTACTTCAAGGATGGAGAAAGAATAAAAGACAAAGAGGAGATCAAGCGTATCAACGGATTGGTTATTCCCCCGGCATGGGAAAATGTATGGATCTGTGCCTTGGACAACGGGCATCTGCAGGCGACGGGTTTTGATGTAAAAAAGAGAAAGCAGTACCGCTATCACCCACTTTGGAGTGCCCTTAGAAATCATACAAAATTTTACAGGATGCTGCAGTTTGGCTATGCTTTACCGCAGATGAGACTGCATATCGAACAGGATCTCGCTTTAAGAAATTTTGAAAAGAGAAAAATCTTAGCGTTAATCGTAAGTTTAATGCAGAAAACGAATATCCGGATTGGAAACAATGCATATGAAAAGTTATACGGATCATTCGGATTAACCACTTTAAAAGGGAAGCACGTAAAGATAAACGGCCAGAAAATGACTTTTTCTTTCAAAGGGAAAAAGGGCGTTATGCATAATGTTAATCTTAAAAGCAGGAGACTGTCCAGATTGGTTCAGAAATGTAAAGAGATTCCGGGAAAAGAACTGTTTCAGTTTTATGATGACGATGGCAATCACCATACGATCGATTCCGGAATGGTCAATAACTACATCAAGGAAATCAGCGGTGAAGATTTTACGGCAAAAGATTTCAGAACCTGGTCCGGAACCGTCAATGCGCTGATTGCTTTTAAAGAGATTGGTTATGCGGAAACCAATACCGAATACAAAAAGAAGGTGAAAGAAGCCCTGGAAAGGGTTGCCTCCCATCTGGGAAATACCAGTACCGTGTGCAGAAAATATTATGTTCATCCTTTGGTGATCAATCTTTATGAGAACAATACCATCAAAAAATATCTTGACGAACTTGAACAGATCGAAGAGAATGACGGTAAAGCTGATCTAACCCAACAGGAAAAATTAGTTCTTAAAATTCTGGAAACAGAAAAGATGTAAGGAAATTAATTATTAATGCCCTGGAACAGTAGGTGGAAAATCTTCACCTTCAGTCATTTTCATCACTTTCTCACTTTCATCGTAAAAAACATCAACAGGTCCTGATAAGAATCGGAAGAGATCTTCAGCACACTTCTGAGGACGAGAGGTGATCTCAAATGGACGGTGTCCCAACTGTCCTGTTGACGTGCCTTCATCTATTTTCTTAATCACATAGGTTCCTTTTATCAGGCCCTTACAGTCCTTCTGGTTAATGGTAATCTGAAACCGGTTCTTATCCAGAAAGTTTAAAAGATCAGGCTTTGAGGAGTCCGTATTCAGATAAAGTCTGCCCTCACTGTAATTTTTCAGGTCAAAATACCACTTTGAACCCTTTAAAGTGCTGTTCAGTAATTGATCATCAGGAATTTTATATTCTTCCATCTGTTTTATCGGCGGAACCGGCTCGACCTTTTTTTTCCTGTGCTGCGCCAGAATAATTTGTGAAAAACATAATGGAATGAGAAATAATTTTTTCATTTTCTAATGGAATTAGTTTCAACCAAATATATCATAATTATAACAATAAAACGAAATCGTTTGTATCAATTTTCTGTACAGATTAAATGTTGTAAATTTGTATCATTAGCAAATTAAAAAATAATACAACGTAATATGTCAAAAGCAATTTCGCAAGTACCATTTGCAGTTAATGAACCGGTAAATTCTTACGCACCGGGAACTCCCGAAGTAAAAAGCCTGATCGCCCAATACAAAAAAATGTGGGCTGAGAAAATAGAAATTCCAATGATCATCGATGGTAAGGAAGTTACAACGGGTGACCGTGTTCAGCTTCAGTCGCCTCAGGATCATGCTCATGATTTCGGTTTTTATCACAGAGGAACCATGCAACATGTAGATGACGCGATTAATTCTGCACTGGCTGCTAAAAAAGAATGGAATGAGCTGGGCTGGGAGCACCGTGCGGCCATCTTTTTAAAAGCGGCTGATCTATTGGCGGGACCTTACAGAGACGTCATCAATGCAGCAACCATGATCGGGCAGTCGAAAAATGTTCACCAGGCTGAAATTGATGCTGCCTGTGAATTTATCGATTTCCTGAGATTCAATGTAGAATTTATGACAGAAATGTATTCTGAGCAGCCGGTTTCTGATGCAGGAATCTGGAATCGTGTAGAATACAGACCTTTGGAAGGTTTTTGTTTTGCGGTAACTCCGTTTAACTTTACGGCAATTTCCGGCAACCTGCCTACCTGCATGGCCATGCTTGGAAATGTCGTGGTCTGGAAGCCTTCTGATAAGCAAATCTACTCTGCAAAGGTGATTATGGATGTTCTTACTGAAGCCGGTCTTCCGAAAGGGGTAATCAATATGATCTTCACAGATGGAAAAGAAACGGCTGAAAAAGTGCTTGCCCACAGAGATTTTGCAGGTCTTCACTTTACAGGGTCTACCAAAGTATTCCAGGGAATGTGGAAAATGATCGGTGACAATATTCACAACTACAGAACTTATCCGAGAATCGTCGGAGAAACGGGAGGAAAAGATTTCGTTATTGCCCATCCTTCCGCCAATGTAGAAGCGGTGGCTACTGCCTTGGTAAGAGGAGCATTCGAATACCAGGGTCAGAAATGTTCTGCCGCTTCCAGAGCGTATATCCCTCAATCACTTTGGGCTGAGGTGAAAAAAGTAATGGAAACTCAGATCGGATCTATTAAAATCGGTTCTCCTGAAGATCCTTCAAATTTTGTCAATGCTGTAATCGATAAAAACTCTTTTGAAAAATGCAAAGGGTATATCGACAGAGCGAATGCATCAGGTGAGGCTAACGTGGTAATCGGTGGAAAAACAGATGATTCCAAAGGATGGTTTGTTCACCCTACCGTTATCGAAACCACCAATTCTCAGTACGAAAGTATGGTGGAAGAAATTTTCGGACCGATCTTATCTGTATTCGTTTACGAAGATCAGGACTGGGCGGAAACTTTGAAACTCGTAGATTCTTCTTCTCCTTATTCATTGACAGGATCTGTATTTGCACAGGACCGATATGCCGTGAATGAAGCTTTCAAAGCATTGGAAAATGCTTCCGGAAATTTCTATATCAATGACAAGCCAACCGGAGCAGTGGTAGGTCAACAGCCTTTCGGAGGTGGCAGAGCATCCGGAACCAACGACAAGGCAGGATCTAAAATGAATCTCCTGAGATGGACTTCAGTAAGAAGTATTAAAGAAACTTTTGTTTCTCCAAAGGATTATAAATATCCGTATCTTGGATAATCAGCACATTCAGTAGTGGACATTATACTTTTGTTCATTAATTTCATACAGCCTCAGAACTTTAGCTCTGAGGTTTTTTTTAGCCTCACCTCATCCGTAAAAGTAATGCTGCTGCTCATTTCAAAACATACAATGTAATTAGACATCTGCGTTATTAATAAATTATATCCTGATTTACTGGTATTTATTAATAAAAAAAAATATTTCGGAATAATTTTTGAGTGCTTAACAATACACTAACAACAAAATATAAGATTATGAAAAAGTCATTGTTAATAGCAGCAATTATCGGATTATTTGCAGTGAGCTGCGGTACCAAGGAATCTTCGATGTCCACGAACAACACAGATTCAACGGCAATGGACAGTTCGGCCCAACGATCACCATCTACAACGATGGATACTGTTACGACCACTAATACAAATCCTGACAGCACCAGAGTTACCGATTCTGTAGCTGCCTCTCCGACAAACAGATAAACTATTGTTAATCTTAAAATCCAAAATTCCCAGATAACCACTGGGAATTTTTATATTTTACGCTGACGGATCTCCATTTTCAACGAATTTTAGAGTATATCCTGGCAGTACAACTCCACCCTCCCGTTGTATTGAAATTTATCAAGCTCTTTTTACTTTTTACTTTTTACTTTTTACTTTTTACTTTTTACTTTTTACTTTATAATGATTATATTTGATTACTACTAACATTAAAAGAAATTTACTATGAAAAAATTATGGATCGGAGCTGTTATCGGACTGTCTGTTTTAGGAAGCTGCGCTGATAAAAAAGAAAACAGGGAAGAATATAAAGATGAGCATGACAAAAGTCCGTTCAGAAATGATCTGGGCGATTCTGCGGTGGCCCACTCGGACCGCAATACTACTGCTGATACGGCAACCATAAAAACGGACAGTACGAAAACAAAATAATCAGAACCGCAGTATTTAGAGTGCACCCAAAAGTTTAGACAAAATTGAATAATATTTTGATAAGAAGAGTCCGGTATTGTACCGGACTCTTTCCCTTTAGATTAAGTCTAATTCTGTTGTTTTTGCCTTTTATAAATCAGCTAAAAAACCTGAAATCCCTTTTAAATTGACCTGCAATCATCCATCGCAGCCCATACTCGTACAAACAACTAAATTCATTAACGATGGATCGGATAAGAACTGTTATACAAAATGTATTCAAGTGAAAACAACTTCCTGATCATCATCTGCTGTGTCAGGTGTAACTATTTTCTTTTCTTCCGACCTATATTTTGTATTTACATAATGATTACATTTGTAATTATTAAAAATATTTATGAAAAAGTTAGCCATATTATCCTCCCTATGCATTGGTGTCCTGGCATTTGCTCAGGGAATTAAATTTGAAGACAGCAATTTCACCGCGATTCTGGCGAAAGCAAAAAAAGAAAATAAACTGATATTTGTGGATGCCTACGCTTCCTGGTGTGGCCCATGCAAACTGATGGTGAAGAATATTTTCCCATTACAGTCGGTGGGAGATTATTATAACAGCCACTTCATCAATGCCAAAATCGATATGGAAAAAGGAGAAGGAATAGGTCTCGCTAAAAAATATAATGTCAAGGCCTTCCCTACCTACCTGTTCATCAATGGAGACGGTGAAGAAGTGCACAGAACTTTAGGATACGTTGAAGAAAACGATTTTATTCAGTTTGCCAAAGATGCCGGTGATCCTAATAAAAGATTAGCTGCTTTGAAGCAAAAATTTGAAGAGGGTGAAAAAGATCCTGAATTTCTGAAAAATCTTGCCGGGCTTACACTTTATACCGATGCTGCTTTTACAGGCAGAGTATTGGAACGTTACTTCCAGTCGAAACAAAACCTTGATCAGGAGGATGTTCAGATGTTACTGGCCGGAACCCAAAGCACAGAAAGTCCTTTGTATAAAATTTTTAAAGAGAAGAAAGCGGATATTATAAAAGTCCTTCCTGAAGCCCAATATCAGATGTTCGATAAGAATATCAAGCTGACGACCGTTCTGAAAAAGTCCTATAATGCTGATTCCAAAACATGGGATGATGCTTATTTCATGAAAGAAACCCAAAGTTTTTTAAGCAAAGAGGAAGCTGATAAGATCTTAAAAAAATCAAAAGCCAACAGAGCCTTAAAGAATAAAGATATTACCACATACGAGAAATTAACCCTCGAACTTTACAAGGATCCTTCTTCAGCAAGTTCAGAAGAACTCAATTCCCTGGCATGGAATTACTTTGAAAATGTAAGCACCAAGTCTTCATTGGAAAAAGCAGTAAGCTGGGCCCTGGAATCTGTAAAGAAAAGTGAAAATTATGCGAACACCGACACTTTAGCCAATCTCTATAACAAAATTGGAGACAAGAAAAATGCTAAACTGTGGGCAGAAAAATCGGTCCAGCTGGCAAAAAGTACCGGGCAGGATTCTGCGGATACGGAGAAATTACTGAAAAGTTTGTAATTGATTACAAAATAGATAAAAAGCGGACCACAATGGTCCGTTTTTTTATTGGTATAATGTTATGATCTATTGTATTTCAATGCTTCTTCAATGGTATCCACTACTATTGTTTATAAATGTATTTGAAAATAAATCTGCAAAAATAAAGGAACCAAAGGCTTATTATCATTTTGCAAACACTCCAATATGTATAGATTAAAATCCGGAAAACTACATTTCCGGATTGATTAATTTCTCATTAATGCTTCTTCCATACGAATAAATCGTTTAAGCCGAAAAGAAAACATTCTATCATAAAAATTTTTGATACTCTTCACTTTATACTTAAAATAGACATGACCTACTCTCCCAGATACGTTATTGTGAGGGAAGAGGAAGAAATTCTATAGGGTCTGGTCATATACATTTGCACTTTGAAATTATCTCCTGGATTAAGGAAGCTTACTCCAGCCGTTGTATGGAAAATATTCTCTGTTCTCTCGCCATGCCCACTGCTCGACCGGGAAATTGTATTTGCATTATTTTTATAAATTCGAGTAATTGCTGTTCCTGAAGTTTCATGGAGTGCGTTCGCACTCATATCCAGTGAAGAATAAGATAACAACTGGTAATACCCTGCTTTTAAAACAGTGAAAATTCCCGTACTTGAATTATATGATATTGCAGAGGGATCCAATTTTGGAGTTGAACTATAGAGAATAGTTGTGGTAGTACCACCGGTGGAAGCAGTCTGTAACCCTGATCTTAAAGCGACCCCATTAAGTCGTACTACACTGTCTGCGGGACTTATGGCTTCCTGCCAGCTGGGGGCCGCTCCGGGACCGTTAGATTTCAATACCTGCCCTGCCTTCCCTGCACTTCCCGCGGTGGAAGCTGTTCCTCCGACATTAATTTCACTCGTCACCTGCAGGGAACCGTTTACATGTAAAGTCCTCTGAGGTGTCGTAGTTTTAATTCCAACCTGTGCATATTGCATTAAGGGAAATAATAGAATTCCTAATAATAAATTGTTTTTCATTTTGTAAAATTTAGTAGTTAGTAGATTAATTTTATAATTGTTTCATCCGTATTTCAAAATTATCATAAAACAAACACTCTATATTAAAACTAAGTGTAATTAAAAATACTTAACTAAACCCATAAAAAAGAATATTCTAAATACTTATAAAATAAAAACGGATTGGTAAAGCGCCCTGCTTTGTTTATCTAACTGGATGCAAAGCAATATATCCCAAGCTATCTGCTTTGAAAACTATGAAGCTTCTATTGCTCACATCATTCAGTATTATTGCTGCGTTCTGACCATTTTCGAACATCTTTATCATCTTTTTGAAAATAATAAAAACGTGAAAATCAATTGACACTGCTACTTTAATATACCCTATTATGATGTGGGACTTTGCTTCTTGTATATGCATTAAAAATCCGGAAAACTATGTTTCCGGATTGATTAATTATTACTAATGCTTCTTCCATACGAATGAATCGTTCCAAGGATTTCAGGCAATGAAATGGATATATAATTCACTGTAAAACAATCTGTTTTTGTATTCCCATAATGTTGTTGGGAACAACTATGTCATCATTTAAGCCTAAAAAGAAAAACATCCTATCATAAGAATTTTAGATACTCTTCACTTTATACTTAAAATTAGACATGACCTACTCTCCCAGATAGGTTACAGTAAGTGAAGAGGAAGAAATTCTGTAGGGTCTGGTCATACTCATTTGCACCCTAATAGTATTTCCCACATTAAAGTAATCCACTCCAGCGGTAGTATGGTAAACAACATTCGTTCTTTCTGTATGTCCACTGTTGGAAAGGGAAATGTTGTTTCCATTTTTTTGAATTCCTGTGATTGCAGTTCCTGAGGTTTCACCGCTTGCATTTGCACTCATATCAAGGGAAGAATAAGATAATAGCTGATAATACCCTGCTTTTAAAACAGTAAAAGTTCCGGTACCGGAATTATATGATAATGCAGAAGGATCTATTTTCGGCGTTGAAGTATAGAGAACAGTTGTCCACGCAGCAGCAGCAGAAGCAGCCTGTAATCCGGTTCTTAAAGCGGCCGCATTGAGACGTACTACACTGTCTGCGGGACTTATGGCTTCCTGCCAGCTGGGGGCTGCTCCTGGACCGTTAGATTTTAGTACCTGACCGGCGGTTCCTGCACTTCCCGCAGTTGAAGCAGTTCCTCCGACATTAATTTCATTGGTTACCTGCAGAGGTCCGTTCACATGTAAAGTTCTTTGCGGAGTTGCGGTATTAACCCCAACCTGCGCATGATACATTAAGGGAAGGAAAAGAATCCCCAATAATAAATTAGATTTCATTTTTGTAAAATTTAATAGTTAATAAATATTAATTTTATAATATTTTCATTTGTATTGAGCAAAATTATTAAAAAAATTACAGTCAGCGGCAAAATTAAGTGTAAATAAAAAAACTTAACTAAAAAATCACAAAAAGAAGAATAATTTAATTAAAAATGAAAAAAGTGGATATAAAATCCACTTCTACTATCTTTAAGTTCAGGTTTAATATTGAAACAATACGCTTCCCCAGGTGAATCCACTTCCGAAAGCGGAGAGAAGAACGAGATTTCCTCTTTTGACTTTCCCCAATTCAATCGCTTCATGTAAGGCGATAGGAATAGAAGCAGCAGTTGTATTTCCGTATTTCTGGATATTATTATGAATTTTTTCGTCCGGCAGTCCAAATTTCTGCTGAACAAACTGAGCAATCCTTAAGTTCGCCTGATGCGGGATGAACATGTCTACCTCTTCTATGGTTTTCCCTGCTTTATCCAGTGCTTCCTGCATGGTTTCCGGAAATCTGGTCACCGCATGTTAAATATCCATCTTTATCTACTCTCCAAAATACGTTGTTGTAAGAGAAGAATCAGAAATTCTATAAGGTCTGGTCATAAACATTTGTACTTTGAGATTATTTCCTGAATTAAGAAAGCTTACCACAGCCGTTGTATGGAAAACATTATTTGTTATCTCGCTATGCCCACTACTCGACCGGAAAATTATATTTGCATTATTTTTATAAATTCGAGTAATTGCTGTTCCTGAAGTTTCATTGAGTGCCTTCGCACTCATATCCAGTGAAGAATAAGATAACAACTGGTAATACCTTGCTTTTAAAACCGAAAATAAACTCAATATTTCTAAGTTATTTGCTTTCAAAATCAAAACATAACCAGTTTTTTGCATTGTTGAGTACCTGTAGATTTTTTAACCGTAGCGATTTCTGATATCCGTACATTGTAAAATTAAAATGAAATTATCGTACTTTCTATACATAACCATTGTCTGTGCAATGGAAAAAAAAGACGAGTCATTTTGGCCCGTCTTCATGAAATTTGTTATGTCTAATTTTTCTTGTTACTGTTTAGCTTTCAAAGTCTGAACATCAGCCTGTAACCCTTTTATCTGCCTGCTTTGTTCTTCAATCAGTTTTTGCTGTTCTTTAATAGCGTTCACAAGAATAAGAGAAACTTTGGAATAATCTACTGAAAGCATACCCTTGCTTTCATCTCCGTAAACAATTTCCGGCACTACCTCTTTTAATTCCTGTGCAATAAAACCAATATCAGGATTATTGTGCTCTTTCATAATATACCTCTTTGGCTGCAGCTTCATTACCTCAGCAATGCCGTATTCGTTGAGATCTCGGATATCTTTTTTCAATCGGCGATCTGATAAATTACTGCTAGAAACAGATCTGATCTGACCGTGAAAATCGTATAGTGACATATTGGCTCCACTGCTGGCTTGTCCCGGATCCTGGTCAAATACCACCGCATACTGGTTACCCTCGGTAATTACACTACCATTAGAAGTGTAACCTGGATAAATATTAAGCGTAGGATTGCCGGTTACCTTTGTATTGGTAAGTGACAACATCGCACCACCAGACCCTGAAACACTTAGTTTGGCAGTTGGAGCTAATGTTCCGATTCCTACTGTTCCGGAATTGGCATCGGTAAGATACATCAGTTCATTGGGCGTTCTTCCCACGCTAAATGATAAATAGCGTGTACCATCTGCATTTACGGTAGAGGTATCTCCAAAGTTGATCCGTGAAATAAGGCCACCGGCAGCCGAAGAAGCCGTTCTCATACTGATTCCATAATTATCGGCACGGTTACCGTAGCCAATTCCATCCTGCCCTATGTTAATATCTAAAGCTTCTCTAGTTGCAGAAGCTGTTGCCGCAGCATTCAGGAACTGGCTTCCTTCCACATGCAGTTTTCTGGTAGGGGCAATACTGCCGATTCCTACTCTGTCATTGGCTGCATTCACGGATAAGGTGGTACCGTCTACTGAAAAAGCATTGGCGGCAGTACCGGTAAATGACAGCGTGTTTCCTCCCTGGGTCACCACTCTGTTTGAAGAAAGGCTGCCGTCTGTATTATAAATATTAAAGGATGAGGCAGGAGTAACTGCGGGATTCAGTTTGGTCCATGCAGTACCATTATAATAATAGTATCCTACGGTGTCGACATTCACTGCATTGCCTGACTGGGCTCCGGTAGCAATACTATTTACATAAATCAGTGTAGAAACAGGTACACTGGTCATACTTTGAGCTCTTTGGCGGTCTACACGGGGAATCAGGAGACCGTCTACATTGGTTGCAGCGCCTGTGGGATTCTTTGCTGTAATATCTAGAGAGGCGGCAGGTGCTGCGGTATTAACCCCAACCTGCGCATGATACATTAAGGGAAAGAAAAGAATCCCCAATAATAAATTAGATTTCATTTTTGTAAAATTTAATAGTTAATAAATATTAATTTTATAATATTTTCATTTGTATTGAGCAAAATTATTAAAAAAAATACAGTCAGTGGCAAAATTAAGTGTAAATAAAAAAACTTAACTAAAAATTCACAAAAAGAAGAATAATTTAATTAAAAATGAAAAAAGTGGATATAAAATCCACTTCTACTATCTTTAAGTTCAGGTTTAATATTGAAACAATACGCTTCCCCAGGTGAATCCACTTCCGAAAGCGGAGAGAAGAACGAGATTTCCTCTTTTGACTTTCCCCAATTCAATCGCTTCATGTAAGGCGATAGGAATAGAAGCAGCAGTTGTATTTCCGTATTTCTGGATATTATTATGAATTTTTTCGTCCGGCAGTCCAAATTTCTGCTGAACAAACTGAGCAATCCTTAAGTTCGCCTGATGCGGGATGAACATGTCTACCTCTTCTATGGTTTTCCCTGCTTTATCCAGTGCTTCCTGCATGGTTTCCGGAAATCTGGTCACCGCATGTTTGAAAACAAAATTTCCGTTCATGATCGGGTATACTTCTTTATCGGTTACCTGTTCAGGCTCTTTCCTCATCCTGTCGCTCCACCCGAATTTCGAACCCGGGAACTGCGTACATAGCTCATCGGCATATTTTCCTTCGGAATGCATATTGACGGCTAAGATATCTCCTGCATTTTCATCTTCCGTGGCAGAAAGTACAATAGCACCTGCCCCATCGCCGAAAATCACGGAAACGCCTCTTCCTGCATCAGAAAAGTCTAATCCGAAGGAGTGAATTTCAGCGCCTACCACCAGAATGTTTTTATAAGTTCCTGATTTGATGAACGCATTCGCCACACTCAATGCATAGACAAAACCCGAGCATTGGTTTCTCACATCCAGCGCTCCGATGGTGTCACATCCCAGCATATCCTGTAATAATACGCCGCAACCCGGAAAATAATAATCCGGTGAAAGGGTGGCAAAAATAATATAGTCGATATCACCAGCGTTTAAACCCGCTTTTTCCAATGCTTTTTCCGATGCCCTGAATCCAAGATAGGCACTGGTTTCCTGAGAATCGTTTCTGTTTTTCCGGTGCCTTCTTTCTTTAATGCCTGTTCTCTCTGTGATCCATTCATCATTGGTGGTCATTAATTTAGCTAAATCATCATTCGTTACAACATTCTCCGGAACATAAAAACCAATTCCCTTTATTGTACTTTTAATCATATAGTTTTTTTAATTTTGGCAAAGATAAACTTATTTAATCCATCGTATTTCAAAATATTACTATTTTTATTGTATGCCAATTAATACCTTATACAGAGACTCCCGGTGCGAGTGGGTGGATGTGGAAGCTCCTACAGCCGAGGATCTGAAGTTTCTTCATGAAAGATACGAAATCAATAATTTCCTGCTCGAAGATACGCTGGATCCTAATCACCTTCCCAAATACGAGGAGGACGGTAATGTGAAATTTTTTCTGCTGCGCGAAAGCACGGAACTTGAAAGGAAAAACCTCAACACCATCAGTGACATCAGTACCAAAATCGGTATTTTTCTTCTGAACAGTACCATTATCACCGTACACCGGATGAAAACCAAAAGTATTGCAGAAACGAAAAAGCAACTCTCCGCATCGAAGGATGACAGCAACCCTCAACAGATTGCGTTAATGCTGACGCTGCTAATTATGAAAAGCTTTGATGATGAGTCGGTAAGTTTATTTGAAACAATGGATAATATCGAGAATGAAATTTTCCTTAAGAATACCAATCATACGAACCAGATCAGGAGGTTATATAAGCTGAAGAGAAAATCGGGCCTGAACTCCAGGGTGCTTACCATTTCCACGGATGCGATCGATAAGTTTAAGCTTCTCGGATTACGGGATTCTGAAGTGGTAGATCTTAAAGACAAACATAAGGATGTAGTGGCGGATTTTGATCATTTAAATATCCAGATCACCAACCTGATCTCCATGTTCCTGGCCCTGTCTGATCAGAAAGCCAATCAGGTGATGAAAGTACTGGCCATTTATTCCGTTTATTTCTTACCCATTACTTTTATCGCAGGAGTATACGGAATGAATTTTGACCATATGCCGGAGCTGCACACGAAATATGGTTATTTCTGTACGCTGGGCTTAATGGCTGTGGTGGTTATCTGTACTTTTATCTACGCGAGAAGAAAGCAATGGTGATTTAATACCAATCAGATAGGTTAAAACCTCTTATGGCAAAATTCAATGATATTTAATTTTAAAAATATATCATCAACGTTTAAATGATGTATTTTTATTATGTTAAATCATAATACATTCCTTCTTGAGGTTACATATGATAAGCAGGTAAACCGAAGCCCGATCCACCATAAAGTAAAACTACCATGAAAACCGAAATGCTCAACAGAATCATTGATGATCATATTCTTTCCCAGGCGTCGAAGGAAAAACTCCAGGCACTGCATGAAAATATCTCTTCCAAGGAATTTTCTGATATCCTTGATGCCAAAGGACAGCAGTATGTAGAATTTGTACAGGAAGGCGGCGGCGTCTGGGGAAGCGCACTGGTGGGCTATCTGTATGGTCTTGAAATTTTCGGAATCCGTTTTTTAAAGGTCGCAGGAACCAGTGCCGGCGCGATCAATACGATACTTATTGCAGCCTGCAAAACCAAGGAGGAAGCTAAAAGCGTCATGATCAGAGATATTCTGTTCAACTGGGATTTTTCAGATTTTATGGACGGTAAGCCGTACGTAAAAACAACGATCCATTCGATGCTCAACAATAAGGATTTCATTAAAATCAATGCAATGATCTCAGCCATTATCATGGGAATTCTTGTGATTGCACCTTTTGCCATTCCGTCTGAGACGACCTTACGGACCAAACTTCTATTCCTGGTTCCGATCGTACCGGTCACCATTGCATTTCTGTATCTGAGTAAATTATATAACGATCTGACGAAAGCGAATTCCGGGCTTAATCCGGGAAATACTTTTCTGAACCAGATGAAAGAAGTGCTTGAAAGTTTCGGTATAAAAACAGTGGCTGCTCTTAACCATAAGTTTGTAAAATCCGGTGAGGACCTTAACCTGAACTACCGCTACGGGAACGGAACGGAATATTATACCATCGCCCTCAACAGCATCGAAGAGATCAGAATAAATAACAAAGATCATATCGATGAGGTCCGCTACAAGATATTCTACGACAGCACAGTTAATAATGAATATTATAAGCAGGATCCTTTTTATCAATTAAAATCTGAATATGTCGTTATCACCACCGATATCAACGCTAAAATAAAAGTGGAACTTCCCACCATGGCCAATTTATACTGGTCTGAAGAGGAGCTGAAACACATCAGCCCGGCTGAATTCGTTCGAGCCTCCATGTCGGTTCCTTTCTTTTTTGAACCCTTCCAAAAACTTATCAATAAAGACGATGACTCTGTAAAATATGCCTGGAGGTACTGGATGAACACCCAGCAGGAAAATATTAACCCTGTAGGTGTATTTATTGATGGCGGCAGCATTTCCAATTTCCCGATTGATATTTTCCACGCTACCGATATTTTCTACCCAAGAATGCCCCTATTCGGCGTACAGCTGACCAGCGACTCTGATCTGCTTTCCGAAAAAGGAAAAACGAGTGAAGAAATTTTAAAATCGCCTATATCTTTTGCCGGAAATATCATCAGCACCCTGAAGGGTTTTAATGACAAAACATTCCTTACCAAACATACCTTTTATCACCTTTTCAGTATTCAGACCGTAAACTGCGGAGCAAGCAACTGGCTTAACTTCTTTATGAAAAGAGAAGAAAAAGAAGACCTTTTCAACAGAGGTTTTTGTGCTGCCCTGGATTTTCTCAACCGGTTTGACTGGGAAAAATACAAATGTGAGCGAATGATGGTTTCGATGAAAGAGAAAAAAATACTCAAGGAAGAGGATACGCCGACGGTAGGGTAATGTCTTGAAGCTTTCTGGTAAGAATTTAATGTTGATATCTATAATGATTAGAATCTGTTCTAACATACAAAAACATAAGGAATTACTGGCTTACAGGAGTTTTACCGTTCCGTTATAAAGCAACTTTTACACGCAATGTCTTCAGGATCAGGTTAATTTTAAATAATACGGCTTTTTGATCTATAATTTTCCGTAAATTTAACCTTAAACTTAAATCTATGAAAAACTCCATTTTATTATTTATATGCTTTATAGCGATCAGTTTCGGGACTTCTATGCATGCACAGAAAATATCGGACGGACAAACCGTTGATGTCAACGGAATGAGTGTGACATTCAATATCCTGAATAAAGAAACGGTACAGACGGGAGGAAAGTCCTTCGACCGGTATAAAGTTTCAGCTTCCGTAAAAAATAATTCCGAAAAATCATACACGATCCGACTTTCTTCCTATCCGCAATCGTTACGAATATCGGGTTAGTAGAATTGGACTGTATCAATGCAACCGGCGCGAAACTCACTTCAAAAAAAATAGAGCTGAAAATGAAGCCGCAGATGATCAACGTTACGTATTCTGCTTATGATAAGTCAGGAAAGTTCGTCAGCAGTACCATACCTATTACCGGAAGTTATTATTTTGATGCCGGAGATACGATTAGTGATGATGCCATTTTCATTGTTCCGCAAGGCGAAAAACCGGATGTTTCGGTAAGAAGCTTAAGGTAACCGCCTTATAAACATCTTCGGTGTATCAGCAGAAATGAAGTGACCGGTTACCGAAAATTACCCTTTCTGCCACATGGGATCATGTTTTAAAATCTCATGGTATACGGAGCAGCTTTCATTGTGTGAACCCTTAAGATAACCGATACTCATCAGGAATTCATTAACAATTTCTCCCCCGGTGAATTTAAACGTTTTTTTAAATAATTTCATCCATTCCGGCAATTCTTTAGGATGATGATGCTCCAGCCATTTTTCAAATGATCCGAATTCCTTCTGTAATCCGACAATTGTTTTTGCATTTTCTATAGCTGCATTTACTTTTAATTTATTTCTGATAATCCCGGGATCGCTTAATAATCTTTCACGGTCTTCTTGCGTATAAGCGGCTACTTTGTGAATATTAAAATTATCGTAAGCCGCCCTGAAGCTTTCTTCCTTTTTCAAAATAGTTTCCCAGCTTAATCCTGCCTGATTGATCTCCATGATCAATCTTCCGAACAGTTCATCATCATCATGAATCGGGAAACCATAGTGATGATCATGGTATTTTTTATGAAGTGCCCTCCTGCTTTCCGGCTGCATCCCATTTATTGCTGAACAGTAACTCATTTCAGTATATTTTCTGTTTTAGTTAAAAATTTTTCAAGAGCATCTTTGATATCGATGCCGGTTCTTTCTGCCAGGATAATCAGCCACCAGATATTTTCCCCCAACTTATGTTCCAGTTCCTCTTCGGAATCACGCTTTACCCACGTTTTTTGGTGTGACATTACATCTCTTCCTACCAGTCCGGCATCGGAGAGAAAAGCCAAAGCATCCTGTTCTACAGTCCATTTTTCACCGTTTTGCTGTATTTCCAGCTGGTGGTATCTTTCTCTGATTTCCAGAGAACGTTCTATAACTTTATCAAAACTCTGCTGATCCATTGTTATTTTTTTGTATTAATTCTCTATATTGATTCGGACTCATGTCCGTTTTCTTTTTAAATAGTTTACTGAAGGACTGAGGATGTTCAAACCCGAGCTGATAAGCCGTTTCTGAAACAGATAACTGATGGTCCGATAAATATTCCTTCGCTTTTTCAATCAGTTGTTGATGAATATGCTGCTGAGCACTCTGTCCGGTCGTCTGACGGAGCATATCGCTTAAATATCTTGGTGTAAAGTTCAGTTGTGAAGCTACAGACTCTACGGTCGGAAGTCCCCTTATTCCTTTTTCATGATTAAAGAAATCCTGCAGAATATCTTCCATCTTCGCGAGTATATCATGATGTACTGCTTTTCTTGTGATGAACTGCCGGTTATAAAAACGGTTGCTCTGTGTCAATAGTAATTCAATTTGCGAGATCAGGACATCCCGGCTGAAATGATCAATTCTTTCATCAAGCTCATCCTGCATAGCCTCAAAAACAGTTGTCATTGTTTTCTTTTCTTTTTCTGAAAGATAAAGAGCTTCTGCAACTGAATACAAGAAGAAACCATATTTTTTGATTTTCCGGCTTACTGCATAAGACCTGAGAAAATCCGGATGGATATGCAAGGACATTCCGCTGTAATCGGCTTCTTCCATTTCCATCCTTAAAATCTGCCCGGGAGAAACAAATGACATTCCGCCAGACTCAAAATCATAATACCCCTGTCCGTACCGAATCTTTCCGCTGAATTTTGTTTTAAATGAAATTTTATAAAAATCAAGCTGTATTCCGCTCTTGAAATCTTCAGGACTGAATAGTGCCTGTCCGTAATCTATTATGCTGATCAGCGGATGCAACGGAGGTTTCAGTCCCATTGCCTGATGCAAAGCCGAAAGAGATTTAAAGTGTACCGCAGGTTTTATTTTCATCATACAAATATAAGGTGTGTTTGTGACAACTGTCTGGCAGTAGAAATTTTTTCCGTCGGAAGCTGGATATAAAAAGATTATGGTTTAGAAGCTGCCTTTATTAATAATTTCCTGTTATTTATTCAAAATATTAAGTAACAAGACTTCTTTAACCATCCTTCCTCAATCTCTAAAATACAAATTCCGACCTTATCTTCTGAACCTGTTTCTCGGCTCCACAGGTCAGTCGCTCGTTATATAATTCCCTGGCATCTTTCCCTGCAATATATCTGAACTGATTTTCTCCGTCCGTGGCCGCTTCAAAAATAACCTGGGCAATATCTTCAGGTTTTGAATATTTCGCAATCTGCTCCGGACTGTAACCTTGCTGAACTTTTGAGATTATTTTCTGATAGGAGTCATGAGAGGCTCCATCGATAGACCGGCCTGCAAAATCCGTCTGAATTCCTCCGGGTGCTACGACTTTTACTTTAATATTAAATTGTGCAAGCTCATACGCCATACATTCTGAAAAGCCGTCCACTGCAAATTTAGCAGCACTGTAAACCGAACAGGTCGGAAAGCCCATGAACCCGAACGTCGAAGTAATATTAATGAAAACACCCTGATTTTTCAGCCTGAAATATGGGGTAAATGCTTTGGTCACCCGGATAACTCCCATTACATTGGTATCGATCTGTTTTTGCATCTGCTCATCTGAAAATGCTTCCAGGGGACCGATCAGGCCATATCCGGCATTATTTAAAACGACATCTATGGTATGATTTTCAAGAATTTCGGAAATCATGTTTTCTATTTCATCTTTCTCCGAAACATCAAGTCTGAAAAGCTTTATATTTGCAAATTGTCTTAATTCGGTTTCTCTTTCGGGATTTCTCATCGTTGCGATCACGTTCCAGCCTTTGGAATGAAATAATTTTGCGGCGGTCTTTCCTAATCCTGATGAAGCTCCTGTAATGAAAATTGTTTTTTGCATGTTCTTTTTTTTTATTAATAATGCAAAGGTCTTCAGAATCGGAAAGCCATACGTAGCCTTATTGAGTAGGTTTGTAGCTGTTTTGACGAGACTGTCAGATAAATTGCAATTAACAAAGTAAATATTTATTTGAGATTGGGAATTGATTTCTAATCTCCTATCAGGCGAAATCGATTCTTTTTATATTCCACTTTAAGTATTTATTAAATAAATCTTAGATTTGTAACATGTCATGTGCCAGAGCATATATCCCGTTGTATAAAACAGCTGTAATCATTTTACTTCTGGCTTTTTCACTGTCACCATGTGCCGTGAAAAGAGATTTGCTCGGTATTTTTGATATTCGGTACGGAAATACTTTAAACAAAACTAAAACAACTGGTAATTCTACCATCAGATGCGATCTTAACCTCCACAGGGCATCTTCAAAAATTTTACTTTCCAAAGCAGATGTTAAATTAAAAACGGAAGATTTTTCATGTTTTCTGACGCTTGTAATTTCGGACAAGGAACAGGTTTCACTTAATCATCACTCAAAACACAGGACAGGAAACAGTCCGCCCAAATATATTTTATTCAAACGGTTGAAACTCCCTCTCCTCTGATTTCGAATTAATTTCAGAATCATTTTTAACAACAACCGTAATAAAATATCATTTATGAACAACAATACAGCAACTCAGCCTTATCACCTGGCGGGTTTATTCTCTATGTCCATTCGCCTTGTCATTGGCTGGACCTATTTCTCGGCTTTCTGGAGAAGGCTTATTCTGGAAAATAAATTAATTCCTGATGAAGCAGGCTATATCGGAGAAAAATTTAATCATTTCCTGCCCAATGCTTTGGGAATTAAACCAATTATTGAATATCTGGTTACTCATCCCGATGCGTTACAAAACTCGATGATGGCATTTACAATCATTGAGGCCGTCGTGGGATTAGGTCTCATCCTGGGAATATTTACGCGATTCATGAGCATCGGAGTCTTTGGCCTTGCACTGGGAATTTTGCTTGGTTCAGGATGGATCGGAACGACCTGTCTGGATGAATGGCAGATCGGTATTCTGGGAATTGCAGGTGGATTCACTTTATTTCTAACAGGAAGCAGTTCTTATTCCGTCGACGGATATTTCCTTGAGAAAAATTTTAAATTTACCCATACAAATTGGTTCCGATGGCTTGGCTCAGGATATTTCCCTGTGACCAACCCTAAACTTTTTGTATTGTCGGGTTCGATCATCATCTTTGGGCTGAGCCTTTTCACCAATCAGTATTTTCATGGAGGAGTCTGGGGAAAGCTGCATAATAAATCGATAAAACCTAAAATTGAAATTTCAGATATTTCCTTTAAAAACAATAACCTGAAGTTTAGAGTGTACCGGACTGAAGGCGTGGATGTGTACGGATCCTTCCTTATCGGGATCTATATCTTAGATGAAAACGGAAATATTTTGAAAGCATTGAATCATACCGATCTTTCGAGGTTTCCAAAAGAAAGTATTGACAATTACTATGTGGCGAAAGTAAAACCCGGGAAGCACAGTTTAATTATTCCGTTGGGATCAAAGGCTGATCTAATGATAACTACTGATGATATTGATCACAGGGAAAGTATTCACCGCATAAAACTGGTTGATATCAGCGGAATTGAATGGACCGCGGAAATCGAATAAAATCGGATGGTATTAAATCATATGCTTCGACGAGATCAGCACTCAGGATTATTCTTGCAAAACTAACATCTGCGGGAGTATTTGCTATGCTGAGCCCTGTCGAAGCATCTTTAAATTTCTTTCACCGGATTATAATTTACAGACGATTTATAAAATCCAGGTATAGCGGTATACTTTTTTCAACCCATTCTTCGGAAGGGTCCTGCTCCAGTCCGTAGTAAACAAAAGGTTCTTTATAATCAGCGCGGATGTATTCAAAAGTCAGCTCAAAAGGTCTGGTAAGTTCATTCATTGTATATTTATATTTTCCCGAGGCACTGTAGCCCTGCTCATCAACTCCTGCAGAAATGGCCAGCGCAATCTTTTTTCCTCCTGCTTTATATCCGCTTTTGCTTCCGTATGCCCAACCGTAGAGCAGCACTTCATCAAACCATTTTTTTAGTAACGGCGGACTGCTGAACCAGTAAAAGGGAAACTGAAATACGATTCTGTCGTGAGATTCTATTAACTGCTGTTCTTTTTCAACATTCAGTTCTCCGTCCGGATATGCTTTATAAAGTTCATGCACAGTGTACTGATCAGGATATTTATTCAGTTCTTTCGCCCATCTTTTATTAATGACTGAAGTTTCCATATGCGGATGAATGATGATTACTAACGTTTTCATATTTTAAATTTTCTTTTACAAAAATAATTGATGTACCTTACAATTCGGATATTAGCTACCCATTGTATGGTACTATAAAAAATGTAAGTAATGACCAAAATAAAAGAAACATCCACAAATTTCGCCAATAAAAAAGCCCTTTCAGAAGAGTGTCCGGAATTGTACGCCTCTAAAATGATCGGCGGCCAGTGGGCACTGGCGATCTGCAGTTACCTTATTAACGGAAAGCTGAGATTTGGAGAACTCAGAAAAAGTCTGGGAAACATCACGGAACGGATGCTGACTCTTCAGCTGCGAAGGCTGGAAGAAGACGGAATTGTGACCAGGACTGTGTTTGCGGAAGTTCCGCCAAGAGTGGAATATGAATTGACAGAGATTGGATATCAGCTGAAGCCCGTGATCGAAGAACTTGAAAAATGGGGAACCCTTCACAAAGAAAGTATCGGATCAGAGCAGTAACAGTACAAACGGTAATGATCGCAATACATTGCAACATCATTCTCGGACCTTTTCATTATAAATGACAAAAACCTCCACGTTGGTGAAGGTTTTGTTATGATTTGATAAGATTTAGTGCACTCCGCTTAAATCTATTTTTTCTTTGCTTTTTCTTTCTTTAATAAAGAGGATAAACGGAATACATATCAGGAATATGACTCCTAAATAAAGGAAAACATCCATATATGAAAGTACCGTTGCCTGCTTGGTTACGGATAAGTCGAGCATTTTATAAGCAGCATTCATGGCGGCATCGGGCGTCATTCCTTTAGCCATGAAGCTACCCTTTAGAGCCTGTAATCTTTGCTGTACGGCAAAGTCCGTTTCGTCAAGATGGGAAATCAGATTCACCCTGTATTTCTGACTGGCATTGGCAATAAATGTAGTAATCGCTGCAATTCCGAATGAACCTCCCAGCTGTCTCATCATTCCTGTAAACGCAGCTCCCTGACCGATCTCCTGACCTTTAAGCGTGCTTAATGACAGTGAAGTGATCGGGATAAACAGTAATCCGAGGCCTGCTCCTCTTACGATCAGCATCCAGAAGAAAGCATCTTTTCCGGTATCCGGCGTCAGGATTTTGTACCCCCAGAAACTGTAGATAAAGAAAATAAACAATCCTAAAGCAACAAGAATCTGCTGTTTGGCTCCTTTTGCTAACAATCTGCCGATAATCGGCATCATGAAAGCAGTGGTGAGCGCCGCCGGAATCATCAGAGCACCCGACTGTAAGGCCGTCCACCCCAAAATACTCTGCGTATACAGCGGAACAATAAAGGTAGAACCGTATAAACCGAATCCTAAAACAAAGGACATGACCGTTCCGATTCTTAAATTACTGTTTTTCAGAACCCTTAGCTCCACAATAGGATATTTAAAGGTAAGCTCCCGCCATAGGAATAATATAAATCCTAAGACGGCCGATGCGGTAAATAAGACAATCCACCCACTGGCAAACCAGTCTTCTTCATGACCTCTTTCGAGAATATACTGTAATGATCCTACGGTAATGGCCAGTAATGCAATTCCGAGCCAGTCGACATCAGAGGCTTTACGTTTCTCAGCATATTTCGGGCTTTTCACGAACTGCAGCGTCATTAAAGTGGCCGCAATCCCGATAGGAATATTGATATAGAAAATATAGGGCCAGCTGAAGTTATCTACGATATATCCTCCTAACGGTGGACCTAAAGTAGGGCCGATAATTACCCCGAGGCCATAAATCGCTTGAGCCATACTCCTTTTCTCAATTGGATAAGATTCCGTAATGATGGTCTGTGAAGTTACGAGTAAAGCACCGCCGCCGATTCCCTGCATCAGTCTGAAAAATACCAGTTCCCAGATATTCGATGCGTTTCCGCATAAGAATGAAAATATGGTAAATATAATGATGGAAGCAGCGAAATAGTTTCTTCGTCCGAACTGTTGGGACAGCCAGCTGGTCATCGGTACTACAATAACGTTACCGATCGCGTATGCCGTGATCACCCATCCGACTTCAGAAAGGGTAGCTCCCAGGTTTCCCTTCATTTCGTTCAGGGCAACATTTACAATCGTGGAATCTACGATTTCAAGCAGCGCACAAAGAATTGCCGTAATCGTGATGATTACTCTTCGGGCTCCATATTCTACTAATGAATCTTGCATAGTTTTTATAGGTATTAAAAAATCAAGAAATTATGAGATTTAGAAACTTCGGAAAGGAGAACAGGTATTTTTACGAACTAACTTCGTTCTCTATTAATAGTTTCCGTACTGATTGCTGTTAAAAATTTAGGTTTTGGCTAAAGCCGACCGAGAATTATGTTTTCGTTAAACGGACTGAAGCGCGTTCGTATTGATGAGTCACTCAACAGTTTTTTTAATGGTAGATTTAACTATTAAAATTTTTAATCATTAAAACTTCCGTCAATACTGTTTCCAAATCTCCTAATTCTTAATATTTTAATTATTTTTAAAAGTGAATTGTCAATGACCATCAACAATGTAGTCTGTCTTACGTTCATCTTCAACCTGTCATCGATTTCCTCTATAGTCCGGCGTAACTCATCATCAGTTTCTGCCTGCCTCTTCATTTCCAACTGCAAAAATCCGCTGCATGATCAACTTCATGATTTTCATTTTCTTCTTCATCGCTGACTTCTTCTTCATGACCGGCTCCAACTTCATGATCAATCCCACATCATCGGACCTCATCATCGGACTACCCTTCTCCCAACTGACAATTCACTTATTATATTATTATTTCAGGGAAACTTCTGCTTTCACATTCATCCCTGTTCTCAGTCTTTTTGCGATATTTTTATCAAGATTCACAAAATCAATCTTTACAGGAAGTCTCTGAACCACTTTTACAAAGTTACCACTGGCATTATCCGGAGGAAGTATGGAGAAAGTAGCCCCGGTTGCAGGAGAGAATGAGCTTACGACCCCTTCGAATTCCTGATCAGGAAAAGCATCGATCTCAATTTTCACTTTTTGTCCTTCCACCATTTTATCAACCTGAGTTTCTTTAAAGTTGGCCACTACCCATTTCTGGTCGTTTTTAACCAAAGCAAATAACTGAGATCCGGCCTGAAGATATTGTCCGGCCTGAATCGGAACTTTTCCTACATATCCGTCTTCAGGAGCTACCACTACAGTGTATGACAGGTTTAATTTTGCATTTTCAACATCTACTTCTCTCTGTTTGGCTACAGAACCCGCAACACTGATCTGCTGAGAACTCGCTGCTGTCTGGGAAGAAGCGATGTTGGTCTGCTGAGCAATCTGGTTTCTCTGATCCACTAAAACCTGTAGCTGTTTGTCGGCTGTCTGCTTGGCTGCAAGAGCCTGCTCATATTGCTGCTCTGTAATCGAATGGTCCTTTACCAGTACAGAATATCTTTTTAAATCCTGAGCTGTTTTCCATACATTCACCTTAGCGGCTTCAATCTGGGCATTTGCCGTAGTGACTGCTGCCTGGGAAGAACCGATATTTTTTGAAGTTGCCGTGGTAGAAGCCTGTGCATTGGAAATATTACTTTTTGCAGTAGACAATGCCGCTTCCGCCTGCTGAAGAGCCATTTTCTGATCTCTGTTATCCAGAATTACCAGGGTGTCCCCTTTTTTCACAAACTGGTTATCTTTTACCTTAACTTCCGTTACATATCCTGAAATTTTAGAAATAACAGGAGCGAGATTGGAAGCGATTTGGGCATCATCCGTTTCTTCGTGAGACTGCCCGTACGTATACGCTCTGTACCCGTAGATTCCTCCACCGATTAAAACAACCGCCAAAATGATCGGGAATACTAAACTCTTTTTCTTTTTAGGTTCAGTTACTGGTGTATTATTATTTTCCATTGTTGGTATCGTTCTTAATTTATTTAATTGTTAAAGTTCCTGTAGTCTGTAATAATTTTCTGTAAGCCAGTACTGCATCTGCTTTTGCGTTAATAACTCCAACATTTGCAGCAATCTGAGCGGCATCGGCATCCAGCAACTCCGTCATGGTTGCCAAACCGTTTTCATATTTATTTTTTGTAATTCTGTAATTTTCATTAGCCTGTTCAGCAGATTTTTCGAAAACTGATATTCTCTTTTTAGAATAATCTGTATTCTGATATTCTCTATTGACCTCAAGCTTGATATTGTCATTTAATAATTCATTATTGGCTGCCAACTGCTTTTCTCTTGCCTGAGACTGCTTTAATGAAGAATTTTCTTTCCAGATATTAGATAAATTATAGGAAATTCCGACACCTACATTTACCGCATTGTAAATCGTAAGAAATTTAGGAATATCCGCTGCTACATAACCTCCTGTAAATGCGATGGAAGGAAGATTTTCAGCTTTTGCCGATTTTGATCCCAGCTCTGCTGCTTTTCTCTGCTGAGCCAGGGCCTGAAGATCTTTACGGTTGTCCCGAGCCTCACTGATATAAAAATCTACCGGTTTTACGTCTCCTGCTTCTTCGATATAATTCTGATCAACTTCAATCTCAGTAGTTTCAGGAATACCTAACAATAAATCCATATTGATATTGGCAATATTGTAGTTATTTTTAGCTTCCAGCAACTGCAGCTCAATGTTTGAAGTCTGTAGATTTGCTTTTAAACGGTCATTTCTAGCTATAACTCCATTATTTTCAAGCTTAAGGAAAGTTTCGTCTCGCTTTTGAGAAGCACTGAGGTTTTCTTCTAAAACTTTAATGGACTGATTGGCTTTAAACAGGTTATTATAAGCCTGAGCCACATTATAAGCAATGGCTATTTTATCATTTTCGGTACTCAGTTTTGAGGCCTCCACCAGGTATTTGGCAGATTGAATTCCATATTTTATTCTTCCGCCACTGTAGATGGGAACACTTAGATTCGCTGATCCGTACGCTACCTGATGTACTTCAGGACCACCTGCTGCGGAAACTCCGGGAAGTTTAAGATCAATATTCGGTTTTATGGGAAGATACATATAGCTTCCTGAAACTTTCAGCTCCGGAAGCTGTCTGTTTTTTGCTTCCAGAAGATCAGCAGTAGCCTCTTCGATCTTAGCTGCGTCGATCTTAAGATTTTTACTGTTCTGGATACCCAACTGCACGGCTTCGTCAAGAGTCAAAGTTTTTTTCTCCTGAGCATTGATGTTGGCAAACCCTACAAATAGGGCAAGTGCAAGGACTGAGTTATTAATTCTCTTCATAACCTAAAAGGTCTTTTAGTAAATATTTAATATGTTTATTAAGTTCTGTGTAATACTTTTCGTCAAAAACGTCTTCATCATCCCTGTCGTTAAGGAATTCTTTATACATTTCCTTCGCATTGGATGCGTAAAATAAAGTTCCGCTCACTGTAGAATGAAGCAGATAAATCGGTGGATTTTTAGTAAAAATCCCTTTCTCAAGACCACTTTCCAGTATTTTTGAATACATGGCAATAAATCCCATTTTTGTTTCTTTCAGGAATTCTACGATCTGAGGATTTTTGCTGTGAAGCTGCTCACGCTGCATGATTCTGTAAAAACATTTGTGGTGTCTTACCCTGCCTGAGAACTGATCAACAATTTTTTCTACTTTCTCCCATTCATTAATATCCGTTCTTTCCAGGATGTCCTTTGAAAAGAACTGCCCTTCCTTCATTCTGTGCTCAACTAATTTTTCGTAAAGCTTTTCTTTTGAACCGAAATAATACGAAATCATTGAAATATTTACATTCGCCGCTTTGGCAATCTCCCTGGTGGAAGTTCCTTCGAAGCCCAATTCAGCAAAGAGCTTTTCAGCGGCATATAATATATTTTCTTCTTTAGAAATCATCTTGTCTCATTTTTCAAGGCGCAAATGTACAACGGATTTCCGATAAATCAAACGATTGATTGATTTTTTAATATATTTTTAATGTTAATTAACGTAAATAACTAATAATCATATATTTAAATAATATTAATAAATTTAATATATATTATAGATACTGTAACTTTACGGTTATTTCCTCTGTAAATGTTCACGAAATAGATGTTAAAGGACGGAATTTTCAAATTTTAAGGTCAGGAAATTACAGCTTTGTTAACTGATCAGGTAGTAAAACCTGTAATCATTTATCACAAGCTCACTTTAAGTATTCTTATGGATATATCTTGATAATTTTATTCCTAAATCGGTCCAGATAATTTTAGGATTTCCGTTTCTGGTTAAATGCAGATCGGCGGTACTGATCTCTTCCAGGATATTTTCAATATTTGCCCCACTGATAAATTTTGAAAAACCGGTCCAGTTGAATCCGTGAGCCTCTATTTTTTTGTACACCAGATCTTGGGACTGGTAATTCTGCAACAATGCCAATCTGAAAATTTCTGAACAGTAGTTCAGAAAATTCTTTTGTTTTTCCCTGTTCCAGCCGGCAATTTCTCTGGCCCACAAAATAATATTTTTCAGAAATCCTGGTTTCTTTTTGACCATAAAAGCATCCCGAACCCACTGAATAAATAATTTCTCAAATTCTTCATCTTTAGTTCCTGAATTCAGAAGTTTAATGGCATCATTTAAATTTCCCTGGGCCTGATGGGTAATTTCTCTTATTTTTTCATCAGAAACACTGAAATTCTTTTTGAGATAAACTTTTAGATCTTCATCATGGATTCTCGGAATTTCTACAACCTGCGTTCTGGAAAGAATCGTCGGAAGAATATCGTTGGTACTTTCTGCAGTAAGAAGAATAATCGTTTTTGCCGGCGGTTCTTCCAAAAATTTAAGGAACTTATTAGCCGCGGCGACATTCATTTTATCCGCTCTCCAGACAATAAGAATTTTTGTTCCCCCTTCAAAACTTTTAAGAGCGAATTTCTGGTTCTGATCATCTATTTCATCTGCTGAAATGAAAAGCTGCTTGTTCTCGGATTCAAGGAAGGCAGTCCAGTCATCATAGCTTGCATATGGAGAAGCCATAATCATCTCTCTGAATTCTTCGAACTTATTTTTACTTAAAGAATTTCTGCTATCTGTAAAAACAGGAAAACTGAAATGCAGATCCAGATGATTGAGATGCTCCACTTTTGAGGCGGCATGCTCATTTTCCCGGCCCAGAACTTCTTTAGCATATGCGAGCACGATGGGCAATGTACCATATCCCTCTTTTCCCGTGAAAAGCTGGGCGTGGCTTACTCTGTTTTCTGCGATACTGTCTCTGAGAAGTTTTTTCAGGTTTTCCTGTCCGGCAATGTTCTCCCAATTCATGCTCCAAAGATAAAAAATCTTCGCTCATTTTTTTTAATTATCCATTAATTTAAGTTTAATCTGTTGTCATTCTGAAACTTTGATTTAATAAAATAAACAGACGTTTACTGCTACAGATTTTGTAAAATATGTGGATATATTTTATTTACAGGTACTGCAGGTATTAAAAATAACCCATGTTGACACCGGCAGCAGATCAGTCTAAAAATAAAAAAGCTTAAGATTTATAGTGACTTCTAAAATTTTACGTGATGTTTTATCTTATCTACCCTCCAAAAGTAATTTACGGAGGAAATTATGATCCTGAAAGCCATCATTTTGAAGCAACCTTAATGGATAACGTAACCTGGAATGATCAGGTTATGCAGAAGGAGATCTTCGACCCAATCCTACCGATGCTTGTCTATTCTGATATTAATGACGCACTGGAAGAAATCAACAGCCGTTCAAAACCTCTGGCGCTCTATATTTTTACAGGGAATCAGGAATTTGCAGAAGATGTCTTAAGCCGTACGGCCAGCGGAGATGCTTAAATCAACAGTACGATCGTGCATGTGGGTTCCCACTATCTGCCTTTTGGCGGTGTCGGAACCTCAGGAATGGGAAAATACCACGGAAAATTCAGTTTTGAAAATTTCAGCCATACCAGATCCGTACTGGAAGTAAAATAAATCACACTGAATAAAGCATACAAAAGGCTGTTCTATCATTCACAGCAGCCTTTTGTGTAAATTCAACCGGTATCAATGATCATGTGAAATTACAATTTCCGTGCAAAGAATTCCCCTTAACAAACTTTAACCTCATGAAACTTTTACAATTCATTAATATTTAAGATATTTGCGCATTATTTTAAAAATAAAGAATGAAAAAAATCTTTGTACTATCATTTATATCGGTTGGATATTTCCTAAATGCGCAGAATTTGAGTAACTCACCGTATGCCGCTTATGGAATTGGAGATGTAAAATATGATAATACGATTGAAACTTCCTCTATGGGAGGTATATCAACAGCATTTATAAGTGATTTTACCAGTAATTTTAATTTTGCAAATCCCGCAAATAACAATAATTTCGAACTTACCAGTATAAAACTGGAAGCCACCAACGAAAACAATTACTTTAAAACCGATTATAATAATACGAAGTCTACAAAACATTCTACGTATCTGTCTAATATATCCTTGGCTTTCCCGATATCGTCAAAAATCAAAATGGGATTGTCTTATCAGCCTTACAGCTCCAAGAGCTATGATATTCTCGACACACAGACTAATGACGGGGTTATTACGGCCAACAGATTCAAGGGAAGCGGAACATTAAATACAGCTCAGATCGCTGTATCCTATAAGGTAACCGATCATTTCGGAGTGGGAGCCAGAGCAAATTATTATTTCGGAAATCTTTATGATCTTAACGAACTTGCCTATTCCAATGCTGAACTGATCAACGGCTATGAAACCAAAAACAGCATCAAGAACTTTAATTTTACTCTGGGAGCCAACTATCAGCTTGTTGATACCCGTAACGACCGTAAATGGACTTTTGGTGCTACGACGACTTTCGGTAATACCAGCAATATGACTACGGATTATAAAAACAGCACGTATTTTTATGCTGATGCCGCAGGTACTACCAAGAGCAACGAATCAATCATTGAAGAAAGAAGTACCAATTCCAAGAACCTGATTCCTCTACAGGCATCACTGGGTGTAGGATATGGTGAAGAGAACAAATGGTTCCTTTCTCTTCAGGGAGATTATAAAAAAGGAGAAGCTGTAAACTATTTCGGAAGTTCTGTTGAGCTTCAGGATTCTTACAGAATATCTGCCGGAGGCTGGTATCTTCCGAATTACAATAACTTCAGAAGTTACTTCTCAAGAGTGGTATACAGATATGGGGCTTTCTATGAAAAAGGGAATTTACAGATCTGGGGTACCAACATCAATAAATTCGGGGTTTCAGCAGGGGTATTGCTTCCATTCAAAAACAGCAGCATCACAAGGATGAGCGGGCTTGAACTTGGCCTTGAAGTCGGAAAAAGGGGAACTCTTAAAAACAACCTGATCAATCAGAACTTTATTAACCTGAAAGTTGGTTTCAATTTTGCTGACAAATGGTTCAGAAAGCGTTTACTTGAATAAGATGAAATTTGTTAACCATAACATATTATATAAAAATATAGCATATCTTTTTAGTTGTGCTATATTTTTTGTTGTAACATCCTGTGAAGAAGATATGACAAAAGCGCATGGCAATCAAAGCAAAAATTTCCCTTCGCAGATCATTAATAATGCCAAAATTATCCAGAGAGATTCCGGTTTCGTAACGCTTAAAGCACTGGCCCCCATCATTGAAAAATATGAGTTAATAGACAGCCCGTATGTAGAAGCCCGAAAAGGAATTAACATCCAGTTTTTTGATAAGAAAAAACCTAAAGTTCCCGGCAAGCTTACCGCCAGATATGCCCGCATCTATGAATATAAAAAATTCTATGAAGCGAAAGGTGATGTAAGAATTACAACCAATGAGGGACAGAAGTTTGCTACACAGACCATCTACTGGGATCAGAAAAGAAACCGTATTTACACCCATGATACCGTTTATGTGACCATGGAAGACGGCTCTACCCTGGTAGGAGCCAATGGAATGACTGCCAAAGATGATTTTTCTGAATATACTTTTTATAAAAACTCTGGAAATTTCAGCACTACACAAATCTCAGAATCAAAAAAATAAGCCGGATGATGACTTTTCACGCCATCGGATTGATGTCCGGGACCAGCGTAGACGGTCTTGATATCTGCTTTGCAGAATTTAAGAAACAAGAGACGACCTGGACCTTCAGGATCCTGCAGGCAGAAACCATCCCCTATTCTTTATTCTGGGAAGAGAAGCTGAAAAGGGCTATTCATCTTTCTTCTGAAGAACTTTTTGAACTCAATTCTGCCTATGGTTTTTACCTTGGAAAAGAAGTGTCAGATTTTTTACGGAAATACCGTCTTAAAGATATCGACCTGATCGCATCTCACGGTCACACCGTTTTTCACCAGCCACAGAAAAAATTCACCTTACAGATCGGTGACGGAAGAGCAATCAAGATAATGACCGGCTTGCCCGTGATCTATGATTTCAGAACGCAGGATGTTCTGATGGGCGGAAACGGAGCCCCCCTGGTGCCGATCGGTGATGCGCTTTTGTTTTCTGAATATGATGCCTGCCTTAATCTGGGAGGTTTTTCAAATATTTCTTTACAGGTTAATCAGCAAAGAGTTGCTTTTGATATTGCGCCTGTGAATATCTTACTGAATTATCTGGCCAGTGATCTTCATAAAAGTTTTGATGAAAATGGTGATCTTGCCAGAAAAGGAAAAGTTATTCCGGAATTATTAATACAGTTAAACGCACTCGAATTCTACAGTCGGAGTCATCCTAAATCATTAGGAATCGAATGGTGCAATGAGTACATTTTCCCTAAATTAAGCGGAATAGCTACCCTCGATCTTCTGGCTACCTGTACCGAGCATATCGCCCTTCAGATTTCAAATGTTCTCAATCAATATCCCATTTCGAACGTACTTGTCACCGGCGGCGGAGCTTACAATACCTACCTTATTGAAAAAGTAAAATCCAAAACTGCTGTTGAAGTAATCATACCGGAAAAAGATATTATTGATTATAAGGAAGCTTTGATTTTCGCATTGATGGGTGTTTTAAAGCTGAATAATGAGATCAATGTTCTTGCCTCTGCAACAGGAAGTCCGGAGAATCACAGTTCAGGAATTATTGCATAAAAAAACCTTCATTTCTGAAGGTCTGTGATCTTATTTATAAGCTTCGATCTTATCCGTTAAAGTATTGATAAAGTTCTGTAAGGGTTTTTCCACCATCATTTTTATAAATGGATTAAATTTCCCTTCGAATAGCATCTGTACTTCAGTCTGGCTTTCATTAAGAGGATTTAAGGTCGCTGTTAATGAAAAATCCAGGCTTGAGCTTGCAGACTTCAAAACTGCTTTCTCATCATTTACCTCATCTATTTTCAGAGCAATTTCCGGCATTCCCTGTAGTCCGAATTTAAATCCGTCTTCTCTGGTTTCAAACTTTTGAAGGCCATCCGGCATAAACTCTTTGTAATTTTCCGGAGATTTTAAGAGTTCGCTTAATTCTTTAGCTGATTTATTAACAATAATCTTTCGTCCTTCTAAATTCATTTTTTATTTTTGTATTTAAATTCTTAATTCTTACAAATGTATAAAGTTTTTGTGAACGAAAAAAAATTATTACTGTCTAAGCGGTCTGAAAATCTTGAAAAAACTTTTGGATACGAAGACGTTACATCTTTAGAGATTGCTTTGGATCTCTTAGAGAATACATCTGTAACGGAATTGAACGTATTTGGTGAGCATATTGATGCCATATGGACTGAATTCCAGGGGCTTTTCAGAATTATTGAAGCTGCAGGCGGGGTTGTAAGTAATCCTGACGGAGATATTCTTTTCATCAGAAGACTTGGAAAATGGGACCTTCCGAAAGGGAAAATGGAAGCGGGAGAATCTCGTGAAGAATCTGCCGTAAGGGAAATTGAAGAGGAAACAGGTTTAAAGGATGTGGAACTGGTGAGGTTTATCAATACTACTTACCATATTTACGTAGAAAGAAACGGAGATAAAGTGTTGAAATGTACCCATTGGTTTGAAATGAATTTCGATGGAGAAGATACCTCAAAACCACAGACCGAGGAAGGTATTACGGAAGTGGCATGGAAAAACGCCGCTCAGATCGAAGACGAGGTTTTCCCAAGCACATTTCAAAATATAAAGCTGATCATCAAAGAATTCCGGAATACAAAGATCAGATAAAGTCGATCGCTTTTTCCAGAGCAATGCCCCGTGATCCTTTTAATAGAATATTTTCAGACTGAATTTTGTTCGTTTTAAGATATTCTATTAATTGTAAAGTATTTTCAAAAGATGTTTCTGACGCATTCACGCTTCTGAAATTTTTTCCTACGGTAATAATCCTGTCAAAATTGAGTTCGCGGCTTAATCTGAGGACATTCTGATGTTCTTTTTCGCTGTCGTCCCCTAGTTCAAGCATATCTCCGATAATAATAGTCTTGGAACCTTCAAAAGTGATAAAATTCTTCAAAGAAGCCACCATCGAACTTGGATTGGCATTGTACGTATCCAGTACCAGGGTCTGGTTTTCTTTTTTGACAATCTGAGAACGCATATTGGTAGGCGTATACTCTTCAATAGCCTGACGGATCTTTTCAAAACCAATTCCAAAATGCAGGCCCAGGCTTGCTGCGGCACACAGATTGGTAAAATTATACTCGCCGGTCAGTTTGGAAATGGCTTTCGTTCCCTTGTAGCTTAATCCCACAAAATGTTCTTCAGAAAACAGTCCGAACTGGTAATCTGAACTATCTTTCCCAAAGGTAATTTTAGGGGAATAGCTTTTCGTTTTATCTGCCTGAATAGCATCATTTTCATTAACCAGAATAGTCTGCGCATGACTTTCCAGATACTCATACAGCTCAGATTTTCCTTTAATTACTCCTTCAAATCCACCGAAGCCTTCCAGGTGGGCCTTTCCAAAGTTGGTAATATATCCGAAATTGGGCTGGGCGATACTGCATAAGAGCTCAATTTCTTTCTGGTGATTGGCCCCCATCTCTATGACTGCCATCTCGTGTTCAGGCTTTACAGACAGCAAAGTCAAAGGAACCCCGATATGATTATTTAAATTTCCACTGGTATATTGTACGTTAAATTTCTGCGAAAGCACAGAGTGGATAATTTCCTTTGTAGTCGTTTTCCCATTACTTCCTGTGAGTCCTATTACAGGAATCCGAAGCTGCCTTCTGTGATACACGGCAAGCTCCTGTAAGAATTCAAGTGTTGAACGTACATAGAATATATTTCTGTCTGTATCTTCAAAATCCTGCTGTTCCACGATGACAGCCAATGCTCCATCTTCAATCGCTTTACCGGCCTGGGTGGCAGCATTGAAATTTTCACCTGAAAACGCAAAGAAAATATCGTTCTTATTAATCTTACGGTTATCAATAGTGACCTTCTCTGACTGTAAAAATATCGGGTAAAACTGTTCTATATTCATGGTCCAAAAATAAAAAAACCTTACGGATTACGTAAGGTTTTCTATAAGTATTTTTTGATAATATTATCTTCTCGTTCTTGCTTTGTCGCTTGCTCTGGCGTCCTGAGCTACACGGAATCCGATCCATCCGTAAGCTTTGTTCTGGTCTTTATATCTTCTTTGTCCCGGATCCAGCCAATAGGCTGTATCCTGCCAGGATCCCCCTTTAATAACTCTGATGTCATTCGTCATTGAAGAAGTTCTTTCTTTTCTGTCTTTCTGTAGAATTACTTTACCTGCAGCATCTACGATGAAACGTTTCTGAGGCGCATTGTACATATTCTCACTGCTGCTCACAGAGTCCGAAGTACTTCTGTAATCTAATGAAGACTGTCTGTCACCATCTCTGTAGTTTCTGTAGTCTGCTATGGTTTCTCTTTCAAACTGACCCGGTAAGTTCTTATAAACCAATCTTCCGTCAGCTAAAGTATCGTATTTAATGTTGCTCTCGTCTACCATCTTGTAAGTTCCGTCTCCGTTTCTTACGATTGCCTGAGGCATATTTCCTCGGTAATAGTTGAAGTCACTGAAATCTTCATCGATGATCGGTCTGTAAACATCTGCAGTCCATTCAGAGACGTTGCCATACATTCCGTAGATTCCAAGGTCATTGGATGGATACTGTCTTACGTCTGAAGTTCTTGCAGACCCGTCATTTTTCCAACCGGCAATACCTGAATAATCTCCTGTACCCATTTTGAAGTTTTCAAGGAACATTCCTCTGTCTCTTCCTTTGGTTCCTCTTAACAATTCGATTTCAGGTTTTTTACCCTGATACTGGTTGTACTCTCTGTTTTTGGCCATCCCCAAAGCTGCATATTCCCATTCCACTTCTGTAGGAAGTCTGAATTTCTGCACCATAGCACTGCTTGGAGACCTGTTTGCTGACAGCAGTCTCTGATTGGTAGTTTTGATACCGTTCTTCTGCTGCATTCTTTTTTCGTTTATATAACCTTGCATTTCAGGATCATTCGATTTGAATTTATCCATATTAAATGCCGTACCTCCCTGATTGTTTGATTCGTTGATATACAGATCTTTCGCGATGATACCGGCCTGCATTAAAGCCTTTTCGTTTGCTCTGTCTGTTAACCACTCGCAATATCTGTTAGCCTGAGTCCATGAAACCCCTACTACCGGATAGTAATCGAATTCCGGAGAACGGAAATAGGTTTCGTTGTAATCATTTCTGGATAATTTGTTATCCCATAATAAGGTATCCGGTAAAGCACCGTTGTAGATTTCCTTAAAACTAGGATCACTTGGTGGGAATACATACTTCAACCATGTAAGGTATTCGCGGTATTCGTAGTTAGTAATTTCTGTTTCTCCGATAAAGAATGAGCTTACCTGCATTCTGCGAGGCGAGTTATTCCAATCGTGCATAACATCATCTTTCACTAATCCCATGGTAAAAGTTCCACCTTCTACATATACCATTCCCGGCCAACCTTTCTGCTTTTGTTGCTTTCCTGCAAAAAACCAACCTTGTTTTTCGTTTGGCTTCCAACCGGTCTTGCTGACAAACTTTTTAGTACCGCCACCTTTGTTGGTACCTCCGCCGCCACAACTGGTTAATGCAAGTGTAGAACTTAATGCTATTAATGAAAACAACTGTAGTTTTTTCATAGTCGATATAAATATTTTCAAAGTACAAAGAAAAAATAAATTATTCAATAAATCAAATAAAGATTGATTTTTTTGAAAAACGTTAACAAATTAATTTTATTGTATCGCAATTTAATTATAAAATTTTCATTTATTTTGTAATTTAGAAATTTCAAAAATAAACATGAGACAAAAAATTACGATTTTACTTCTAATCAATTTCGTGTCAATGATTTACGCCCAAAGAATCTCTATCGAATGGAGCGGATCAAAAGTTCAGGACTTTGGTGATACAAAATTGACACTTCCTAATATTAAAAATGAAGGACTTTCGTTCAGCCAAAATAACATTTTTATACTAACCAAGCAAAAAATCGGAGAAAGACAGATAAAAATAACCAACCCGGTCTGGGAGAGTGTTTCCGGCAGAGATCTGTATGATCTGAACAAGGACCTTTTACCGGAACGCGACATCAGTGATGTTGATTATTATTATTTCGAAGGGGACCGATACGCCAGCATTAATGTTTCTCTGTTAAAAAGGGTAAACGGAAGGGCTCAGCGTTTATCTTCTTTCGAAATTTCAGAATCCGGATCTTCCATCAGTAATTTCAGCACAGCTAAAGTAGGAACCACAAACAATCCTCTTTCCAGCGGAAATTTTTATAAAATAAAAGTCGATAAATCCGGAATTTTCAAAATAACGGCTCAGTTTCTGAGTGCCAACGGGATCAACCCTTCTTCTGTAAACCCAAAAAACTTCAGAGTTTACGGAAATGGGGGGATTATGCTTCCGGAATTTAATCAGGATGCAAAATACAGTGCCCTCCAGGAAAATGCCATTCAGGTCGTCGGTGAAGATGACGGCGTATGGAATGATGGAGACTACGCGCTATTCTATGCACAGGGACCGGACGGCTACAACCTGTACAACAACGGTAACGGTAATGGTTTCAAGAGAGCTGAAAACAGAAACGATAACAGCAATAACGTCAAAAATATTTACGAAGATTTTTCATACTATTATATTAACTTCGACAAAGGTCCGGGAAAGAGAGTTCAGGCAGTAGATGTCAATCTTCCGGCCACTCCCCTTATCACCAGATATGATGATTATCAGTTTACGAATATCGATCAGAAAAATTTATTAAAAGTAGGACGGATCTGGGTAGAAGACACCCCTTTTACCAGTCCGAAAGCCATTACCTTTAATACAAAAACACCCATCCAGGCAGGCGATGTCGTAAGGTACAGAACACAGGCCATCGGTTTTAAATCGCAGCAGAACAGTCTGGAATTCAATATTAATAATCAAAATCCTAATACAGTAACTGTTCCTCCCAACACCGCCAATTCCAACTATGATTTTTATCTTTCAAGATATTCCGGGACTATCTCAAATCTGAGTGGCACGCAAATTACATTTAATTACAAACCCAATATCACCGTAAATCCTAACGGAACGTATTATTTTGATTATGTAGAAGTACAGTACAAGCAGAATCTTACATTCAACGGGACTCAGATGAATTTCAGAGATTTTTCCCTGCTGAGCGGAAGCAACACAAATTACGGTTTCAGTGTTTCAAATGCATCGGGAATGGAGCAGATCTGGGATGTTACCGATATTACGAACGCCAACAGAAGGGTGAATAAGGCAGCGGGAAACGCTACTTTTAATTTCGGATATATTGCCGCAGATCAAAATTTCAACAATGAATTTGTGGCTTTTAAAAATGATGCAGCCTTCAGTCCTCAGTTTGTAGGCCGGATCAATAATCAGAATCTTTCCGCATTACAGAATGTAGACTATCTTATTATCACCACTCCTGAACTGATGGGACAGGCACAGAGAATGGCTAATTACCATCAGACAAAAAACAACTATAATGTACAAATCGTAGATACGGATAAGATTTATAACGAATTCGGGAGCGGAAGCAGAGATCTGACAGCGATCAGAGATTTTATCACCAAATTAAATACCCCCCTGGGAACTCTGAAATATGTTTTGATCGTCGGCGATGCTTCTTATGATTACAAAAACAGAATTTCCAATAATTCTAATGTGGTGTCCAGCTATGAAAGTGAAGATTCTGCGGATTATATCAATTCTTTCGTAACGGATGACTATATCGTTATGACCAAGCCGCAGACATCAGCTTCTCTTTCGAACAATATGCCTGATGTTCCGATCGGAAGAATTCCTGCAGCCAATAATACGGAAGCCGGTAATATGATCGATAAAATCCTGGCGTATTATAATAATATGCCGGGACAGTCTACTCCATTTGGAGAATGGCGTATGAAACTGGATTTTGTAGTAGATGATGATCATGATGAATCTCCGAGCAATCCGGTTCCTTTCCATACGGTAATGAACAATACGCTGGCAGATGTTTTTGAACAGCCCGGATCTACTCTGCTGAGAGAATACAACGTAAGAAAACTGTATCTTGATGCTTTCCAGGCACAAAGTACCGCAGGAGGACAGCGCTATCCGCAGGTAAACCAGGCGATTTCCAATGATATCGGAAACAGTCTTTACCTGTTCTATTTCGGACATGGAGGGATTAATGGCTGGGCACAGGAAAGAGTGCTGACAACAGATGAGATTCAGAACGCCAACAATTACTCGAACGTATACAGCAGATTCCCTTTTGTATCCACCATCACCTGTGAGTTTACGCTGTGGGATGAGCCCGCAACATTCTCTGCAGGAGAGCAGTTTATGAAGCTGAAACAGGGAGGACCTGCTACCATGATCACTTCAAGTCGTGCGGTGGGTATCGGTTACGGTATTGATTTTACCAATCTTTATACAAAGGAGATATTCAAATTAACGGGCGATGATTTCAATACATTAGGAAATGCCCATTTAAATGCTAAAAAATTAAAGCCGGGAGATTCCAACCACTTAAAAGTAAATTTACTGGGTGACCCCGCCATGAAATTAAGCAGACCTCAGAGATTAATGGTCATTGATAATATTGAGACTCCGGTTCCCGGATTAATCAGAGGACTGGATTTCGTAAAAGTAAAAGGTCATATCAATAATCCGAACGGGACGATTAATACGACCTTTAACGGAAGAGTGGTGATTAATATTTTTGATAAAAGGTTAAACAAAAAAACATTGAATAACGACGGTAATCTTGCCGTTTTAAATTATACAGAAGAAGGAAGCGCTATTGTTAAAGCATCTGGAACTGCTGTAAACGGGGTTTTCAATGTAGAATTTTATGTTCCGAAAGATATTAATTATGCCGTAGGGGAAGGCAGAATATTAGGATACGCGGATAATAAAAACTTTGACGTATTTAATAACCAGGCCGTACAGGTGGGAGATATCAACCCTAATGGGATTAATGATAATGAGCCGCCAAAAGTGAAATTGTACATGAACAATACCAACTTTGCAGAAGGCGGAATCACTGATCAGAATCCGACGCTGCTGGCCTGTGTTACGGATGATACGGGAATTAATTCCACAGGATCTGGTATCGGTCATGATATTACTGTATATTTGGACGGTCAAATCATTAACACCGTTGTATTGAACGACTTCTATGCTTCAGGTGAAGGAAACGGATGTTTGAGTCCAAGTTTAGCAGACTATCAGAAAGGGAACGTTACCTACCCTTTCAGGAATTTAGCGATCGGTCAGCATCAGTTGACATTTAAAGTTTGGGATATAAACAATAATTCGACAACCTCTACGTTAAACTTTGAAGTTAAGAATGAGGCCGATCAGCATCTGACTATTAACAGACCTTTAAACTGGCCGAATCCTTTTACCAATAAAACGTACATCCAGTTTGAACACAATTGTGATGATATTCTGGATGTGAATGTTCAAATTTATACCATAACCGGGAAACTGGTAAGAACTTTATCTCAGCCGGTGGTCGCAGAACCTTTCTTACAGGGCTTCAGAACACCACGCCAGGCAATAGAATGGGACGGAAGAGATGATTTTGGGTCGACAGTAGCAAAAGGTACGTATATTTTTAAGATATTTGCAAAAAGTCAAAATCAAGAAAAATGCAAAGGAAGTGCTACCGCTATAGAAAAAATGGTACTTTTGAAATAATTTTAAATAATAATACTAAACATATTAATAAAAAACTGATAATATATAAAAGACAACATATGAATTTAACTACTAAACTGCTTTTAGGAATTGGGTTAGGTGCTGGTTTTTTAGGCTACGCTCAGGATCTGAGCCTGGTAAGACCAGTATTGACGGGAGCTCCCTTTTTAAGAATCGCGCCGGATGCAAGGTCCGGAGGTATGGGAGACCAGGGGGTGGTAACCTCACCTGATGCATTTTCTCAGTTCTGGAATGCTGCGAAATATCCTTTTAGCAGAACAAGTTCTTCCGTAGGATTAAACTATACTCCTTACATGGGAAAACTTACCAATGATGTGTTTTTGCTATATGGAGCGTTCCATAAATTCTTAGGGCAGGAAGAAAGATCTACCATCTCTGCGAGTATCTATTACTTTAATATGGGGGAAGTAGACCTTACTCAGTTAGTAGGAAATGATGTAACTTCCATGGGTACCTCGAAACCAAACGAATTCTCTATTGATATTGCTTATGGTCTTAAACTTTCAGATTCTTACTCAATGGCCGTTACGGGTAGATATATCCGTTCCGATTTAGCCGGAGGGTTCAACACAGATACGACCCTTAAGCCTGCTAACTCTTTTGCGGTAGATATTTCGGGTTATTATACTTCTCCAAAATTTTCGGGTTTAGGAAATATGGATGGTAAAATAAACGCCGGTTTTGCTGTTCAGAACCTTGGTCCGAAGTTGGATTATACAGGAAATGAAGAATCAAGATCCTATCTTCCGACCATGGCAAGATTAGGGGTAGGCTATGATATGTACCTGGATGATATGAACCGGGTTGGAATCAGTGTTGAAGGTTCTAAGATCTTAGTTCCGGGTTCTGAATTTGTAGGAATGGATCCTAATACAAGACAGCCCATCTATGCGGTGCCTAACGTAGGTGTAATACAGGGTATTTCAAAATCGTTCGATAACAAAAACTCTATTATGTATAGCGGTGCGCTGGAATATTCTTATGACAATGCCTTCGCAGTGCGAACAGGATATTTTCACGAAAGTGAAGAGCAGGGAGCAAGACAATTTGCTACGGCGGGTATCGGCTTAAAATACCGTTCTTTCGGATTGGATATTTCTTACCTGATCAATATGTCTAAAATTAATACTGCTTTGGATAACACGCTTCGTTTCGGTCTTACCTGGAATATCGGTGATGAAACCTCTAATGTAGATTATTAAAAATATATCTTCTCTGATACAAAGCCTCATTTTATATGGGGCTTTTTTGATTTACTCCACGCTCAGTGATCTGAATTTACTAAAAGCAGACCTGTCATTTGAAGCTCTTGTGCTTCCCTCCTATCCTTGGTTTCAGCCTTCCGGAATCTGCCCGAAATCTTTAGCTGACATCTTGCCCACAGCCAGAATGTATCATTTTAGTGCCGCAATAAATCGACTGCTTATAATGACTGTTCACAATTCACATTAAAATAAAATTCAATACCCTAAGATATCTCTACAAAAGTCTTATTTTTATAAGGCTTTTCTATTTTCTATAAGTATTTTTGCAATATGAATTATTCCGCGGAACTCAAAAAATTCGTAACCAGCCAATATGTATATTCTGCCATCAGGATTACATTGGCTACTGTTCTGCCCTGTCTGGTCCTCGCCCACTTCGGTATTTTAAAAGAATATTTTCTTTTCCCCCTGGGAACCAGCTTTGTTGCGCTCACCGATCAGCCGGGACCGTTTATCAGAAGAAGAAATGCACTTACCTTTGCTATTTTCTGTTTTGTCTTCGTAGCGTTTATCGCCAGTATGGTCATGCATGTGAAGATTCTGGTTTTTGCGGAGATCATCATCTTCGGAATGTTCTTTTCATTAATTGGCGTGTACGGGCAGAGACTGGCGGCAGTAGGCTCACTGTCTTTAGTGGTGATGGCCATATTCATCGACGGGCACCTGACGGGAGCCAATATTTTTAAAAGCTTACTGATTTTTGCATCAGGATGTATCTGGTTTCTGCTGATATTTTTAATTGTTACTACCATTCAGCCTTACAAGCTGGCGAGCCAGATGATCGGTGAAAACTATCTTCAGCTGGCCGAATTTTTAAAGATCAAAGCCAATTATTACGAAAAAAATCCGGACTTCGACAAACTGACCACGCAGGTAATTGCCAAGCAGATCGAAATAAAAAACCTTCAGGAAGAAACCAGGGAAACGGTGTTCAAAACCCGGGTCATCGTAAATGAATCCACCACGACCAGCCGTTTGCTGATGCTGATGCTGCTGAACTCGATGGATCTTCATGAGAAATTAATGACCTCGGAAAGTGACTATGAAAAACTTCAGAAAAGTTTTGAGGATACGACCATCCTGGTCAGTATTCACGATTATCTGAATTTGCTGGCAGAAGAAATGACCAATATCGGAATTTCGCTCCAGATTGGAACAAAAGCCAGACCTGTTTATGATCTCGATGAAGAACTGAGAAATTTGAATCATCATTATTTCGAACTCAGAAACAAAAAAATCTCTCCGGATAATTTTGAAAATTTCATGATTCTGCGCCAGATCTTAATGCGCATTAATGAAATCACCAAAGAGATCAATGAGATTTATAAAGTTTTTTCACAAAACGTAAAACTGGCAAAAAGCCTTTCAACAGGATTGGATTTAAGGAAATTCATGCCTAATGAAGAAAAGCTGAATTTCAGGGTTTTAAGAAATAATATTTCTTTTTCTTCCTCTCATTTTCGTCATGCACTGAGAATTACCATCGCTTTGCTGATAGGATACTCCTTTTCGCTGTTTCAGTTTTTAGGTATCGGGCACACCTACTGGATTCTGATTACCACGGTTGCTATCCTGAAACCGGCCTACTCTATTACCAAAAAAAGAAATCTTCTGCGGCTTTACGGAACCATTGTCGGGGCGGTCATTGCTTATGGAATTTTGCATGTCATCCATATCAATGCCCTGCTGTTCGGTATTTTGCTTTTAAGTATGGTCATGTGTTTCAGCTTTTTAAAGGGGAAATACTTTTGGGCCGTACTGTTCATGACCATTTATGTATTTCTGAGTTTTAATTTTTTAAGCCCCGGCAACATCGATATTATTTTCAGAGACCGGATTGTTGATACGGTTATTGCAGGTTTAATCACTTCTTTGGTCGCTTATATTGTTCTTCCGGTCTGGGAGCACACTCAGAATCTTGATCTGATGAGAAAATCGGCTGAATGCAATTTGAGTTATTTTCAGAGTGTTATCGCTAAGTTTCTGGACGAAAAGCACAACCTTGAGGATTATAAAGTAAAACGTAAAAATGCCATCATCTCCCTGGCCAATCTTTCGGATAATTTTCAAAGAATGATTTCCGAGCCGAAAAATCAGCAGAAAAAACTGGAAGTCGTTCATCAGTTTGTGGCCACTTCTCATCTGGTGACTGCTTACACAGCTTCTCTTTCGCAGTATGTGAAAGATAATGAAAAATATCCTGAGATAGATGCTGAAGGCTGGAGCAAAAAAATTGAGGCAGAAATGCAGCAGGTATCCAATCTTCTGAATGGTGATACCATAAGTGAGGTTCTAAAAATGGAAAGCCGCATCGAACCTGAAGATTCATCACTTGAGGATCTGATCCTAAAAAGAAAAACCGAACTCATCGAAAATGAAGGATACGACAGAAGAGATCCGGATAAAATATCTCATTTAACGGAACTCAAAAATATTCATGACGTTCTTGAGCTGATCTATGATGTTGCCAAAGAACAGCGAAAGGTAATTGAAAATTATAAAAACGAGTCTAAAAATATGACTACTGCAGGAACAGCTACTCTTCAACAATCGTAAAACAGTAGTCATCGAAAAATTCTACCCTGGCCTTGAATTCATCAGATATATGGTCGTCATACACTCTACACTTAATATGATGAAGATGTTTTAATTCGAAAGGTCTCACATCATAATGTTTTTTCAGTGACCAGTGTTTGGAATGATGAATTTTGTACATGCTTTCCTTTACACTCCAGATGATGGTGTAGTAAGTCACTTCATTGTCAAAGGGAATAAAACCTCTTTCATTTTCGTAAGTGAACTTGTCAATAACCCGTAAAATTTTGGGGTTAAATTTTTCAATATCGATTCCTATTTTGCTTTTGGAAATCGCAATTGCAGCAAAAGGAAAAGAATGGGTAATGGAAATTTCTGCATCTTTGGGCGATAAAAACGGTTCCCTGTCTTTATATAATATTTTGGAATACGGCTTAAGACCTTTCAGCAGTTTACGGACCATTAATACCTCCAGTAATTTTTTCGGATGATAATCTTTTACTTTGTCGGCATTTTCAGGCTCCAGAAGCTCATGAATATTCAAATCTTCCTTCTCATCGTATTTCCATACAAGAATGGTGGCAGTATCATCTGAAAAATCGCGGTAAAGAGGCATGGGTATATTTATGATGCAAAATTAGTGAAAATAATTTTGGCTGAAAGATGACGGTTACCGAAGATTAAAGAAAGTTTTTAGCCCACCTTGTTTTTATATCCAAAGTTTCATTTTACAGCCAATTTGAGACACAAATTTTGTTTGTCTAAGTTGTCATTATATGAATCCCGATCAGATTTATATAATAATTTATGGCGTCTACATACTAATTTTACACTAACAAAAGAGACCGTCTCACAACTCGTAAAAACGGCCTTTTTTACTAAATTTTCCTGTATCCCTCCTGTATGAGAAGGATTTTCGTTTAAAGAGTCTCAACCCACATGGTTTAGTTATGATACACCCTCCTCGTTACGGTTTTCCGTAATGAAGATGTTGTTTTTGTTTGTAATATTGACGAAACAATTAAATTAATAATTATGACATTATATCATTTATCTTATGATGTGAAAAATTGTGAAAGTGATTTTAAAAACGATCATAATAAAGCAAGAAAATATTTATTATGTGTTCTTGCCTCATCTAACTTTCATCAAATATATAGATATACAGAATCAACATTTTTAATAAAATATAAAGATTTTGAACCAGATAAATTTTTTGGCTTCATTGAAAAAAATTTAATTAAATATTTTTATTATTCGGTCTCTGTTGTTGGTATTAATGAAGAAAATAAATATATTGCTCGAATAAATGGAAACAAACAATTAAACGACAGTTTGCAAGAAGAAATTACAAAAATTGATTGTTCAAATTTAGATAAACCTATAACAGATTATTAATTTATTATATTTTCAAATATTTTACAGCAAAAAAATTAAAAACTCATTAATTTCAGCTTTAATGTATACATCTGGTCAAATGAATCTAAAATTTTGTATGACTTACCAGTCTGGAGTACCTTCAGCTATAAGAGCGCAAGGGTACAGAGTACAGCAAATGAATCAAGATAATAAATATGTAGGTATGATTAGGTTTCTTTTTATCATTCTTATCTCTATTCCCGGGATACTTAATTCCCAAACAAAAAAGATCCATATAAAGTATTTGAATGTTCGTTCACCTATTGCAAATGTATATGAAGACCTTTATACAGATGGCTTAAATGTTCTATCAAAACAGGATGGTAATATTATGTTTAGCGATGGTAAAAAAGGGAAAATACAAAAAGATTTTTACTTTATCTCTAAAATAAATCCTAGAGATGAAAACAAAGACTTTTTCTATACCCAATACTTGGAAAATGAAGGAGACTTTTTTATTCATGATAATGTTCCCGATATTATATGGGCAATAGATTATAAGACTTCTAAAAAGATTCTTGGTTATGAATGCTTTAAAGCAACATCTATCTTTCGTGGTTCATCGGTTACGGCTTATTTTACAAAAGAAATACCGTACCCTATTGGTCCCTTTAAATTTTATGGTCTTCCGGGCACCATCCTTGATGTACGGGTAGACAGTAAAGATTATGACATATGGAAAGCGATTAGTGTTGATCTCAATGACAAAACCAAAATTGACTTCAATCCACAGTTTAAAACTTTTACTAAGATACAGGTACAGGACTATATTCAATTAAAGGATGAGAAAGGGAATCAATATATGAATAATGCTCAGGTTGCCGGAAGTACCGGAAAAATAGTTACTGTAAGACCTCATCTTGAAAAAACATTTGAATGGGAAGAAAAACCATCTCATTGATATTAACTTATCATTCGTTCTGAAAGCATCTCCTTGGATGCTTAAATTTTTTCACCCTTTTTTAACAGATTTCAATCGGAGTATCAAAATCTTTCTTATTAGGTAGTTATATATTAGTTCAGTACTATAAAAGTTAAAGCCAGTTTATAAAAAATTCACTCAAACCCAGATTCAAGTGAATTATAATCCTATTAGAAAGTAAAATAATAGTGCCTTAAAGGTGAAACCTTCCGGTTCTTCCATCGCTACTATTTATACTGATGGTTTACGTCGTTTCTGTGTTCCATGATCTCCAGATTCTGATCTACAAAATAGGCACTTCCGAATCCGTTTACATACGAGCCCTTGATCGGATGAAGACCGATTAAGATGAAATCTTTCATTTCAGCGATAACGTTTACTACCTTTCCATGCGTTTCTTTCAGTTTGGCAACAACAGTATTCCAGACTTCAGAATCTCTTTCAATCTGCGAGGTTGACGCCTCGATCGTCAGTCTTTCACGGGCATAAATTTGTTTGGTTGAGGATTCATCTTCAATAAACATCACTGAAGTTTTTCTTCCGTCAGCCAGGTTTTTGGTATGCTTTGCCATAAATGATACTAAAATGTAAAAAGTGTTGTTCACTTCAATAAAAGGTGCATAACTTGAATTGGGAATTCCTTCCGCATCCACGGTGGCTAAAATGATACTCTTGGTGCGGGCGATCAGTTCCTTTACTTTCGGAGTTAGAGGTTTTGCCTGTTTCTGAGCATCTTCCTGGGTATGGGTATGGTTCATAGAATAAAAATTTATTATGGCAAAAATAGTTTATTTAGAATAAAGAAAAATAATATCGGCTATGTAAAATCTCATATGACCGAATTGATGTGCCGTTTTTGTATCTGAATTATAAATCGTAATTTTGCAGTTCGTTATCAATTGAATTAAAACCTTATTCATTACATATGAGTACTACAACACAATACATTCCTTACAAAGTGAAGGACATTTCCCTTGCAGAATGGGGAAGAAAAGAAATTACCCTTGCTGAAGCAGAAATGCCTGGTTTAATGGCCATCCGTGAAGAATACGGGCCGTCACAGCCATTAAAAGGAGCAAGAATCGCAGGATGTCTTCACATGACGATCCAGACTGCTGTGCTTATCGAGACGCTGGTTGCTTTAGGAGCTGAAGTTACCTGGTCTTCTTGTAATATTTTCTCTACACAGGATCACGCTGCTGCCGCCATCGCTGCTGCAGGAATTCCGGTTTATGCCTGGAAAGGTTTAAATGAAGAAGAATTCGACTGGTGTATTGAGCAGACTTTATTCTTCGGTGAAGACAGAAAGCCGTTGAATATGATCTTGGATGACGGTGGAGATTTAACGAATATGGTTTTCGATAAATATCCTGAGTTCACAAAAGATATCAAAGGACTTTCTGAAGAAACAACTACCGGTGTTCACAGACTGTACGAAAGAATGAAGAACGGAACTTTGGTAATGCCTGCCATTAACGTTAACGATTCTGTAACAAAGTCTAAATTCGATAACAAGTACGGATGTAAAGAATCTGCCGTAGATGCGGTAAGAAGAGCAACCGATGTGATGTTAGCCGGAAAAAGAGTGGTTGTTTGCGGATACGGAGACGTAGGTAAAGGAACTGCTGCTTCTTTCAGAGGTGCCGGATCTATCGTTACGGTTACGGAAATCGACCCGATCTGTGCGCTTCAGGCTGCTATGGACGGTTACGAAGTAAAAAGATTAGATACTGTTGTTGATAACGCAGATATCGTAATCACCACTACCGGTAACTTCAACATTGTAAGAAAAGAGCACTTCTTAAAATTAAAAGATAAGGCGATCGTTTGTAACATCGGACATTTCGATAACGAAATCGATATGGCATGGTTAAACGAAAACTATGGTCATACCAAATCTGAAGTGAAGCCTCAGGTGGATATCTATACCCTGGAAGAAGGTAAAGAAGTAATTATTCTTGCTGAAGGCAGATTGGTAAACCTTGGATGTGCTACCGGTCACCCGTCATTTGTAATGTCCAACTCTTTCTCGAACCAGACTCTGGCTCAGATCGAACTTTGGAACAACGCTGCAGCGTACAAAAACGAAGTGTATATGCTGCCTAAACATTTAGATGAAAAAGTAGCTGCTTTACACCTTAAGAAATTAAGTGTAGAACTGGAAACACTTTCTCCTGAACAGGCTGAGTACATTGGTGTAGACGTGAAAGGACCATTCAAACCTGAGTATTACAGATACTAGAAAATAATTTCCCGTCTATAATGGCCCTGCCAATTATCGACAAATCCGAACATACAAAACTCTCCGGCTATCGGGGAGTTTTTTGTTTCCCTTCCTTTTGGCTTTTATTACCGTATTTTTCCCGCATTGAATAGTAAAAAATCTATATCTTTGAGAACTTTGATAAAAAAACATTAAACATGAAAAAACAAAAGGTATCGAATGCATTCGTTGCGGCATCGTGGATTGCATTGGGAGCCGGTATGATCGGTTTTATCGTAGGATTGGTGAGAGCAGAAATGCTGCTTAACGAGAAAGGATATTATTTCACGATCCTGTTATACGGTTTATTTGCCGTGGTCTCTTTACAGAAAGCAGTCCGTGATAAGTTGGAAAACATTCCGGTAACGGATATTTATTATGGAATCTGCTGGTTTGCGACGCTGTCCTCCATTGTATTACTGGCCATCGGGCTTTGGAATGCAACCATCCTTCCGAGTGAAAAAGGGTTTTATGCATTTGCCTTTTTGCTGGCCCTGTTCGGCGCTATTGCCGTGCAGAAAAACACAAGAGACAATATGCTTGAGCAATAAACACGACTCTCCTGTTTTGGGAGAGTTTTTATTTGCTGTTAAAATAAAAACATTCGCCCCGCAAGATTGCGGGGCGAATGTTTTTTATGATGTTATAATAAAATTAATCATACTGATTAGGGTGCAGCGCCTTAATATCATCCACTGTCCCCAATACCTTATCCTTCAGAGCATCCTGATAGTTCTGAAGGCGGCCTGCCACTTGAGCGTCTCCGGTACCGATGATCTTCGCCGCTAAAATTCCGGCATTCAGTGCGCCGTTTAAAGCTACGGTAGCTACAGGAATTCCTCCCGGCATCTGAAGAATAGAAAGTACAGAATCCCATCCGTCAATAGAATTGCTGGACAAAATCGGAACGCCAATAACCGGCAGCGTTGTACAGCTTGCCACCATCCCCGGAAGATGCGCCGCTCCGCCTGCTCCGGCAACGATAACCTTCAATCCTCTTTCCTGAGCTGTTTTGGCATAGTCAAACATTCTCTCGGGCGTTCTGTGAGCAGAAACTACGGTCAGCTCATACGGAATGTCTAAAGATTTCAAAAAATTTGCAGCCTGTTCCATGATTGGCAAGTCGCTCTGACTGCCCATAATAATTCCTACCATTCTTCAGTTTATTTGATGTTCAAAGATAAAAAATTAATAAGGTTCATGCAAAAAGGCGCAAAAGTTGTTCTGTCACCTGAGAACAGTGGAAACTGTATTCATTCCGTTTATTAAAATGCATCGTTTTGCTGATTGCTATTGATATGAAAGATTATAAACTTACATTCGCTATTCTTACTGTTGCCATTGTCTGGGGAACTACATTTCTCTCAATCCGTGTTGCCGTGGAAACCATTCCGGCATGGTTTGTTGCCGGGATCAGGCAGTTTTTGGCGGGGATCATTATGCTTATCATTCTGCTTTACCGTAAACAGTTTAGCTGGATTGGCTGGAAAAATCTTGGGTATCAGCTGATTTTTTCGTTACTGATGCTGGTTATTGCCAATGGCTTAACGACTGTAGCAGAGGAAACCATGACCAGTAGCCTTACTTCTCTGATCAGCGCTACTTCCCCTATCGTCGTATTTCTGGGCAGTTTGGCTCTTGGATTACAGAAATTTACCCTCCGGGCCTTTATCGGATTACTGATGTGCTTCAGCGGAATCGTCTTTATCTTTTGGGACGGAATAAGAGACCTTGCCAATCCTGAGTACCGGATCGGGATCGTATTGCTGTTCACGGCCATCTTGGGATGGGCTTCAGGGACTCTTTTTACAAAAAAATTAAAAATACAGAGCAAAAGTATTTCACTGAATCTTTTTTATCAGTTTATTTTTGCCGGGATATTACAGCTTATCTTCGCTTTTTTATTTTCAGAAGATTATAATTTCGGAAACTGGAGCTTAAAAAGTTTTGCTGCGATGCTTTACCTTGCCCTTTTCGGTTCCGTAGCGGCATTTTTCGCGTATCATTATGCGCTGACCAAGGTTTCCCCGGTACAGGTTTCCATTCTGGCCTATGTCAACACGATTATTTCTATTTTCCTGAGCTGGCTGCTTTTAAAAGAAGAGATTTCAGCGAAGTTTATAATCGCGGCCGTCCTGATTATTTTTGGAGTATTTGTCATTAATTATAATCCACAGATGTTTAAAAAACAAAGAATTGAATGACCTGATACTATTCGGCTTGATGAATTTTTATCTTTGCCGGAATTAAGGAGAAGACTTCTCTCACGATCCGCAAGTTTTATTTTTTCTTTTTTTTTCTTATCTTGTTTACACCAAGACAGACAATATGCAAAAAAATATTATCCCTTTTCTATCTGTTATTGTATTACTGCTGACAGGTTGTGATCATAAAGACAAAGAAAGAAATATCGCACTGCGGGAGCAGCAGCTGTTGGAAAAAGAAAAATCATTCGCAAAAAAAGAACTCGAATATCAGTCGCTTCTGAAAATGAGAGACAGTATTTTCGCTAAAAAAGATTCTGTACAGATACTGAAATGGCCGGAAGAAATTGCGGGTTCCTGGAATGGCAAAGTGATCTGTACAGAGTCCAACTGCAGCGATTATGTAGTGGGTGATCAGCGAACAGATACCTGGGAATTCGATAGCGATTCGACACAGCTGGTTACCAAGATCATTAATAACAATAACCTGATCAGAGTCTATTCAGGAAAGTTTGATCATAATGAAATCAAGCTGAATTTCAAGACCGATTCCACCGCCGCAAAAAAGGTGGAAATGAATATTCTTCTTAATGATATTTCCGACAATAAAATCAGAGGAACACGCACCATCACTGTTGATAACTGTATGGCCAAATTCTCTGTAGAACTGATACGTTCCACCAAATAAAACACTTATGATTTTGCTGAGCATCCATAACCTGAGTCTTCCGATAGAAGATCCGGTACTTAAATTTTTACTGGTACTGATTATTATTCTTGCAGCCCCTCTTCTTCTGAATAAAATCAAAGTTCCGCATCTTCTGGGACTCATCATTGCCGGTGCGGTCATCGGACCGAACGGCTTTAATGTTCTGGCAAGGGACAGCAGTATCGTTGTTACCGGAACTACCGGACTTCTGTACATCATGTTTCTCGCAGGTCTGGAAATCGATATGGGGGACTTTAAGAAAAACAAATGGAAGAGCCTTACCTTCGGGATTTATACCTTTGCCGCTCCTTTTGTTTTAGGGTATTTGGGAGGATATTACATCTTACATTTTTCGATGCTGACCTCTGTACTGTTCGCCAGTCTGTTTTCATCACATACCCTGATCGCGTATCCTTTAGTCAGTAAATTGGGGATCTCCAAAAACCTGGCCGTGAATATTACGGTAGGCGGAACGATGATCACCGATATTTTGGCACTTTTGGTGCTGGCAGTGATTGTAGGAATGTCACAGGGAGAGGTAGGAACGGAATTCTGGATCAAATTATCCGTATCATTTATTATTTTCGGACTGATTGTCCTGGTCATTTTCCCTATGATCGGACGGTGGTTTTTCAAAAAAGTAGATGATAAAATATCGCAGTATATTTTTGTACTGGTAATGATTTACCTAGCAGCCCTTCTTGCAGAACTGGCAGGTGTAGAAGCCATCATCGGGGCATTCTTTGCAGGATTGGCCTTAAACAGGCTGATTCCGCATACTTCCTCACTGATGAACCGGGTAGAATTTGTCGGAAATGCTATTTTTATTCCTTTTTTCCTGATCAGTGTCGGAATGCTGATTGACTTTACGGTATTCTTTAAAAGCTGGGAAACGTTAGAAGTTGCCGGTATCATGCTAGTCGCTTCCATCGGCGGAAAATATCTTTCGGCGGTTGCCACACAGAAAACATTCAGACTTTCTAAAGAAGAAGGAAAGCTTATTTTCGGATTAAGTTCTGCATCTGCGGCAGCAACGCTGGCTTCTGTAATGGTGGGATACAATATTATTCTTTCTGAAACTGAAACCGGCGAACCGATCCGTTTGCTGAACGAACATGTACTGAACGGAAGCATTCTTCTGATTCTGGTCTCGTGTACCATTTCCTCGTTTATCTCGATGTCGAGTGCACAGAAAATAGCGGAAAGTGATAATGAAGCTACCGTTTCAGGAAACAATCACGAAGAGGAAAATATTCTCCTGGCCATCAATCACGAAGAAACGGTAGAAAGAATGGTGAATCTGGGAATTCTGATAAAAGCGCATACCAACAGGGAAAATCTCTCTGCCCTGAATGTCATTAATGAAGATAAAAATGAGTCTTCTGTAAAAAATGCCGAGAAACTGCTTCATAAAGCAACCGATTCAGCAGCGTCGGCAGATGTTTCCTTAAAAGCCCTGAAGAGATATGACAATGACGTGGTGAACGGAATCAATAATGTTATTAAAGAACAGAATATTACCGACCTGATCATCGGGCTCGAAAACGAAAAAGGCTTTTCCCCTTCTTTTGTTTATAATCTTTATAACGGTTATCTGCAGAATGATGATGTGAATGTTCTTGTGTATCATGCTGCGCAGCCTCTATCCACCATAAAAAAATATGCGGTGATGATTCCTGAAAACGCGCACCGGGAAGCCGGATTTTTCCATGCTCTGCTGAGGGTCTGGAATATCGCCAGGAATTCCGGGGCAACCATGGTTTTCTATACACCGGAAAATATTCTGGACATTTTGCAGAGAATCCTTAAAAAAGCCAATATAGAAGCTGAATTTATCATTATGAAAAGCTGGAAGGACGGTGAAAAAACTGCTTCGGAGCTGAAAGAAGATGAGGCCCTGATTCTTTTTATGGCAAAAAAAGGAATGCATTCATTTATTCCGCAAATGCGACTGATCCCGAAGCTATTAAACAGAAAACTGAATGATAACAATTACCTGCTGATCTATCCGTTTTCAGAATATGACAAGACGAGTTCCGAAAAACGTTCTGTCGGAAACCATGATGATTTTATGGAAATCGGAAATGTGATCAAGAAAATTTTTAAGTAAACGGGTCAAAGAATAACATTTAATTTTGCCTTAAAGAATAAAGAATGAAAAAAACGCTGATCATTGCAGGATCTATTCTGCTTTTAATCATTATTTCATTTACCGTATACTGGAATTTGCCTATTGAGGTAACCAGGAGATCTGATATTGAATCTGGAAACAGGATTATTCAGAATATTGAAGCTTATCAGAAATCCAACGGGCGACTTCCCCAGGACAATGACTGGAAGACCCTGAAAAAATTAGGTTTTAAACAGGAATACTTAGGCGTACGTCCCGATTATACCACAGATAATAAATATTACGAACTGGCGTATCTTGAAGACTTCGATGGCCCCTATTTAATCTGGAACTCGCAGGAACGAAAGTTTACGATTGATTTTCCTAAAATTTATAAATAAAAATGATTGATCATATTCTGTCATTTTATGCATCACAACTTTATAGGTAATAATTTACAAATGAGAACAAAAATATTTTTATTTCTTTTACTTTCTTTCTTTGGTTTCAATAAGTTAAGTTCACAAACAAGCAACCAGAATATTAATAATCAACTGCAGTTAATGCGAAAATATTTGCTTGAAAAAAATTATGATCAATTTGCAAATTTTGTATATCCGGCTGTATATAAAATGACGGGAGGCAAAACGAAAATGATACAGTTGACCAAACAATTAACCGATAAAATGGAAAGTGACGGGTTTAAATTTATTGATATTATCTTTACAGACGCTTCAGATTTTGTTAAATCAGGAAATGAAACTCAGTTCACTATTACAGAGGGGATAGTAATGCAGACTCCTAAAGGCAAGATTCTGGCCACTTATACACTGATCGGAATTTCAGGTGACAATGGCAAAAACTGGAAATTTATGGATACTTCCGGAAAAACAAAAGAAATAATGACTCAATATTTTCCCAATTTAAGCAAGGAACTTATTATAAAGCCAAAAACTCAGAAATTGATCGAATAAAAATGCCCCGGAAGTTTGTCAACTTTCGGGGCCCTCTATTTAGTCGTTCTGTTTAATATAATCAGCAGAATTATTCTGCTATCACCCGCACCATTTCTTTTACGGTTACCAGTTTTTCAATCAGTTCTTCTCTGGATTCTGCTAATACATTGATGTGTCCCATTTTTCTTCCGGGCTTGGTTTCTGTTTTTCCGTACAGGTGAATATACGTTTCCGGCATCCTCAACACATCTTCTATCCCTTCGTATACGACCTTTCCTGAAAAGCCTTGTGCTCCCACCAGATTCAGCATTCCGCTGTAGATCACAGCATCGGTATCAGCCAGAGGTAAATTTTTTATCACTCGGTACATCTGTTCAAACTGTGAATTGGCGTTTCCTTCCTGACTCTGATGCCCTGAATTGTGCAGTCTTGGGGCGGTTTCATTCACCCATACTTTTCCTTCTTTATCTAAAAATAATTCGATCGCAAAAAGTCCCGGAGAATTAACGGCATTCAGAAATTTTTCCGTGATCGCATCGATCTGCTCTTCGATAGCTTCATCCAAAAATACCGGACAGATATTAAAATCCAGTAAATTCAGTTTCGGATCGGCCACCATTTCGGTCACAGGAAACGTTTCAGTTTCTCCGCTTTCATTTCTGGCAACGATGACAGAAAGTTCTTTATCAATATCTACAAGATTTTCAATCACAGAATCCTGTAGCCACAGATTCTTCATCTCTTCAGCCGTACGGATTACCTGAACTCCTTTCCCGTCGTATCCGCCGGTGTTCATTTTCTGCACAAAAGGCAATGGCATTCTGATCTCATCCGAACTTCCGTCCATTACTTCGAATTCCGGGCTTGGAATATCATGATTTTTATAAAATTGTTTCTGAAGGATTTTTTGCTGAATCGTCTTGATGATCGCTGCATTAGGAACCACTTTCACCCCCTGATTTTCGAGCTCGGCAAGAGCATCCGCATTCACATGTTCGATCTCGATCGTCACGACATCCTTATCCTTTCCGAAACTCAGGACGGTTTCGTAATCGTTGAAACTTCCCTGTGTAAAGTAAGAAATATTGTGGCAAGGGGCATCAGAAGCAGGATCCAGCGTATAAAACTCGTCATCGTATTTCAATGCTTCCTGGATCAGCATTCTCCCAAGCTGTCCTCCACCTAAAATTCCTATTTTCATTTTTTCTTTTTATTTTTTCTGTTAGATTTAATTTGATAAACATTTGTTCCCTGGCAGGGAAGATTTATTACTGAATTTTATCAACTTTCAGATAACCTAATCCCATTGGGTTTTCCTGATTTTCGACATCAGACCTGGTCAGAATAATAGAATATTGTTCTTTCATTCTGGCGGGAAGAATATCATTTACGTTGAAAATATCATCAATATCCACTCCGTGCTTATCATCGATATGGCTCACGGCTCCTTCAAACCCCATGGTTTTATAAAACGCGGTCGATTTTGCTTTTTTTACAATTTCTCCCATCGATGCTCCCACCATCAGGTGCTGTTCGTGAAATTCTTCAAAATATCCTCTTTTGTAACCGCCAAGGTTTACAAAATACAGTTGATGCAGCGATGGACGATCTGTTTTTTCAATAATCTTTACTTCATATCCGTCTGCAAATTTCACTTCCTGATAAGCATCAACGTGAATCTGCCCTTTGGCTTCTTTCCAGAAATTTTTCATATCCGGAACGAGATCTTTCAGACTTTCCGCAATTCCGAAAAACACATCGTGCTGCTCAATATTTCGTCCTTCAGGGGTGGCCCCGAGGATCACGTAGAATAATTTCAGGTCATTTTCCATACTGCAAAAATACGTCAAATTTATCTTTTTTAAACGTTTGGCAGACTACTACAATAGTTTTATATTTGTAGCATGTCAGAAATTATTATTCTCTTCCTGGGAGCAATTTCGGCGGGACTTCTGGGTTCGCTGACAGGTTTAGGAGGAGGGGTTATCATTATTCCTTTATTAACGTTGGGTTTCGGTGTTCCTATGCATTATGCCATCGGTGCTTCCCTTATTTCTGTAATCGGAACGTCTTCAGGAGCGGCAGTAGCTTTTGTGAAAGAGGGCTTCACGAATATGAGAATCGGAATGTTTTTAGAAATTGCCACTACATCGGGTGCTATTATCGGAGCTTTGGTTTCGGGAATGCTTAATCCCAATACCATTGGAATTATCTTTGCCAGCATACTTCTTCTGACCGTTATTCTGAATCTGAAAGGCAAGCCCGATCATCAGGAACCTGTCATCAAAGGCAGCCTGGAAGATAAACTGAAACTTTACGGCACTTTTCCTGATAAAGGTGTGGTAAAAAGCTATTCGGCAAAAAATACCGTTCCCGGATTTATGATGATGATGTTTGCTGGGGCCATGTCCGGACTTTTAGGAATCGGTTCCGGCGCATTGAAGGTTCTGGCGATGGACAATATGATGAGACTTCCTTTCAAAGTTTCTACAACGACCAGTAATTTTATGATCGGGGTCACGGCAGTGGCCAGCTCGCTGATTTATTTTCAGAGAGGAGAAATCGTTCCGGTGATCGTAGCTCCGGTACTTATCGGTGTCGTAGTAGGAAGTTTCATAGGATCTAAGACGCTTATGGTTTCCAAGACGAAAAAGCTTAAAGTGTTCTTCGCCATTGTCATTACCATTTTATCCATTTATATGATGTATAACGGTATTAATAAAAGTTTCAGATAATGAAAAAGAATTTCACGGATGTAGATCTGAACCGTTCGGTAGGAAACCTTCTGAGGCTGGGGGTTATTTTATCTGTTGTCACCTCACTGATCGGTTTTATCAAACTGTTTCTGGAAGGCTTTAAAATGCCGAAAAAGTACACTTCCCTCGACATGGGATCCTCTTCTGAAAAAGTATGGGGACAGTTTTGGGATTCGCTGTGTAAAGGAGAAGGAATGGCAATTATTCAGCTGGGAATTCTTCTTTTGATCTTTACTCCCCTGATGAGAATTATTTTCGCACTGATCGGATATCTGAAAGAAAAAGACTACGTTTATGTAGTCATTTCTTCCATCGTTTTAGCGATTATGGCGGTGAGTTTCTTTACAGGATACGCGCACTAATTTACATTTCATAAAACTCCAACGGAAGCCGATCGGGATCCCGGGTGAAAAAAAATTCTTTCCCTGTAAATTCGTCGGTTCTTATTTCCTCACACATCAGCCCTTTCTGAATTAATTCCTGGCGTTTTTCATGTACATTTTCCACTGAAAAAGCAAGATGCCTCAGTCCGCATGCCTCGGGACGGGAAGGTCTTTCAGGAGAATCAGGAAACGAAAACAGCTCGATGACATAATGATCCCCGATGGCAAGATCAAGTTTATGAGACTGCCTTTCCTCACGATAGACTTCCCGGATGATATTTAACCCCAAAATTTCAGTATAAAATCTTTTAGATATCACGTAATCTGAACAAATAATGGCGATATGATGAATTTTCATATTAATTTTCGCAATTTTCTTTTCTTCTGGTATCAATAAGGTATTGAATTTTCCAGGTATTGTTTTGTTTAACCAATTGGAAACTGTTAGCGCCGCAGTGGGTAAATTTATCTTTTAAATAAAACTGATAAGGCGTAAAAATACTCGCCAGATTACCGTCAATATTTATAGATCCCATGGTGATTTTTTCATCCAGTTCATTTTTTTCTGCTTTTGATATGGAAGCAATGAAGTCCTTAACACTTTCTGTCTTCACACTCCCGTCTTTCGCCACGGTCTGGATAATAGCCGTATCTGTAAAAACAGTACTTACCAATTTGGAATCGGCATTTTTCATGCCCAGAAATAAATCTTCAACCGGCTTCTGGACTTCTTCTTTTGAAGATAGCTGGGCAGAGCATAAGCCTGAAAAAAACAGTCCTGCCATAATTAATTTATTCATGTAATATCTTATTTGAATTAAAAATAAGGAAAAATAGGTTTCGAAAGGAAAAAAAAGCTTGAACAATGAACAAAGTTTAAAAAACAATTTGCTGATATCCGGATAAATAAATTAATTTTACATGCTTATTTTAATAATATATGGGGACAGCTTATCTGATCTTAACCGGATTGTTACTGATTTTAACGATACTTCCAAAAATTCAAAATCCTCACTGGATATTTCGTGTTCCTGAGTTTGGTAAAATACAGATTGCTTATTTTATCATTTTCACTTTTCTGTTCGGATTTTTCACGGGGAATCCCAAAGGCTTCTGGTATTGTCAGGCGCTTTTAATCATTATGCTTATCCATCATGGAATTATCCTTATCCGGTACACGCCTCTTTACCGCATCAGGAAACATAGCCGGGGAGTCCGGTCGTCTGAAAAGCTGAGTTTTATCTCTGCCAATGTTTATCAGTTTAATAAAGAATACCAACGTTTTATCAATCTCATAGAAAAGCACCGCCCCGAAATTTTTATTACGATGGAGAGTAATGCAGATTGGGAAAAAGCATTGGTTCCGCTGGAAGAAAAATATCCTTATCAGCATAAAGTCACCCTTGAAAATACATATGGAATGCACTTTTATTCCACCATTGAAATACAGAGCTCAAAAACGCATTTTTTCGTTGCCGATGACATTCCTACTATTGAAGCCCATCTGAAGACCGGGGACGGCTTTAAATTCGTATTTTTCGCTGTGCATCCCCCACCTCCCAGTCCTACTGAAGAAGAAACCTCCAAAGAAAGGGACGGTGATCTCCTGAGTACGGCAAAACGGATACGCAAAATCGAAGATCCGGTACTCGTTGCGGGAGATTTCAATAATGTGGCATGGTCGAAATCTTCCATTCTGTTCAGAAAAACCAGCCATCTGATAGATCCCCGGATCGGACGTTCTTTTGTTTCTACTTTTCATGCAAAATACAAACTGCTGAGATTCCCGATTGATCTGATGTTCCACAGTGAAGAAATATTTATTGAAGATCTTAAAACACTGGAAAATTTCGGATCCGATCATCTTCCTGTTTATTGTGAGTTCTTTATAGATCATCAGAATGAAGAGCAGGAAGAGAGAATCGATCACGCCACCGATGAGGAAAAAGCGGAAGCTGAAGAGATGATCCGCGAGGGTAAAAAAGAAGACGGAGACCGCGATACAGTGGTGACAGAGGATTGAGATTTCCGATAAGTAATTTCAAAAATCAAAATCAGGATTTTCAAGTCAATTTTTTGATAATAAATCATAAATTCAACATGATCTGTCGCCGCAGAATTATGATTATTCTGTAAACGTTGTTAATAAGCCACCTATAAGATAATCTTAATCCGTTTACAGAAATCAACCGCTGAATTCTGAATAAATAACAAGATAAAGTTGTCGTACGACTGTTTATTTCCTGTTGATATATTTTATCTTAAAACCTCATCACATCTTTTACTACTCCATTATTTTGAGTATGTTGCAATAGCTCTGCCTGAATAAAAGATTTAACCGTTTCCTCGGAGCCGTTATTAGGGAATAAAAGATGAACATTTGCTCCTGCATCCAGTGTAAAGAATAACGGCAAACCGGTTTCTTTTCTGAGCTCCCAGATTTTATTAATGACTTCCAGTGTTCCTGTCTTCATCAAGATAAAAGCAGGATCACTCATCATCATCATAGCGTGAAGGGTAAGCGCTTCATGTTCCACCAATTGTATGAAGGCCTGCAGATCGCCATCTTTGAGTATTCTGATCATCGGTTCAAAATTATCCCTTGCTTCCTGAAACCTTCTTTCAGCATACGGATTTGTTTTCATCAGCCCATGACCTACCGTTGACGAAACACTTTTTTCTCCTTCATGGATCAGTAAAACCCAGTCATTAAAATCCCTGAAAATCTCATGAACCTCATCATCGGGATATTTTACGGCAAATAAATCTGAACTTTCCCTTACCTGGGACTGTCCCCAAACTGCTAAACCGCTGTAAATACTTCTGCATGCACTTCCGCTTCCTAACCTCGCTAAAAAAGAGGCTTTTTTTAATGACTCTTCATCTGATGGTATTCCCGAAAAAGAGGCATCAAGGCTCATCAGACATTTGGCAATAGCACCGAAGCCGGAAGCTGAACTTGCAATTCCAGAACTGTGCGGAAACGTATTTTCAGTATTGATGATATATTTCCCCTGTAAAATCCACGGAAGGTACTGTTCGATATTATTAAAATATTTTTCTATTTTCTCAGCAAATTTCTGTTCTTCTTTCCCTGATAAAAATGTCTGAACAGAAAATGGTTCATGGGCTATAAATTCCATCGTAGTCATGGTTTTACAATTACTCAGGGTATAACTGATGCTTGGATTGGCCGGAATCTGGTTATCGTATTTTCCCCAATACTTGATCAAAGCAATATTGGACGGACAGCTTTCTGAAACCGTTTTTGAATTGATATTGAAATCTTCCTGTCCTAGAAATTCTTGTGTTGTCATCATTTTTTACTGTTCATATATCATCCTGAATGCTGACCGGAATCTGCCGGTCATGGTTCATTGGACGGAATTTAAGAATCTTACTTTAAATTTACCCTAAAGATACTACATAATTTATTACCGAATCGCCAGCGAATAAGGGTTAATACATTTTCTCGATAAGATCTGCATATTTTTTCAGCACCACATTCCTTTTCACTTTCAGGGTAGGCGTGATTTCTCCTGTATTGATGTCAAATTCAGCAGGCATTAAAGTAAATTTCTTCACTTTTTCGAAGTCTGATAAATCATGCTGCAGTTCTTTGATCTTATCTTTATAAAAATCGTGCACCGTCTGATTTTTCACCAGCTCTGCCCAATCGGCAAATGGGATGTTATTCTTTTTAATGAAGTCTTCAAGGAACTCAAAATTAGGAACGATTAATGCTGAAACGAACTGCCTGCCTTCCGCAATCAGGACAATTTGCTGAATAAAGTTATTATTTGTAAGAAGATTTTCAATCTGCTGTGGTGCGATGTATTTTCCGTTGGAAGTTTTCATCAGGTCTTTCAGCCGGTCGGTGATGATCAGGTTTCCCTTTTCATCGATCTTTCCGGCATCTCCTGTTTTAAACCAGCCGTCTTCAGTGAAGACTTTCTGAGTTTCTTCGGGCCTGCCGTAATAGCCTTTCATAATTCCGTTTCCTTTTGCCTGGATCTCATCGCTTTCTCCGATCCGGAGTTCCACTCCCGGTAAGGGTTTTCCGCTTGTTGCATGCTCAAAATGGGTTAACGGAAAAAGCGTTAATGTAGCCGTAGTCTCTGTTAAGCCATATCCTACCGTTACATGTATTCCCACCGATTCAAAGAACCTGGTCACTTCCGGAGACAAGGAAGCGCCTCCACAGGGAAGAAACCAAAGTCTTCCGCCCATTCTTTGTTTAATTTTACTGAAAACCAGCGCATCAGCAATAGATTCTTTGATCTTTAGACCTAAAGGAACCGGTTGTTCATTTCTTCTTAATTCTGCAGTCTGCCATCCTGTTGCCACAGCCCAGTCGAATATTTTTTTCTTTAGGGATGAGCCTTCCTCAGCCTTTTCCAGAACTCCGGCGTAGACTTTCTGAAAAAACCGGGGCACAGCACACATGGTCGTAGGCTTTACCTCTTCCAGGGCTTTTGATATATTTTTCGGATCTTCGAGAAAATAAACTCTTGCTCCGCCATACAGACAGAGTAAGCTCCAGCTTCTTTCAAAAACATGGCTTAACGGCAGAAATGCCAGTGACAGCTCTTCTTCAAAATTTTTAAATTTGAAAAATTCAAAATGAGCATCAAAAGCTCTGATAAAGTTTCCGTGAGTCAGCATCACCCCTTTTGGTGTACCTGTTGTTCCTGAGGTATAGATGAGTGTAGCCACGTCATCGTATTCTTTTTTACATATTTCAAATGTCGCCGCTGCTTTTGCAATAAAATCTTCCAGATAAAAGCTGTTAAACTCTTTCTTGATCCAGACTGCTTTTTTTGAAACGATAATCAGCTCAAGACTGTTGTTATCTTTCTGCAACATTTCCAGACAGGCATCGTACTGTGCCTGATTTCCTACTAAAATGGCTTTGGCCTGAGAATCATTGATAATATATTCTGCCTGTTCTGCATTATTGGTCGAGTAAACCGGAACAGTAACCGCCCCCACAGACATGGCTGCCATATCAAAAATCATCCATTCGGAAGAGTTATCCGAATATATGGCGACATGGTCATTTTCCTTAATCCCGGCCTCTTTCAGTGCATTGGCTGTTTTAAAAACAATATCACCGAATTTTTTCCAGCTGATTTCTTTCCAGCCTTCTTCTTTCTTTTTAAAGCCTATTGCAGATTTTACAGGATGTTTTTCTATATTTTTATTAATAATTGCCTCTGCAAGGTTCATTTCTTCAGCTTTTTGTCGTTAATATAATTTTTAAGATGAAAATCAATGCTTTCCGCAACAGGAATAAACTGATAATCGATTCTGTCCCTGATTTTTTTATTGGAAACAATATTAAGGGATGAAATAGCGTCTATATTGGATTTTGTAATCATCCTCAGGGGCGGGATCAGCCATCCGAGAAGGATATTAGCCCATCTTCCTGCATTTAACAGAGATTTTGTGAGCACTTTTGCTTCTTTCAATCCCAGTTTCGGCCTGATCTGCCGGGCAAGCTCTGTATATTTTTCATTTTCTGAAATGATGATAAAACGCTCTCCGAAGATATTTCTTTCCATGAGTTCTATAGAGACTCCGGCAACATCTCTCACATCTGCATAGCTCGTTCCTCCGGAAAATGTAAATCCTGTTTTTTCAAAAGTCGGAAAAATCTCCCCGCTGCTCCGGCCCCAGTTTCCGCTTCCTATGATCATTCCCGGATTTACGATTATGGTATTCAGGCCTTCTGCAGAGGCTCTCCAGACTTCCATTTCGGAAAGGTGTTTAGAAATAGCGTAGGCTGAATGCTCGTCTTTCGGATTAAAATCTGAGGTTTCATCCAGTTCTCCGTTTTCATTAAAGAGATCTAAAACTGCGATGCTGCTTACGTGAAGAAATTTCTGAACCCCGGATCCTTCGCAGGCAAATAATAAATTTTCGGTACCTTTTATATTGGTATGGTATATTTCCTTATCGTCTTTGGGATTGAAGCCTACTTTCGCTGCACAGTGATACACCTCATTCACTCCCCTGAGCGCATCCTGCAAAGAATGGATATCATCAAAATCTACATCCACCCAATCAATTTTATTAAAAAATTCATCCGGATTTTCCGTATAAAATCTATAGGAATGTTTTACATCATTGATATTGCTGGCAGGTCTCTTGGCTGCACGTACGTTTCTGCCCTTCTTAAGAAGTTCCAAAACAATGACTCTGCCTAAAATTCCGGTGGCACCCGTTACAAAAACCATCAAATTATATTTCTGCTTGATTAATGACTAAATATGATATTCATCCCGGAAATTTCTCATTTTTCATAAAAAAAATGATCCGAAAACGTCATCTGCAAATTTGCGATTTTTAAAGGAGAATCTCATCCTAAATTTTATTAAATTCCTTTTATCAGGGATAATATAAATTTCGGCTGAAGCCATCAGACTCCGGGGATATAAAAAGCGGGCTAACGCCCGCTCCATTGTTATCATTGTTCTGTAATACCAGGCACCACAAGTTATACCAGAATCATATTATTTCTTCTTGGTGCTTTATCACAAAGAACATCGGCTATACTTTTTGAAATAAGGTTTCCTTCCGTCAGATTGTCCAGCCAGAAAAACTCACCTGCAGCATTAATTTCTATAAAAAAATACTCATCTTCCGGCGATACGATAATATCCAAAGCCCCGTAGTCCACGTTATAAACATCTAAAAGCTCCAGCACTTTTTCTTCAATATCTTTGGGAAGTTCGGCAGGCAGCCACTTATCAATGAGATTAACACCGTCTTTCCGCCAGTCTACCTTGGCATCTTCAAACTGTTGGGAGTCGATTTCAAAAGCATAAACGTCGCGCCCCACGACGGTTACCCGAAGTTCTCTTTTCTTCTGAATCATTTTCTGAAACTGCATCGGACAGTATAAAAGCGAATCTATCTCTTCTAATTTATCCTCTTTAACGACATTGGTAAATACGACACTTTCTACACCGTCTTCATAAATGGCAAATCCGGTCTGCATCTTGGCCACGACATTCTGATGCTTAATGATAAACTGTCTGGCATGATCCGGATTATTGGTCAGGCAGGTTTCCGGAACTTTAAATCCTATTTTATCGGCAATTTTCAGCTGTTCTTCTTTACTGTCCAGTCTTCTGTAAACACTCGGCTTACCTAAGGAATATACATCAACAGATTCTAAAAAACCGAAAAGGGTATTTCTGATCTCACCCATGGCTGCACCGTAAAACTTAGAGTCGAGCTCTTCCTTCAGACCATTGCCGATATTGTAAGCTCTTCTGTACCACACTGCCGCGATATCGTCCAGGCGGTGTTTTTTATCAGCAGTCTCAAGAACACTGATCCACCGGCCATCTTCGAAAACTGTTGACAGCTTATTCTGCAAAGGATAGAGATCCACATCGAAACGGATGACCTCACAGTTATTTTTCTCAATATATTCTGTTACTTTTTCGATCGAAAAGTTATCTCCCGTATGGGTAATAATTAAAATTTTGTTCATTGGTTATTGTAATCTTGTTATTAGAAAATCAGCTATTTTTTGTGCTATCGGAAAGCTAAGATCTTTCTGCAGCATTCCCCATTCTCCCTGTGGGTTGACCTCCAGAAAGTGATAATTTCCGTCCCTGCCCTTTATCATATCGATAGCTCCCAGATAAAGCCCCATCTCATTCATCATTGAAGTAAGATTTCGTTGAATGTCTTCAGGCAGCTCATAGGCAGACCAGAAGAAGCTTTCATGACCGACTCTCCAGTCGGCATTTTCACTGTTGTTGATTTTACCGGTAAAAAACTCACCATCCACATAAACGATCCTGAGCTCATATTCTTTTTCGATATACGGTTGAAAAATCATGGGACAGTAGACAATATCAGCAAGATGCTCCAGGTTATCCTGATCTATGACCGTCGTGGAAAGAAAGTTTTCCCCATTCATAGATTTTTTAATAGCTCCGTGCAGTTTAGCCACTGCTTTTCCATGGCAATATTCATAGAAGAAAGCCTTTATTTTCTCTTCATCATTCGAAAAAAGGGTTTTTGGAGTATGAAGATAATGTTTCTGTGCTATTCTGAGCTGAAACATTTTATTTCCGTCAATTTTTGCTTCCTTTCCGAAGGGATTGATCCATGGTAGATCTTCCAGGATGGTAAAAAGATTGTAACGCAGGCTTCCGTATTCTTTCAGGAATATTTTTTCATAATCTTCGTCCAGTTCCCCGGGAACTTCAATCCCCCATGATTTCCTGTGCCAGACGGCTTTAATATCTCTTGAATTGATGACTGTTCCGGATTCATCCGTAAGTTCAAATGAATCTTCACCGATACTTATTTTCTGAAGATGGTTCAGATGATCGGAATTGAGTCTGAAATAAGGAATATTTTTTGAGGTAAGATATTTAAAAAACAGGTCGATATTGTAAAAATCGTTGGAATGAGTAATGCAGAGAATCATTGGTTATATTTTATTAAAAAAGGAAACTTAAATGCTAAGTTTCCTTTCAATATGAATTTGTTAATATGTTCATTGATATAAACAAGTCATCTTACACAGACTGAACGTCATCGTCTCCATCAGACGGATATTTTTGGGTCTGCGCCATGTCATACTGAGGTTTTGTAACTACATCTCTTTCAGGGATTGTAATATCTGTCCCTCCTTTTACTTTTTGAGGTTCTTTTAATTGTTTTTCAAGAAACGAAGCAAAAAACGGCTGTTTTTTTGAATTCTTATTTTTCATATGAATACTATTTTATGATAAGTTAAGTTATATTATTTCTCCGGTTTCATCACTATCAGAAGGATATTTACTGGACACCAGGTCAAGCCCCGGTTTTGTCAGCTGATCCTGCAGTGAAGATGTAATGGAATCTCTGAGCTGGGTAGTGGCATTGTCTTCAAGGGCAGAGGTAAGAGACCCTGTCCCTCCGGTAATAGTTTCCGGCTCCTTCACCTGTTTCTCAAGAAACGAAGCAAAAAAAGGTTTTTTTGAATTCTTTTTACTCATGATTACAACGATGATATAAGTTTAAAACTTAACGCCGTCTTCATCACCGTCAGAAGGGTATTTCGCCGTAACATGGTCACTACCCGGGCTGGTATAACCATCATGGATAAGGGACGTTACATTATCTCTTAAAGCATTGGTTACTGAATCTTCAAGAGCAGCTGTTGTTTCTGATCCTCCCTTTACTTTTTCCGGATCCTGAATTTGTTTCTCTAAAAATGAAGCAAAGAAAGGTTTTTTTGAGTTTTTCTGTTTCATAAGTTAATATTTTTAGTTATTTGATGAAACTAAAATACAAAAATTATGATACAGATAAAAATAAATCACTGTTTTAAGAAAATTTTAACTAAATCGAACCATCAGAGAATCAATTCAGTTCAGTCCCAAAAATTCTTTAACCACCTTCGCAAAATCGACCGGATTTTCAGCCTGGACCCAATGTCCGGCATTTTTTACGGTAACAATCTTTTCTTTGGGAAACTGCTGCTTAATGGCAAATTCATCTTGCGGAAGGATATAGTTCGAATTTCCGCCTGCAATAAATAAAGTTTCCCCTTCGAAAAAGCCAAATTTTATAGCATTGGAAACAAATTCGGTATATTTTTCTGATAAGGTCTTCAGATTAAATCTCCATTTCAGATTTTTATCCTCATCCCAATACAGGTTTTTCAGCAGAAACTGGATGGTCGATTTCTCAGGGATATACTGACTTAATACCGCTTCCACTTCACCTCTTGAATTTACGGTACTGAAATCCACACTTTCCAATGCTTTAATAATGCCCTGATGATGCGGCGGATATGCTTTAGGGGAAATATCCACAACGATAAGTCTATCAACCATTGCGGGGTATTTTATCGCGAACTGCATTACTGCCTTTCCTCCTAGGGAATGTCCCAGGATATGAGCTTTGCTTATTCCATAATGATTCATATAGCGGGCAATATCGTCAGCCAGATCATCGTGCGACATATGCTCGGAATGAAAGCTTCTCCCGTGATTTCTTAAATCTATTAGATGAACCGGCAACGATTCTCCGAGATCCTTCCCGAAGCTTCCCCAGTTGTCGAGCATTCCGAATAATCCGTGAAATACTAATAGCGGTGTAGACGATAGATTTTCGCCCAATATTTTTGAATGTAAAATTTCCATGTTTTTTAGATAAAAAGATTCCAGACTTCAGATTTAGACAACAGATAACTTATATTTTTCTATTTTAGATCAGAGATTTTCCATCTGAAGTTTTTAAATTACCATTTTGCCAACCTCTTCAAATAGGACTGAACGGTGTTTTCCAATCCCATATATAAAGCTTCGGAAATTAAGGCATGACCGATGGAAACTTCCAGCAGATTAGGAATTTCGTCTGCAAAATATTTTAAGTTTTCCAGGCTCAGGTCATGTCCTGCATTTATTCCAAGACCAAAGTCTGCAGCAACAACAGCAGTCTCATAATAAGGTTTGATAGCCTGTTCCTTATTACTGAGGTAATTTTTAGCATACGCCTCTGTGTATAATTCGATCCGGTCTGTTCCGGTTTTAGCAGCATATTCCACCAATTCAGAGGTCGGATCTAAGAAAATGGAAGTTCGGATTCCGGCATTTTTAAATTCAGCGATGATCTCTGTCAGAAAATCCAGATGCTTTTTTGTGTCCCATCCTGCATTGGAAGTAATGGCATCATCAGCATCAGGAACCAGTGTTACCTGTTCCGGCTTTACCTCCAGAACCATGTCGATGAACGGACGGTGAGGATTTCCTTCAATATTAAATTCTGTCGTTACCAGAGGTTTCAGATCATAAACATCTTTTCTGGTAATGTGTCTTTCATCAGGTCTGGGGTGAATAGTGATTCCCTGTCCTCCGAATTCCTGAATTTTAATGGCCGCTTCCGTCACACTTGGAGTCTCTCCTCCTCTTGCATTTCTTATGGTTGCAATTTTATTAATGTTTACACTTAGTTTTGTCATTTTAATATACCTGTTAATCATAGATTGAGACGTAAAATTACTTATTTTTTATAAACTGCACTTCTACTTCTCATCTCCTGCATTTTGACCTTTAAAAAAAGTCAGGGTTTAATACTAATTTCGAGCTTCCCAGTATTTACTTCTCTAATTATATTTTCACATTTACCTGCATGACCTGCAGGTCAAATTCTTTGGAAGCAACCAATAAATGATCGAAAATGTCAGCCTGAATCTGTTCGAAATTTGCCCATCGTGAGTCATTGGCAAAACAGTAGATTTCCAGGGGTAATCCCTGGGGGGTAATCTCAAGCTGGCGAACCATCATCGCACCTTCCTGATCGATATCAGGATCATTTTCGATATATCTCTGGGCATAATACCTGAAAACCCCGATATTGGTAAGCTGCCTTCCGTTAATAATTTTATCGGCATGCTCTATATTTTCTTTTTCTTTTTTCAGCTCATCACTTTTACCCTGAAGGTATTCTGAAATCAGGTTAATTTCTTTCAGACGTTCAATATCTTCCTGGGTCAGAAACTTAAATGAATTGATATTAAAATAAATTGATTTTTTAATTCTCCTGGTATTGGATTCCGACATCACCTGAAGGTTTTTAATCTCGGTGGTCAGCAAATCGTACGTAGGAATGGTAGAAACTGTCTTATCAAAATTACTGATTTTTGTCGTCAGCAGGCTGATATCGGCAATATTACCTTCAATACTGTATTTGGGAATACTTACCCAGTCGCCCACTTTTAAACTTTTTGACGTGGCCACATGAATACCTGTTACAAATCCTAAGATGGTATCCCGGAAAACCAACACCAATACTGCCGTAATTGCTCCCAGACTTCCGACAATCGTTGTTCCCCTGATCCCGAATATAACGCAGATTCCGACTACTGAAAAAATAAAAATTCCTAAAATCTTCATGGTCTCAGAGATGGCATTCAGGGCCATAATCTTGTAGAAATCCTGTTTGATCACGAAATAATTTCTGAAAGCTGTGAGCGATCTGTAAAGCATCCCGGCAAGAATGAGTACCATTCCCAGATTAACGGACCTGATAATAAAAATCGTGGTTTTCGGAAGCGCTGTGCTTGGAAATATCGAACTGTGCATCGTTCCCACAACTGCCAATGCTGCAAAATGCGCAAGAGAGTTTGTAATTCTAGACCGATAAATGGAGCTTATAACCGGATATCTGCTTTCATTATGAAAAAAATGGAAAACGTAATTGATGACAAACTTAAAAATAAAATCAATCACCAAAAATATAGCACAGAGCAGAGCCAGTTTTATAATAATGTGGAAAACCCAATCCAATCCGGAAGGTGATGCACTGCTTATGTATATATAGAGTTTGTCACTCAGTTCCTGTAAAACATTTTTGGTTTCTTGTATCTGGTCATTCATTACGGCAAATTTAGGAATTATGAGGTTGATGTTTATCAGAAGCATGCATCAATTTTCATCCCAAAAGCAAGAGGTATCCAATATTTAATTAAAATTTTAAATGATTTTACTAAAAATACGAAATCTCCTGTAAGCGTAGCAAACAAGTAAAAAATTCATTATCAATTACAGATATTAATGAATTATTTTAAAATTTATTCGATATTTTATGAATTCATATCTGAATATTTTCTAAATTTGAATAAAACTAAACAAATCAAAACCAAGCAGATATGAGAAAACATTACTTGATTCTATTGCTGTGTGTCTTCACACTTTTAATCAACTGTACAGGAGAAGTTACTTCTCCTTCCGATCCTGAAGGACCCGAGATCATCAAAACCGGAAAACTTACCGGAAAGGTCATGTCACAAAACGGGACCAAGCCCATTGGTGGCGCATCCGTTTTTACATTTGATGACCAGTACAAAATCTATTATACAACCTCAGACGCAGATGGAAACTTTAGTCTTGAAGCCCCGACCGGAAATCATACGATTCATATTCAGACGGGTAATGGCAGCAATTTCCGGACTGAAATTTCCGCTAACGTGAAAGAGAATGAAAATCTGAATCTTGATGTCAGCCAGACCAAACTGAACCAGGTGGCAAAAATTGCATACGTTAAAGGCTCTTATGATAAAATAGAAGATATTATCCAGACCTTAGGATATGTTGCTACTGAAATCACGACCAATGATCTTGCTAACCTCACGACCATTGCCCAATATGATATCATTTTTCTGAACTGCGGTTCCAGAATCAATTATTCCAATACCACACTATATGCTGCTATTGATACCAATCTGGCGACCTTCGTGGCCAATGGAGGCAGTATTTATGCTTCCGACTGGGATGTTGCGTATCTGGTGGGCGGTACCAACAATACCAATAACTGTTCGTTTGCCGGAGGATTTGTTCCTGACAGCAAATTATGCTCTAAAAATACCGGCAACTCGGGAATGGTAGCGGCTACGGTAAACAGTGCCGGTCTTTCAACAGCTTTAGGATTCAGCACCTTAGGTATTGATTACGATTTGGGTTCGTGGCAAAAAATAATTAATTACGATCCTTCCTATTGGGAAGTTCTGGTTAAAGAAACGGCCACCAATGATGCTTTAATGATCCGAACCAATCATTTTACAGCAACCGGTATTCCGAATACAACGATCGGAAATGCACCTAATACAACCTTTACAACCGTCTGCATAAATCTTCCGGGAAATATCCAGATCAGCATCTCAGTTCCTCAGGCACTGGTTCCTTATCTGGTGGCACTGGGAGCAACGGTAGGACCCTGCTCGGGATCTTCCAGCAGCGGATATATCTACTACACGACTTTCCATAACCACGCTTCCGGAAATATCGGAAACGCCGGTGTTATTCTGCAGTATGTCATCTTAAACTTATAATAATTTCCAACTTCTTTGACAAAGTGGCCTTTATAAGGCCACTTTTTTTTATCTTGCCTGTATAATTAAAAAAATGGATACTGCATTAATTAATATTCTTTGCCTTGTACTCTTATTTCTGGGAGCACTGGGCACCTTTCTTCCCATTCTGCCCGGTTTATTACTGAGCATCTGTGGATTATTAATCTATAAGTTCGGAACGGATGCCGATTTGCCGATGATTTATGTCTGGGCCTTCGGAATCTTAACGGTTATTTCCGTAGTGCTGAGCTATGTGATTCCGGCTAAAACCAACCAAAAATACGGAGGTACCCGCTGGGGAAGTATCGGCTCGGTAGTGGGAATGATCATCGGAATGTTTTTACCCATTCCCTTAGGCTTTCTGATCGGAATGTTTGCCGGGGTATTTATCGGAGAATTATTGCATGACAGCAAAGATATGAACAAGGCTCTGAAATCTACGAAAGGCGCTTTTATAGGTTTCATTTATGGAACAGGTTTCAGTTTGGTAGTGGGAGTGGCCATGTTTTTGGTAGTTGTACTGGATATGCTTAATATTATTTAAAAAATACAAAATCATGATCTGTAAATCCATCCTATTGAGCCTTGGACTGTTGACACTGGCTAGCTGCAATGCTCAGAAAGAAACAAAAACTTCAGCAGTAACTGCTAATAAAGATTCTTCTATGAGTAAAGAAAACAATATCGTTTATCTGAATGAAGGAGAAAATAAATTTCTGAAGGAATACGACATGAATGTCACCTTTAAAAGTATTGCCGAGGACAGCCGATGCCCGAAAGGCGTCAACTGTATCTGGGCAGGCGTCGCTATTGCGCAGGTTGAGGTCATGGGAGTAGCTACAAGACCCATGGTTTTAAATCTTGCGACAGAAGAAAATGAAGGAAGAAAACATCAAAGGTCTTCTTCTTTCAACGGATATACGGTTACATTGGCAGAAGTAACACCCTACCCTGAATCTGTGAATGGCGCAAAAGCTCTGGCAGGAAAATACAGAATCGGAATAACTATCACCAAGGAAAATCCTACCACGAAATAGGCTTCTTACCTTTTGAAACAAGATATTCGTTAATTTTTGAAAATGGTTTGCTCCCGTAAAAGCCCCTGTATACTGAAAAAGGTGACGGGTGGGCAGACTTCAGAATAAAATGCTTAGCCGGATCAATGAGTTCGGCTTTTTTCTGTGCAAAAGCGCCCCACAGTACAAAAACGACATTCTCTTTTTTATCTGAAATTTCTTTGATGATATAATTGGTAAACGTTTCCCAACCCAGGTCTTTGTGAGAATTGGGAGTATGTGCCCGGACAGTTAAGGTAGCATTGAGTAATAAAACACCTTGCTTTCCCCAGTCATCCAGTTCCTTCGAAGTTCTCTCGATTCCCAGATCGTCTTTCAGTTCAGTAAAAATATTCTTAAGAGACGGTGGCGCCGCTACCTGCTCGGAAACAGAAAAGCACAGACCATTGGCCTGGTAATCATTATGATAAGGATCCTGCCCGATAATAACAACCTCAATATCATCAAAAGGGGTAATTTCCAATGCCCGGAAGATTTGATTTTTAGAGGGGAAAACTTTCGTAGTAGCATATTCCTGTTTTACTTTTTCCCAAAGGTTCGTAAAATAAGGCGTTTTTTTTATCGGGGCTAGTATTTCTGTCCAGGTCATAGGTTCAATTTGAAATGATTGTTTGAAAATTCAATTTTTACGCCAGACTATATGTAATCGGGACTTATCAAGAATCTGTAAGCAAATTTAATGATTAAAATAGAAACTTATTTTTCATGCGTCAGAAAGCAATATTCTATTTTTATTTCTTCAGGCTAAAAACCAGATTTTCCGGAAAGCCTTCATCCTCCTTATTTTCTTCCCATACAAAATCATGTTTTAAAAGAAGCCTTCTTGAATTTTCATTAAGCGTGTCGGTCATGGCCAGAATTTCGTTTAAGCCTAAATGGTTAAATGCAAAATGAATAACGGCTGCCAATGCTTCGGACATGATCCCTTTACGGTGATAGTCGGGTAATAATTCGTAACCAATCTCAGCGGTTGTGCGGTCTTGCGAAAAATTCCAGAGACAGATGGTCCCGATAAGATCAAGGTGATCTTTTAAGGAAATTCCCCAGTAAAAAGTTTCATTATTCCGGGTTCTTTCTTTAATGGTTAAAATAAATTGTAGCGCATCATAATTATTTTTCGGTGAATTTCTCTTGACAAACCGATTGATCACTTCATTACTCCGGATCCGCAGAATGTCTTCAACATGCCTTTCGTTGATGTCTTTTAACAAGAGTCTTTCAGTTTCTAATTTCATTGTCTGTTATTTGATTGATTTAATTTATGAATTGATTTCTCCCGAATGCAATGTAATAAACAGAAAAAAAAGATTTCTACTGCTTATAGTTAATCTAAAAGTATCCGGCAGGAATGAATATCTAAAGGTAAAGAATCAGAGTTGCACCGGTGGATCTGAAAGTCATTACCTATTTCCCTGGCTCACTTCAGATCTCAGGATTCACTATTTTAATGATCCCGATATTGTATCTCGGAAAAGCAGAGCTACACGGTGTATATGATCAGAGAATTCTGGAGTGCGTTTATTAATAATTTTTACCATACATTATGAATTTACACAAAATTATCTTTAAAAATCTTCATTCTCAAATTTTCAAATTAACTCATTTTCAAATTGTCCTTCATCCATTTCACATTTTCTCACTAAATTTGCAGTGTGTATATAAATAAAGAAGATTTAAACGAATTGGAATTTCCGCAATTGCTCGCGGAGATTTCTCCATTTGCATATTCTCCGAAAACAAGAGAAAAAATTCTTCACCTTCGTCCGATGGAAATTGACGAGGCAGAACTTTCATTAAAAAAGACCTCCGAATATTTATCGAGTTTTGAAAGTTCAAATGCGATTCCGTTTGATGAATATGAGGATATCGAAAGTGAACTGAAGCTCATGCTTATCGAAAATTACCGTCTTGAAAACAGCGCTTTCATCAAAATCAAAACCATCACGGAACAGATCGGAAGACTTCAGAAGTTTTTTCCAACCATGCCTGAAACTTTTCCTACCCTGATCCAGGATGTTTCAGTACTGGAATTCAGAAAAGAAATTATTGACAAAGTAGATAAGGTCTTTAACAGGTTTGGCGAGGTTAAAAGTGAGGCCTCCCCTATTCTGAAGGCTTTGCGGGCTGAAATTCAGATTGCCAGAAAAGCGATCCAGGAAAATTTCAACAAAGCTTTATTCAATTACGGACAGAGTGATTTTCTGGATGATATCCGGGAAACGATTATTGATGACCAGCGCGTGCTCGCTGTAAAATCTGCTTATAAAAAAAGAGTGGCGGGAAGAGTACTCGGGCTATCAAAGACAGGTTCTATTACCTATATGCAGCCGGACAGCGTGGTAAAGCATTACTTTAAGCTTAAGGAAAGCGAGGAGGAAGAGAAAAAGGAGATTGATAAAATCCTGAGGAAATTAACTTCAGAACTGGCCGAATTCCAACCTCAGCTATGGAGGTATCAGGGGTATATTTTTGATCTTGACTTAACGAGAGCCAAGGCTAAGTTTGCAGAATTAATCAATGGAGTTTTACCGAAAATCAACCGTCACAGAACGTTAAAGCTGAGAGAAGCTTTCCATCCTCTGCTATGGCTGAGAAATAAGGCAGAAAATAAAACGATTTTCTCTCAAACGCTGTCATTAACGGAACACAACAGGATTATCTGTATTTCCGGTCCCAATGCAGGCGGAAAGTCCATCACGCTGAAAACAGTCGGACTGCTTCAGCTGATGATACAGACAGGTATACTGGTTCCTACGCATCCGAAATCAGAGATGTTTTTCTTTGACAAGATCATGACGGATATCGGGGATAACCAATCTATTGAAAATCATCTGTCGACGTATTCATCAAGGCTGAAGAAAATGTCAGGAATTATCCGTGAATCTGATGCCAATACACTTTTATTGATCGACGAATTTGGGACAGGTTCAGATCCTGAGCTGGGTGGCGCCCTGGCAGAAAGTTTTCTGGAGTTTTTCTATGATAAAAAGAGTTTTGCCATCATTACAACCCACTATACCAATATTAAACTGGTGGTGGAACAACTCCCGAATGCTGAGAATGCAGCCATGCTTTTTAACGAAGAGACCCTGGAACCGATGTATAAACTGGAAGTTGGACAGGCGGGAAGTTCATTTACTTTCGAGGTTGCCGAGAAGAATAAAATTCCGAGGTTTATCATTCATTCTGCCAAGAAAAAGGTAGAACATGATATTGTGAATCTTGATAAAACCATCGTTAAGCTTCAGCAGGAAAAGTATGAGGTTGAGAAACTGAAGACCGATCTTGCCGAAAGAAAAGAATCGGTGGAAGATAAACGTGACAATCTGCAAAAACTGAATGAGCAGCTTCAGCAAAAGCTATTTAATTTCCAGAAATTATACGAGGAAGAACACCGCAAACTTCAGTTCGGAAATAAGATTGAAACCTTTATCGACAGTTATGTAAAAGGAAAGTCCAGAAAAGATGTCGTAAAAGATTTTGTGAAAATCCTGGAACAGGAAAAGTTCAGAAAAATCGGGGCCGATAAGGATGAAACCAAAAGACTGCAGGTGGTGAAAAGAAAAATCACGCAACAGCTGAAAAAGGAAGAGGTCATTGAAAAGATTACGGAAACGAACGAAAAGATCGAAGAAAAACGTAAAACAGACCGGGCAGTCTGGATGAAAGTCGGGCAAAGGGTCCGTATTACCGGAAGTACCAGTGTGGGAACGATTGAAAAGATCTCCAGAAATAAAGTGATCGTGAATTACGGTACTTTTAAAACAACGATAAATGCGGATGAACTGGAAAGGATTTAATTTGAAAATGGATTAATTTGAGAATTTCAAAATGATTTTCATTTCATACATAGAAAGAGAGTGTTCATTGTTGGGCACTCTCTTTTATATTGGATTGCATAATCAATTATCTGTGTAGTATTGTTATAATTTGTAAATATATAGCACGATGTTTATCTTTCAGTTTGTGAAAACTTTTATTCTTATTACATTAAAGCTGTTTAAACTTTTCTATTATCACAAAGTAGATCCGAAAGCTTTCTAAACACTTAAGTTAATTTAAGTAATATACTTTACGCAAAAGAAGTACACGTAAGTTTTTTGAAAATCTTTGATTTTCACCTCATGTGAACTTAATTCTGCGGTATTTTTTTAAACTTCCTAAAGTGTACTTAAGTGTGAGACAGTAAGTACCACACACCGCTACCGCACGAATCCTTTCGTGTGGTTGTCTGTAGTAAACCACAAAGGAAATCCAAGAGATTTGTAAACACTTAAGTTTATTTAAGTAATATACTTTGCGCAGAAGAAGTACATTGAAGTCTTGTTAAAAATCTTCTCATTTTCTTCTGAAGCACACCTAATTCTGTGGTATTCTCTTCACCGAAATAGTCCTTAACGAATGTTTCCGCCACTGGCACCAGTTTTCAGCCGTTTATAATGATCTGAATTATTTTACCAAGTCAAACTTCGTAGAAAATTCTCTTTTCCATCTGCTTAAATGGTAAAATCCATTTCTCTATTTTATCTTTGCTGATGAGTTCCAGATTGTTAGTCTTTTACATTGCAATCCAAAATTACTAATTTTCTCGGAACTCTTTTTTCCTGAATAAGTTTAAACAACTTCATATTAAGCATGATTAAAAATTGTAAGATTTTGTGGATTTTCTATTTAAAATTATTAATCCCAACGGTTATCTTTCTCTCACCGACAGTCTGAGAAAAAGGGGATTATTATTTCCGATCACCGCTATCAGGAAGTTCTGGATATTTCGGATGATATTTATTTACTCTCGGATACTTTTTTAAAACAAATTAAAGATTTAAAGGAATTGCAACAGTATAATTATCTGCCGAAAAGCATTTAATTTATATATTTGAAGACCGAAAAATTTTTCATGATGATTTCTGTAAACAAAGCTTTTTATATATCCGTTTTCAGTCTGTTTTCTTTAGGGTTTGCAAAGGGACAGAATAAAGTACCTTTTGGAGTGGTAAAAGCCGAGGAAGGATATGCTATGGTACGCGTACCAATGGACAATTACCGAAAAATCATCGATAAAATCCGGATGAAGACGGGGGATGTATTTATTTATGTAAAGCCGGCTCCGGGAGAAACCGAATGGATCTGGATCAAATATCCTGAAAAAGAAGACACTGAAAAGCCTTTTGTAAGATACGACAGCATTACTAAAGAAGGAATGGTGAATAAAAACCGCGTGGTTTTTGTAGATCAACTGCCACCTTTCACCCCATCGAAGTCTAAGAACGGAAAATCGCTTATTTTCACCGATGATACGAATCCAAAAATTCCGGGAAACCAAAGAACAAAGGTCATTATTGATATTTATCCGTCGTATGCAAAAATTAAAAAACAGGAAAAAGATGCCGACGGAAATATTGTTAAACTCGATAAGGTAAAGCCCTGGGGAATCGGTAAAGAGCTTCCTGAAGATCTGACCGAGATTAAATCTGTACGGGTACAGCAGCCGGGAAGAGGTTCTGTATTTGTAAGGGATGCCATTAAAAATATGTTTCAGCCCTCTATGGATTTTAATAATGTCGGGGTAACAGCGATCGACAATGATCATATTTTTCTTTATATGACTAATGGATCCGGTGAAAACAGATATACCACCATCTGGACGATAAAACAAGGCCGCGTAGAAAGCCAGATCATTTATAAAAACCCGGAATAATTACTCTTTTATTCCTTATTATCCTTATTTTTGCAGCCGAAAAGCAATTTCTGGCGGCTTTACAGTCTCCTGAACATACTTTTCAGAAAATGGTTCTGCTTAACTGCAGATTAAAAGGGAATCGTGTGAAAATCACGAACTGTCGCGCAACTGTAAGTAACTGATGTCTTTATCACAAGTCCACTGTTTCGTAAAGCGGGATGGGAAGGAGATGAGGATGTTACAAGTCAGGAGACCTGCCTTTTTCTTTAAACAAAAAACTTTCGCGATTTGAAGTTTATTGATCTGATAGAGGTGTCAGGAATTTCTGTTCCTGATCTTATTCTGTTGTTTTAATAAAGTTCATTTTGCATTAATTATAATGAAATATGACTACAGAAGAAAGAATTGAAGCATCTGAAACCCGAATTTTTAAGGCTGTTTTTCCAAACACGACCAATCATTATGATACGCTTTTCGGAGGTACCGCGATGCAGCTGATGGATGAGGTGGCGTTTATTACAGCGACCCGTTTTGCGAGAAAAAGAGTGGTTACCGTGAGTAGCGATAAAATAGACTTTAACAGACCCATTCCTGCCGGAACGATCGTTGAACTTATCGGACGGGTATCCCATGTCGGAAAAACGAGTATGAAAGTAAATGTAGAAATCTATACCGAACAGATGTACTCTTATGAACGGGAAAGAGCCATTGTCGGAGATTTTACTTTTGTCGCCATTGATGAATTTAAAAAACCTATTCAGATTTTATAAAAAAAGCTCCGGCGACCTTTGGTCGCCGGAGTTCCTATTCTCAATTGTTTTGTGGGTTTCGGCGGGCGCAGCCCGCCGAAACCCACAAAATAGTTAATTTTTAAAAAATTCTATTCCGTTTTCCCCGACAAAACCTTTCTTATGATCCTCAGTCACCACTTCAAAAAGGCCGAAGTTCCAGCGGTCGCTTACTCTGATAGGTCCTGCAGCTTTTACGTCTCTGTATTTAGGAGGGATAATATCATAGACCGTGCTGAAAACGACAATGCCTTTCTGACCTTCTTTCTGTAAAATGTATACGTTATTTTTTACGTCAAAATAAATATCGTCATAGATCACTTCGGCCTTAATCTTTCTGCTGTTATTAATAATTCCGTATTTCCCGTCCTTTTTGACCTTCAGGGCAATCCCACCCCTATCATTGGAGAAAAAAGTCATTTCATCATACACCGGTTCTGATATTATTTTACCGTCAACAGTACTGTAAGCTCCTATTTTCTTATCCTCTTCAACAAGAATCATCCCATTTCTTTTATAGGAAGTATCAACGAAATCGTACTTTTTATTCAGAACTCTGATTAGGCTGTCGACATCAATATTTGAGGCTACTTTATTTTTACCACCGATGGTATAGCTTCTTGAAGTACCGGAAGCGCTGGGAAGACCAGGATTTCCAAGACCATAGATATCCGTGTCGTGAAAAGTTGTTTCTCTTTCTCCGTCAATCGCCGTCCAATTAAAATCTTTAGAGTCATTATCTGCAGAAGGAACTACCCGATCGTATTTTACCGGAATCAGTATTTTTCCTTTACTGTTGATGAGGCCTGCTTTATGGTCTTTTTTCACAACATAGCTCCTGTTAAAAGACAGGAATATGTCATCATACAGGCAATCAATAATTTTTTTACCTTGATATACCAGTCCCATTTTGGATTTTTTAAAGATATAGACATAGTCATTCTCATATTCATCCACTTTTACAGAATCGGCAATTTCTTTATCTGACAGAAATATTTTTCCTGCATGATCGGTAACTACAAAGCCTTTATTGGTTTTAAACACAAATCTTGAAGTGGGTGCAATACTGCAGTACATCATTTTTTTAAACTCAATAGCAAAGGGTTTTACTTTAATTACGCCCAGCGTATCACTTAATCCCCATAATTTCCCGTCCCGATAAGGAATAGCAATTTCATTATTTTTTTGAGCGTATAATTTTGCAGTAAAGACAAATACAATGATGAGCAATAATTTAATTTGTGGCATGAGCATTTTGTTTGTTTTTATCTTAAAACTTTTTCAGAATCAAGATTTAAATTCAGTAAGATCTGAAAAGCCTCACCCATTTCATCTGAAGCTCTGCTGATCGCGTTCTCCAGCATATTTCTGATTTGTTTTTCAGTCACTCCGGCTTCCGTCCAGCTTTTTCCTGAAGTGTGGGAGTTCAAAATAAATGGCATGATTCTGTCGATGGCGCATGCAAAAATAGCATCAGGGGTCTTCTCTTCTTCAAATTCCAGCCACATATTAAAAAACTCCGTGCTTAAAGGTTCGTCCAGAATCCCGAAAATCTTTTGGGCTGAAATTTTTTCGCGTTCAAATTTTCCAACCATGGCTGCTTCATCAAATAAAAAAGTATCTCCCGCTTCAATTTCAACCAAATCGTGAATGGAAAGCATTCTGATTACCCGTAACAGATCAATATCCGCTCTGCTTTTCGCATAGGGAAACAGAATCTGGGCCAGGATAATAATCTGCCACGAATGTTCTGCTGTATTTTCTCTTCGGGAATCATCGGCATTGTAATTTCTTCGCTGTACATTTTTCAGGGCATCCACTGCCAGTATAAAATCAATCTCCTTTTGTATTTTCATTTTCTTTATAATATTCGCTTATCGGATACACTTTGATATTGGTAATCCATTGATCATTAATAAATTCTTTTTTCGTCACTTTTACTTTGTCATCTCCTGTGGCGTCTTCTTCAAGCTCGTAGACTTTATAGAGACCTCTTTGCGGCAGCACGGTATATTCTGTGGTCAGGTGCCAGCAGCATCCTGACTTGGAATAAGTAACCAACCTTTTTCTTTCCGGATCGGTGTTAAACATTCCCAGGTTTTCATGAGCGAGTGCAGTTAATTCTTCGCTGGGAACCAATTTATTTCTGGTCCTGTTAAAAACGTACACATCATAGGACGGTCCGCCATAGCCACTTTCATTTCCGTTTCTGATGGCCAGATCTTCTGTGCCGTCAAAATTAAAATCATCAAAAATCAACGGACTCTGCTCATTATATAACTGTATAATATTGGTGGTGGGCATCTGTTCCTTATTCAGATAAAAGTTTAAATCATCAGAATGCAATGTCTGAACTTTTTTAGAGATTTTTTTGTCAACCAAATCAATAACAGCTCTTCCTCCGCATTCTTCCCCTTCACAATGTTCAACATTTATTTTGATATCATACTTCTGTGATGCATCTTTTAATTCGAATGTATGCTGAGAGAAACACAAATTTCCCAAAAGCATCATCGGAAATATAAATTTACAGTTCATCTTAATTATGTTTATTCTGAAAAATCTCACCAAAACGGCTTAATAAATTTCAGTCAAAAGTACAAAAATTTACAAATTTCTGGTTCATATTGCTACCACGTCTGCCTATTAAAAATTCAATATGAAATTTATTCAATTGATTTACAATTATTTAAATATAAATTATAAAAATTTACACTACTTTGTATTGCATAATACCATTTTAATTACATATCTTTGTAATGTAAAATCGAAATAGGATCGACTAGCTAGGATCCGGATTCGGAATTATATAACTCATTAACAAAACTTATAAAGATGAATACTGAAAATACCAAAGCGCAAATGCGAAAAGGGATTCTGGAATTCTGTATTTTGAGCCTCATCAATCATCGTGAAATGTATGTTTCCGATCTAATCGATGAACTGAAAAAAGGAAAACTGGATGTCGTGGAAGGAACCCTCTACCCTCTTTTAACAAGATTAAAAAACGGAGAATTTCTCTCTTACCGATGGGAAGAATCTACAGGAGGCCCTCCGAGAAAATATTATCAGATCACAGAAAAAGGTAAACTTTTTTTAAGTGAACTTCAGAATACCTGGAACGACTTGACAGATGCCGTAAATCAAATAACACAAAAGAACTAAAAAACAAAGCTATGAACAAAACACTCTCAATAGGACTCGCAGGTTTTTCTTTTACTATAGAAGAACACGCATATATAAAGCTGAGCGATTATCTGAATGCGCTGAGAAGCTCTCTGGATGCTTCGGAAGCAGATGAGGTAATGCACGATATAGAAATCAGAATGGTGGAAATCTTCAGAGATACGATGGCCAAACGTGAAGTCATCAATGATTCTGATGTAGAAAGAGTAATTGACCAAATCGGTTCTCCTGAAAAAATTGAAGAACAGGAGGAAGCCTATTATTCTGAAAAAAACACTAAAAAGACATACTCGTCCGGAACAGAATATACGGATAAAAGACAGTTATTCCGCGACCCTGAAAGACAGAAAATAGCAGGAGTATGTGCAGGACTGGCTCATTATGTCGGGATGGATATCACAGCGATGAGAGCGATATGGTTAGGCGTTTTTGTTCTTGGAATTTTCACTGCAGCCATTTCTTCATCACTGGTCGTATTGCTTTACATTATTCTGTGGATTGTGTTACCAAAAGCGGAAACTGCGGCAGATTTCCTGAAAATGAAGGGAAAGCCTATGAACTTCGACAATCTTAAGAGTGAGTCTAATAAATTGGTACAGTTTGCCAATGAATCTACCCAGAGAGTCGGAGAAATATACATCGAAAACAAACCATACATCAATAACGCAAGCAGCGGAATCTGGAATGTTTTTAAATACATAGTTGGAGGTATCCTGGCTTTAATGGCAGTGAGCAGCATCGTTGGAGTATTTGTTGTTTTCGGACTCTTCGGAATGGATTCTAACTTTCCTGGAGCTAATGAAATTAGATTTTATTTTGATGACAACGGACTGGATAAAATATTATCAGCCATCATCATTATAGGCTCCCTGATCCCTGCCATTATCTTCAGCTTACTAAGCATCAAGATATTCTCACCCAAGACAAAACTCAGAAATATCGGTTGGGTAATCGGTGCCTTATTTATTATCCTGATTGGTCTGGGATCTTATTTCGGAGTAAGCATGGCCAAAAAAGAAATGTTTCTGAAAGGCCATAAGGAAGATACCGAAGAGGTTGCGATCAGTACCACTTCTGACAGTTTATATGTTGATCTGAAGCAGGTAACCATTCCTCAGAACTTTATCGGATACGATGACGACCTTTATTCTGATAAGATATCGGTTTATGAAAAAGACTGGGTTCATGTACAGATTACAAGAAAAGCCGACATCAAAACACCTTACCTGATCATTAAAAAAGATGCCAAAGGATATAACCTTCCCCTGAATATAAGCGTCCCGGTAGAAGTTATTAATAATAGAGTAATCCTGCCTAATTATATCAAATACCCTTACGAACACAGATTCAGAGATTACAGCACAGACTACGAATTGGTAGTACCGGTAAAAATGGTGGTAATCCCTGTAAAAAAAGACGGAATCAGCTTTGACGGAGACTTAAATGCAGATGGTATTGATGATAATGAACAGGATAGAGATGATGACGGAAATATCAGAATTGAAAAAAATAAAATCACGGTAAACGGTTCTACCATTGAGTATAATTCCAATGATGAAGACAGCATCATCATTAACGGGAAAAAGGTTCCCGCGAATCAGGCAGACCAGGTGATCGACTCCATGAAGTCAAATATCAAAAAGATGAAAGGAGGTAACGTAGATATCAAAGTAAACGAAGCTAAAAACGAAATTTCTATAAAAACCAAATAATAAACTGCAGAGAGTGGCAGAAGGTGTGGATGGATAGCCAATGGTTTGAAATTCACACTCTTCTTCTCTCTTCATCACACAAAAAAACAAATTTTAATTACTGCATATCAGAAATTTATATTATCTTCGTAAAAAATTAATAACCCCAATCAAAAACGTAAACAAATGGTTCAATTAGCACTAGAAATAGTAATCAAAATCGCAGATTTAATCAGCGGATTGTTTTAAGAGCGACAATATTTCAATATATTTGTAAAGTATAACCAAAGTTTGGTTATACTTTTTTGTTTTTAATTCTGAATTTATGAAAAAACTGATAGGCAAACTGATGTTAAAAATCTTAGGCTGGAAAGTGGTTCTCCAGGGTGACGCCGACAGCCTTAACAGGTGTATCCTCGTGGTAGCGCCTCACACTCACAATATGGAATACATTTTGGGAAATCTTGCCTACTGGTCTTTAGAAAAGCCGATAAAAATCATCATTAAAGATGCTCATACCAAAGCCTGGTATGGTGGCGCGGTTCGAGGCCTGGGCGGAATAGGCATCGACAGAAGCCAGAAAAATGACCTGGTTAATTTTGTAGCTCAGCAATTTGCAAAAGAAGACTTCAGCCTGGTGATCACCCCGGAAGGTACCAGAAGCTGGGTCCCGAAATGGAGAAAAGGCTTCTATCATATGGCTTTAGCGGCTAAAGTTCCTATCGTACTGGCTGCCGGGGATTTTAAAAGAAATATTGTGTATTTAGGGTATACTATTCCTTATGAAAGAATAGCTTCGGTTCCTTTCTCGGAAATTATGGAGGAAATTCAGAATTACTATATTAAACATGATATTGTTCCTAAAATTCCGGAAAACTGGAATCCGAATATTATGGGAAATGATGCTGAAGTTAAGAGTTAGAAGTTAGGAGCTATCAAAAATTATTTATTACTTATAAAAATGTATACGGAAGGTAAAAATAAGGAAGAAATTTTACAGTTTCTGAACAGCTGGGGAGGCGAAGTTACCTTAGCAAAAACACTGGAAATAAAATTTATCGATATTGATCAGGAAAATGAAACCCTGACCGCTACCATGCCGGTAGGTCCGAAAGTACATCAGCCCTTCGGAATTTTACACGGCGGTGCAAGCTGTGTTCTGGCAGAAACCATGGGTTCAAGCCTGTCTAATATTTTCATAGACGGCAGTAAATATTATGGTGTAGGAACCAATATCAACTCTAACCATCTAAGAAGTAAAAAAGACGGACTGGTAACTGCTGTGGCACGTTTTATCAGAAAAGGAAAAACAATGCATGTTTCGGAAATCGAAATCCGTGATGAAAAAGGACAGTTGCTGAATCATACTACCATGACGAATAATATTCTCTTAAAATAGGATTGAATCGTATCAAAATAATAAGACTCAAAATTTTTGGGTCTTTTTTTGTCATTAGACGGAAAGTATCATTAAAAAAAACGTATTTAGCTTTGACATCTTTGGGACTAATAATACCTTTGTACAAAGAAAATCCGCCAGCGAATTTAATATATATTTTCTGATCCTGATTTTCGGTAAAGAACTGCATTCATGATTTACTTCAAATTTCCTTTTGACGAAAAATTTTATTCCACCAAACAGAATAACAATACAAAAACAGTATTCTTTAAGCCTTTCGATCGTTCAGAGCCATTGCATTTTGACGGGGATCTCATTGAAATTGATGCTGGAAATTTCGAAAAGATATCCATCGAAAGTGACGATTTACCCGGAAGTGGGGAAAATTATGAAGCGGAAACGGAAAGTGAATATTTACGGAACCTGGAAAAGATCATTGAAGTCATTAAGGAAAACAGACTTCCTAAACTCGTATATTCCCGACGAAAGATCCTGACTGATTTTAAAGAAATCGATCTGAAAGAAAGTTTTAAGCATCTTTGCAGGTCTTATCCGAATGCGTTCAGGTATATTTTCAATAACGGACATGAGGCATGGATGGGAGCATTTTCAGAAGTTTTAGGAAAATTCAATAAGGCAACACACGAATTTGAAACGATGAGCCTCGCGGGTACGCTTCCGGTTTCAGAAAGCTGGTCCCGGAAAGAAATTGAGGAACAAAAACCAGTCTCAGAGTATATTGAAAATATTCTTAAAAATTATTCGGATGTCATCGAAAAATCAGAGACTTATGATCATATTTCCGGAAATATCAAGCATCTCAGAAATGATTTTAAAATAAAGATTCATCCTGAACGGCTCGATAGTTTGATCCACGATCTTCATCCTACTCCTGCTGTTTGCGGTATACCAAAAGATTTCTGCAAAGAGAATATCGAAAAGTTTGAAAAATATCCCCGCGAGCTGTACTCAGGATATATAAAAATTGAAACCACGGAAACTATACAGTATTTTGTCAACCTCCGTTGTGCAAAACTTTATCAGAACGCCATTCACTTATTTGTCGGCGGAGGAATCACAGCCCAGAGTGATCCTCATAAAGAATGGACGGAAACAGAACTAAAGTCTGAAGCTATTTTGAAAAATCTGGTCATTTCCTGAAAGGTTTAGAGCATCACACTCTATCATAAAAAACAAAACCTCTTTCATCGGTATGAAAGAGGTTTTTATATTGCTAATGGTTTATTATTTATTTTTTCACGCCAATTTTACTCCAGGTATTCATTACAAAAAGTAAGATGATCCCCAGAATACCTGCGGCAATGGAGAATACAAACTTCTGGTTATCTTCTGACAAAACATCTGACTGCCAATCTATTGCATATATATTGATAGCAACAATAATAATTAATACGACTAATAATACTTTATAAAACTTCTGCATGATTCTTAAAAATTAATATAATTCTGCACTAATTGCGCAAAGTTTGCGGTAAATAATTTTATTGAAATTGCCAAAAGAATGATGCCGAAAACTTTTTGCAGAATAGACAACGTGGCTTCTCCCATTTTCTTCTCCAGCCATTTAGCAGATTTCAGCACCAAATATACGAAAATTGTATTGAGAACGATTCCTAAAATAATATTAATGTCATGAAATTCAGCTCTCAAGGATAAAGTAGTGGTCAGCGTTCCGGCTCCGGCCACCAGCGGAAACGCAATAGGCACAATGGATGCGGCCTTCACTTCACTGGTTTTGTTAATTTCGATTCCTAAAATCATTTCCAGGGCTATGATAAAAATCACAAAAGCACCGGCAATCGCAAAGGAATTAACATCCACCCCGATCAATTTAAGAATTTTATTTCCGACAAATAGAAAAACAATCATGATGAGCCCTGCGGTTATAGAAGCCCGTCCGGCTTCAATCTGTCCGAATCTCTGTTGCAGACTTACAATAATGGGAACTGAACCGATGATATCGATTACGGCAAAAAGTACCATAAAACAGGTGACGATTTCTTTTATAGAAAAATCATTAAAAACTTCCATCTATTTGTAATTTAAAGTACAAAAATATAAAAATAAATTAATTATTTTTATATTTGAGAATACAAATTAACAACCGCTTTTAATAGTTCATCTATTCCTTCTTTGGATTTTATAGGAGCAAATTTCTCCATTTGGATTCTTTGAGAAAGAATTTTATATCCTTCTGCTACAACACTCCCTTTATTAAGTTCAAGAAATTCCCTGAATTCTTCTTTTGAGCCTTTCGAGTAATGAGACCGTACTTCCTGATCCAAATCCTCTACGGTATCAAAAAATTTCTGAAACTCTTCATTATCTTTAAGATTTTCCAGGTAACTGAAATGATCATTAATATCCGTTTTCATCGTTTCTCTGATCTCATTTTCAGTTTCTGCGATTGAACCTAATGATTTTGCCGGTATCGTTTCGCTAATCAAGTTTCGTTTTTTTTGCCAAGTCTTAAACACGAGATAGGAAATAAACAGCGCTATTAAAATCGCTATATTAATTAAAAGTACATTCCAGTGAAATTTGCTTTTTTCCTTTACTTTAAAAGTGGTTGTCTTTAAAACAGGAGTATTGACGGTTTCTAAAAAAGTATTGGTATACTCATTTACCTTTTCAACAGTAGTACGTGATGCCATTACTTGCTCATGCGACAATGAGTTTAATGCCAAAGTCTGCTGGCCTACATCTACATATTCTTTCTCAGCAGGATCAAAAAATGCAAAAGGCTCTGTTTTTATGAAAAGCGGCCCTGCCTTATTAGGAATAATCACATAATGTGCCTGAATTTCCCCTTTAATACCTGTAGTACCGGGAGCTGTTTTTGATGTAATTTTCGGGGCAAAAACCTCATAGTCCGGTGAAGTTGTTATCTTTGGCAGTTCCATATCAGCCAAATTTCCTTCTCCGGAAACTTTTACGACGACATTAACCGGTTTCTTAGCCTCTATTCTCTCCCGGGATTCATTATACACGCCTACTTTAAAATTACCCACCGCATTCCTGAAATATACAGGGGAACCTTCAGGTAATTTTTTTACATTAATTTTTACCTTGTTTGATAAAATTTTATTTTTATGGGAATATGAATTTATGGATGCAGAGACTGAAGGAACTTCTATCACGCCGGCTTCATTAGGAAATATCATAAAAACGGCCAGTACCTGTGAGGCCATGTTTCCATAATCTGCAGGATCTATTTCAGATTTTGCAAAACTTACCGGATGTACGTTGATATTTCCGTTTTTCGGAAGGCTTATATTTTTTACTTTCCTGAAGTTGTCCATATTCTTTGAGTACACCTTCAGAACAGCAATGGTTGGCTCATCCTGATATACTTCACGGTCTTCGATCTCCAGGTTAAGATAGACATCATTGGAAGTTTTCCCGGCAACAGACTTCTTGTCAACATCCCTGATAAAAATATTGAAAGGTTCTGTTTTATAAATTTTATTGCTTACGGTTACCAGAACGGACCCTATTTTCACCTTTCCTTTCTGTTTGGGTTCGAGGGCAATTCTGGAAACTTTCTGGATAATGACAGTATTGGTCTCGGGATCTACCAGCGTATTGGTTACAGATCCGCTTCCGATCATATTAAATTTAGAAAGATCCGGTAACTGGAATCCAGTCTGCTGAACCAGGTCTCCTCCGTTCATCTCAAGGATAATAGTAAGGTTGATAGCTTCCTTACCATTATAGTCTGTCTTATCCGATTTTAAAGTGAGATTTACCTGTCCGTAATAAATTACGGATAAAAGAAGAAATAATATGTGGGTAAATCTATACTGCATCACCAATCTTTCTCGTTGCTTTCGGGCATCGAATAAGAATTTTTGTTCAAAATTCTTTTGGCGGTTTCTTTTTCTTTTTCGCTTACTTTATTTAATATTGCGTTTTCAAGATCTTTGGGTAATTTTCCTTCATTATTCTGGTTGGGATCAGGGTTATCTCCTTGCTGGCTCTTGCCTTTATTCTGCTGACCCTGCCCCTGGTCCTGCTTTTGATCATTTCCTTTCTGATCATCATTCTGCTGTTGGTCTTTACCACCGCCTCCTTTATCTGAGTTATTCTGCTGGTCGTTTTTATTTTGTTGATTTTCTTTTTCCTTCAACTTCGCAATTTCATAATTCTTTCTTGTCGATTCGTTGTAAGGATCCTGCTTCAAGGACTGTTTATAATAATCTGCCGCTTTTTCCGGCTGATTCATCTGCATATACGTATTTCCTAAATTGTGAAGAGAGGCTGCTTTATCAGGAAGGGTCTGGGAAAGTTGCTGTGCTTTTTCAAATTCCGCCTTGGCTTCTTCGTATTTTTTATTTTTATACAGGGCATTCCCCAGATTGTAATGGGCAGTAAAATCTTTATCGTTGGATTTTATGGCTTCCATGTACTTTGAGGAGGCTCCATCATAGTCTTTACCGTTGAATTTCTGATTACCTTCATAAACCAACGTTCTATATCTTTCCTGCCCAAATAAAGTATTTGAGAATGCAAAAGCAATTATAAACGATAAAACTGTGATTTTAGTATTCATTACCTGCAAAATTATTCCTTTATATGTTAATAAACAGTGCCTTAATTGTTAAATTTGGGTTAAAGTCAGCCGATATTCTGTTTAATGGGTTATACATTAAAATCTCTTTTCGGATTAAAAATATAGATTAAAAAGAATAAAAATATAGAAACGGCTAAAAAGTACTGATAATAATGATTGGCAATCTGGGATTTCACCAATGTTTCGGATGAAGAAGAATTACGGTTTAATGCACTGATAATCATATCAGGAGCGTCATTGATATTATTTCCGTCAATGTAAGATCCACCTGTAGATTCTCCTATATTTGTTAATGCAGCGGTCTGCCTTTTTGAAATTACCGTCTCCCCGTTTGCGTCAGCTTTGTATCCCATCAGTTGTCCGAAAACATACTCTGGAACCGGTGCACCCTCATTGGAGCCTATTCCTACGGAAGTCACTGTAATTCCTTCTTTTTTTGCCAGACTTATCGCAGCCTTGTCATTTCCCTCATTATCCTCTCCATCACTCAGAAGAACAACTTTACGGGCACCTTTATTGACATTTTTAAATTTCTGAACAGCCGTTTCCATCGCATTCAGGAAATCTGTACCCTGAATCTGCATGGAGTTGGTCTCAATGGCATTAATATACGTTTCCGCAGAATTATAATCTGTAGTCAGTGGCATAATGGAAGCTGCCTGTCCCGCAAAAATCACAATGCCCACTTTATCGCTTTTCATCTTCTGCATCGTCTGAATCATAAGATTTTTAGCCTCTGTAAGACGACTTGGACTGATATCCTCTGCATTCATAGAATTGGACACATCCAGCATGAAGATGACATTATTTAATTTCTGATTGGTTTTGACCTCCTCTGAACCGTTTAACAAATCAATGATTGAAAAGATTAGAAAAAGAGTTCCCAGTAAATACAGAGCGGGAAAAAATTTGGTGAATCCCGATCTTTTTTCAAATAAAACCTCGTGGAACCGACTGTCTGCAAAAATCTCCCTTTTCCTGTCTTTCCATCTCAGATAACGGATCAGAAAAACAGCTAACAGCGGCAAAAGCAACAGCAACAATAAATACCAGTAATTTCCTAAATACCACTCCATCAGCTTAAAATTTTATAAAAGACCCATCTCATTAAAGCGTCAAAAACCAGCATTCCCAGAGCAATCCAGAGAAAAATTTTGAAATACTCATCGTAATTATACAGTTTTGATACTTTTATATCTGATTTTTCCAGTTGGTTAATTTCATCATATACTTCCTCCAGACTGCTGTTGGAGGTAGCTCTGAAATACCTGCCCCCTGTCATCTCCGCAACTTCCCTTAATACAGGTTCATCTATTTTCACTTCTGTTTCCGTAAACACAAGATCACCGAAAATATCTGTTTGAGTCGGCATCAGCGCATATCCGTTGGTTCCGATACCTATGGAATATACCTTGATATTATTGTTTTTTGCAAATTCTGCAGCAATAGCAGGCGGCATCGCATTTTCTATCGTATTGACCCCATCGGTCATCAGGATAATAATCTTACTTTTTGCCTTGCTGTTTTTAAGATGATTCACCGCTACGGAAAGTCCCTCTCCTATTGCTGTTCCCGGCTGAAGCTCCAAAGGGTTCAGGTTTTTAAGTTCATCGATAACCACCTGGTGATCGGAGGTTACAGGTACTTTTGTAAATGCTTCTCCGGAGTAGGTTACCAATCCAAGGCGGTCGTTTGGTCTTTTTTCGACAAATTTTACTGCAATATCTTTCAATGCCGTCAGACGGTCGGGCGTTAAATCTTTTGCCAGCATACTTAAAGAAACGTCTACAGAAAGCATGATATCAATTCCCTTTGTATCGTCGCGATCCTGAGATATGGTAAAAGTTCTGGGCCGTGCCATAGCGATAATCAATGCAGAAAGGACCACATACTTTGATATTTTAAGAAAAAAAAGCACTGCCTGAATCCCTCCACTGCTTTCCATATTTCTAACCGTCGGAACTCTGGTTCCTTTTCTTTTCTTTATGCTTACATCTTTAATGAATAAAGGAATAAACAATACGAAAAGCAGCAGAAACCATGGGCTGTAAAACTCAAAATTAAACATCCTTTCTCAAATTTTCAAATTCTATGTCTTTTGATGATCTCTTCACAAAATCTCTGATATCTGCAAAATCCTTTTCCATTGATTCTTTGTCCGGGAACGTTTTCGCAAATTTCACCATGTCTCCCCTTAAAAATACATCTTCCACCACTCTTTCATTCTCCTGGGAAATCGTGTTGTTCTTTTTAATGAGATCAATTAAATCATCCGTCAGCAAGACATCAGCCGGGACACGGTATTGCCGCGTAATAAATTTTCTTGAAATATCAATCAGTTCTACATAAAACGAGCGGTAATCGCCGGTTTCTACATATTTTTTCTTTTTGAGCGCATCTAGCTCCTTTAAGGTTTGATTAGTTGCGACCACCGGTGAATCTTTAGGTCGCCTGCCCCACTTTATAAACATGATCACTGCAATGATCAGAGCTATAATTGCTAATCCCGCTAAAATATAGAATTTATAAAGCTCCCAGTAGTCTTTCACGTCAAGCTTTACTTCCTTATTATTCATAATATCCGTGATCTGATCCGTTTTCTGTGCAGTATTGATCACATCTATTTCATAAGGAACCGTTTTCAAAACTTTATCACCTACTTTGAATTCCAGTTCGGGAATGGTGAATTTCCCTTCATCGTAAACGGCGAATTCAATTTTTCTTTCGTATAAATTCTGGTTTTGTCCAATGCTGTCTTTTGTTTCCTCAAAATGAAAAGGAAGCAGCTCATTTTTGGGAGCTGACGTAACCTGCTGATTATTCAGATTATCAATTTTTATGACAAAATGATTCACCTCACCCAATGCGAGGGTTTTCTTCTCCACCTTTGAAGACAGGATCTGTGAAAATACGTTGACACAGATTAAAAAACATGGTATAAGTAGTATTTTTTTCAATGGTAAATAAATTTGGCAAAGCCTTCCGTTCTCTTTTGTTATTTTTTCTGAAAGTAGTGATACAGCAATTTTGAGTAATCTTCTCCTGTGCTTACATTCAAAAAGCTGGCCGAGCTATGGGCAAAATCTTCTTCTAATGCTTTTAATTTCTGTTTCTGAGCCTCTGCAAAAGTATATCTCCACCTTGCACTGGAAGTATTGGCCCACACCTGTTCTCCCGTTTCTGAATCATACAGTAAAGCATATCCGACATCAGGAATTTCATTATCTTTTTCGTCGTAAATTCTCATCCCGAGCAGCTGATGTTTTTTAGATGTTACCCTCAGGATCTTGGAATCGTACTCATCCTCAAAATCCGAAAATAAAAAGACCAGAGATTTTCTTTTGAAAATTCCCATCATGTATTCCATGGCTTTATCAATTTTTGATTCTGCAGGAACATAATCGGCGGTTAAGATAGTACTGATAATCGAGAGAATATGCTTTCTCCCCTTTTGGGGCGGAATTACTTTATATACTTTATCCGCAAACAGAATCAATCCTACCTTATCATTATTGCCTGCCGCAGAAAAACCTAAGCTTGCGGCAATTTCTGCCACATATTCTCTTTTAAGCTGCGTTTTGGTGCCATAATCCATGGAGGCCGAGATATCTACTACGATCATCATTGTCAGTTCCCTTTCCTCTTCCATCACTTTTACGAATGGCTCCCTGAAACGGGCTGTCTTGTTCCAGTCGATCCTGCGGATCTCATCGCCGAACTGATAGGGACGCACTTCCGAGAAAGTCATTCCCTGGCCTTTAAAAGCACTGTGATATTGTCCCATCAGAGATGCTTCCGTTTTCTTTCTGGTACGGATCTCAATCTGCTTTACTTTTTTTACAATATCTTTTATCTGCATAGATCGTTTCAGTGTATTAGAGTTAAGTTATTTTATGACCTTCATAAGTTTGTCCGTTTTCCGGTCAGTTAAACTCAATGGATACATTCAACCATTCATCATCAAATTTCGGGCTGTATTTTTTATAAAAATTAATGGCAGCTTCATTCCAGTTCAGAACTTGAAAAACCATTCCGCTGTATTGATTTGATTTTCCGTGTTCCAGGGTAGCATCAAATAGTTTCTTTCCGATCTGCTTTCCTCTCATTGTTTCGGTAACCACTAAATCTTCAAGATATAATCTTCGGCCCTTCCAGGTCGAATACCGGTCATAATATAAAGAAATTCCAACAATCTTCCCGTGCAGTTCTGCAACAAAAGCTCCCCAAACGGGATGTTTGCCGAATCCGTCTTCGGTAAACTGCTCTAAAGTTAAAGTCACCTCATGCAGTGCCTTTTCATATTCAGCCAGTTCTTTAATTAAATCCAGCATTGCAGCAATCCTGCGGAACGGCCCTCCTTATTACAATTTCCTCCATTAAAATTAAGGTGCCTGTATTTTTGCTAAAATTCTGTTTACAATTTCTTCTGATGAAATTTCTTCCGCTTCTGCTTCGAACGTTAAACCAATCCTGTGTCTCAACACATCTTTGGCCAGTGCTTTTACATCTTCGGGAATTACAAAAGCTCTGCCTTTCAAGAATGCATATGCCCGGGAAGCAATTGCCAGGTTGATGGATGCTCTCGGAGAAGCTCCGAAACTGATGTAGTTTTTAAGTTCGGCCAGTCCGTAATCCTGAGGAAAACGGGTAGCAAAGACCATATCGAGAATATATTTTTCGATTTTTTCGTCCAGGTAGATCTGGTTGATCAGCTCTTTTGCCCCCACAATATGTTCCAGCGAGATCACCGGCTTGACCTCCGGCTGATGAGAAGTGGAAACCATTCTCATTACCGTTCTTTCATCTTCGAATTTCGGATAATCAATGGTGCATTTAAGCATAAAACGGTCGCTCTGTGCTTCCGGTAGCAGATAAGTACCTTCCTGATCGATCGGGTTTTGGGTAGCCAGCACCAGAAAAGGTTTCGGAAGCTTCATGGTTTCATCGCCGATGGTTACCTGCTTTTCCTGCATTACTTCCAGAAGCGCAGACTGCACTTTGGCAGGAGCACGGTTGATCTCATCTGCCAACACGAAATTGGCAAAAACAGGACCTCTTTTAATAGAAAAATCGTTGTCTTTTACATTATAAATCATAGTACCCACCACATCTGCAGGAAGAAGATCAGGAGTAAACTGAATTCTTGAGAATTCTCCGTGTACAGCATCTGCCAGTGTCTTTATCGCTAAAGTTTTGGCCAATCCGGGTACACCCTCCAGAAGAACGTGACCATTCCCTAAAAGACCCACCAGAAGGCGGTCTACCATATATTCCTGACCAATAATAACTTTATTGATTTCGTCCCGAAGACGGGAAAAGTGGAAGTTAGCCTCCTTTACCTGTTCCGTTAACCGGCGAATATCTTCTGCTTGATAGGTATCTGACATAGTCTAAATTAAAATAATTGGTAAATTTCTAATAATTACTGGCATTAATCAACACAATTAGTGCCATATTTGAGTTAAAGTTTGTTAAATATTCCGGCATTGATGCGAGGTTCGGAATACCTGAAACCTTAAGACTCAATACCATTATTGCATTTTTTCATAAAAATATATAAATTTTACTTTAATCTGCCCATCAAAAATTGTCATTTCCAGTTTATTAAACTATTTTTGGTGATTAAAATTTTTGCAAAATGAATTATCATTTTCAAGCTCACAGACAGGTAAGGAGAAACCTTCTGGATATCCTGCAGAACACTTCTCATGAGGATCTTCTGCTGATCCCGGATGGTTTTAACAACAATATCTACTGGAATATTGCACATACCGTTGCGACACAGCAGCTGCTGCATTATTACCTCAGCGGAAATCCGTTCAGAATTGATAAATACTGGATAGAAACCTATAAAAAGGGAACTTTACCCAATTTAAATGTTCACGTATCAGAAGTGGAGGACCTGGAGTTTTTACTTACTGAAACTTCAAAGATTCTGATGAAAGATTATGACAGCGATTTCTTTGCAGATTACACACCCTATACGACAAGTTTCGGGATGGATCTGAAAAGCATTCAGGATGCGATTATCTTCAACAATATGCATGAGAGCTTGCATTACGGATATATCATGTCGCAGAAAAGAGCAATTTTAGGAGAAAAATATTAAGATGACAGATAAGAAAGACGATTTTATTTTCGGGTTACGTCCCGTAATTGAAGCTATTGAAGCAGGAAAAACAATTGATAAAATCTTTGTGCAAAATGCGCTACAGGGAGAAATTTATGCTGAATTAAAAACTGTTTTAGCTAAAAACAAAATCCGTCCCAACTACGTTCCGGTTGAAAAACTGAACCGGTTTACGAGAAAAAATCACCAGGGTGTTGTCGCATTTATATCAGATGTTCCGTTTCACAGGGTTGAAGATATCGTCCCTCAGTTATTCGAAGAAGGAAAAACGCCTTTTTTGCTGATCCTGGATCGATTAACGGATGTACGGAATTTCGGAGCCATCTGCAGAACGGCAGAATGTGTGGGAATAGATGCGGTTATTATTCCTGAGAAAGGAGGAGCACCCATTAATTCAGACGCTATAAAAACTTCCGCAGGAGCACTTTACAACATAAAAATATGTAAGGAACCTAACCTGGCTCATGTGGTAGATTTCCTGCAGCAAAGTGGAATTTCTGTATTTTCAGCGACTGAAAAAGCGCAGAAGCTTATTTACGACGTAAGCTTTACAGAACCCTGTGCCATCGTCATGGGTAATGAAGAAACGGGAATTTCCAAAGAAGTCCTGCATCATTCCGATGAAAAAATAAAACTTCCGATTGAAGGAAAAACACAGTCTCTGAATGTATCCGTAGCCTGTGGAGCAATTCTGTACGAAGCGGTAAGGCAGAAAATGACTGCAGTCACAAATCTGTAATTGATGAAAATCCTGCCTCTTTTACCGTCTGCCTTTGGATTGGTTACCTGCAATGCTCAGAATAAAGAGGTATCTACGGATAATCGCCAGACGAGTGAACCAGACCGCCTCGTTCACCAGCAGAGGTGAGACTGGTTTATAGAAGATGGCAGCCGAACTTTATGGCGTACCGGAGGAACGTTCGGTCTTTCAGGTGCCCTACAGATTTATCCATCACAGAATATGGACGTGATTATCCTTTCTAATAAATCTGATGGATCTTCGCAGGGAAAACTGCAGGACCTCGCAGAAAATATATTTAAAAACAGTAGTAAAAATTAAAAAAATCTAATGAAGAACATTGCAGCGCTCGCGCTAATATCATCTATAGCTCTTGTTTCTTGTAAAAAAGAAACGGCAAAAATTACAAAAGTAGATCCTAAAACAGGAAAAACCATCACCGTAGAAGTTCCTGCCGATTCAGTAGCTAAAGTGGAAGCCAATCCTGCCATTAAAGATTCTGCAGGCATTTTCACACAGACTTTTAAGCTTGAAAAAGGAAAGACTTATCCTCTTACGACCTATCAGCGGGACACCAAAACGATGACGGATCCTCAGGGAAAAACTCTGAACGGAACAAGTGAGTCGACTGACGAAATGACTTTTACCGTAAATGATATCAAAGGAAACATATATGATATGACCTTAAACCTTATCGGAAAAAGAAATTCCCAGACTGCTGACGGAAAAACCATTATTGTAGATACGAAACTGCCTATCCCGAAGGAAGATGATCTTAAAATGATCTGGAATATCAATAAGGCTCTTACAGGCAATAAGCTGAACATGAAAATGGACACTAAAGGAAACGTCATTTCAATTACCGGTTTTGATGCAGTTTATACTAAGGTGTCTAATGCTGTATCAACCATCTTAAAAGATAAAAATCAGAAAGAAAGTGTGGTCGCCAGTCTTAAGGAATCGTTTAACGAAAAAGTCCTTAAAGATCAGTTTACCAAAAACCTCACGATTATTCCTAAAAAGGGCGCCAAAATAGGTGATAAATGGACGAACAGTGAAAATGCTGATCCGAACGGTAAAATAAAGGTAACCTCAAATTATACTTTAACAAGTGTCGGAAACGGTATTGCTGAAATTTCCGTAACCGGAGGAATTCCAAAGAAAACGGAGAAACAGAATCAAGGGCCTATCACGCACAGTTTAAGCAGTGAACTGGTACAGAACGGGACCATGAAATTTGACCAGAATACAGGATGGATCACCAATCAGAACATCAATGTCGTGACCACTCAGATTGAAACTATTTCAGACGGAAAACAGTCTCAGTCTATGAAAAGCGTATCAAAGTCTTCTGTGATGGTAAATCCTTCCGCAAAATAATGTAGAAGTTTTTAAAATTAAAGTTATGAAGTACATTCTTGAGTTAGTACTCACCGCGATTATTATTTTCTTTGTCTGGAATATCTTGAAAAGGATTTTCTTTAAGACGTTTTACAGTTATAGATTTAACAATAATAACAAACAGAATAACAATCCGCAAGATCTAAACTCTCCCAAGAATACCCATCAGAATATCAAGTGGGACGCAGAAACTGTAGATTATGAAGAGGTAAAAGAAACTAAAGGCAAAAGGTAAAAAATTCCCGGATAATAAAAGATAATCACCCCGTATGGCAAAAAATAAAAACTTAATTTATATTGCAATTTCATTAGCTGTATTTATTGTTTTAGCATTTTTATACTCTACTCCTGTTTTTACAGGGAAACAGCTTTTCCAGCATGATATTGTACAGTATCGAGGAGGCGCAAAAGAGCTTCTGGACTACAGAGCAGATACCGGAAAAGAAACCTACTGGAGTGATTCCATGTTTGGGGGAATGCCTACCTATCAGATGGGAAGCCAGTTTAAGGGCGATTTCATCAAGAAAATCGACAGTTATCTCAATATTCTTCCACGACCTGTCAATTATCTCTTTTTACTGTTTGCCGGGTTCTTCCTTTTGGGAATGGTTGTGGTAAGAAACTGGAAATATGCGCTCCTGGGCGCCACTTTTTTCGGGCTCTCCACCTATTTTTATATCATTATTGCAGCGGGCCACAATGGTAAAGTGAATACCATTGAGTATTTTGCACCGCTATTAGCCGGTATATTGCTCGTCTATATCAGAAAGCAGTATATCTGGGGGTTCATTGTGACCACTCTGTTTATGGGACTTCAGATTGCTGCAAACCACCCTCAGATGACCTACTATCTGTTTCTGGCATTAGGCTTTTTATTTATATCTGAATTAATCAGGGCAATCCGGAAGAAAACGCCGATGAAACATTTCCTGATCTCTTCAGGAATTATCGCTGCCGCAGGGATCATAGGTGTCGGAATGAATTCACAGAGAATCATGGCGAACTCGGAATACATTAAGGAAACCGTTCGTGGAAAACAGATTTTAACGAATGACAGCCATACGTCAGGAAAATCCGGAATGGATAAGGAAAGCATCCTGATGTGGAGCTACGGACAGCTGGAGACCCTGAATCTTTTCATTCCCAGATTAATGGGTGGCGGAAGTCAGGAGCCTGAAGGAAAGGAGATGATGAATAAAATTCAGGAGCTGGTTCAGGAAAACGTAAGTTCGCAATCCGAAATGGACCGGGTGTCCAAAGGCTTCGGATCGGTAACCTACTGGGGTGATCAGCCCGGTACTTCCGGACCGGCTTATCAGGGAGCGATCGTTTGTTTCCTTGCGGTCTTAGGATTCTTTTTTGCTTCAAAAAAATACCGATACTGGATTTTAGGAGCTTCCATTTTAACCATCTTACTGGCCTGGGGAAGCAACTTTATGGTATTATCGGACTTCTTTATCGATTTCGTGCCGTTTTACAATAAATTCAGGGCTCCATCATCTATTCTGGTGGTTGTGGAATTGTTATTCCCGTTAATTGCCATTCTCGGGCTGTACAGATTCTTCACTGATGAAAAATTAACCGGGGAATACAAACAGAAAATCCTTCTGTATGTAAGCGGAGCCACTTTAGGTTTGCTGCTGATTCTTCTGGTAGCAGGAAAATCTCTGTTAGGTTTTTCCACTTCTAATGAAAGAACCTATTTACCACCGTTTTTACTGGAATATTTAACGGAAGAACGATTCAAACTATTCAGAATCGATGCCATAAAAGCTTTTATTTATGTTGCCATTATAGCAGCTGCTCTATTGATGGTCTTAAAGCAGAAACTGAGTCAGAATATCGCTTTGATCATTATCGGAGCCGTAAGTTTATTTGACCTCTGGACCGTAAACAAACGATATTTAAACGATGAAAACTATGTGGATAAAGTATTTGCCGAAAACCCTTTCCAGACTGAAGGTTCCGATCTTCTGGCGGAAAAAGTAGAAGCAAATCCGAGCCTAAGTTCTATTTTATCTAGTGTTCATGTTAACAAAACTTTAGAAACTATTGCTGAAAAGGATAAGACGCATTACCGGGTTTTCAACAATATTTTAGGAACATTCAGTGAGACCAATACCTCTTACTTCAAATCTTCCATCGGTGGTTATCATGCTGTGAAATTAAGAAGGTATGATGACGTCATCAATGAATATTTCCAGGTCATGGATTCTGTAAAAGTACCGAATGTACTAAATTTACTGAATGCCAAATATTGGGTTGTTGGTGCACCTGAACAGCCGCAGGCTGTTCCGAATCCTAAGGCGAACGGAAATGCCTGGTTTGTAAGTGATTTAAAATTTGTAAACACTCCGGATGAAGAAATTAAGGCAATAGGCATCATCGACAGTAAAAAAACAGCGGTAATTGCCTCTTCAGATAAAAATTATTTCGAAGAGAAACCAGTTCAGGCAGATCCTGCGGCAGTAATCAGTTTAACGAAATACCGTCCGAATGAGCTGGAATTTAAGGCAGATTCCAAAACCCCTCAGTTAGCCGTATTTTCCGAAATTTATTATCCTCACGGATGGAAAATGTTTATTGATGAAAAAGAGGTTCCTTACATTAAAGCTGATTATTTACTTCGTGCAGTACATGTTCCTGCCGGAAAACATACGGTCAGAATGATTTTTGAACCCCAGGTCATTGAAACCGGGAAATGGATTTCCATGCTTTGCTTCGGATTATTTATTGCATTAAGTGCTTTTGGAATTTTCTGGATGAATAAAAATAAGAAGAAGGAAACCCTGGTGGAAGGAAAAGTTTAAAATATTAAGTCTGATTCCTGCGGAATTTAATATATGAAACAGAAAAAAATACTGATCATCACCTATTACTGGCCTCCTGCGGGAGGTCCTGGTGTTCAGAGATGGCTCAAGTTTGCAAAATATCTTCCTGAATTCGGGTGGAAACCGGTGGTTTATACTCCGGAAAACCCAAGTTATCCTTTGTTAGATGAAAGTCTGATGAAAGATATTCCTGAGAATATCGACATTATTAAAACAAAAATATGGGAGCCGTATCAGCTGGCTGAAAAACTCAATAAAAGCAATAAAAAATTCAAGGCCGGGCAGTTTGATGTCGGGAAAAACCAAAGCTGGAAATCGAAACTCTCGATCTGGGTGAGAGGGAATTTCTTTATTCCGGATGCCCGGGTTTTCTGGGTAAAGCCATCGGTGAAGTTCCTTGAAAAATACCTGAAAGATCATGAAATAGAAGTCATCGTGACCTCGGGGCCTCCCCACTCTCTACACCTGATCGGTTTACATTTGAAAAAAAAGATGCCTCATATCCGGTGGATTGCGGATTTTAGGGATCCCTGGACGGAAATTTCTTATTATAAACATCTGAAACTGACTAAAAGTTCTGATAAAAAGCACCGTCAGCTGGAAAGTGACGTTTTTAAAAATGCAGATATTACGTTAGCCACAAGCTACACCGATGCTGAAAACTTCAGAAGAAACGGAGCTAATGCCATTTGTATCACTAATGGTTTTGACGAAACAGATGCTCATTCACAAGACGTCTCTCTGGCTTACCGGGATAAGTTTGTTTTAAGTTATATCGGAGTTCTGGAACAGCTCAGAAATCCTGAAAACCTCTGGAAAGCACTGGATGAATTGGTTAAAACGCACGCTTGTTTTGCTGAAAATTTCACTTTGAAATTTGTAGGAAGAATAGATGATAAAATTTTAAATTCCATCGAAAATTCGGATCTGAAAACTCATATCCTGAATTTAGGATATCTTGCTCATGATAAAGCGGTTGAGGAAATGAAGAGTTCTTCGTTGTTACTGATCACCAACTTTCCCAATGAATCTTCTAAAGGCATTATTCCCGGAAAAATATTCGAGTACCTCGCAACAGGAAAACAGATCATCTCATTTGGCCCCAACGATGCGGATGTGTCCAGAATATTGAAGGAGACCAATGCAGGAAAACATTTCGGTTACGATGATTCTGAAGTGATCAAAGATTTTATCCTCGAAGAATTTGAACGGTGGAAAAACGGAAATCTTTCCGAAAACAGTCAGAATATAGAGCAGTTTTCAAGAAGAAACCTGACGGAACAATTGGTGGGAATTTTAGAGTAGATATTTCTTTGCACAGATTATCTGACTTTCAAAATAATTAAAATACTCTGTTTATTTAATTTCATCAATTGATCAGCGATCTGTCTTACCTGGCGTATCACGACTGTAAAGATATACACTTTGAAAATCGACTTTTTTAGTTTTCTGAAGCAAAGTTTATTTAATGAAGCAATTCATTTAAAGGAGCAGAGTACCCAACTGCGTTGATTGGATGAAGCGGTGTTTTTGACCTCGGCAGGTAATTCATTGGTCTAAACAACCAGACAAACGCGAAAGTATTATTTTATAATCTGGTCAGATAAATCTTCTTACCTGTAGGAATGGTTGTTTTGAAATGACTGCAGTCCTGTGTTACAATATCAAAGTCCGGATGAAAGGTAATCGTCATTTGGTTGGGTGTCTGAGGGCTGATCCTTAAGTAAAGATATCCTGTATCAATACAGCCTGACTTATTTCCTGAGAAAACTACCAGATAAACTTTTAAATCTTTTTGAAAAATATCACCAAAGCTTACTTTATCATCGGGTTTATCAAAATTATTAAAGAGAATGTTCCCATTTTGATGGGTTATCTTAACCCTTCCAATCAGCATATCCCACTGAGAATCAGCTCCACGTGCAACATTTTCTTTTTTAATAAAATTAAATTCATAATTATTGCCCTCTAAGGTTCCTTTCCAGGTTCCTACATATTTATTTAATAAGTTATTCACATCTTTTACATACTGAGCATCAGGGCAGGTCTCAGGATTACTGCGACACAAAGCCATTGTTTCTAAAGAAACAGTCTGCTGTGCTGTAGAATGAGCATAGTATAGTAATGTTAAAATTAAAAAAAGTTTTTTCATTGTTTGCATTTTATCCCGATACTGACAAGATCAAATCTTCATAGAATAATAAAGATCCTATCTACATAAACTTAGGTAAACCCCATGATAGTGGAATCATTACTGTCTTGTCAGGTGGATTTTCTTACTTGTAGGAATGGTTGTTTTGAAATGACTGCAGTCCTGTGTTACAATATCATAGTCCGGAAGAAAATGAATGGTCATTTGGTTGGGCGTTGCAGACTTAATTCCCGCATATATGAAGCCATAATCAATACAATCAAGCTTTCCTCCAGAAAAAGTGATTAAATAAAATTTTAAATCTTTCTGAAAATTATAGCCGCGATTAACCTGGTCATCAGGTTTATTAAAATTATTAAATTCCACTGTTCCATTAGAATTAATTATTTTAATCCGGGCTATCAACCTATCCCACTTTGTCGTTGAAAATTCGCTTATTACATTTTCTTTTTTAATAAGGTTAAATTCGTATACTTTTCCCTCATATGTTCCCTTCCAGGTTCCTACATACCTGTTAAGCAGCCCATTAATATCTTTTACGTATTCTGCAGCCGGATAGTTTCCCGGACTGTACTGAGACATTGTTTCTAAAGAGACCGTTTGAGCATTGAATAATAGATTCATAGTTGAGAAGATAATAATAAATATATTTTTCATAATTTATTTATTTAAAAATTAAAGACAATTAGATGTTGAAACTGTTTGTTTATCAGGATTAAGTTTTATCTCAGACGTTGCACCATTGCTATGCATTTTATAGAGATTTATACTTTTCAAGTTCATTTTTTCACTTAAAAAACTTAAAAAACTAACTTCCAGATTTTTTGAATCTAACATAGCGTTTTTATAGGACTCCCTAAAAGCATCAATCTGTTCTTTAGTAAATGATTTAAGCTGGTATTGATTTCCTGTAAATCTTATCTGGTAGACTCCCGTGCTGGTTACCATTACCGCATACACCTCTACCAAGGGCCGGCCAGCTGCCTGGGCATTGTGGAGCATATCCATAAAATACCATACATCGGCGGGTGAGAACATTTTGATTCCCTGTCTAAGCCCTCCATCATCACTGGTAAAGTCATCGACATGGGTGTGCATATACCCTAAAATATCCTTATTGTGAGGATAAGCAGGAAGAGAAAGAGAGTTGGAGCCGGGATTGGTAGAAGCGTTATTATGATAAGCATAGGTGCCATCCGCTTTCTGAGTATACCCCGTCTCTTTTTCCTGCCCTGTTTTCCCTTTAAATCATTAATCTTCTGATTGTATTCAGCGGTACTTTTCTGATGCTTTATTTTTGAGCAAAGATCGGTATTCTGCGGATTAGGTATAATAATGATCCCGGGAATAGGATTGGTTGGTATGCCAGGATCAGGATTAGGCCTAGGTCTGGGAGGTGTAATGACTATCGTTTTAATTTCTCCGTGACAAGGTTTGCAGGCAGCAGAAGTGATAGGACCCGTCCCATTTTTTGCCACTTCATCAATAAGTTCACCGCTTACGATTTTCTTCTGATACTGTACAGAGCCTTCCAGAGAAGTATAGGAAACCATACCGGTCATCTTTTCCATCTGCTCATGAGCCGGCAGGATATAATCTTCAGAAGTAAAGAATCCGTCGGACTGAAATTTCCACAAATGCCCGGATACCCTGTTATTGTCTATTCTGAAAGACAGTTTTTCAATAACGTTTGAATTTTCATTTTTGATGGGAACCGTGATCAGGACAAGATCTCCTTCATGACGGTATTCTTTTATTTTATCCCATTCGATATTCTTTCCTGCCAACATATCCTTTCCTCTGATATATTCGTTCCTGATAAAATCCACAGGATCTTGATGAGCATCCGAAATTTCAGTTTCTACACCGTCACGGGAACAGGACTGAACGGAAGCCATTAAAAGAAAACTTCCGGCCAGAATAGCCATAAAATAATTTTTCATCATCGAATTTTTACAAGTGTGTTTTTTTAATGTCTGCAAAAGCTGACATCTTAAAGATAAAATCTTTCCTGTAAAAATATAAAATAATTCCAATCGAAGTGATAAATTTTTATAAAATTTTAAGTTAACTGATCTTAATCACAGGTATAAAAATATTACAAACTACTGATTTACAAACAATTAAATATTTTAAAAACAAAAAAGATCAATCGCCTGTCGCAGGCAGAAATTATTAAAGGCTATTTTACCATAGCGTTTTTCATGAGGTCATCACATATTAATTCCACTCCTGGATATTCACGAATTCGATGAAAAGTAAGAAAGTTTTTCAATATCTTAGCGTTATGGAAATTCTAGATATTCTCATCATCGGAGGAGGACCCATCGGTCTTAATTGTGCCCTTGAAGCTCAGAAAAACAATCTTATCTATCTGATCATTGAAAAGGGAACCATTGTCAATTCTCTATATAACTATCCCTTATACATGAGGTTTTTCTCAACTGCTGAAAAACTGGAAATCGGTGATATTCCTTTTATCTCCACTGCTCCGAAACCCGGAAGACAGGAAGCTCTGGAATATTACCAGGGAATTACAAGACAAAGAAACCTGAATATCAATTTGTATGAGAAAGTATCGGCAGTTTCTAAAAAGAATGATGTTTTTGAAATCAAAACTTCAAAAGGAAACTATGCCGCCAGAAATGTAATTATTTCTACAGGATTCTATGACATTCCCAACCTGATGAACATCCCGGGAGAGCATCTCGAAAAAGTGAAGCATTATTATACAGAGCCCTACCCTTACGCGAAACAGAAGATCGTGGTGGTAGGTTCCAGCAATTCTGCAGTGGATGCCGCATTAGAGACTTACAGGAAAGGAGCTGAAGTAACGATGATCGTACGTCATTCTGAGATTTCAAAGAGTGTCAAATATTGGGTAAAGCCGGATATTGATAACCGGATTGCCGAAGGGAGCATTAAAGCCTACTTTAATTCGGAGATCGTTGAAATTAAGGAAAATTCGGTGATATTTACAGATGAAAAAGGTGAAGTGCATGAAATTGAGAACGATTTCGTTCTTGCGATGACCGGATACCTTCCCGATTTTGACTTCCTGAAAAATTCAGGAATCGCATTGCATGGCGATTGTCTGAATCCACATTACCATCCGGAAACCATGGAGACCAATATTAAAAACCTTTACCTGGCGGGAGTGGTCTGCGGGGGAAAAGATACTCACCTGTGGTTTATTGAAAACTCCAGAATTCATGCGGAAATGATTATCCGGAATATCCTTTCGGAATAAGGTAAACGTATTCGTCATCCTGTAAAAATCGATGCATCGCTTTATTAAAACACTGAGATTCTTACAGAATGATAAATTTGATATGGGCAATAATTAAAAGTCCATTCTTACGCCAAAGATGAAGTTTCTTTTAGCCGCCGGGTTATAAAAACGGTTGCCGAAAGCATTGATGTCAAAGCCTGAAACGTAGTCTGTGTTGTATAAATTCTGGATCTGTAAAGATAAATTCACCCTTGTTTTTTCAAAAGCTAAGGGAAATCCGAACCTGATATTGCCTACAAAACTCGCGTCCGACAAAACAGTATTTGCATCATTTAGAGGCATCTCTGAAACATAAAAGTGAGACCAGTCGACGGTCAGATTTTTAAATAAAGTAAAATTCAGTAAACTGTTTATACTTGTTTTCGGGACTCCTGTCAAATCATTTCCTGAAAAATCTTTGTCGACCTGCCGGTAGTTTTCAAAGGTAAAATGGTAAAAACTTCCTGAAAATCTGAATTTTAAATTGCTTAAAAACCGGTTTTTAAGATCTATCTTTTTTGATTCTACCAGAAATTCGATACCCTTCTGAGCGGTTTCTCCCTGGTTGACAAAGTATTCCTGTCCGGCTTCATTCTGTCTTCTGACAATCGCATCTTTCATCCTGAAATCAAAGTAACTTCCTTCTAAAAAAATAAAATTCCCAAACTGTTTCCGTAATCCGATCTCTTTGTTCCAGCCATATTCCGGGCTCAGATCCGTATTAAATTCCTGGTTGGAGGAACGGATCTCTTCATTGGTCGGAGCTGAATTTCCTTTTCCTATTTTCCCCCTTACCGAAAACCCTTTTTCGAAAACATAGGTCACCCCAAAATTGGGAAGCCACTGGTTTTTAAATCTCACATCTCCATTTTCTACTTGCGGATACCGGCGTTCCCACTGATAAGAATTTGAATTTAAGCTTACTGAAATATCTGTAAATAATTTTTCACCGATATTTAATTTTTGCGACAGAAAATAAAATCCTGATACGTTTTTCAATTGGTCAAAATTCTGGGGATCGCCTTCTGTTCCTTTGTTATTATCAAAATTCTTAACGGTAATATCATTCATTCCGCCTTCAAAGCCCAGCCGGTAAGCTAAATAAAAACCATTCCTGCTTTTTTCATAATTAAGATGAGTTCTCAGGGCAAAATTCTTTTCAAACCGATTTTCAAAATTGGTGATAAAAGGATTTTCAAAATCTACATAAGAACCCTGAACAAGTATAAAATGAGAGAATTCCGGACTGATCTTAAATTCATGGGAAAGTCCTGCCAAAATCATTTTGTTACGGATTCCCGCATCCTGTTCCTTAGCCCCGGGAAGTGCGGCTGTGGCGGGCCTGGCCTGTTTCCGGTCGGCCTGCATCTGCTCCAGCGTTAATCCACCGGGAGTCTCATAATCCAGATCTGTATATAAAAGCATGGCTTTTAAAGATGCTTTTTCCGAATACTGATAATGATCTTTTAAAAAAATCTGTTTCCGCTGTACGGCAGACTGTTCCCTGTAAGAATCGGTCCGGTAGTAATTCTGGAAGACCTCGACAAAATGCTTTCCGACCTTTTTTGAAAAATTAAAGCTCTGACTGAAGGTTCCGTAACTTCCAATGGACAGATTGGCCGACAGATGATCTGATGCTGTCGTCTGTAACAACACTGTTCCGCCTGTAACGGCTCCGAAATCACCGCTTTCCGGACCCTTATAAATCTCCATTTTTTCAATAAGCTCAGGAGATATCACATTAAAATAAGTGTTTCCCGAAGCATCCGTCAGAATAAAATCATCCAGATACACCTTCACATTACGCACTCCGAACGGTGACCTCAGGGTACTGCCGCGCAGAGCAATCCTGTAGCTTCCGGGAGACCGTTCTTCCATTCTCGCTCCTGCAATCTGATTGACAGACTCCAGCATTCTTTCGGGAGTACTCTGGTTCATCAGGTTTTCTGAAACTACAGAAACAGATTTGGTAGACGTTATAAAAGGGGTTGCTTTTTTATAGGCATCAATGCGGACTTCCGAAATGAGTGTTGCAGAATCTTTCTTTTGTGAAAAGAAAAACGAAGCTGAAAAAAGGGAAAGCAGATAATAAAATTTTGTCATTGACTAATGGTAGCAAAAATTATTCTTTTTTTCATTGAATTGAAATTAAATTGAATAAAATATCTGTTTCTAAGAAAAAATCACCTGGCAAGGTTTTCAAACCTTGCCAGGTGATTTTGCGTAAGGGATATGGAGGGCGGCGACGAAGGAGCCGGTGCGAGTGAGAAACGAACGAGTACGGAAGCGAAGCGGACCCCGCAAAAGCCCGGCCCGGAGATTCTGAATGGTATTGAAAGGAAATCTCCGGGATACGCCCAAAAACTATACTCTGTCTTTCTTATCACCGAGCATCCACGGAACCGTGAAATAGAGTGCAACAGCAACCAGAGAGGCTAAAATGCCTGTTCCGATCCACAGTGCATTGAAGCCAAACCGTTCGGCAAGCATCGTTCCCAGGTATGGCGTCACGATGAATGCAACAGAAAACGAAATCCCGTTCAGTCCCATATAGGCTCCTTTGTTATTTTTTCCGGAACGCAAAGCCGTAATGGTAGACATAAAGGGCAACGTCCAGATCTCACCGATACAAAGTACCGTCATGGAAATCACCAGGGTGATCATACTGTAGTCAAACGCCAACATAGCATAAGACAATCCACAGATGAAGGTCCCCAAAAGCATGGTTACCGCCAGGCTGAAGTATTTTTCGGCAATCTGCACAAAGCCCATTTCGAGCAGTACAATCAGAAAACCGCTGTACCCTAAGATATATCCGATATTCTGCTGACTTAATCTTGCGGTATCTTTATAAAATATGGTCAGCGTACTGAATAACTGGAAAAAGCAGATCGAAAACAGCATACACAGGAAGCAGTAGATCAGGAATTTCCCGTCGCGGTAAGGTGAATTTTCTTTTTTGATGACGATTGCCTCTTTCACTTTTTTCGCCTTTACTTTAGCCAGTCTGTTTCGTTTTGCAAAGAACCAGACGTATATTAAACCAGCTGATAATGCGGCAAAAGCATTACTGAAGAATAAAAATTCATAGGATATGGCAGATAAAATCCCTCCAAGAGCCGGACCGATTGAAAATCCCAGATTTACGGCCATCCGGTTTAAGGAAAACGCGCGGGTAATATTTTCCGGTTTTGCATATTTTGTGATCGCAACCGAGTTGGCGGGACGGAACGTCTCGCTAATAATACTCTGTGCTAAAATAATCGCGGCGACACCAACTTCTGTCTTAAAAACGGGAATCAGACAGAACAAAGGAACACTGAGCAATAAACTGAGGTACTGCACTTTATATTCTCCTATTTTATCCGTAATCATTCCGCCTATCCATGATCCCAATACGGAACCGATCCCGAAAAAACTCAGGACAACGCCCGTGTTTTCAATGCTGAAATGCAGTTGGTCTGTCATATAAACGCCTAAAAACGGCAGCACCATGGATCCCGCACGGTTAATGAGCATCACCAGCGCGAGCATCCAGCTTTCCTGTGAAAGTCCTTTGAATGAGTTAGTATATATGTTTATTATTTTCATACTTTTTGATTTGATGGTTAACTTAAATCAATTTGAACAGGCCTGAAAGACCGTCTTACTCTTTTCTTCATCTGAGGTCAGAAACCTCCGCGTAGACATAAAAAAACAGGGCTTAAAAATTAAGCCCTGTTTCATTTATATGGATATAAATAATTTCTACTCCGGCTTATAAGAGTCTTTTAAGGTCACAGTTCTGTTGAATACAAAATTTGTATCTGTAGAATCCTGATCTTTCGTGAAATAGCCAATTCTCTGAAACTGCAGAGGCTCTCCAACTGCAACATCCTTTAAGCCCGGCTCAGCAAACCCCTTAATGGTCGTCACAGATTCAGGATTAATGAAGTTTAAGAAGTCTACATCTTTCTCGGCATCAGGCTGTTCTACGGTGAATAATTTCTCGTAATTTCTGATTTCCACAGGAATAGCATGCTTAGCCGACACCCAGTGGATCGTACCTTTTACTTTTCTAAGACTTTCCTCAGTTCCGCTTCCGGACTTTGATTTTTCATCGTAGGTGGCATAAATCGTAGTGATCTCTCCATTTTCATCCTTCTCTACCCTTTCTCCTTTAATGATGTAGGCAGACTTCAGACGGACCTCGCCGCCTAATTTCAGCCTGAAGAACTTGTTGCCTGCTTCTTCTTTGAAATCTTCACGCTCGATATATAATTCTCTTGAGAAAGGTACCTGTCTCGTTCCTGCATTGTCCTGCTCAGGATTATTTTCAGTATCCAGCCACTCTTCCTGTCCTTCAGGATAGTTTTCAATCACCAGCCTGATCGGATCTACCACCGCCATTACTCTCTTGGCCACCTTGTTTAAATCTTCACGAACACAGAAGTCCAATAACTGAATTTCAATTAGATTCTCTCTTTTTGCCACGCCCACTTTATCAATAAAGTTTCTGATGGCATTGGCCGTGAAACCTTTTCTCCTCATCCCAGAGATGGTAGGCATTCTCGGATCATCCCAACCGTTGACTACATTTTCGGCAATAAGCCTTTGCAATTTTCTTTTGGAAGTAATCATATAAGAAACATTCATCCTGGCAAATTCCCTCTGCTTCGGCGCTATCTTAGATTCATCATAAACCTGCTCCAGATACCAGTTATAAAGCGGTCTGTGATTTTCAAATTCTAATGAGCATAATGAGTGCGAAACCTGCTCCAGATAATCAGATTCACCGTGTGCCCAGTCGTACATCGGATAAATTTTCCAGTCTGTGCCGGTCCTGTGGTGAGGTCTTTTCAGAATTCTGTACATCACGGGGTCACGCATATTCATGTTAGGTGATTCCATATCGATTTTTGCACGAAGAGACATTGCCCCTTCCTCAAACTCACCGTTTTTCATTCTCTCAAATAAGTCCAGAGACTCTTCTACAGGGCGATTTCTGTATGGAGATTCCACACCCGGCTCCGTAGGATTTTTTCTCTGTTCGGTAATCACTTCAGAAGGTTGCTCATCTACATATGCTTTTCCTTCTTTAATAAGCTGAACGGCCCAATCATAAAGCTGCTGGAAGTAATCGGATGCGTACAATACTTTATCCCACTTAAAACCTAACCATTCAACGTCTTTCATGATAGAATCTACGAATTCCTGCTCTTCTTTCTCAGGATTCGTATCGTCGAAACGAAGGTTTACGGGAGCATTGTATTTTTCACCCAAACCGAAATTGATGCAGATCGCTTTTGTATGACCTACATGCAGATAACCGTTCGGCTCAGGTGGAAAACGGAAACGGATCTGATCTTTTTTCAGACCGTTTGCCAAATCATCTTCGATAATTTGCTCAATAAAATTGAGTGATTTTTTTTCTTCTTCCATTACAATTCGCTTTAAAATGTGGTATTGCACAACAATCTGCAAATTTAGGAAATTTTAAGGGTTTACGGAAATTATCGTGTAAAACAATAATTATTAATAATTCAATTTTTTTATATATCTTGGACCTGACTAAAAACCGTTTTCTCAAATCCCGAACATGGCTGTTTACCTCTTAAGCAATCGAAAAATTGTTCGTCATCAGGTTGAAGAATCAGACGCTTCTCCTGACGATGAATACACTGTCCCGACTCCCGGAACAGCCAGATCTCATTTTGAGATCAATAGCAAACTAATTATTGCATTAAAAAGAAAAAAAGCCTCCTGCATCCGGAGTACTGTAATACGTTCACTGCTTTCAGAATTCAAAAAACATCATCCAAAATTTAAAGTGCCTATAAAAGAAACAGGTTTGAATGCATCTGTGTCAATTCACAGGGCTTCGGCCAATGCACCCGAACCGATCGTACTACCCGACCTCCTTTCAGGATATTTAACTGTAAAAACATCCCTTTTCTTCAATATCATCAATAAACATCAAATGATAACGAAAATATTTTCACAATTATTTCCTAAGAATATGCTAAAATATAACCATGAAATATGTCATATGTTAAACTTAAAAACAGGGTGCCTTCTGGCACAGCCCTTGCAAATCCATCACCGATAGAAATACTAAATTTAATACAATGAAAAAGGTTAAAAGAAGGTTTTCTTCTATACTTGAGTATATTAAGAAAGCAATTTTTGTAAAAGACGTAATTTAGTTACATCAGTATCCATTTTAAAGCACTACATTATCCGACCCAAAACTACGATCTGCTAAAAAACAATTGATCACCTGTAAGATTCAGGTTACTTTCGAAATTATTGGTAAATAAGCCTCCTGTCCCCAAACCTTGAGGCATGTCACTATTTTTAGAAAATGTATACTGGGCGATGGCATTTAATCCCACATTGCTTTCCAGCGCTGAAGTGATCCACCAGCCGATATTTTGCTCTTCAGCCAGGGTAATCCACTCATCTGAACCTGAAAAGCCGCCAACTAAAGCTGGCTTTAATATAATAAACTGAGGTTTTATCAGGCTTAATAATTTTTTCTTCTCGTTAAAATCAACAATTCCTATTAATTCCTCATCCAAAGCAATTGGAGTTGGAGTTTCGGCACAAAGGTCTGCCATATCTTCCCGGTTTCCTGCCTTGATCGGCTGTTCGATAGAATGAATTTCTAAGTCGGCTAATTGCCGTAAAACTGTTTTGGCTTCTTGCATGCTGAATCCCCCGTTGGCATCAACGCGCAGTTCTAATGTATCTTTTGAAAATTTTTGTCTCAGTTCCTGAAGAACCTGGTGCTCCGATTCCCAGTCAACACCAATTTTTAACTTAATACAGTGAAAACCCTGTTCCAGCTTATCCTGGATCTGCTCTTCCATGTAATGAATATTGCCCATCCAGATCAGACCGTTGATGACAATGGACTTTTTCCCTTCAGTAAACTCACTGGGAAAATAGAGATTCCCTCCATTTTGTAAGTTCAGAATCGCCTGCTCGTAGCCAAACCAAATTGATGGAAATGCTTTTAATTCCTCTTTTAAAAAGTCAGGATTCTGGTGGATATTGTCACACAGCCATTGCAGTTTTTCTTCATAATCCGGACGGTCATCAAAGCTTAAACCTCTGAAAACCGCGCATTCTCCGGTTCCTTTCCTTCCGTTTTCCGAAATTTCAAGAATGAAGGTTTCCTTTTCATGCAAAACGCCGCGAGATGTTCCACTCGGGCGCTTGAATTCTAACAAATATTTAAAATACGTTGCTGTCATTATTTTACACTATCAATTCGCATAAATTCCTCCGCTTTCTCAACCATATCGACACTTCCGCAGAAGAACGGAATTCTCTGGTGCAGTTCTGTCGGTTCGATTTCCAGAATTCTTCTGAAACCGTCGGTTGCCTTTCCGCCTGCCTGCTCAGCCAGGAAAGCCATTGGATTGCATTCGTATAATAATCTCAATTTTCCATTAGGAGCCTGGGAATAAGAAGGATAGATATAGATTCCACCTTTGAGCATATTTCTGTGAAAATCTGCAACCAGTGAACCGATATACCTTGAAGTGTACGGTCGGTCCCCTTCTTCCATCTGGCAATATTTCAGATAATTTTTAACACCCTGGGGAAATTTAATGTAATTTCCTTCATTAATTGAATAAATTTTACCTGTTTTCGGAAACTGCATATTCGGATGTGAGAGATAATAAGTACCTAAAGAAGGATCCAGTGTAAAGCCATTTACTCCGTTCCCGGTCGTGTAAACAATCATGGTTGAAGATCCGTAGATCACATACCCTGCAGCAATCTGATTAACCCCTTTCTGTAGAAAATCTTCCATCTGAACCGGGGTCCCGGGTTCGGTAACCCTTCTGTAAATTGAAAAAATAGTTCCCACAGAAACGTTTACATCAATATTTGAGGATCCGTCAAGCGGATCAATCAATACGACATATTTGCTTAGGTGGCCGTTTTCGCCGCATTTAATGTCTATAAAATCATCATTTTCTTCGGAAGCAATACCACAGACTACTTCTCTCTGAGACAATGCAGTGATAAAGATATCATTGGCAATAACGTCCAGTTTCTGCTGCTCTTCCCCCTGAACGTTTTCATTTCCGGCTTTTCCGATAATATCTGCAATTCCGGCCTTATTCACCTCCCTGTTTACGACCTTTGAAGCTAATCTTATGGCACTTAAAAGACGGGAAAATTCACCTGTGGAGTACTGGAAATCGTCCTGCTTATCAATAAGAAATTCTCCTAAAGTCTGTAATGGCTGATCTGACATATTTTTTCTTTTTACGTTTTCACCAAATTTCGTAAAATTTATTACATTTTAAAGCTTTTTCGTATAAAAGACTTTAACCATTGTCTTACAACCAGATACGCTTACAATAATTCCCAATCCATCAGATTTATTGTTAAAATAAATCCCGTAATCTGTTAAATCAATACGAAAAATTCAGGCGAATTACTGATTTTAATCAAATCTTAAGCCTAACCTGCAACACGCCTATTTCATATCTCGTTGTAAATTTATAATTTTGACACCCGTAAAAAACTCAACTAATTTTTATCTAACAATTTTATTATTAACAATTTAATGAAAATTTTCAAGTTTGGTGGAGCGTCGGTAAAAGATGCTGAAAGTGTAAAGAATGTGTCTATGGTGTTAAAAAGCCAGGGATTTGCCAAATGTCTGCTGGTTATTTCAGCAATGGGCAAGACGACGAATGAGTTGGAAAAAGTTGTAGAACTTTATTTCAAGAAGGATAACTATCAAACTGAGATTGAAAAGATAAAACGAAAACACATGGAGATCGCTGACGGGCTGTTTCCTGAAAACCATGCCGTTTTCGCAGAAATCAATTTGTTTTTTGATGATATTGATTCTTTTCTGAGGAGAAACAAATCTCCGAATTACAACTTCGTTTACGATCAGGTGGTTAGTTGTGGAGAAATGATTTCCACTAAAATTGTAAGTGAGTATCTGAACGAAATCCAGTTTTCCAACCAATGGCTGGATGCAAGAGATTATGTAAAAACGGATAATTCATACAGGGAAGGAACCGTAGACTGGACGAAAACTGAAGAATTTATTTCTCATTTAAATAAAGAAATCTGCTATGTTACGCAGGGTTTCATCGGATCCGATGATAATAATTTTACAGTCACGCTGGGAAGAGAAGGTTCGGATTATTCTGCCGCCATCTTTGCTTACTGCCTGAATGCAGAAGCTATGACGATCTGGAAAGATGTTCCGGGAGTGATGACGGGAGATCCGAGAAAATTCAAGGATGTAACCCTTCTTTCGAATATTTCTTACGAAGAAGCTATTGAGATGGCCTATTACGGCGCCAGTGTCATTCACCCGAAAACGCTGCAGCCGCTTCAGCAAAAAAACATTCCCTTTTTTGTAAAATCATTCATAGATCCTACCAAAGAGGGAACAAAAGTAGGTGCTTCAGAGAAAAACCAAAGCGAAGAATCCTATATATTAAAAGAAAATCAGACGTTATTAAAAATATCAACGAGAGACTTCTCGTTCATTGCAGAAGACCATATGAGCCTTATTTTCGGATATCTGTCGAAGTATAAGATCAAAGTTTCCCTGATGCAGAATTCTGCTATTTCATTAGCTTTATGTCTGGAAGATAAATTCAATCATGTGGATGAACTTAATGAAGAACTGCAGAAAGTATTTTCTACTGAAGTAGTTAAAAATGTATCTTTATTTACCGTAAGAAACGCGAAGATAGAGAACATAGACAAATTTTACCAGGAAAAAAGTGTATTATTGGAGCAGATTGCGAAGAATACGCTTCAAATGGTAACACACTAAAACAAATTGCGACTAAACACATATGAGTTTAATTTCGAAAAACGATTTAATTCAGGCTTCCGGCTTAAGTAAAATAGGATTTCTAAAAAATCCTGTGGCATCTGCTGTTATGAGCGTTGCCAAAATTAATAAAGTTAATAAGCTGTACGACAAACTGAAAGACAAGGAAGGTAAAGACTTTTTCGACTCATTTGTGAGAGAAAGAAACTTAAGCTATATCGCTTTTGAAGAAGACCTGGCTAAAATTCCGAAAACGGGGCCGTTTATTCTGGTTTCGAATCATCCGTTGGGTGCTATTGACGGGATTTTAATGTGTAAGGTTTTATCTGAAGTCCGTCCGGATTTCAAGGTAATGGGTAATTTTCTTCTGGAAAAAATAAAGCCTATGGAGCCGTACGTCATTTCCGTAAATCCTTTTGAAAACAGAAAAGGCGCCTACAGCAGTTCATCCGGAATGCGTGAAACCCTGAAACATTTACAGAACGGAGGATGTGTAGGCATTTTCCCGGCGGGAGAAGTTTCAAACAAAAACAATCCGTACGGTGAAATCTTAGATAAAGAATGGGAAAAGCCGGCGCTTAAGCTTATAAAAATGGCAAAAGTGCCGGTAGTTCCGATGTATTTTCATGCGAAAAACAGCCGTTTATTTTATCAGGTTTCTAAGGTGCATCCGAATTTACAGACCCTCATGCTGCCTGCAGAAATGATGAATGACAGGGAAAAACCGATTCGCATCCGAATAGGAAAACCTATTGCGGTAAAGGCTATGGATGAGATGGAAACTATTGAAGAGCTGGGTGAGTTTCTTAAACGTAAGGTCTATATGATGAAGTCCTACTATGAAAAAAGAAAATCTCTTGCTCAGGCGATTAACCTTCAGAATCTTTCTTTAAAATTCCCCTTGCTCAAAGAAGAAAATATTGTTCAGAACATCATTGATGAAACACCCAAAGAAGATATCCTTAAGGACATCAGCAAACTGAAAGGCACCGATAAGATGTTTTTCAGCAACGGGAACTATGAAGTATACTTTACAGCATACGAAGAAATCCCTTCTATTATGCGGGAAATCGGCCGCCAGAGGGAGCTTACATTCCGCGCAGTAGGTGAAGGGAGCAATCTTCCTTTTGATCTGGATGAATATGACAAACATTATCACCATCTTTTCCTTTGGGATAATGCCGAGGAAAAACTGGTGGGAGCTTACCGAATGGCTTTAGGTAAAGAAGTCATGAAAAAATCGGGTATTAAGGGCTTTTATACAAGTTCTTTATTTGAATTTGAGCAGGATATCCATCCTTTCTTTAAAAAAGTCATTGAAATGGGACGAGCCTATATCTGCCAGGAGTATCAGCAGAAACCCCTTCCCCTTTTTCTTTTATGGAGAGGAATTGTACATGTCTGCCTGAGAAATCCCGATCATAAGTTCCTCATGGGAGGCGTAAGCATATCCAATAAATTCTCTGAGTTCTCAAAATCTCTGATGATTGAGTTCATGCGCTCAAATTACTATGATTCTGCGGTAGCACAATATATTACCCCAAGAAACGAATACAAAGTAAAGCTTCGCGACCGGGATAAACATCTGTTTTTTGAAGAGATGGAATCTGATCTGAATAAGCTGGATAAAATTATTGACGACCTTGAACCTGAGCTGAGACTGCCCGTTTTAATTAAAAAATACATCAAGCAGAACGCAAAAGTGATTGCTTTCAATGTTGATCCTAATTTTAATGATGCGATTGACGGGTTAATGTATATCAGAATCAGTGATCTTCCCGAAAGTACGATTAAACCTGTATTAGAGGAAATGAGTGACCAGATCCGCAAGGAACAGGAAAATAATCAGACTGAGAATCAATAGGTTTTTAAGATTTGTTAAAAAAAGTATTGTTAATACTTGCTTCATATATTAAAACTTAGTACTTTTGCATCACTTTAAAACAACGAAGTAACAAGAATGGTTTCTTAGCTCAGTTGGTAGAGCAATGGATTGAAAATCCATGTGTCCCTGGTTCGATTCCTGGAGAAACCACTTAAAAAACCACCTGTAAAAAGGTGGTTTTATTTTCAAAGTTTTAAATAAACCGGTGAAGGATGATTATCATAATCATTTTTGCATCACTTCAAAAAAAGAAGTAAACATTAAATGGTTTCTTAGCTCAGTTGGTAGAGCAATGGATTGAAAATCCATGTGTCCCTGGTTCGATTCCTGGAGAAACCACCAAAACCACCTTTATCGAGGTGGTTTTTTTATTACATAATTTCTTTATGCTCTTATTAGGGATCAGTATCAAAAGTTGGGGACTATGCAAAAAGTTGAGCGAGTCTGAACAGGAAAAATGCTTTATCTTTTACTCCTCGAAGCTGCAATCTGAAGTTTTTAATTTTAGCATTAAAAGATTCTGCTG
>Ga0308157_10000356_pt1 | contig 162357 bp, 139 predicted proteins | sample PhyBR1_FD_201035 | JGI IMG/M metagenome (GOLD analysis project Ga0308157, IMG submission 201035) | Phyllosphere microbial communities from UC Gill Tract Community Farm, Albany, California, United States - DLSLB.R1 | ecosystem: Host-associated > Plants > Phyllosphere > Unclassified | place... | reverse complement strand
AAAGAGTAGTTGTAACCGGTTTTGGAGCAATAACACCGATTGGAAATAATGCAAAAGAATACTGGGAAAATCTTGTGAAAGGTGAGAGCGGTGCCGCTCCGATTACTCTTTTTGATGCCACAAACTTCAAGACAAAATTCGCCTGCGAAGTAAAAAATTTCGATCCGCTGCAGCATTTCGATAAGAAAGAAGCAAAAAAAATGGACAGAAATACGCAACTCGGGCTGGTAGCTGCAAGAGAAGCAGTACAACATTCAAGAATTATTGAAGACAGCGTAGATAAAAACAGAGTCGGTGTAATCTGGGGCTCCGGTATCGGAGGTCTGGAAACATTTGAAACTGAAGTTTTAGGATGGGCCAATACGGAAATTCCGAGATTCAATCCCTTCTTTATTCCTAAAATGATTGCTGATATCACACCAGGACATATCTCCATCGAATATGGTTTCCACGGTCCCAACTACACTACGGTTTCTGCCTGTGCCTCTTCGGCCAATGCATTAATTGATTCCAAAATGCTTATCCAGCTGGGTAAAGCAGACGTAATTGTATGTGGAGGCTCCGAAGCAGCCGTTACGGCAAGCGGTGTCGGCGGATTTAATGCTATGATGGCATTATCTACAAGAAACGATGATCCTAAAACAGCTTCAAGACCTTTTGATAAAGACAGAGATGGCTTTGTACTGGGCGAAGGTGCAGGATGTATCATCCTTGAAGAATATGAACACGCTGTAAAACGTGGGGCAACAATTTATGCAGAATTAAAAGGCGGAGGTCTGAGTGCAGATGCACATCACATGACCGCACCGCATCCTGAAGGATTAGGCGCTTATCTGGTAATGAAAAACTGCCTGGAAGATGCAGGACTAACTGCTGATGAAGTAGATCATATCAATATGCACGGTACTTCTACTCCATTAGGAGACATTGCAGAATCCAATGCGATTTCAAAATTACTGGGAGAGCATGCTTTCGACATTCAGATTAATTCTACAAAATCAATGACCGGCCACCTGTTGGGTGCTGCAGGAGTTATTGAAGCTATTGCTGCGTTAGGAACGATTATTCATGGTATTGTTCCTCCTACCATCAACCATTTTACGGATGATGAAAATATCGACAGCAGACTGAATTTCACATTCAACGAAGCTGCGAAGAAAGACGTAAAAGTAGCCATGAGCAATACTTTTGGATTTGGCGGGCACAACGCCTGCGTTCTATTTAAGAAAATCTAAATCTACTGAATGGAGTTACAGAAATACTTTTCTAAATTCCTTCTCAAACAAAGAAAAAGAAAATTAACGGAGAGAGACTATTTTCTCAGTACTGAATTAAATAAAATTCTGGGTACTGAGGTGCAAAATGTTGCTCTTTACCGTGAAGCTTTTTCTGTGAAAAACTCTTCTAAAAATAAAGACAGCAATTACGAAAGACTTGAATTTTTAGGAGATTCTGTTTTGGGCACAATCATTTCATGCCACTTGTTTCAGACGTATCCTCAGGCTAATGAAGGCTACCTGACGCAAATGAAATCCAAGATTGTGAATAGGAAAAATCTTAATAAATTAGGAGAAGATCTAAAGCTTACCGACCTTTTGCAAAAGCAGACCTCTGTGGCATTAGGCGAAAATATTTCCGGAAATTTATTTGAGGCATTAATAGGTGCCGTTTACCTGGATTTTCAGTATGAAACATGCAGGAGGATTATTTTAGAAAGGCTTCTCACGCCCACTGAGATGAACAAGCTTGAAAATAAAATTGTAAGCTACAAAGGTCTCCTTCTCGAATGGAGCCAAAAGAAAAAATTAAATATAAAGTACGAAACCTGTGAAGAAATACAGGTAAACAAATCGATTGTGTTCCGCTGCCACGTGTGGCTCGGGGAAGAAAAAATCGCGAACGCTACCGAAACCTCCAAGAAAAAGGCGGAAGAAAAAGCAGCACAGAGAGCATTTTATATTTTAAACAAAAAAGAAAACATACTTGGAAATTCAAAAGCTTTATGATCTCGACGAAACAGAATTTGAAGATGTTACCATAGGATTGGTAAGATTAGCCAAAAATGTACCTGATCATGAGTTTTTCTTTACTGTTAATCAAAAAAACGATCTGAACTTTAAACGGATTGATGACCTCATCTATCACGGGTCTTATTATGATTACTTTTTTCCAAGATTTGAAGCATATCATAAGTTTACAAAAACTTGCTTCACTTTCATTTCCAACCGATGTTCGGAAAGTAAACAAAAAAAATTACAGACCGAGCTCTTTACAGGAGAAGAAAACATTAAATTTTTATTAAATAATCACATAGAAGTACAATATATTTTGCATAGTTCGGAACAGTTTCCTGATTTTTCCGTAATTTTGCTCCCTGAAAATCTTGTATTTCCTATTCAAGATTATACATTAGGTTCTGAAGAAGAACTTTATCAAATTATCCAGTATTATGAATAAGTATTTAAAGAAGACAAAAATTATCGCAACACTTGGTCCGGCTTCATCGTCGAAGGAAGTAATGTTAGGGTTAATGAAAGCAGGTGTTGACATTTTCAGAATCAATTTTTCACACGCTGATTACGATTTAGTTCGTTCAAATATTGAAATCATCAGAGAGCTTAATAAAGAATATGGCTTTTCTGTTGGTATTTTAGGAGACTTGCAGGGCCCAAAACTCAGAGTTGGGGTAGTAAAAGAAGGTTCTTACCTTAATCCGGGCGACATCCTTACTTTCACCAATGAAAAGATTGAGGGAGATTCTACAAAAGTTTATATGACTTATCAGCAATTTCCTCAGGATGTAAAAGTTGGGGAAAGAATCCTGATCGATGACGGTAAACTGGTGTTGGAAGTTATGGAAACCAACCTTATCGATACTGTAAAAGCAAAGACCATTCAGGGGGGGCCTTTAAGTTCCAAAAAAGGTGTTAATTTACCGAATACGAATGTTTCTCTTCCTGCTTTAACCGAAAAAGATATTCAGGATGCCAATTTCATGCTGGACCAGGATGTTGATTGGATCGCATTGTCTTTCGTTCGTCATGCACAGGATATTATTGACCTGAAAGAACTTATTGCCAAACACCCGAACGGAAAATTCAAAACGCCGATTATTGCTAAAATTGAAAAGCCGGAAGGAGTAAAAAATATCGATGAAATCTTATTGGAATGCGACGGATTAATGGTTGCCCGTGGAGATTTAGGAGTTGAGGTTCCAATGGAAGAAGTTCCGGCTATCCAGAAGACTCTGGTAGAAAAAGCAAGATTCTATTCCAAACCGGTAATCATTGCTACCCAGATGATGGAAACAATGATCAACAGCCTTACGCCGACAAGAGCAGAGGTAAACGACGTAGCCAACTCCGTACTTGACGGTGCCGATGCGGTAATGCTTTCAGGAGAAACTTCAGTAGGCAGATATCCGGTACAGGTAGTGGAAAACATGACCAAAATTGTAAAAAATATTGAGACCACACACTTCTATCAACATAAAAATGAGCCCATCGAAAAAGACTTCAATTGTATCGACGAGAGATTCATCACCAACAGGGTTTGTCTGGCAGCAGTAAGAATTGCGAAAACAACCAATGTTTCTGCCATCGTTACTTTAACAAGTTCAGGATATACTGCGTTCCAGCTTTCAGCACACAGACCGAATTCCCACATTATCGTATACAGTGGAAACAGAAGAGTCATTACCATGCTGAACCTTCTTTGGGGTGTTCACGCCTATTATTATGATATGAAGAAATCTACTGATGAAACGATTATCCAGGTAAATATGCTTACGCACAACTACGGATATATTGAGGCCGGTGATTTTGTAATCAACATCAACGCTACTCCATCCTATGAAGGCGGAAAAACAAATACATTAAGATTAACTACCGTTTAATATGAATGGTTTATCATAAAAGCAAACTCCCGGATAATCGGGAGTTTTTTATTTTATTTCTTTTCTAATAATGGTAAAACGATTCTTTTTATGGTAGAAGTATCATCTTTCCACCAACTGTACTTCTGAGGTGTTTACTTTTATAAATCCAATTTAAAATTAGTTTTATTATTGACCTAAAATCGTTTTTGCGTTTACAAATTCCTTTAAAGCCAATAGAGAAAGCTCGGTTCCATATCCTGAAGACTTAGTACCGCCAAAAGGAAAACGAGGATCAGAACTTGTCATTCTGTTGATATTTACCGTTCCCGATTCCAAATTTTCAATAAAAAATAATTGTCGCTCTTTATCTTGTGTCCATACAGAATTTGAAAGCCCGAAAGGAATATCATTGGCCAGTTGTAATGCTTCCTCATCATTTTTAGCAGTCATTACCATTCCCAGTGGTCCGAATAGTTCTTCCTGCAGAATGGGGTTTCCTTCCCGCACACGAATCAGACCGGGTTTGAATTCGTTGTCAGAAATTCTTTCCAGCGGAAGAATAATTTCAGCTCCGTTTTCCAATGCTTTACGAAACTGTTTTTCCAAATCATCTGCAAGGTCAGGTCTTGCCATTCCGGCAATTTTCGTTTCTTTATCCATGGGATCAGCAGGAATGTATTTCTGATATTCTTCAATGAATTTCGGAAGAAAAACATCCTCAATTTTTTCGGCAATGATAAATCTTTTTGCTGCCACGCATGTCTGCCCGCAATTCTGAAGTCTCGCCAAAGTTCCTACTTTAGCCGCTTCATCCAGATCAGCATCATCCAAAACGATAAACGCATCGCTGCCGCCTAATTCCAGTAGGGATTTTTTAATATGCTGTCCGGCAATGGAAGCAACTTCCGCACCTGCTTTTTCACTTCCTGTAAGACTCACACCGGAAATCGATTTATGTTCAAGAACGTCCTTTACATCTTTATGTCCTATCTCAAGATTTTGGAAAACGCCTTCAGGAAAGCCCGCTTCAAGAAACACCTTTTCAATAGCATTTCCGCTGCCGAAACAGATTGATGCATGTTTCAGCACAACGGTATTACCTGCAAGAATAGCCGGAATTGCAAATCTCAGAACCTGCCAGAAAGGAAAATTCCATGGCATAACTCCCAAAATTACCCCTTTCGGAACGTAATGTATCTCGGAGTAAGAATATTCGGACTGTATTTTTTCAGGTTGTAAAATGTTTTCGGCATCTGCATAATAATTCATCATTAAAGCACACTTCTCAATCTCTGCAATGGACTGTGAAATTGGCTTGTTCATTTCTGAAGTAATAATAGTTCCAAATTCTTCTGATCGTGATTTTAAAATTTCAGCTGCCTTGGCAATGAGTTGTTGCCGATGATCGAATGGAATTTTCTTCCATTCTGAAAATGCCTTATCAGCTATGATAAGTTTATTTTCAATTAATTGTTCCATAAAATAGTCTCTGTTTTAAATTCAAAATGAATTTATTATTGCTTTAAAAGCGTAATGAAAGAGCAAAATATATTCCTTGTATACTAATAAAATAATGATTCTCTCTATCGGGTTGATGTTAAATCATAAACCATTCGTTAACGAGTGTTGCTGCGAGCCTTGCGGTTCTGTCCTGAATATCATATAACGGATTGACTTCGGCCACATCCAGTGCCAACAGTTTTTCACTTTTTAAAATATGCCTGTAAAGATGCATAAATGCTGCATCCGCAAAAATCCCGTTATATGCCGAAGCAGAAACTCCGGGAGCTATTGAAGCATTGAAAACATCCATACATATAGTAAGATAAAGATAATCAACACTTTCCGCCAAATCATTAATTCTCTGATAAATTGATGGAAGGTTTTCAAAAAAGATTTCATCGGCCAGTATGTACTTCATTCCATATTGGTGAGCTGTATCGAATAATTTAAGCGTATTCGAATTTCTCTGAATTCCGATATGTAAAGAATTGATTGGCCCACCCTGAGCGATCTGCCAGAATCCGGTACCCGAACTCGGCCCTACTCCGCTGTCAGGCTCACGGTTATCAAAATGGGCATCAATATTGATAATCCCAATCTTTTGTTCGGGAAAAGCGGTTTTTACGCCAAGATAATGGGCATAAGTAACTTCATGCCCGCCACCAAAAACGACAGATCTGCCGTTCTTCAGCAGCACCTTAGATACATTTTTTGCAAGGCTGTTCTGAGCATCTTCCAGATTTTCTCCGTCACAGGTAATATTTCCGAAATCGAGCAAAGTAAAATCCGGGCGGATAACAGGAAAATTTGATATATTTTTTCTAATAATATCAGGAGCATCTTTTGCACCTTCTCTTCCTTTATTTCTACGAACGCCTTCATCTACCGCAAAGCCATGTAAAACGAAATCCTTCGTTGAGATAAGATCATAGTTGGTTTCTTCTTTAACTCTCTGAAATATTCTGTGGAAAAGCAGCTCTTCTCCGTCTAATCTTCCCTGCCAAATGGTGTTCATACTAAGTTTATTTTTGATGTTGTTATTCTTTATGTCTGTAAACCGTTACAAGAAATTTAATAAAAAAATAAATAATAGAGACTGCTCCTGCCAGCCAGATCAGGATGATTAAAATATCTTTAAAACCTGATCCCGGCTCACCTACTCTTTTTGTGGCAATCTGAAAGATCAGGATAATCGACAGAAAATACTGAATGATTATTAATGCGACCATCGAGATGAAATTAATTAGGATCTTTTTCATCAGATCCGTATACCATCTATGAATACCTCCGCGCTTTTCAGGCTTCCTTGATTGTACAAAATATTCTGGAAATTATTGGTTTTAAACGTAACAAAGTCTGCTTTTAAACCGCTTTCCAGTTTTCCCCTGTCTTCCAGTCCGAGTGCAAAAGCCGAACGAAAGGTAATTCCGGCTAAAACTTCCGCTGTAGTCAGCTTTTCAAACGCTGCTAAAATGGAAGCCTGTGTAATGAGATTCCCCATCGGTGCCGAACCAGGATTCCAGTCGCTGGCAATAGCCAAGATAGCTCCTGCATCCAATAATTTTCTCGCAGGAGTAAACTTTTCTCCTAATCCCAGACTTGCGCCCGGTAAAGCAGTTGCAACTGTTTCCGATTGTGCCAAAAATTCAATATCTTCATCAACAGTTGCTTCCAAATGATCTGCAGATTTTGCGCCAACTTCTACTGCAATCCTGGAACTTCCCGGTGTAAACTGGTCTGCATGAACCGTTATTTCAAAACCTAAATCTTTAGTTTTTAGTAAAAATACTTTACTTTCATCGGGCAGAAATGCTGATTTTTCAATAAAAATATCCACGCGTTTCGCCAGATTCTCTTCTCTTACTTTAGGCAAAATTTCTGTTAAAATATACTGCAGATAATCCTGATTGCTTCCTTCAAAATCTCTCGGCTTTAAATGGGCAGAAAGGCAGGTAGGAACAAGTGTCGCGTTTGTTTTCTGCTGTGCCTTTTTGATAATCCGAAGCATTTTCAGCTCATTTTCAACATCGAGACCATATCCGCTTTTTATTTCGATGGTGGTAATTCCGAGAGCGATTAAAAAGTTTATGCGCTCCAGTAATGTTTTCAACAATTCATCTTCGGATGCATTTCTTGTATGCTGAACGGAACTCCAGATTCCTCCTCCGCTTTCGGCAATTTCCAGATATGTCTTGCCTGCGTTGCGCATTGCAAAATCATTGGCACGATTGCCCCCAAAACAGATATGAGTATGGGAATCCGTAAAAGCCGGCAATACAATTTGCTCCTCTTCTATTTTTTCAATTTCTATATTCGGATATTCGGATTGTAAAGCTTCAAAATTTCCAATTTTCTGGATTTTATTTTGACTGACTATAAGTCCGCCATCTTCAATAATTTCCAGCTGTTCATCGGATAGCTTTCCTCTTAACGGAAGATTGGCAAGAGTTACCACTTGCTTAAAGGGTCCAATTAGTTTCATTTATTCTAAAGTTGATATTAAAAACTTTGCAAAGTTTAAATGCTTTGACTATGTCTAACCTAAAGGTTTCAACATGACAAAATTGTGCGGATGCTTGTCATTTAATAGGAATCTAAGCAAATCAAACATCAGAGCAAACTTTGATTTTTCAGTTTTATTTCTCTTTCAAAAATACTTAAAATATATCAATCTGATACATGATCGGTACATATGCTTTCTGTCATAACCTTAATCTTATCTTTCAATCTTTCTTCTTAACCTCAATTTTCCTATCTTTACAGTAAATGAAACTGAATTAATGCCCGATTTTTTACACCCGGATAAAGATAATTATTCCCGTGAAGAGCTTGCACAGGAAGAACAGATCCGCCCACAGAGTTTTAAAGACTTTGCTGGACAGAGAAAAACGCTGGAAAACCTCGAAGTTTTTGTAACTGCTGCCAAAAAACGTGGCGGAGCACTGGATCATGTCTTACTTCATGGTCCGCCTGGACTTGGTAAAACAACATTAGCAAATATTATCGCCAACGAGCTTGGCGTAAACTGCAAAATTACCTCAGGACCCGTTCTGGACAAGCCGGGAAGTCTTGCCGGATTGCTAACAAATCTTGAAGAAAATGATGTCCTTTTTATTGACGAAATTCACAGACTGTCTCCGGTTGTAGAAGAATATTTATATTCTGCAATGGAAGATTATAAAATTGACATTATGCTCGAAACGGGTCCGAATGCGAGAAGTGTTCAGATCGGCTTAAATCCTTTTACGTTGGTAGGTGCCACCACAAGAAGCGGAATGCTTACCAAACCGATGCTGGCAAGATTCGGGATACAAAGCAGGCTGGAATATTATACCATCGAGCTTTTATCGATGATCATTCAGAGAAGTTCCAGGGTTTTAGGCGTAAGGATTTATGAAGATGCTGCCATCGAAATTGCCCGCAGAAGCCGCGGAACTCCCAGAATTGCCAATGCTCTTCTGAGAAGGGTACGCGATTTTGCTGAAATCAAAGGAAATGGGGAAATTGAAATCAACATTACCAAATATGCACTTGATTCCCTAAACGTAGATGAATTTGGGCTTGACGAGATGGATAACAAGATCATGCGGGTAATGATTGAAAATTTTAAGGGAAAACCCGTAGGCATTTCTGCACTGGCAACGTCCATCGGGGAAAATCCTGAAACGCTGGAAGAAGTGTATGAGCCTTTTTTAATTCAGGAAGGTTTTATCATCAGAACGCCAAGAGGGCGTGAAGTAACCGATAAAGCATACAAACATTTAAATATTTCCAGACCAAAAAATCCGGGCGAACTTTTTTAATTGCACGGGTTATGACCTATTTATTCGTCAACAAAAAATTACTTAAAATTATTTTTCCGGTTGCCGTGAAAATCTTATTTTTCAGAAATAAACAAACATTATAAATCTTAATATGAAACTATATCCAATACAGTGCGGAAAATTTAAACTGGATGGCGGCGCCATGTTCGGGGTCGTCCCAAAGAGTCTGTGGGAAAAAACCAATCCTGCAGACGAAAGAAACCTGATTGAGCTCGGAACCCGTTCCCTGCTTGTAGAAGACGGCAAAAAGCTGATCCTGATTGACTGCGGACTGGGTAATAAGCAGGATGATAAATTCTTCAGCCACTATTCGCTTTGGGGAGATGATAATTTAGATAAAAACTTAAAAAAATACGGTTTTGTAAGAGAAGATATTACGGATGTATTCCTCACACATCTTCACTTTGACCACTGTGGTGGCGCTATCGAGTGGAACGATGACAGAACAGGATACCGACCGGCTTTCAAAAATGCACAGTTCTGGACCAATGAAAACCACTGGAAATGGGCAACAGAACCCAACGCCAGAGAGAAGGCAAGTTTTTTAAAAGAAAATATCATTCCGATCCAGGAAAGCGGTCAGCTTAATTTCTTACCCCTTCCTACAACCGGGAACTACGGTTTTGCCCCGGATCTTAAAATGGATGTCATTTTTGTAGACGGCCATACAGAAAAACAAATGCTTCCTGTAATTCAGTATCAGGAAAAAACCATTGTTTTTGCAGCGGATCTTATTCCTACTGCAGGACATATTAACCAGGTTTATGTCATGGGATATGATACACGACCTCTTCTCACGCTTGAAGAGAAAGGAAAATTCTTAAAACAGTGTGTGGATAATGAATATTTGTTGTTCTTTGAACATGATGCTCACAATGAACTGGCAAGTCTTAAAATGACAGAAAAAGGAGTGAGGCTTGATGAGACATTTAGTTTTAATGATGTTTTCGGATATTAATATAATTATGGAAGAACTACATTCAGAAACTCAGAAGGCTGAGCCGGAACCATTATCTTCACCCAAAATTATCGGCCTTACCGGGGGAATAGGCTCGGGAAAAACTACCGTCGCAAAATTTATTGAGGAATTCGGATTTCCGGTGTATTATTCTGATGAAAGGGCAAAAGATATCGTCAATGAAAATGAAGCGCTGAAATCAAAGATTAAAGAGCTTCTGGGTGAAGAGGCATATGATGAAAATGGCCTTTATAACAGAAAATTTGTAGCTGATAAAGTTTTCAACAACACAGATCTGCTGGAGCAGTTAAACCATATTATTCATCCTGCAGTACGTCTTGATTTCAAAGATTGGGTTAAGAAGCAGACAAAATATCTGATTTTTAAAGAAACCGCTTTATTATTTGAACTGAAACTTAATAAAGAATGTTACAAATCTATTTTGGTAACTGCAGAAGATAATATCAGGATCAAAAGGGTAATGGACAGGGATGGTAAAACGTACAGAGAAGTACAATCCATAATGGAAAAGCAGATGCCTGAAAAAGATAAAATCAAATTGGCAGACTGTATTATTTACAACAACACCAATTTGGAAGATTTAAAAGAACATACGGAAAAGGTCATTTTTGACATTGAATAAAGGATAACAAAGCCCGCTGAATTCAGCGGGTTTTATTTATGATGAAAATTGAGTCAAGAATTATTAACATTTATCAATTCTATACAGACGCTATTTTGTTTGATTTAAGTCCGCCTTTTTTTTCAATTATTTAATGAATAAATAAGCTTGAATAAATTACTTATTTTAAAAAAGTCATTAATTTCAAAGAAAAACAGGCTCCCATTACTGAGAGCCTGTGAAGTGATTAATAATTAAATGATTTATTCTTTGATGAATTTCTTCTGAGCGGTAATCTCATTTCCATCCTGAATATCGATTAAGTAAACACCATTGATAAGGGTGTGCACATCGATTTTATTATTCAGAATAATTCCGCTTGACACCAACTGTCCTGCTGCATTATAGATCTTATAATTCGCTTTTTTGCTGATATTTTTCACATACAATACTGAACTAACCGGGTTAGGATAAATTAAGATATCCGTCTGGTTGATCGGGTTAGGAACAGGAAGTTTAGAAATCCTTACAGTATAATCTTCTACTTCACCATTAGGAATATTGGTACAGTTCACCGGAATAGCATCTTTTGCCAACGCCACTCTCATTACAACATATTTATAGTCTGTTAAGCTGATGAAAGCATCTGCCGGTACTGTAAATGTTGTACTCACCGTAGGATCGGTATTCGGTGCAACTGCCATTACTCTTTCATTGATATCGAAATATCCGTTTCGGTTGAAGTCGATCCAAACTGCTACTCCTGCTTCGGTATTTCCGGAAAGTTTTTTATCGATTGTAATCTGGTTATTTGATGAACCTTGAATCAATTCTATAAACTTAGTCGTAACACCTGTATAATCTGTATAGTTGGAAGCTCCTGATGGATTTTCCATAACAGGTTTACCATTCGGAGTAACCTTAACTTTCGAAACATATCCCGCAGTGGATGATGCCGCTGACATCTGACAATACACAATTGTAGGAGTTGTGAAGAAATATGGAAGTGTATATGTTCCCGGTGTTCCGCTACATACATTGGCAACCTGCATTTCGTATTGTGTCAATTCCAGTAAACCTGTCAGTGTAATGGTGTTCGTATTTGAAGTCACTGTTGTCCAGCTTGGAATACCTACTTTTCTATATCTCAGGATATAGGTAGCTCCAGGGAAAGGATCCCATACCACAACTGCTGTTGTAGGAGTAAGATTGGTAATCGTTAATCCCGGAGGTGGTAATTCACACGTTCTTTCTGTTGTAAATACTTTAGGGTTAGACCATGTATTTACTGTTGTCTCACCATTACATTTATTAGCAACCTGTACCTCATATGTTGTATACGGGCTTAAACCAGTAAGAGTATATGTATTTAATGGTGCTGCTGTAATATTTACAGTAGTCCAAATACCTGTTCCTGTGATTCTGTATCTTAATACATAGGTTGCACTCGCTACAATCGGAGACCAACTTACTACCGCAGTGGTTGCTGTTACCGTACCGATAGTTACATTCGGAGGTGTAGGGTCACATCTTGTTGTGAATGTCTGAACTGGTGTAAATGTTCCCGGCGTTGTACCGCAGCTTGCCGCAATCTGTACTTCATAGGTTGTTGCAGGTGTTAATCCTGTAAGTGCCAATGGTGGGTTTCCGGTTAATGTAGAAGCCACCACTTGTGACCAGGTTCCTGTACCGGCTACTCTATATCTTACGATAAAAGTAAGACCTCCGGTAGGTACTGTCCAGGTAACATTAGCAGATGTATGTGTAATCGTGTTGAACGTTATGTTAGTAGGAGCCGTTGTTGCACACGGTCTCAATCTCACTGCATAATCTTCAACTTCTCCGTTTACGGCATTCTGACACATTACAGGAGCAGTCGTACGTCTGAGAACAACCCTCATTGTAGTAGTAAGGTTTCCGTTATATGCATTGGCAGGTACACCAAACAATGCTGTTACAGGACTGGTGGTACTAGCTGCAGAAGCCATAATCTGCTCTGAAGTTTCAAAGACTCCGTTTCTGTTAAAATCAATCCAAGCAGAGACTGCATCATTTTGAGTTGCTCCTTTGGATACTGAAAGTTGATTTCCGGTAGATCCAATTTCAAGATTAATTAAAGTAGCCGGAGTCGTATAGCTGATGTAATTAGTTTGAACAGACGTATTACTCATTGGAGGAATACCCGGATTCACTGAAGTTACCGTCACATTAGAAATGAAATCAGTTGTGCCTGTACCCGTCATATTACAATAGCTAATCGGCGGCGTCGTAAATGGTGTAGAAGGAGACCAAGGTCCCTGAGTTCCACCACAAATCGTAGCAACCTGTACTTCATAAGCTGTCTGCTCGGTAAGAGCTGTAATATTAAAGCTGTTTCCTGTAATTGGCGCAGGAGACACATTCCATGCTCCTACCGGGTTTGTTGTTCTCCATCTTACAAGATAAGTAGCACCTGTAGATGAAATCCAAGATATGGTAGCAGTAGTAGCACTAAGATTTGACACGGTAATTCCCGTAGGAGCCGCCGTTGTACATGGCTGAATATCTACAAATTTCACCTGATAATCTTCAACTTCCCCATTACTTGTAAGAGGTGAACATGCATCTGTTGGTGTAAGGAAATATACAATAACACGCATTTTCACTTTGTTTGTTCCCGCATATGCTCCTGCCGGAACTGGGAATGTCGCCGTAACTGGTGTTGTAGAAGAATATCCAAGATTCATAATTCTTTCACCTCCTGCAACCGTTGTTGGATTATTATTAAATATTCCGTCACCGTTAAAGTCTATCCAGGCATAAGTAGAATATGTACTTGACAAGATTGTTCTCCCAACAGAAAGTACGTTGTTGGTAGAGTTTCTTGCTAACGTGATGATTTTAGTAGGATCGTTAGAATAATCGGTATAGGTGCTTGCTCCGGAGTTATTAGACATCGTAGGCGTAGCTGTACCTGTTACCGTAATATTATTAATAAACCCATCACTAACCGTTGCTGTACCTGAATTACAATATGATATAGCAGGCGTTGTAAAGTTCACTGAAGTAGACCATGGCCCTGTAGTACCGCCACAAGTAGTAGCTACCTGTACTTCATAAGTAGTAGCTCCGTTCAGGTTTATAATAGTATAAGGGTTTGTTGCAGGGGCAATAGTTGTCCATGCACCAGTACCTGTTCTGTATCTTAAAGAGTATGTAGCTCCCGTAGCATTAATCCAAGAAACTAAAGCTGTAGAAGCAGTAATATTTGAAACAACAATCGGAGATGGCGCTGCTGTTGTACAAGGCGCAAGATCAATGATCTTAACAGCGTAATCTTCAATTTCACCATTGGCTACCGTTGCACAAGGATCTGTAATGCTGCTTGTGGAGAAAATAACTCTCATTCTTAAAGTCAGCGGTCCGTTGTATGAAGTTCCGGGAACAGTAAATGTAGCACTTATCGGAGTAGTTGTATTCGCAGTAGTGCTGATTACTCTTTCCGTTGTCTCAAAAATTCCGTTTCTGTTGAAATCGATCCATGCTCCAACAGCTAATGAAGAAGTTGTTGTCGTTAACCATGATTTTGAAACGGAGATACTGTTGTTTGTGGAGTTACGAACTAATGTAACCAATTTAGCAGGATCTGCTGAATAGTTTGTATATGTATTTGCCCCTGAATTATTACTCATAACATATGAGTTGGTAGGAGCCACTGTTACATTAGAAATATAACCATTAGTATTATTTGTTGAAGTAATATTACAATAGGTTACTTGCGGTGTCGTGAACTGGTAAGGAGCCGTAAATGTTCCTGTAGTTCCTGAACATACATAGGCAACCTGAACTTCATAAGAAGTCTGTTCTGTTAAACCATTGATGGTGTATGCATTCGATGTTAAAGGAACTGTTGTCCATGTTGTAGAGCCAACGGGTCTGTACTGTAATACATAAGTAGCTCCCGCAGCCGGATCCCACATTACATAAGCGGAAGTCGCCGTAAGGTTGGTAACCGTAAGGTTCAACGGGGCATTGCTTGTACAAGGAATAGGCTGAATTAATTTTACAGCATAATCTTCCACTTCTCCATATGTAAAACTTGTACACATTACAGGAGAAGAACTGAACTGCATTACCACTCTCATTCTTGTTGTAGCAGGACCGTTATAGGCATTTGCAGGAACAGCGAAAGTAGCTGAAACAGGAGTTGTTGTATTAGCCGGAGAGTTCATTATCTGCTCAGATGTTTCAAAAACGCCGTTTCTGTTGAAATCAATCCAAACACCTACCGCTTCACTGAATGTAGTTCCTGTCCAGAATTTGGTAACAGATACTGTATTGTTTGCAGATCCTATCACAAGATTTACAAGAGCACTTGGTGTGGTTGTATAATCTGTATACGTAGAACCTCCTGAGTTATTACTCATTACTGAAGCGCCAGTAGGAGTTACCGTAACATTAGAAATATATTCATCATTAAAGTTACTTGACGTCATGTTACAGTAAGTAAGACCTAAAGTCGTAAAGTTTGTTGAGGAAGAGAAAGCTCCCTGCACTCCGTTACAAACCGTAGCAACCTGCACTTCATACTGAATACCATCACTTAAACCGGTAAGGTTCACAGAGTTTCCTGTAGACGTAACCGTAGTCCATGTAGTACTTCCTACCGGACGGTACTGAATTACATACGTTGCATTTGCCGCAGCAGTCCATGTCACAGTAGCGGTAGTTTGCGTAATAGCAGATACTGCAATACCTGTTGGAGCTGCACCTGTACAACTTGCTAAACTCGTTACCGTAGCACTTCCAATTGCATAGAATACATTTCCAATGGCACTTACTCTGATTTTAACATTACCTCCAACAGTAAGACCTGTAAGAGTTAAAGACTCATTACCATCGTTAGCCGTAGAAGCTGATGCTACTGTCCAAGTAACTCCGTTATCGGTTGTATAATCAATTTTAACATTAGCTACATTGTATGGTGCCGCCGTAGTATTCACCACATCCCATGTAATAGGAGTTGGTGCATTGTTATAAGCGGTTGTGGAAGTTACTTTAAAAGGTCCATCGTTACCTACTACAATCTGCTGATTGGCAAACTGTGTCTGCTGTTGCGTAGGAACGGGATTATTGTCTCTTACCGTAACTCTGAAATTTGTAGTTCTCGCAACAGTAGATACCGATTCCCATCCGTTATTAGAATTATTTAAAACACCAGCTAATACTGATGATAACTTAGGGAAATATCTTGTAGGGCTAGTAGTCGGATTAAATGACCTGAACATAGCTCCACTTGCTGTTGTTCCAAGATTGTTTTTATTAATAGTAACATTAGCATTATCTACCTGTTCCCAGCAATAGGTCATCGGATCGTTTTCGGCATCTGTTGCAGATGCTGTTAATACGAATGCCGTTCCTTTAGGAATATTATAGGTAGGTAATGGTGTTATTACAGGCGGATTATTGGTAATGGACGTTTCAACATCACAGGTCTTACTGGTAAGATTGTTCTGAACCTGGGTAATACTTACTGCATGGAAATAAGGATCTGAATGAGCCTGAACGTCAGTATTGGTTCCTGTAATTCCTGCATATCCCATAATAGTAGAACCAGAACCAGGTTCCACGTTTACACCTGCTGTTTCAAGAGCATGTGAAAATGTATGATTTGCTCCTAACTGGTGTCCCATCTCATGAGCTACATAGTCAATATCAAAATTGTCTCCCTGTGGAATACCATCCGCAGGAGAAGTGTATCCCGAACCTTTCTGTGTTGCATTATTGTTAGCCGGATCAATACATACACATCCTATACATCCTGCATTTCCTCCACCTCCTGAAGCTCCGAATAAGTGCCCGATATCATAATTGGCACTTCCCACGTTAGCAGTTAGCGTTTGTTGCAGCTGCAGATTCCAGTTGTTCATCTGTGCTGCAGGAGAATACGGATCCGTTCCCGGATCTGTATAAATTACTCCCGGATAGTTCTGTAAATTAAGGTGTAAAGCAAAATCTTTTTCAAACACTCCATTCACTCTGGTTAATGTAGCATTTACAGCTGTTAAAGCATTAGCTACCGTACCTCCGAAATATTGGGTATATTCTCCAGTTACAGACATTGCAAGACGCATTGTCCTGTATTTTTTGTCAGAAGACTTTGAGAAATCATTGGTTTGGTTATTAAATGATTTCCCTGTTTTATAAAGGTTAGCTATCTCTTGTTTTGATAGTCTATCCTCGTTCATAGAGCATAGGAAGCCTTCATTGCTTTTGTCAGTTTTTGGGTGCACGCCATAAACAGTTTTGCCTTTGTCGGCCGGCTCTATAAATTCATAGACACCGTTTTTAATGATCATCGACTGAAAATCATCCGGTGCTAAGCTGAATCTTAAGTATTTACCGGGATCATCAATCCCAACTCCTACGTAAGATCCCAGCTGATACTGGTCTGCCAGTTCCTTAACTACAACGGGGAAGCTGTAGACGGCAAATTTTTCGATTTTTCCTTCTAAAGTTGGCAACGAGATGGTGACGGGCTTTGCATTTTTACCCGTTTCCTGTGCTTTTGCCAATTGAGACTTTAGTAAAGAAATGTCCAGAGTGTAATAGCTCTTATTATCTGAGCCTGCTCTTGTTTTTTCTCCCCTGAATGTCGTGGGACTCCATTGTGCACTGGTAATCGCAAACAAAAAGAGGAAAAAGAAAGAAGTAAATTTTTTCTTCATAACTTTCTCAATATTATATTAATTACACAAATCTAATCATTTTTTATTATTAATATGAAAATGCATATATTTTTTTTATACAAATTTCACAATTTTTATCCCCTATATTAGAATAAATATTATTGATCCAGTTGTTTCCGTACGTTGTCTGCAATTATATTATTGAAAATAACATCACCAAATTTATTATAGCAAAAAAAAATCCTCAGGTTGCCCTGAGGATTACAATTAATCATTTAAATTATCTTATTATTTTTTGATGAATTTGGAAGTGAATACATCTTTTCCTTTTTCTTCAATCGTAATTACATAACCACCTTTAATCAATTCAGAAACATTGATTTTTCCGCTGTTGATATTACCTTGTCTTACCAATTGACCGGCAGCGCTGTAGATTTTATACGATGTTTTATCAGAAACTTTAGTAACATTTAAAATATCTGATACTGGGTTCGGATATATCTGAATTCCGTTGGTAGGTCCGGCAATATCGTTGGTTGCTAATACTGTTGGTGTAACCAAAACATTATAATCTTCAACTTCACCATAAGGATATGATCCACAAGCATTAGGAGAAGCGTTATATCTAAGTGCTACTCTCATTTTAAGCATTTTATTCTGAACTGCAGATGTTGGTACCGTAAATGTTCCACTTACAGTTGGAGTTATATTTGGTGCCGCAGTCAAAACTAATTCATTAGTATCAAATACACCATCTCTGTTGAAATCAATCCATACTCTTACTCCTTCCGAATAAGCAGATCCTGCCCATGCTTTAGTAACGGAAACAACATTTCCGGTAGATCCGCTTACAAGGTTAATTGTTTTCGTTCCATCTACTCCGTAATCTGTGTAAACTGAAGCACCACTGTTATTATTGATATTTGCTAAAGTTACATTAGAGATATATTCATCAGATGAATTTGAAGAAAAGGCAGTACAATAAGCTGGTGAAGCAGCTGTTACAAATGGAGTATTTTGACTATAAGCTCCAGTAGTTCCTGAGCATATTGTCAATACCTGAAGATCATATTTTGTTGCAGGTTCTAATCCTGAGAGAACAACCGAGCCTCCTGACACATTCATTTGCTGCCAGATTGACTCTGTAACTTTTTTGTATCTAACCACATAAGTTCCGCCCAAAGTAGCTGTCCAGCTAATATTTGCGGAAGAAGTTGTAATACTACTTGCCATAAGGTTTGTTACTGCGGCTGATGTACATTGTGCTGCAGCCGTTACCAACACTGGCTTAATAGTATAAAAAATATTTCCAATAGAAGAAATTCTTATTTTTATATTCTGTCCGTTTAATGATGATGGGAAAGTATAGCTTTCAAAGCCATCGTTTGGCGTAGATGCAGAAAGCACTGTCCATGTAGCACCGTTATTAGTTGTATAATCAATTTTCACATTGGATACATTAAAAGGCGCCGCATTTGTTCCGGCAACTTCCCAAATTAAAACACCAGGTGAAGTATGATAAACCTGTGTTGAGTTGATTTTGAAAGGACCATTATTTGAAACAGTTACGGTTACAATATCACTTTGTGTTTGCTGTGATGTAGAAACAGGATTATTATCTCTTACTGTTAAAACAAAGTTTGTTGTTCTTGGTACATTTGAAACGGTTTCCCAAATGGAAGGAATAGTTAAATTTCCTGCTAATACTGAAGATAGATTAGGAAAATATCTTGTATTTCCAGTAGATGTTGGTGCAATAGATCTAAATAGTGCTCCTGTTGCATTATTACCTGTAACAGCTGTTATCGGAGTATTTGCACTGTCAAACTGCTCCCATGTGTATGTCATAGGATCATTTTCAGGATCCGTCGCGGTGCCGGTTAATACAAATGCAGTTCCTTTCGGTATTGTATAGTCGTTCAATGCTCCAATAATTGGAGGATTGTTTGTAATTGTAGTTTCAATATCACAGGTAGTTGATGATAGATTATCCTCTACTTGCAAGATACTTGCTACATGAAAATATGGATCTGAATGATTTTGAACATTCGCTCCAGGAACAATACCTGCATATCCCATGATAGTCGATCCTGAACCTGGCTCCATATTCACACCGCTTCCTTCGATATTATGTGAGAAAGTATGGTTTGCCCCTAATTGATGACCCATTTCGTGAGCTACATAATCAATATCAAATGTATCTCCCTGAGGTATTCCATCGGCAGGAGAAGTATATCCCGAACCTTTACCTTCTAGCTGAGAAAGTGTAGGATCAGTACAAACACAGCCTATACATCCCGCGTTACCACCTCCACCGGTGGCACCAAATAAATGTCCGATGTCATAATTAGCATCTCCAACATTTGATGACAAGGTGCTTTGAAGCTCTAAATTCCAGTTAGGCGAACCGCCGGGAGCAGCATCAGAATAAGGATCTCCGAAAGGATCCGTATAAATAACACCCGGAAAGCTCTGAACAATAAGGTGTAATGCAAAATCTTTCTCGAAAACACCATTTACTCTTGTCATCGTAGCATTAATAGCAGTAAGGGCTCCTGCTACCGTTCCTCCAAAGTATTGCGTATACTCACCGGTAACAGACATCGCCAGTCTCATGGTTCTGTATTTCTGATCCGTACTTTTTGCAAAATTCGCAGGATTATTTTGAAAACTTTTTCCTTTTGAATAAAGTTCGTCAATTTGTTTCTTAGACAAAGGACTTTCATTCGTACCACAAACAAACGCTTCCCCTTTTGATTTATCTGTTTTAGGATGTACTCCATAAATCGTTTTGTCTGCATTCTGAGGCTCTATGAATTCATAAACACCATCTTTGATGATCATTGATTGAAAATCGTTAGGAGCTACAGAGAATCTCAAATACTTAGAAGGATCATCAATACCGATCCCCACATAAGATCCCAGTTGATATTGGTCGGCCAGTTCTTTAACGACAACCGGCTGACTATAAACAGCAAATTTCTCTATTTTACCATCCATTGTCGGTAAAGAAATTTCTACGGGTCTTGCATTTTTCCCTGTTTCCTGAGCATCTTTAAGCTGGGTTCTTATTTTATTAAGATCCAACTTATAATAACTTCTCACATTAGAAGATTTCTCTGACCTTCCTTCATAATTAGCCGGAGTCCACTGCGCGAACATTGTTCCTCCAACCAAACTACAAATTAAAGTAGTAATAAGTTTTTTCATAAAAGGATAATTTTATCAATTGCAAATATATATTATTTGCCAGTTTTCACCTAATAAAAACGCAATATCACCGATGTTTTAATGTTAATAAATAAATTATTATTAATATTATTTATAAATAAATTATTATTATTTAACAGTTTTAAGAAATTATACACTTTATAACTAAAAAAATATTTTTAATTATTCAACGAATTATTAAAAATAATGAAAATATCATAATTTCTAATAAATTAATATTTTAACATTAACATTCAAAAAGAAATCCTCCCCCAATAAGGAAGGATCAGATTAATATTTTAAAATATTTTTAAAACTTATAAGCAATATTCCACGCAAATCCCATATTGAATTTTGAAGAGCTTTTCCCAAAGCCCGGAACAATCATTGGCTGTATATCGTCCTGTTTGGTAGTGGCGACAAGATATCTGGGCTGAAGGTTTACATCAATGAAAAAATTGGATTCGAACAGCTGTACCCTACCACCGATTGTTCCTTCAAGCCAATAAGAAGATTGTGACGAAGACGGAAAAGAAACGGAAGAACTGCTTCCTCCATAGCCACGAACCGGCACGGCCATATATTCCTGGGTATAAAAAGACCCTCCTGCTTTTCCGCCAGCATAGAAACCATTGAATTCATTTTCCGGATCTTTTGCAAGCATATAGAAAGCTCCTATTTTCAGAAAAGGCCCATTTGCCTTAACGTCGTAGTTGTTCTTCTGGTAAATATTAGATTCGAATCCGGCTTCCACAATGGCATGCAGATTATTTTTTATTTTAGAAGAAATAAAGCCCTGATAGAGCTTTCGGTCTGAAAAAAAAGAAACTCCGGCATTCAGCACATCGCCACCAACCATAAAATTGGGTTCGTATTTCCATTTTTCTTTTTTTGCTTCCTGGGTATTCTGAGCAAAACTCAGGATACTTATTACACTAAAAAAGAAGGTAAAGATTTGTCTTGTCTTCATTCTCAATAAAGTTTTGTCCGGCCTGAATCGTTTTTACAGGTGCTGTCGCCGATGTGGTTAATACCGAATTTAAATTTTCATATGTTTTTTTGATTCCGCATCCCGGAGAAACGTAAACCGACTTGGTAGTGTAATTCACTCTTACTTTGGATTCTGCTCCAAGATTTTCTGTCCGGAAATAAATATCCGTGTATGGAGAATCGTCTACTCTTAAAGGAATTATCCTGGAAGTTATCTTTGCCTGCCCTCCCAGCTGAACTTTTCCGGATCCGTAATCAACAGCAACATACAGAGAGTCAACCGGTTTTTCTTTACCGGTTTCGGCGCTCAGGAAAGAGACTTTCATTCGGGGAGTCCCTTCTCCGCTTTCACAGATATCATCATCAGCTCCGCAGGAAAAAAGCATACTGATTAAACATAGAGCAAATAGAATTTTAAAAGATTTCATATGAATAGTGATCTTTTTCAAATTTAAATAAATTATTTCTTAATCAGCAATGCAATATTTTCAACATGGTGTGTCTGCGGAAACATATCCACCGGTAAAATTTTCACTACATCATAATGTTCTTTCATTAAAGCCAGGTCACGGGCCTGTGTCGCAGAATTACAGCTTACATAAACCACTTTTTCCGGTGACAGTTTCAGAATCTGCTCTACCACTTTCTGATGCATTCCGTCTCTTGGAGGGTCGGTAATCAGGACATCTGCTTTAGGGTGAGTTTCAAGAAATTCATCGTTAAAAATGTCTTTCATATCACCACAATAAAACGTTGTATTGGTAAGCCCGTTCAGTTGCGCGTGCTCTATAGCCGCATCAATTGCTTCCTGAACAGATTCTATCCCAATAACCTGTTTTGCTTTTCTTGCAACGTACTGTGCAATTGTACCAGTTCCTGTATAGAGATCATAAACCACTTCATCACCTTTCAAGTCTGCAAATTCCAGCGTCTTTCTATACAGTTCAAGTGCTTGTCTATAATTAGTCTGAAAGAAGGATTTCGGACCGATTTTGAATTTCAGGCCGTCCATTTCTTCCATTAAATATCCTTCACCAAAGTAGACGTTGATATCCAGATCGTAGATAGAATCATTAGCTTTCGGATTGATGGCGTATACCAGAGTTTTAATCTGAGGAAATGTTTCAAGCATAAACTGGAAAAGCTTTTCCCTGTTTTCTTTTTCTTCCCTGTACAGCTGAAAAAGAACCATCCAGTCTCCTTTTGAGTTTTGTCTCATCATTAAAGTTCTTAAAAACCCTTCGTGATTTTTCACATCAAAAAAATCGAGACCGTTTTTGACGGCATATTCTTTCACCGCAAGTCTAATAGTATTGGAGGGCTCCTCTTGCAGGAAACATTCTTTAAGATCAAGGATTTTACTCCACATACCGGGAATATGGAAGCCCAGTGCATCTCTGTTTCCGAAATTCTCTTCCGAGCTTATTTCATATTGGGTCAGCCAGCGGGCATTTGAAAAAGAGAATTCCATTTTATTTCTGTAATAATATTGCTCTGCTGAACCTAAAATCGGCACTGTTTCAAAATGTTCAATACCTCCGATTCTTTTGATATTATTATATACTTCTTCCTGTTTGAAATCCAGCTGTTTTTCATAGCTCATATTCTGCCATTTGCAACCTCCGCAGACACCAAAATGAATACATTTAGGATCTACTCTGTAAGGTGACTTTTGAAGCAAGTCTACCGCTTCTCCTTCATAATATCTGGATTTCGCTTTTTTTACTTTTACATTTACAATATCTCCCGGGATTGCACCTGTAACCATTACTGTTTTTCCTTCTTCGGTTCTGCCTATAGCAACACCTTTCGCGCCTGCATTTAAGAGTTCTATATTTTCAAGAATAATATTTTTCTTATTTCTCTTTTTCATTAAGAATTTTTTCTGTTTTACTGTTTAAACTTTGTCAAAGATCCGAACTTTGACAAAGTACCCCGGAAACGATAATCTTCCGGTCTGCAAAAATACAATAAAAAAAACCTTATCCGAAGACAAGGTTTTATCTATATTGAATTTAAATTATTTTGTTTGAGCAGGCTGTGGGTTTGCCGGTTGCTGAGGTACCGGTTGTGGCGCTGCCGCAGGATCCATTCCTGCTCCAGGCTGCAGCTGAACGTTAGGATTTACTTTTGGTGCAGAAAGCCCGGTCTGTTTATCAAGAACCGTTACCAATTCAGGATCTCCAAGATTGAAGAACGGCTTGCTTGCAATTTTTCCATCTTTATCAACGATCAAGAAACATGGCAATTTGAAACCATATACACCGTATTTTTTAGCAATATCAGAATTTAAACCTCCCTCACCATAAACATTAGTTCCTGGAATTCCTTTCAGAAGAGAATTGCTTGTTTTCACAAACTGATCTTTGGTATCGTCTACATTTACAAACACAAAGTTCATTTTTGATTTGTAGAAGTTCACCACTTCTTTCAAAACAGGAATTGATGCTTCACCAATGTATGGATTCCATGATGCGTAAAACATCATCATATAAGGTTTCCCTTTGTTTGAAGAAAGATTGTATGATTTTCCATCAGCCTTGATCAGAGATGCTTCAGGAGCCTGCTCCCCGGTTTTGAAACCGTTAATGGCAAACTGAATTTTCTTTAAATCTTCTTTAATATTAGCATCTTTGATATCTGTATCAATGATCTTCTTAATTTTTTCAATTGTTTTTTCAGGAGATCCCGGATGAATATCTGACTGAGCCATTACAAAAGCAAGCAAATAATCTTTAGCCGTTTGTGAAAGATCTTTCTGATTTTTCTTTAAATATTCTGAAAATAATTCAGAAGTGGTAACATCTGTTTTCCCAGCGCTGTTCGCCTGTGCATACTTTTGGAAATCCGGACTCATTTTTGTTAAAAGATATTGTCTGTAGTAAGGATTTTCTTTTACCATTACATCCTTATTTTCCTGAAGCTTGTTTTCGTAATCAGTGAAAGCTTTTGTCACTTTGAATGATGGATTGCCCATTTGTTTGTGACTCATTTCGTACTGATTCAGAATCGTAAGCAGCGTACTTGCAAGGTCGTTCTTTTTCCATTCTACCAGTTCGCTGTCCGGACTGAATTTTTTAACGTTCTCTTCAATGTTTTTAGTAACATCTGCCTGAACTTTTTCAATTCCTTTCAGGAAGGTTTTTTCATCCTTTGTCATCAGCTCATTCATATTTACGGTCTGAGCATAGGTAGAAAGGTATTTTTGGGTGGCAGTAAAGAAATCGTTATTATTTTTGGCATCACCGGTAACCACGAATTCCGAAGGGAAGCTCATTCCATTTCCGGTAATTTCAAGCTTTTGTCCGCCTTTTAGGTAGATCAGGTTTTGTTTTCCGCCATACGACATTACATACATTCCGCTTTTCGGAGCTTCAAAACTTCCTGCAAAGGTTCCGTCTTTGTTGATTCCGATATTAATGAGTGGTAAGGTAGCAACACCTGATGCTTCAATAAATTCGATTCTCTCTAGTGGAGAACCGCCGGTAATTTTTCCTTTTACTTCTACTTTTTTAGAGCAAGACATCGCAAAAACCGCGATGATAAACAATAAAAGATATTTTTTCATTTCGAATTTTATAATTACGCAAAAATAAGTTTTTCATCTCAAGTAAATATCATATTTCATGGGATTTTATGAAAGATTTAACTAAAAGAAATAAAAGCTTCGATTTCGCATATTAAACAATTAAATTTATAAGTATTATTTTTGAAATTATGTAAATATTACGTGATTATTCAAATATCACCTACATTAATAAAACATTTATACGCAGTTAATCTATAAATGGGATTTACTATTGCAGACTTATCAGAAATCAACATAATATTGTTTTATATTATAATCAAAAAAGCAGCTTCCAATTGAAAGCTGCTTTTTAATATAATTAATAATTTTATCCTCTGTCAACAAACGCTGCCATGTATTCTCTGTTCATTCTGGCAATATTCTCAAGAGAAATTCCTTTCGGACATTCTACTTCACACGCACCGGTATTTGAACAGTTTCCGAATCCTTCTTCATCCATGGCCTTTACCATATTCAGTACTCTTCTCTTCGCTTCTACTCTACCTTGAGGTAAAAGTGCATATTGAGAAACTTTTGCACCCACGAACAGCATTGCAGAACCGTTTTTACATGAAGCAACGCAGGCACCACAGGAGATACACGCTGCAGCATCCATTGCTTTATCGGCATCTTCTTTCGGAACCGGAATTGCATTGGCATCTAAAGTATTTCCTGAAGTATTTACCGAAATAAATCCTCCTGCAGCCATCACTCTGTCAAATGCGCTTCTGTCTACAATTAAATCTTTAATAACCGGAAAAGCAGCACTTCTCCATGGCTCAATAACGATGGTTTCACCGTCTTTGAACATTCTCATGTGAAGCTGGCAAGTAGTGATTCCGGTATCCGGGCCGTGCGCTCTACCATTAATGTAGAGAGAACACATTCCACAGATTCCTTCACGGCAGTCGTGATCAAAAGCGATAGGCTCTTTTCCTTCGTTAATAAGATTTTCGTTTAGGATGTCCAACATTTCCAAAAATGAGGAATCTGTAGAAACATCCGATATTTTATAAGTCTCAAACTGACCTTTAGATTTATTATTTTTTTGTCTCCAAATTTTCAGCGTAAGATGTAAGCCTTTTTTTGCACTCATAATGTTATATTTATAGGTTGGAGATTATTTGTAACTTCTAGTTTTTACCTCAATATTTTCGTAGACCAGTTCTTCCTTGTGCAATACTTCTGTATTGATATCATCTCCCTGATATTCCCAGGCTCCTACATATTTGAAGTTTACGTCATCTCTCTCAGCTTCTCCGTCCGGAGTTGAGTGATCTTCACGGAAATGTCCTCCACAAGATTCATTTCTGTGCAATGCATCAATAGCCATTAACTGCCCAAGCTCTAAGAAATCTGCTACTCTGAATGCTTTTTCAAGCTCAGTATTCATTCCGTCATTATCTCCGGGAACCTTTACATTTTTCCAGAAATCATTTCTTACTTCTTCAATTTCTCTGATGGCTTCTCTTAAACCTTCAGGTGTTCTTCCCATTCCTACTTTATTCCACATTATGTTTCCTAATCTCTTATGGAAATGATCAACAGAATGTGTTCCGTTGTTATTAAGGAAGAAATCTATCTTTTCTTTAATCCCTTTTTCTGCTTCGTCGAAAGATGAAGAATTGGTAGGAATTGCTCCAGTTCTGATATCGGCAGAAAGGTAATCTGCAATGGTATAAGGAAGTACGAAATATCCGTCTGCAAGTCCCTGCATTAGAGCAGAAGCTCCCAATCTGTTAGCTCCGTGATCAGAGAAATTAGCTTCTCCGATTACGAAACAGCCCGGAATGGTAGACTGAAGGTTATAATCAACCCAAACACCACCCATGGTGTAGTGAACGGCAGGATAGATTTTCATCGGTGTCTTATAAGGATCATCAGCCGTAATTTTTTCATACATTACGAATAAGTTACCATATTTTTCTTCAACCCAGCTTTTTCCTAAATCATAGATCTGCTGCTCAGTAGGATTATGAATATGCTTTTCAATAGCCGATTCTCTACCTTTTTTCATAATCTCTGTAGAGAAATCCAGGTAAACACCTTCCTGAGTATCATTATTTTCGATTCCGTAACCGGCGTCACATCTTTCTTTAGCAGCTCTTGATGCAACGTCTCTCGGCACAAGGTTACCGAAAGCCGGATATCTTCTTTCCAGATAATAGTCTCTATCTTCTTCTTTAATATTTTCAGGTCTTAATTTTCCTTCTCTGATAGCCTGTGCATCTTCAATCTTTTTAGGAACCCAGATTCTTCCTGAGTTTCTTAAAGATTCTGACATCAAAGTCAGTTTAGACTGCTGTGTTCCATGAACCGGAATACAAGTCGGGTGAATCTGCACATAACAAGGGTTTGCGAAATACGCTCCTTTTTTGTGGATTTTCCAGGCTGCAGAAACGTTGGAGCCCATTGCATTCGTAGACAAGAAATATACGTTTCCGTAGCCTCCGGATGCAATTACTACGGCGTGTGCAGAATGTCTTTCGATTTCACCTGTTACAAGGTTTCTTGCAATAATCCCTCTTGCTTTTCCGTCAACAATCACAAGGTCCATCATTTCATGACGGTTGTACATCTTGATTCTTCCTTTACCGATCTGACGGCTCATGGCTGAATAAGCACCTAATAACAACTGCTGACCGGTTTGTCCTTTTGCGTAGAACGTTCTTTTTACCTGAACCCCACCAAATGAACGGTTATCAAGCTGGCCTCCGTACTCACGTCCGAAAGGAACACCCTGAGCAACACACTGGTCGATAATATTTGCAGAAACTTCTGCCAATCGGTATACGTTTGCTTCTCTTGCTCTATAGTCACCACCTTTGATGGTATCGTAGAATAATCTGTAGGTAGAGTCACCGTCTCCCTGATAATTTTTAGCTGCGTTGATACCTCCCTGAGCGGCAATAGAGTGCGCTCTTCTCGGAGAATCCTGATAGCAGAATGCTTTTACATTATATCCCTGCTCTGCCAGTGTAGCAGCAGCAGAACCTCCTGCCAAACCTGTCCCAACAACAATAATATCAATCTTGTCTCTGTTGTTTGGTGCAACAAGGTTCATATGGTCTTTATGATTTTTCCACTTATCCTTTAAAGGACCCGCCGGAATTTTTGAATCTAATTTACTCATATTAGTATATTGATATTATTGAGTTACAAAGTGATAAATTGCGATAAAAATAAAACCTGCAGGAATCAGGATGGAATACCATTTTCCTAATGCCATGATTACAGGAGTATATTTTGGATGTCTTGCACCGATAGACTGGAAAGAAGACTGGAAACCGTGTCCCAGGTGTAATCCCAGCAGAATGAAAGAAATAATATAAAGGATTACTCTCCACGCATCTGCAAATTTAGCGTGCAGATCTCCCCAGAAGCGTGATTCTTCAATTGGCAACCCGTCCAGATACTTGTAGTTCATTTCGTGAAACCAGAAATCATACATGTGAAGAAAAATAAAAGCCAGCACCACAGCACCCGAAATGATCATATTTCTAGACATCCAGGTAGAATTGTGAGAAGGATTATTAGCCTCGTATTTAACAGGACGTGCTTTTTGATTTTTAATTTCCAAAACAAATCCCATTACAAAATGGAAGACAACAGCAAATATCAATACCGGCTGCATTACAAATTGAATAAGAGGATTATACCCCATAAACTGCGAAGCATTGTTGTAAGCATCTGCCCCAAAAACCGACAAAAGGTTTACAGAAAGGTGCATTACCAGAAATATCAGCAAAAAGATAGCCGACAATGCCATAGCATATTTTCTACCTATTGTAGAACTCGTTAAACCTGCCATATAAGTTTAAATTTGATTTTCCACAAAATTAAGAAATGTTAACTACAACAAAAAGTGAGAAATCTCACATATAGCCAGTTTGTAATCTTTCTAAATAAGTCTTAAAATATTATAAATAAAGGAAAACATTAAGTGTCAAAATTAATTTATTTCATAAATTTTATGTTTATAAACAATTTTCCGAACTGCATTAGGAAGCCTTCTTATCTCTGTTCTTTTTATACGCCGTGAGGCACAGTAAGGGTTTATGACAAATTTTACAATTTTAGATTTATCCGAATTTTCTTCAATCCAGAAACAGACTTCATCATTTTTTTTAACAGATAAAACTTTGCTTTTAGAGAAATCATGTATAAGAATTTCGGACGTACTGCTTTCATAGACATCAGAACTCAATTTTAGCATGAAAAATGTAAGTGCTGTTATCATACATCTTATAAAATTTTTAAAATTGAATTGTAGAATTACCGATCTCAATAAAAAAACAATTAAAAAGAGAGAAAAAACTTCAGGCAGGTTCATAGGAATATTTTCATAAAATACAGCATCGGAACTTGCAAACCAGTGAATCACCTTAAGCAGAACCTCAATAACAAATCCATATATTAAGTTTACATATTCTAAATCTGCATTGAAAGCTATTAAAAAAGTCATTAAAAATGAAAACACAATAATAACTTCTGAAAATGGAACGATAAAAAAATTGGCTAAAATTGAAATAAATGAAAACTGATGAAAATAATACAGCACCAAAGGAAGCGTTGCCAGCTGAGCCGAAATGGAAATTGAAATGGTATTGAAAATAATCTTTTTAAACCAATTGTCCTGTGCCGGAAAATGACTGAGAATAGGCTGATTCAGCCAGAATATCCCAAGAACGGCAAGAAAGCTCAATTGAAATCCAACGTCGAACAACTGCTGAGTATCAAACAATAAAATGATAAAAGCTGACAAAGCGAGCGCATGCAGAAGGTCAGGTTTTCTTTGAAGAAGAATATACATAAAATAAATACTGAGCATCAGACTTGAACGGACCACAGAACTCCCAAAACCGATAAAAATGGTGAAAAGCCAAATGAAAATGAGGCTTACAATAATGGCGTATTTTCTATATTTTACCCGCAATAGTTTCGTTAATAAAAAAAAGAACAATCCGAAAATCACAACAATATGGGTTCCCGAAATAGCGAGAAAATGCACCAGCCCGGACCTGTTGAAATCCTGAACCGTTTGTGCATCAATTTCCGTGCGGTCAGCAAGAATAATTCCCTTCAGAAATTCTTTAGCCCTTAAAGACATGTGCGCTTCGTCAATGTTTTGGAGAACTTCAAGTCTTTTCTGAGAAAATTTTTCGCCCCAGCTCAAATCATTTCTTACTGCAGTCTGGACCTCATCATTCGCATAACATTGAAAGTCAATATTTTTACGTTTCAGGTATTTTGAATAATCAAATTGAAAATCATATTGCGGGGCTTTTGGCATCAATACAAAAGCCTGAGCTTTGTAATAATGATTAAAGTCCAGCGCTCCTTTACTTTTCGGGATATAAATGATGCCCTTAAAAACTTCCTTCTCTAATTGTACAAATGCCTCATATTTTCTGTTCTTTTCATTAGAATTAAGCTTTCCCGATATTTTAAAGGTTATCGTCTGGTTACCGGTAAGAGAAATATGACTGTTGTAAGTATTGAAAAAATGCAGAATAACCCCGACTCCAAAAAACATTACACACAGTAAGTATTTTTTTAACCTATACAGAAAAAAGCTTTTAAAAAATGTGGCAACAAAAGCAATCATGCTTATACCTATAATTGCAAAAATGTAAATTTCATCCAGAGAAAACCGATCCTGAAAAAGAATTCCAAGAATAAAAAACAGGACAAGAATGAGAAGAGGCTGCTTATTCAACAGTTTGTGTTTTTCCAAAAATATATATTTCAGAAAAAATCTGCACAGCAATATTTTAAAACTTTAGAAAAACTCCGAAATTCTTTATACAAAAGAAAAATCGCAGAAAAAATTTCTGCGATTAATTATTATTTATTTAAATTTTACATTTTTAAAATGACGTCAGCGGCATTATCGCTTGCTCCTTTACCGCCCAGCTTTTCCCGTAAAAGCTCATAATCCCGGAACACTTCAAATCTTTTTTCAGTTGCAAGTATTTTTGTTAGCTCTTCTACAAGATTATTGGTATTTAAATCATTCTGAATCAATTCTTTTACCACTTCTCGATCCATAATAAGATTAACCAGAGAAATGTATTTTATATTTTTTACCAGTCTTTTTGCAATTGCATAAGATACCTTACTTCCACGGTAGCAGACTACTTCCGGCACGTTAAGCAAGGCCGTTTCAAGGGTTGCTGTTCCGGAAGTTACCAATGCTGCCCTGGAACACCTCAACAGATCATAGGTTTTATTAGACACAAAATGCACATTATCATCTACATATTTTTCATAAAATTCTTTAGGAAGACTTGGTGCACCGGCAATCACAAACTGATATTCCTTAAAATAAGGCCTTACCGAAAGCATGATTTGCAGCATTTTTTCGACTTCCTGTTTTCTTGATCCGGGAAGCAATGCGATAATTTCCTTTTCATTTAAACCATTATCTCTTTTAAAATCTTCATTATTAACATCCTGCAAGGTAGAAATAGCATCCAGTAAAGGGTGTCCCACAAAATGAGAATGAACACCATGCTTCTTGTAAAAATCTTCTTCAAACGGAAGAATCACCATCATTTCATCTACATATTTTTTTATAATCTCCACCCTTCCCTCTTTCCAGGCCCAAAGCTGAGGAGAAATATAATAGACTACTTTTATCCCAAGTTCTTTTGCAAACCTGGCAATCCTTAAATTAAAACCCGGATAATCTACGAGAATAAGAACATCAGGTCTGTTATTTTGAATGTCTTCTTTACAGAATTTAATATTATTAAGAATGGTCCGAAGGTTCATCGCAACTTCCAGAAAACCCATGAAAGCAAGATCACGGTAATGCTTTACCATAGTTCCGCCCTGTTTTGTCATCAGATCGCCTCCCCAAAACCTGAACTCAGCGTCAGGATCTTTCTGCTTAAGCGCTTTCATTAAATTGCTTCCATGTAAATCTCCGGAAGCTTCTCCGGCTATGATATAATACTTCATTTCTGAAATCTTTTATTTTTAACTGCCATCAGTGACCTCTTTTGAATTACAACCGATATTATGGGAGGTTTCTATGACAAGTATAGAGAACAAAATAAGACTTTATAGCATCTTAATTTGTAAATTTGTTCAAAGATAATGATAAAAATGTCAGAAGAATTTGAAATCCGAAATAAAGTTGCAGAGAGTGGTCTCATCAATTTTGATCTCACCGATCTTGTCCCGAAGGGAGTAAGAAAGGGCATTGATCTTAAAGATTTTCTTTTCATGGAGATGATTTTGAAGGAGAAAGATTTCCGGGAAAAAGTCGCAGCAATCGACCTGGAAGAATACCGTGATGCTTATGTATATATTTACAACTCTGCAGATGCTATTGTTCCATTGTGGGCATATTTCTTAATTACAGCCAGATTAACCGATGTTACGAAAAAAATTGTTTTCGGAAACCGCGAAGACCTGGAAGTGATTCTGATGCACAATGCCATTAAAAATCATGATTTCGGGGAAATGCGCGGTAAAAGAGTTCTGGTAAAAGGCTGTTCGGATAAAGAAATTCCTGAAAACGCCTATATTGAACTTGTTGAGCAGCTAAAACCCATTGTAAAATCCTTAATGTTCGGCGAAGCCTGCTCAAACGTACCTATCTTGAAAAACTGATTATTGTAAACGATTCAGCCTGTTTCAGTCATTCGCACAAAAGCGTTAGGAATATTTTTTGATAACTTGAGTTTAGTGTAATAATAAAAACATAAACTATGAGTTTAATTGATTTACTTACAGGAAATACCGGCAATCAGGTAGCAGAGCGGGCTGAAAGCAAATTCGGTATTAATAAAAACCAGGTGCTTTCATTACTTGCAGTAGCTGCACCCTTGATCATTTCTTATCTCAGTAAAAAATCTCAGTCTTCCGGTGAAGCTGAATCTTTAAATACAGCATTGGATAAAGACCATGACGGAAGTATCCTTAATGATGTAAGCCAGGCCGAAGCAAGACAATCTGAAGGGAATTCTATTCTCAACCATATTTTCGGTGGCGAAAAACAGAACGTGGAAAATCAGCTGTCTCAGAAAACAGGAATTTCCATTGATAAAATCGGGCCTGTATTGTCGATGTTGGCACCAATCATTATGGGATACATCGGGAAAGAAAAACAGCAGAACAATGTAGGAGCCGGAGGTTTGGGCGGCCTGCTTGAAAGTATTCTTGGCACCGCTTCCAGCCAGGCGCAAAATACAGAGTCAAACCCTTTGAATGATATTCTGGGAAGCGTTTTAGGAAACAATAACGATCAGAAGAAAGATGGCGGCGGACTCGGAAGTATTTTGGGAAATATTTTTGGCGGAAAATAAATTTGATTAATACTATAAAAAAGACCGGAAAATATTTTCCGGTCTTTTTAGCTTTTAGGTTTATCTTCAGAAGCCGCAACAGTTTTTGAAGATTTTCTCGGTCTTCTTTTTCCGTAGCTTCCGTTGTTAATCTTGCCTCTCTTTGATTTTTTGTCTCCTTTTCCCATAGTAAATATAATTTAGTTGTTCTTACGAAATTAGAGAATACCATTTTAAAATCAAAAGTTCAGCTGTTAAAATTTTTATAAATATTGGCTGGACGTATATATTATGGAGGTAAATTTTAGCTAATAAATTTAAATTCAGTATTAAACTTCACCTTCTTTCTCCTTTATACTTTCACCGTTTTCCATTTTCCTCTTTTAAACAATATAAAAGCGACGATTGTTATTAAAGCTTCAGCGACGGGAATTGATATAAATACTCCTTTCGGTCCCCATTCAAAATACTTTGCAAGAAGATATGCCAGTGGAATCTGAAACAGCCAGAAACCGCAAAGATTTACCCAGGTTGGCGTCCATGTATCTCCGGCCCCGTTAAAAGCATTAATCATCACCATCCCGATTCCATAAAAGATAAATCCTACAGCCATAATATGCAGTGCGTTGGTTGCTATATTTCTGATTTCGGCTTCATTGGTAAAAAATCCAACTAAAAAATCACCCAGAAAAAAGAAAACAACACTTACGGTCACCATAAAAATCACATTATATTTCACGGTTTTCATGACAGACTGTTCTGCTCTCAGCATTTCGTTGGCTCCCATATTTTGTCCGACAAGCGTAGATGCTGCATTGCTGAGTCCCCACGCCGGCAGCATAAAGAACATCATTAACCGTAAAGCGGTCTGATATCCGGCAGAAGCATTTTCGCCGCCTGTGGTTGCCACGAGCTGAGCAAGAAATATCCAGCTGCAGGAAGCAATTACAAACTGGAAAATTCCGGGTGTTGCAATTTTTATAACAGATTTTATGATTTCAAAATCAGGTTTAAAATATTTTGAGTGGATTCTGATCTGTGTATCTGCAATTAAGAGATGATACAATTGGTAAATTACTCCAATACTTCTCCCGATGGTCGTAGCCAGAGCCGCTCCCGTTAATCCCATTGCCGGAATTGGCCCAAACCCTCTGATCAAAACCGGGCACAAAATAATATTCGCAATATTGGCAATCCAGAGAGATTTCATGGCAACCGCAGCGTTTCCTGCTCCCCGGAAAATTCCGTTGATCAAAAATAAAAGCATAATGATTACGCTGCTTCCCATCATAATTCCTGTAAATTCTTTGCCATAAGCCGCTGCCTCAGGTTTCGAGCCCATCAGAATTAAAATTTCTTCAGCATAAATCACTCCGAATACACTTAAAATAAAAGTCACTGCAAAAGAAACCAATAAAACCTGTGCTGCACTTCTGGAAGCATATTCAGGATTTTTTTCGCCAATTCTTCTTGCAACCATCGCTGTTGCAGCCATACTCATCCCGATTGCGATAGAATACATCACAGAGAGTACTGATTCTGTGAGACCGACTGTCTGTATCGCAAAGCCGCTCTCTTTCAGATGTCCTACAAAATACAGATCTACCAACGCAAATACAGATTCCATCGCCATTTCCAGCATCATAGGAATGGCTAAAAGAAGAACAGCACTTCTTATGGTTGTCTTTGTATAGTCGACGTCTTCTCCGCTTAAAGCTTTCTTCAGAAAATTGAAATATTTTGACATTGGTTCGGTTTTGTATCCCGCAAAAATAGAGATTCAAAAGTGATTACTTCTTGGCATAGGGAAAGTTTTGTGAAAAATATTTGAACATGTTGGTGAAGGTATTCTCTTTTTGTCAACTTTAAGATAAAAATAATTTCAATAAATATTTATCGTAAAACAATAAATATTTATACATTTACAACAAAAATATATTATGAAAAATTATTCTTCCACGATTTTGAGCATTCTCACTACTTTTCTATGGCTTTATTTAATCATTTCATATATAACCATATTTATTCTCGCTCTTTTATTGATTACAAAAATAGTCGGAATTGATGTGGGTGTTTTAAGCAAAATAAAAATAGATAGTAAAAGATTACACGTAGAGGATATTCAGTCATTAAAAAAGGAAGTTTCAATAGTGATCATTTTTATGACAATTATAATAGGAATATTACAAACTATACTTTTTTCAAATGTTTTAACACTGGCAAATAAAATTCAGATGAAGAGTCCGTTTTCATTAGAAATTTACAAGATTATTTCAAAAATTGCTAATTACACTTTAGCTTTAGGATGCTTTTCTGTTATAAGTGATACAATTACAGAAGCATTAGTAAATAAAGTTACCTTTAATTTGAGCATTGATAATCAAAATTTTCAGCTATTTTTAGTATCTGCAATTATATATATTGTTTCTCAGGTTTACAAACAAGCTGTTGATCTTAAAGCTGAAAATGATTTAACTATTTAATTATGTCCATAATCATCAACGTAGACGTCATGTTGGCGAAAAGGAAAATGCAGTCTCAGGAACTTGCCGAAAAAATTGGCATTACTCAGGCTAATCTTTCTATTCTTAAAACAGGGAAAGCCAAAGCGGTAAAGCTTTCAACACTGGAAGCGATTTGCAAAGCATTGGATTGTCAGCCCGGAGACATCCTTGAATATGTAAAAAACTAAACCAGTAATCATGAAGAAATACATCATCTTATTTTTGATATTTTGGACATCACTATCTTTTGCTCAAACAGTCAGTAAAACTGAGAATTCTAAAAATCCAACAACAGAATTTGACCAAAGTTCAAAAGTTTCATTAGAATCACTGAACAAAATCGGCAATAAAAAATTACAGCAACTGGGAATAATATGGGGATTCCTGAAATACTACCACCCTGCTATTTCGTCTGGAAAATATAACTGGGATAAAGAGCTTTTTAAAATTATCACTCAATTGTCTAATGCACCTGCTGAAAAAAGTGACAAAATATTAACAGACTGGATCAAGAGTTTTGGAGTATTTACAACTCAGAATTATCCTGTATCGGAAAATATTAAAATGAAAGCCGATCTTGAGTGGATCACATCTTCAGGTTTCTCAAAGGAGCTTACGGACATCCTGTTAAAGGTGAAAAATGCTGAAAGAAAAAATAAAAATTATTACGTAGCACTGCTTCCCGACGGCAATCCCGACTTTAAAAATGAAAACCCTTATTCTGCAATGATGTATCCGGATGAGGGATACAGACTTCTGAGCCTTTACCGGTATTGGAATATCATTCAGTATTATTTTCCTTACCGATACGCAATCGGCAGGGACTGGAAAGAAGTTTTAGAAGAATTCATACCGAAATTTCTTTCCGACGAAGATGCAACAGCCTATAATCTCACCTGCCTCGAACTTACTACGCGTACCAACGATTCTCATGCAGGAATATATAATGCCGTAACGCGTCATTTTTTTGGAGAAAGAGTTCTTCCCTTAGAAATAGTTTTTGTAGAAAATAAAGCAGTGGTAAAAAATTATTATGACGAACAACGCGGAAAAGAAACAGGACTAAAAATAGGAGATATTATTCTGGCAATCAACAACAAACCCGTTGAAAAGATCATCGAAGAATACTCCGTATACCTTCCGGCTTCTAATTATCCCACCCAATTAAGAAAATTATCTTTTGAACTTCTAAGCTCTAATGATCTCACTACTGATATCAGATATGTTACCGACGGAACAGAGAAAACAGCAACTCTTCAAACCTATATTCCTGATAAAATAAATTATACCCAAAAACCTGCGGCAGCTTTTAAAATGATTGATGAGCAAACAGCGTATATTAATTTAGGAACTATAAGATCAGAAAATTTTAAAGAAACTTTTGAAAAGATAAAGGATACAAAAGGTTTGATCATCGATATCAGAGCATATCCGGCCGAGTTCAACGTATACAAATTTGGGAAATACCTGATGCCACATCCTGAAAAATTTGCAAAATTTACGATACCGTCAATAATTTCGCCGGGAGTATTCTCGATGAAAGAAGGAATTACCGTCGGTAATAATAACAAAGATTTTTACCCCGGTAAAATCGCCATACTCGTTAATGAAACAACTCAAAGCAGTGCAGAATACCACACCATGGCTTTCAGAAAAGCTCCCAAAGCAAAAGTTTTCGGATCACAAACTGCGGGTGCCGACGGTAATGTTTCTTACTTCGTGCTTCCAGGAAAAATTTCAACACAAATAACAGGCATCGGTGTTTATACCCCGGAAGGATCTGAAACCCAGAGAATAGGCATCAGCCCTGATATAGAAATAAAACCCACCGTAGAAGGCATTAAAAATAACAAAGATGAGGTTCTGGACAAAGCTGTAGAATGGATTAAAAACTAAGATGTAGGCATTTTATCATTTCCATAATGAATTGAAATTTTAAAATTTTCCCTAAAAACAACACATAACCATCAAAACTCAGATCAAAAACTTCCGAAAGGGAGTTTTTTTCTTTTAAAAACCTCTAAAAATCTTATCTTTGCCAACGGAAAATTTAAAGTTCGAATCTGAACTTTAAACCTTGAACTTTAAACAAATAATTTATGTTTCGATCGCACACCAACGGAGAATTATCTCTCAAAAATCTAAATGAAGAAGTTACACTTTCAGGATGGGTACAGACCATTCGGGACAAAGGATTTATGATTTGGATAGACCTTCGGGATCGTTACGGAATTACCCAATTGGTCTTCGATCAGGAACGTTCTACAGCGGAACTGATGGAAAACGCAAAAAAACTGGGACGTGAATTTGTGATTCAGGTTACAGGAAAAGTGATCGAAAGAGTAAGCAAAAACCCAAATATTCCGACAGGAGAAATTGAAATCCTTGTAGAAAAACTAACGGTCCTTAATGAATCTCAGCTTCCGCCATTCACCATTGAAGATGAAACAGACGGCGGTGAAGAATTAAGAATGAAATACCGTTACCTGGATATCAGAAGAAATCCGGTAAAAGACAAACTGATATTCCGTCACAAAATGGCACAGAAAGTAAGAAATTATCTTTCAGACAACGGATTTATAGAGGTTGAAACACCTGTTTTAATTAAGTCTACTCCGGAAGGAGCTAGAGATTTCGTAGTGCCGAGCAGAATGAATCCGGGACAGTTTTACGCGTTGCCGCAGTCTCCACAAACTTTCAAACAATTGTTGATGGTCGGTGGAATGGATAAATATTTCCAGATCGTAAAATGTTTCCGTGATGAGGACTTAAGAGCCGACCGACAGCCGGAATTTACACAAATCGATTGTGAAATGGCTTTTGTAGAGCAGGAAGATGTGATGAATGTTTTTGAAGGAATGACCAAAACTTTACTTAAAGACATCACCGGCCAGGAGTTTGGAGACTTTCCAAGAATGACGTTTGCTGATGCCATGAAAAAATATGGAAACGACAAACCGGATATCCGTTTCGGAATGGAGTTCGTAGAACTGAATGATTTGGTAAAAGGAAAAGATTTCAAAATATTTGATGAAGCAGAACTGGTAGTAGGAATTAACGTTGAGGGTTGTGCAGATTATACAAGAAAACAGATTGACGAGCTGGTGGATTGGGTAAAAAGACCTCAGATCGGAGCTTCAGGAATGGTTTGGGTAAAATTCCAGAATGACGGCGTGAAAACTTCTTCGGTAAACAAATTCTACAGCGAGGAAGATTTAGCCAAAATCATAGAAAAGTTCGGAGCAAAAGAAGGTGATTTAATATTAATCCTTTCCGGAAACGAAAATAAAGTAAGAACGCAGCTTTCTGCCTTGAGAATGGAGCTGGGTAACCGTTTAGGATTGAGAAAAGGAAACGAATTCGCACCACTTTGGGTGGTTGATTTCCCATTATTGGAATTTGATGAAGAAAGCGGCCGTTACCATGCGATGCACCATCCTTTTACCTCTCCGAAACCGGAAGATATTCATTTACTGGAAACAAATCCGGGGAAAGCAAGAGCTAATGCTTATGATATGGTTCTGAACGGAAATGAAATTGGCGGAGGCTCTATCAGAATATTTGATAAAGATCTACAATCAAAAATGTTTGATCTGTTGGGCTTTACCCGAGAAGAAGCTGAGGCTCAGTTCGGATTCCTGATGAATGCCTTCAAATATGGCGCTCCGCCTCACGGTGGATTGGCTTTCGGGTTTGACCGTCTGGTGGCAATTCTTGACGGAAATGAAGTGATCAGAGATTATATTGCATTTCCTAAAAACAATTCAGGACGGGATGTAATGATTGACGCACCGGCTTCTATTGCTGATGAGCAGCTTGATGAACTGGAACTGAAATTGAATTTAAAATCATAAACTACAAGCGAAGATAATTTCTTCGCTTTTTTGTTTCAACACAAATTTGATTTAAATTAATGGAAAAAAATAAAAGAAAGTCTTGGGAAATTCCTGTTGTTATTCTTTGGTATATCGGATTGTTTAGTTTCTATTATGGAATCGGATATTCACAAGAGAAAAATGCTTTTGATTTTAAAGGAGGATATTTTGTAATCGGAATTCTGATTATGGCTCCAATTTATATCTTCATTCGCTCCATTATCGAAAAGGAAAAAAGTTTTCCTGTAGAAAACTTTCACAAAGAAGTTGTTATTAAAGAGATAAAAGGCTATAAAATCTTTGAAAACATTAATTTAACCAAGGCCACAATAGAAGATTATGTCTTTGGTATTGGTAAAGATCAGAACGAATATGCTAATATTTTTTATAACAAAAATGATATAGAATTTGTAAAAACCAAGGTTACAATAGAATATTATAATAAATCCCTACCTCAGCTTACAGCGTTTACCAATATTGATGCGGCGACATTAAAAGAAATTTTCCGCATCCATACATCTGCAAAAGTCTATTTTGATAAATATATTCCTACCAATTATTATCTGGATCTAGAATTTTTGATTGATCTGTCTAAAACATAAAGAAAGCGGAGACATTCTCCGCTTTTCTATTTCTTAGCTTCAGATTCCCTGAAAAAAAAATCATCCATCTGCATAATTAACTTATTTACCGCATTTATCAAAATATTATCATATTTCGAAATAGCATGAGCATCTGCATTGTTAAAAAAATCAGGGTAAAGCTTTCTTACTTCTTTCTGAACGGCTTCATCTATCGTCTCCGCAAAGATGGTTCTCCTGAAATTATTGGATGCAAGCTCAGGATGTGGCAAAATGTCAGATTTCTCTTGCACATCCCCGGTGTGCGGTTCATCGATACTTTGCGACCATTTGATATGATTCAGTATTTTATCGGCAGGCATATTCCTTACGTATTTCTCTACAAAAGAATGAACGGGAAAACCGTCTTCATGAAGCACTTTAAGAACTTTTCCGTCTTTGGCGCCGTAGTATCGTATGCTTTCGCTTACTTTTACCAGATAAGCAAAAGCCTGAGGCTCATGAGTGCTCATATATTTTTTGAGATCCCACATGTAGATAATTAAAGGCATAGTCACTTCACTGCCGTCTGTACCCTGCAGATAAACATAAAAACGGATAAGATCAATGCCAAGATCCTGAAGATCACTTACCTCCTCTATTCTCGTAATCATTGCTGTTTGATTTTACATGGTGAATATTCAGCAGTTTTGCATAGAAAGAATCCAGGCAAGCTTGTGTATCATCAATTTTAGCACAGAAATTACCAAAATTGTTTCGGGAGACTGGGGGATTACCTTTCACGACGGAAAGGCAGTTGTTTTTTTCTGCATTCATTTGTGTTTTGTTTTTATTAAAACAAATATATAGAAAATATTTTCATATTGATCTTTATTTCAATGGAATAAGCATAATTTTTTCAGAGAATAATTAAAATGCAGAAATTAATAATTCTTCGGTTTTTTGACAATAAAATTCCGGATGTGATTACATTAAAATAAACCATTTAATTAAGTACCACATTTGTAAAGTGTTGTTTAGACGGCACAATCATTGTACGCTATACTTAAAATTAGATTACAATGAAAGCAATCTGGAACGGCGCCATTGGCTTTGGCTTAGTAAATATCCCTGTAAAAATTTATTCAGCAACAGAGACCACCAAACTGGATCTGGATATGCTTGATAAATCCGATTTTTCAAATATCCGCTTTAAGAGGGTGAATGAAAGTACGGGAAAGGAAGTAAAATGGGAAAACATTGTAAAAGGTTATCTCATGGACGATAAATACATTATTCTTGATGAAGAAGATTACGAGGCGGCCAGCCCCGAAAAATCAAAAATATTATCGATTGATCAGTTCGTAAAAGAATCTGAAGTAGATTCTGTTTATTTCGAAAATCCTTATTATCTGGAACCACAGAAAAACGGTGAAAATGCCTATAGGCTGCTCTTAAAAGCACTCGCCAAAACAGAGATGGTAGGAGTCGGAACTTTTGTTCTTCGTGAAAGTGAAGCCATCGGGATGATCCGTCCCTACAAAGATGACGTCCTTGTCCTTAACCGCTTGAGGTTTGCACAGGAAATCAGAGATTACAGCGACCTGAAGATACCTGCCAAAAAACCACCCAAGCCGGCAGAGCTAAAGATGGCCATCAGCCTCATAGAACAGCTTTCGCAGGAATTTGATCCGGAAATGTATAAAGACACCTATTCTGAATCATTAATGAAAATTATTAAGCAGAAAGCCAAAGGTAAAAACATAAAAGCGAAAAAAGCTGAACCTGCCAAAGAAGGAAAAGTAATTGACCTGATGGCCCAGCTGAAAGCAAGTTTACAAAGTCCCAAATCTAAAAACGCATCATAATGGCTTTAAAAGATTACAACGAAAAAAGAAAGTTTGATGAAACCACTGAGCCGGAAGGAAAAACAAAAAAAAGCAAAGACAAGCTGATTTTTGTGATTCAGCGCCATGCAGCTTCACGCCTTCATTATGACTTCAGGCTTGAGATGGATGGTGTTTTGAAGAGTTGGGCAGTTCCAAAAGGCCCGTCACTAGACCCTAAAGACAAACGCCTGGCAATGATGGTTGAGGACCACCCTTATGATTACAAAGATTTTGAAGGAAATATCCCTGAAGGAAATTATGGTGCCGGGCAGGTTGAAGTTTGGGACAGCGGAACGTATGAGCCTTTAGATAATAACTCAAAGCTTTCTGATGAAAAAGAATTGCTTAAAGAATTGCATGCCGGTTCTTTAAAATTTATCCTCCACGGAAGAAAACTGAAAGGCGAATTTGCCCTGGTAAAAATGAAAAATACCGAAGAGAATTCATGGCTGCTGATCAAACATAAAGATGATTTTGCAGAAAGTGATTACGATGCGGAAGAAAATACCGCGAAAAATTCACTGGTTACAAAATTTTTAGAGGAAAAAAAAAGCCCGGACGCCGGCAAAAAAAAGCGGTAGAGCCTGAAACAAAACCGCGGTTTCAAAGATTCAATTCTTTAGTGGATGAAAAAAAGCTTGAAAGCTTTATCAAGCCTATGCTTGCCAAACCGCATCCCGAAGCATTTGACGACGAAGACTGGATTTTTGAAATAAAATGGGATGGCTATCGTGCTATTGCCGATCTCAGCGAAGAAGAACATTTATTCTATTCACGAAACGGAATTTCCTTTTTATCGAAGTTTAAAAAGGTTACCAAAGATTTCAGTCTTCAGAAACATAAAATGATCCTGGACGGTGAAATTGTTGCATATGACGAAAACGGCAGACCGAACTTCCAGCTGCTTCAGCAAATCGGTGATAATCCGGATATGGCTCTGGTCTATCAGGTTTTTGATATTCTCTGGCTGAACGGGCATTCCACGGAAGAACTCCCGTTAATTCAGCGAAAAGAGCTCCTGAAAGAGGCATTAGTCGAGACCAATGTTATCAAGTATTGCGATCATATTCAGGAAAAAGGCATTTCTTTTTTCAACCAGATGAAAAAAATGAAGCTGGAAGGAATGATTGCGAAAAAAGCAGACAGCGAATACACGGAGAACCACAGAACTTCCAACTGGCTCAAAATAAAATTTACCAATACAGAGGAAGCTATTATCTGTGGCTTTACTGAACCGCGCGGATCAAGGGAAGGTTTCGGAGCGCTGATTCTGGGAAAATATATAGACGGAAAACTGGTTTACTCCGGACACACGGGAACCGGTTTCAACCGCGAATCTATCCTTGAACTTCACGAAAGGCTAAAGAAAATGGTGGTAAAAACCTCGCAGTTTGAAACCAGACCTAAAACCAATATGCCTGTAACCTGGACTGAGCCAGAACTGGTATGTGAAATCAAATATTCTGAAATTACAGAAGATGGTATTTTCAGGCACCCAGTGTTCGTTGCACTGCGTGAAGATAAAGAACCTGAAGAAGTTAAAAATACCGCCGGTGAAGAAGATGAAGTAAACCAAAATACAAAAGTTATGAAAACTACACCCCATAAAAAAGCACGTCCCTCCGAAAAGGAAAAAGAAATAACACTGAATAAGCATAAGGTAAAACTTACCAATCAGGATAAAATTTATTTTCCAAAAGACAATGTGACCAAAGGCGATGTTATTGATTATTATCAGTCTGTTGCAGATTATATTTTGCCACATTTAAAAAACCGGCCGCTTTCCCTGAACCGTTTTCCGAACGGTATCGAAGAGCAGAATTTTTATCAGAAAGATGCCAGCGACAATATTCCGGACTGGATTAAAACCACGCAGGTCTATTCAGAGTCTAACGATAAATATATTGATTATATCTACTGTAATGACAAAGCAACCCTTGCTTACCTGAATAATTTAGGATGCATCGATATGAACCCCTGGAATTCTTCCCTGCCCGACCTGGATCATCCGGACTTTCTTGTTTTAGATCTGGATCCTTCCAAAAAGAATACATTTGACGATGTTATCGAAACGGCTTTGCAGGTAAACGAGGTTTTAAATGCCGTTAAAGTCAATGGGTATTGCAAAACTTCTGGAAGCACAGGAATCCACGTCTATATTCCAATGGGCGGAAAATATGATTTTGACCAGGTAAAGGATTTTGCTCATATTCTGATGAAACAGGTTCATGAAAAGCTTCCGGAAATTACTACATTGGAAAGGAGCCTTCAGAAAAGAGATGCCAATAAAATCTACCTTGACTACCTGCAAAACAGAACCGGGCAGACTTTAGCCAGTGCTTACAGTATCAGACCTAAAGAAGGAGCATCTGTTTCCATGCCGCTGGAATGGAATGAGGTAAAAAAAGGCATGAAACCAACCGACTTCAATATTCATAATGCGCTAGAAAGAATTAAAGTAAAAGGAGATTTGTTTAAGCCTGTTTTAGGTAAAGGAATTGATATGATGAAGGCGCTTGAGCTGTTGCAGGAGATTGAGTAATCCGATAGTACAAATATCTATTAGCACATAATAGATGTATTGCCGTAAGCGTCAACAGGTTTTTAATTAAGCTTAGATGCTTTCAGCATGACAAAGGCAATGAAAAATTATATCTGATATTTAAAAGAAATTATGGCAGCTTCGCCACCAAACTTTCCGGCAACATTTTCAAAATCAGATAAATGATTTTCCATTTAAAATTCGGAACAATAGTAAATGAGTTTCCTGCATTGACAATGAATTTTGCAACGTAATCAGGCTCCATGACTAAGTTTTTATTTAATGCTAAACCCTGATTAATTTTTGTATTAATATATCCAATTACCAAAGCATTCACCGTAATATTTCTATGTTTTAATTCCTGTCTTAATCCGGCTAAATACGTTGTAAAGGCTGCTTTTGTACTTCCGTACACGAAATTACTTTTCCTGCCGCGAACTCCCGAAAGAGAGGATAAGCCGATGATTCTTTCTAAATTTTTATTAGATGTATCTGTTACGATAATATTTAAAATAGAGACCGCGCCCATGTAATTCACCAACATCATTTGTTGGGTTCCTTTAAAGTCTTTTAAAGCGGTTTCATTATCCACTAAAAAACCTGCCGCATAAACTACAATGTGAGGTTTTATGGGAAGTTCATTATAAAATTTCTGATGAGAATCAAAACCAACAGCATCAAAAGATAAAACCGAAACCTTTGAATGAAGACTATTTTTCTGAACAAATTCTTCCAAAGATTCTATATCTCGGGAAGCAGCAATAACGAAAAAACCTTTTTGAATATATTGCTTAATGGCTTGTTTCGCAACATCGGAATTGGCGCCTAAAATGAGAACGGTTTTGTTTGTGTTTTGATCCATTGGGCAAAGATAACTTAAACCACAAATAACACAAATATCTTCACTAATGGCACAAAGGTTTACTGTTACTTTTGTCATTTCGGAAAAGGAGAAATTTATTTCTTTTTTTAACCATTAAGTTTATTAAGTAATTTGATGATTAAGATAGATTCTTCACTCCGCTTTTGAACTATGCTCGTAGACTTTCAGTCTATGTTCAGAATGACAGCATTATGTATAATTTATATAAAAAGTTTCGGCGGGGTGAGCAAAGCTCACCCCGCCGAAACGAGTATCGTAAAACGAAAAGCATTATTTCTTTTCAGTTTCTATTTCTTTTTTGTCTCCTGCTTTTTCAGCAGCTTTAGCCTTATCTCCAAAACGTGCTTCCGTAAATTCTCTCGAAACAGCCGCTTTTTCAAATTTTAGCTTTCCCGATAATGTTTCGATTACAAAACCATCATCCTGAACCTGAGCAATTCTTCCGTGAAGACCCGATGTAAGGACTACTCTTGTTCCTACTTTAAGCGTTTCCTGAAAGTTTTTCTCCTGTTTCTGCTTTCTCATTTGCGGTCTTATCATTAAGAAATAAAACCCTACAAACATTACCCCCATCATGATCAGCATCATGGAAGAGTTACCTCCCGGAGCAGGTGCCTGTAAAAAAATTGATAATAAATTCATGATATTATGGTTGAATATTCGCAGTGAAAGTTAATTTGATAGGTGCTTTTTCCACATTGGCAAAAACATCTGCGTATTTGTTTACATTTCCGTCAAAATTGGCAGAATCGAAATGCAAAGTAATTTTTCCTTTTTTACCCGGCATAATCGGTTCTTTAGTAAAGTCAGGAACAGTACACCCACATCCCGGTTTTACTTCTGAAATCACCAAAGGATTGCTTCCTGTATTTGTAATTTCATATACGTGCTGCACTTTATCTCCTTTTTTAACTTTTCCGAAATCGAAGTTGCTTTCAGAAAGAGCAATGGTTGTTAATGGCTGATTGGATGCAGGAGCAGCAGCTGTTTCACCTGCAACCGAAGCTACAGCAGCAGAATCTCCGGGAGTTGCCGGCATTGCAGCAGTAGAATCTATTGCAGCAGTTTCTGTTCCCGTAATTTCTTTATTTTCTTTCTTACATGAAACAAATCCAAAGCCTATTACTGATAAAGCGATAATTGATAGCGTCTTTTTCATATTGAAATATTTATATTCTGTTTAAATCTTTGCAGTATTTATCTAAAATTCCGTTAATAAAAATATTGGAGCGGTCGGTAGCGAATACTTTCGCAATCTCAATATATTCATTAATGATAACTCTTGAAGGCGTAAAAGGAAAATTATCGAGTTCCGTAAGAGCGGCTAACAAAATTACTTTATCCATCAGCGAAACTCTTTCCAGATCCCAGTTCTCTAATCTTTCTTCTAATTTCTTTTCATTATTTTCCCAGCTGTCCAGTGTATTTCTTAGAAGTTTGATGGCAAAAGTTTTATCTTCATCATCTTTAATCATTTTGATTAAGGTTCTGCTTTCTTCATCCTCTTTCAGGAAACCGATTGTTTTCTGTACCATGGAATTGGCAATGTGAATATCATCATACCAAGAAAGTTCCTTATCCCCAAGATAATCATGAAAATCATCGTTTTCAGCAATATATCTCAAAAATAATTTACCGATAAATTTTTGATCTTCTTCAAAAGAATAGCCATCTTCTTTCATGAAATCCTGATATCTTTTTCCAGCTGTAATTCTCTGGAAAGTTTTTACCAGAAGGTCGTCATGCAGATCCCATTTAAGCTGCTTATGCTGACCGGTGAAGAATAATCTTTCCGGATTTTCTTCCAGCTTAATCAAAACCTTATTGTTGATGAATTTTTGGTTAGGATTAATATCTGCATCAGTTTTAATGAATTTGTTTTTACCGATTTCAATCTGGTTTTCCGCCAGTTCTTTCAGGGCCACCAGAAAATTCAGTTCATAAATATAGAGATGATAGATTTTCTCTATTCCGGTAAACATGTTTTTCTCTAAAACATCAAATTTTACTGGATTCTGGTAATACGAATACACAGTCTGTACTATCTTTTCACGGATTTGTCGTCTTCCTAACATTCAAAGAGCTTTTTATGGGTGCAAAGATACGAAATTTAAAATTTATGAAATTCGTAGTGTGATGACATTTTCGTAAATTTGTAAAAGTTTATGAAAGCTTTAAAAACCCTGAACCCCTACTTCTGGAAACACAAAATATTATTATTTTGGGGGGTATTATTTATCATTACCAGTAATTTCTTTAATATTTATAAAGTTCAGTACGTCGGGAAATCGGTAGATGAACTTACTAGAAACGGAAATCTTGGGTTTAACAGACAGGTATTGATTTATGTAGCGATTATCGTAGGCTGTTCACTGCTTACAGGATTTTTCACTTTTATGATGCGACAGACTATTATTGTTGCTTCAAGAAGGATTGAATACGAGCTTAAAAATAAAATCTACAGACATTACCAGGATTTATCTTTAACGGATTATAAGCAGACTACCATAGGAGATCTCATGAACAGGCTGAGTGAAGATGTCGTTGCAGTAAGAATGTATCTGGGACCTGGTGTAATGTATGTTGCCAACCTTGTAGTACTGGTAGTGATTACGGCAATTTACATGATTAAGACCGACGTTTCCATGACGTTGTGGACCTTACTTCCGTTACCGCTCTTATCTTACGCTATATATAAGGTAAGTTCAATTATCAACAGGAAATCAAAGATTATGCAGAAAAGCCAGTCTGCCATTTCAACATTTGTGCAGGACAGCTTTTCGGGGATCCGGGTGGTGAAATTTTTTGCCCGCGAAAAATATATTGAAAAGAATTATGGAGTAAAAGTTACCGATTATCAGAACAAAGCTCTTGATCTTGCAAAAACAGAGGCTTATTTTTTCACTATTATCCTTTTTGTGATCGGACTCTTGAATGTGGCGATCATATGGATCGGCGGTCAGAAATATATTGCAGGGGAACTGAGCATCGGTAAAATTGCAGATTTCTTTATGTACATCAATACCCTGATATTTCCATTCTCTATGGTAGGCTGGGTAACTTCGGTTAACCAGAGGGCTGAAGCATCGATGCAGAGGATCAATGAATTTATGGATAAGAAATCCGAAATCGTTAATAGAAACTTTGAAAGTGAACCTATTAAAGGAGATATTGAATTCAGAAATGTATCTTACGTTTATCCGAACACCGGAATTAAAGCTCTTGAAAATCTCAGTTTCAAAGTGAAAGCCGGGGAGTCTATTGCCATTATGGGTAAAACAGGTAGCGGAAAGTCTACCATCGCGCTATTACTTTGCAGACTTATTGATCCTACAGAAGGAGAAATTTTAATTGACGGAAAAAATTTAAAAGAACACAATCTGAACAATTACAGAAAATTCATCGGATATATTCCTCAGGAAAGTTACCTGTTTTCTGATTCTATTGAAAATAATATCGGCTTTGCCATTGATCATCCGACCCATGAAAAAGTGATTGAATATGCTAAAATTGCTGATGTTGATAAAAATATTGTGGAGTTTAAAGATCAGTACAGAACCATGGTAGGTGAACGTGGTGTCATGCTTTCGGGAGGCCAGAAGCAAAGAATCTGTATTGCAAGAGCATTAATTAAAGATCCAGGCATCATTATCTTTGATGATTCGCTGTCTGCATTGGATACTGAAACCGAGCAGAATATCCTTGAAAATATTGAGAGAAAAATCCATAATGCAACCTCTATAATCATCACGCATAGAGAGTCTAGCGCCCAACGGGCAGATAAAATCCTGAACCTGACAGAAATTAGCAATTCCGTAACTGCATAGCCCATTCTTTCACAAATGTTAAATAAATCATAAAAATAATTTTGTGATTAAAAGAAAACTTTTATATTTGTTCTTAACAAGATTAAAAAATATCTAACAATGAGTGAATACAAGGAACGCCATGAAAATGAAATTTTCACGAAGGTGTTAAAAGCAGGAAGAAGAACTTATTTCTTTGATGTGCGCGAGACGAAAGCAGGAGATTATTATCTTACGATTACCGAAAGTAAAAAGAACTTCGGAGAGAATGGAGAAGCTACATTCGAGAAACACAAAATTTATCTTTATAAAGAAGATTTTAAAAGTTTTCAGGAGATGTTTAATGAGTCCACAGATTTCATCATTAACGAGAAGGGTGAGGATGTAATATCAGAAAAGCATGACAAAGACTTCAAAAGCAGAACCTACACTATTGATTCTGACGACGAAGTTTAAAATACCAACAACATCAAAAAACACAAGCATCTGGAAAAAGATGCTTTTTTTGTGAGTGAAAATTATCTGCTCAACATAATATCTATATTTCAATACTTCTTCAAATCATCACTACAGCATGTATTCCTATTCCAAAAGAGTTAGGCTTAACATAATGCAATATTCAAGATCTCATTCTTTTTCTTTTCTGCAATACTTTAAGACAGATCATAATATCAAAGTATTTTATTCTTATAAACCGGTCTATCCAAATACCGTGGCAAACTTATAAATATGCTCATTCTTTTTTTCTAAATTGATATTTTTTGCTCATCTTGCTTATATAAAATATCTCGCACCATAGTAATAATATCCTGTCTCGGCATCCTGCTCTTTGCCATTAAACTTGTATTGGCTGTTTAAGCCATCCTTATTATGGTTTTGCCTCCAAAGCGTCGGCGAACTACTTCGTTAGGTTTCTACAAAAATTTCTCCACTCGGGAAATACTTCATATTATGGGTTACTTCACCATCTAATCCGGTAATAAAAGAACGTATGCTAATTCCGCCAAGTTGAAAGTCTACTGGACTTTCGCCACATTATCCACTAATCAAAATGATCCGGATGGAAACAATAGATACCTGTTCCCTCATATTAATTGAATACAAACGTGCTATTTATACTTAAAAAGCTAACCTTTTACAGTTAGCATTTTATTTTTTTACTGCTCAAAGTTGCAAATTTGGAGCAACGGGCCACAAATCCGCGCTGTGGGGTAATTTTGATTAATAACCAAATAATTTAAATAAGGTACCTTATTGATATTGAATTAATAAATTTTTTTTGAAACAAAATATTTGTCTTTATATTGAAAAACAAAACCATTGGTATATAATGTATCAATTTCTTTATTCTCATATTGCAATATAAACGGTTGTTTCTTATAAAATTTCCAAATACCATCACTCTTTTTTAATATTTTTATCAAATCAACTAAATTATCCTTATCCTTTTCTTTAATAATATGGTTATTATAAGTTATTTTATATATTTTTTTTAAATTGACCTCGTTATGTAATTCACTTTTTGAATTACAACTTAATAGTAATAATAAAAATAATACATTTTTCATATCTTTTATTTGCCAAGTCTGCGATTTAAATTATCATCTAATACTGTATCCTCATAATCTTGAGAGGTTTTATCGCTAGGATTCTTAAGAATCTTTGGTAGCCACCATTTACCATCTTTAGTAATTTGATTATATAAATTATTAGGAGTATCAAAGGTTTGTTTTAGAGCAATTCCTTTTACAATCCCAATTATATATGCTGTTACTGTTTCTGGGGTAATATCTACACCAACACTTCTTAATCCTTCACTTACGAAAGTCGAACAGTTATTTGTTTTAGCATTATAATATTTATCAGCCTTTATTAAACTTTCATATTTTTGTTTAAGGGCTATTTCATCTTCTGGAGACATCCTTAATTGAACAACTGCATCTGGAGCATAGCCCTCCGATTCAGTAACATCAACATTCTTTGCAAAGTTTTGCATATTCTCAATCTTGCCATCTTTTGGACGCCAAATTCTTTTATTATATACAGGTTTAACATTTGCAAAAGGATCAGTCATATCCGCACTAACTGGCAATAAATCATAGTATGTATAAGTTCCATCCCAAGAATAATCTTTATTATAATTTTGCACATATATCCCAGCATGTCCAATTCTTGTTTCTTTTCCATTCTTATCTTTAGACATTGATGCCCAAATTACAATTATTGGATCCCTTCCGTCAGAATCAATAAATTTGATAGGATTATTAAAGGTATAAACGTAAGGAGAGAAGCTCGGATACTTCTCAGCCAGCGGATCAACATTCAACCAAAGAGAAACTCTAGGATTGTAATATCTTGCACCATAATAGTAATACCCTGTCTCGGCATCCTGCTCTTTACCATTAAACCTGTATTGGCTGTTTAAGCCATCCTTATTATGGTTTTGCCTCCAAAGGGTCGGCGAACCACTTCATTAGGTTTCTACAAAGATTTCTCCATTGGGAAATACTCCATATTTAGTTACTTCGGCATCTAATCCGGTAATAAAAGAACACCTACGCTTGTCTGCCAAACTAAAAGTTCACTGGGACTTCCGCCACATTATGCACTAACCAAAATGATTCTAATGGAACCAGTAGTATTCAATGTTTGTTCCGATGAGAATGTAACAACAAGAGAACTTATTGTAACTAATATTTTTTTCACAGATATATTTTTTGCAAATATATTTTTTTTTGATTATAAAAAAATATATTCTGAATTACAGCACATTACAATTAAAATTAAATAAAATTTCATATTTAATTATATTTATAAACTATCAATATATATGATAATTTTACTACCTTATTATTGCTTATAATTATATATAATTTTCAAATAATTAATTCATATTTTTTTGATTTGCTTTTTTTAAATAATAGAAGAAGAAAGAATTTAATATTGTACTTAAAACAAAATATTGATCAATCAAATATCTCAAAAGCAACCTAATTGCATTACCGATTTTAAGTATTAGCTTGAAAGTTATGATTTTCCGAACTATACAAATCTCAGTTTCTGTATATTTAGAAATGCTGAAGAATCATTTATTAGATGCTTAGATAGAAGACAATATGACAGTTGTATAAAAGATATATTTTGATGGAAATCTCATACGATTAATATAACTGATTTAAAACGTATCTTAGCACAGTACTCGTTATTTTAGAAAATAATTAGAAAAATAAAATCTATATATAATATTTTATAAAAAAAAATATCCCGCTTAAAATAAGCAGGATACTGTATTTTGGGTGAATGATGGGTCTCGAACCCACGACCTTCGGAACCACAATCCGACGCTCTAACCAACTGAGCTACAATCACCGTTTTGTGAGTGCAAATATAGGAAAGATTTTTTAATTACCAAACAATTCCGTCAAAATTTTTCATCGCAATCAGCTTCTCAGACGTAAATCCCTCAGCATAAGTCACTCCCGATAATCTTCCTAAATCTTGAGCCCTGTATGTTAAGCTCTCATAAAAATCTTTAGAAGTAATTGGCGTTTCCGGTTCTTTAGATTCAGGATCGTAAAACTGTGTTTTAAATGCCATACAGGCCTCAATTTTTTTATCAAGATGCTCAGAAATATCAATTACAAATTCCGGCTCAATATTTTTCCATTGTATATAGTGGAAAATATGCTTGGGCCTCCATATTTCCTGATTTTCTCCTTCCAGAACTGTTTCAATTTTTCTTAACCCCGCCAGAAAGCACGCATCAGACACTAATTTCGCGCCTTTTGCATGATCGGGATGTCTATCATCGATAGCATTCGCTAAAACGATTTCCGGCCTGTATTTGCGGATCATTTTTACAATTCTCATCTGGTATTCTTCAGAGTTTTCCAGAAACCCGTCTTTCATTCCAAGATTTTCCCTAGCCGCAACACCTAAAATCTTTGCCGAATCCATGGCTTCTGCTTTTCTGGTTTCTTCAGTTCCTCTAGTTCCCAGTTCCCCCTTGGTAAGATCAACAATAGCGCAGATCTTTCCTTCAGAAACCATTTTAACGATTGTTCCGCCGCAACCTAATTCTACATCGTCAGGATGTGCACCAAAAGCTAATACATCTGTTTTCATATATTCAAAGATATGACTTAAATAAAAACTTCCCAAACATAACGATTGGGAAGCTTTGTATTATTTAAATTTAAATTATTTATTGATTTCAGCATTCAGCTTAACAGCATCCTGATAACTAGGATCTAACTGAACTGATTTTGCAACATAGTCCTTAGCTTTAGCAATATCAGAATCTTTGCTCATATATGCTACAGCGAAATAAGCGTAGGCAAGAGTTTGCTTGTTGGCTTCCTGATCTGCCGGTTTTACTGTGTTGATGAATTTCTCATAGGCAATTTTTGCAGCATCATTATTACCTGCCTGCTGATAAGAATATCCTAAGCTGTAATAACCAGGTGCCCAATCAGGAAGAAGAGCATTCATCTTCTGCCATGTCTGGATTGCCCCGTTCCAGTTTTTCGCATCCTGATATGCAGTTGCTAATTTAAATAAAGAATCTGAATCCTGAGCATTAGCTGCAACTTTTTGTTTCAACCCTTCAATTACAGGATTTGTAGGTCCTGCGTCAACATCCGCTTGAGATGCCCCTCCTCCGGAAATTTTTGCTAGTTCCATATCCCACTTCATAGTCTCATCTTTAGCTGCTTTTGCAATAGCAATTTTCTGTTGGGCTTCAGTTGTCAAAGCTGTTTTTTTAGCGGCATCCGTTTCCGTTTTAGCTAAGCCAGCAGCAATTAATCCCATTAATCCCTGATCTGCAGGCTGTACTCTTGATTTGTCTGCCTGAGAAACGAAATTATCTATATTTTGTTTTGCTTCTGCATATTTACCGTCTGCATACAATTGATAAGCTCTCAGTTTAAATTTAATTGGGTCATTAATTTTATCAAAAATCTTATCTAAAACCTGCTTCGAGTTTGCATAATCTTCATTGGTGAAGTAAAGCTTGGAAATTTCTAATTGTGTATACGGATCTTCATCAGCATATTTGGTATAGTTGATAAGATCCTGTGTTGCTTTTGCATTTTGCTGATATCGGATATCGTATGCAGCCAATGCTTTGTAAGCCGGTGCATACGTTGGATCTGTAGCAATAGCTTTATCGATACTTGTTTTAGCCTGCTGCCATTGCTGTGCTGCCATCCATAATGTTCCTATTCTTGTATAAACGGAAGCTTTATTTTTGGCTAATGGAAGTGCTTTATCATAAGCTGACATGGCATCTCCAGGCATTCTCTTTAATCTGTAGGCATCACCTAATGTATAATAATAGTGCGCTGGAACATCTTTTCTCGATGCTCTTTCAATAGCCTTATTAAGGAATTGAATAGCTAAATCCGGGGAATTATTTTTTTCAAATAAAGTTAAAGCTTCTGCAGCTCTGAATAATACTTCGGCATCTTTTTCTCTTGAATCAGAAACAATATTCTGAATTTCCGCAACAGCATTTTTATCTCCTTTTCCGAGTTTTACGGTTGCCAGACCCAGTCTGTTTAAATAGCTTTTTTTATCTGCTGCAAGACCTTTGTTAAAATTATCTGTCGCCGCTGCAAAATCAGGTTCTCCCTGTTTTAAATATGTATTTCCAAGATAGAAATAGTTTTCGGCAGTAGGAGCCGATGCAATCATATTGGTGAAGTTAGTTTTTGCTTGAGCAAACTTGTCGCTGTCCATACTGTTAATTCCATCCTGTACAGTTTGCGCAAAGGCAAAATTGGTAAAAAATACCACTGCTGCTCCAAAAGCAATCTTCTTTACATTCATATTCATTATATCTCTCATTTTATATTTTCAAATCGAATTTCAATTTATATTGTACACAATTTTCAGACCAAAATAGGGATTTATTTTGGGGTAACGTGCTTATTTAATATATTTTAACGCATCTGTACTTCTCTTCTGTAAATGTTGTAAGGCTGTAAACCTTCCTTCTGAACAATCATCTGACCGAGTTGCGTACAGGAATATCTTATGAAGCCGTTTGCAATATTGAAGTTACCTTCATTTGTTAAAAAATATAAAACTCTTGTGAAAGGATAGTTCATTTTGCGAAGATTTTCATAATCGGTGTTGTACTGCTTTCCTTTATATTCTACAGGAAGTATCTTCACCATATTCCTCAGTGCTTCAGATTCTTTGTCATAGGGACGGCTGAAAGTATTAAGACCGATAACCCCAATTTTATCAGGATATTTAGTAATCTCTTCAATAATATTTTTATTTCCCGGAATAATTGAAAACTTCAAATCTTTTGCCTGCTTTTTTAGTTTCTGGGCAACAAAATTAAGGTTGCTTGAATTGGTACCATCAAAAATAAATTTTTTATCATCAGATTGCATTCCCTGTTCAATTTCTTCCATAGAGATACTTTCTTTAGGCGAATCTTTAGGAACAACAAAAACAACTGCATCTGCAGCAAATTTTGCAGGTAAAAATTTAAGATCTACTCTTTCTTCGTAGGTTTTTATCTCTTCCGGAGTTAAATCTCTAGACATCACTACAATTCTAGCTTTGTCATTCAGTAAATCAATAAAACCGAGATCTTCCTTTTTGGTAACCACTTTTATTTTGGTTTCAGGATAATTGATCATATACCCTTCTGCTAGTGCTTCCGTAACACTTTTAAATGATTCATCGGTAAAGATGGTCATTTCTCCTTTGTGATAAGATGGAGATTTTTCTTCTTTTTTACAGCCAACAGCTATTATACTGAAAAAGAACAGCATTATGATTTTAATACTATTTCTCATGATCCGTATTTTTAATTTTTGAGATGGCTCTGTAGATTCTGAAAATACCGTAGAGAATTAGCAATCCTCCTAATGCATACGCAACGCCGGGCTCCAGAACAGTAAAAAAGAATTTGTAGAGAATGACAACAATTCCCAAAACGATATAAAATAATCCCGTTACAAGGGATAACCAGTTGAACATCATATAACAAAAATACCAAAAAAAATAAAAAGAGAAGCATATGCTTCTCTTTTTTAATTATTATTTAAAGATAAATTATCCTTCAAAATTCATAGTCAGAGGTAATCTGAATCTATAACGTACAGATTGTCCGTTGATTTTGGCAGGAGTCCATTTATTTTTAATAGACTTAATAGTTCTAATCGCTTCAGCATTGAAATCTGAATTTCCTCCACTTGCTTTAACGTCTGTAATACTACCGTCTCTTTCTACAACGAAAGTAACTTCAGCTTTTACCGTACCTTCATCTCCGTTCATTGCAGAACCATCGAAATTACTTGCCACTTTATTTCTGAAAGCATTGATGCCTCCAGGGAATTCAGCAGTCTGCTCTACCTCAGTATAAACCTGGGTATCGCTTACCTGAGGTTTAACTTCAGCTGTTGAAGCTTTTGTACCTGTTGATGGTGGCGGTGGCGGCGGTGTGTAAGTTGGAACTTTCACACCTGCTTGATTTTCCAACCCTGTCTGAGTATCTAATTGCTTAGAAATCGGCGGTGGTGGCGTTTCAATCTTCGGAGCTTTTACAGGTTCCGGAACCACGTTCTGAATAATTTCAATCTTCTCCTCTTCTTTTGGTGGAGGAGGTGGCGGTGGTTCTTCTTCTTTCGGCTGCTCAATGATTGGATCATCCTCAAGAATATTAATCAAATCTGCCTTAACTTCTTGTTTAGGCGGTTCAGTTAATCTTTTAATAGTAAGATAAATAAAAGGAGACAATGCCAGAACTAAGAATATTGCTGTTCCAACGATGAAAGATTTTGTCAGAAGTTTTGGGTACTGATGTCTTAAATCGTATGCACCATATTCCTTGTTTCTATTTTCAAATACAATCTCATCTAAAGTAAGATTCGGATCGTATACATTTTCATTTGCCATAGATTTACAATTTTATGGTTTAAATTACTTAGTAGCCGGTGCTGCAGCAGCTCCTGAATTCCCAACCTTTCTGTCGTAAATAGCTTTTTCCCAAGGCTTAAGATCAGTAACCCCGTACTGTTCACTTTTGGTAATCGCCATTTCGTCAAGAATATCTACAAAGTTTTTATATACAGCATCGTCAGTAGGCTTGATAATCACGGTAAATTTGGATTTATCAGCTGCATTTGCTTTTGCCTGCTCAATAACCTTTCTGATTCCCTCTCTGTCAAAAGTAGTTTCATTAAGATTCTGATCTGTCAAAGAGGTGTTATCCTGCTGGTGCCAGAAAATCTTATTGTCTTTACCTAATAATAAAGAGATAGAGTTAGAAAGTTTAATTTCTGTTGGAGGTGGTTTTTTTGTTTCATCTTTCGGTTTTGCCGGAAGACCCAAATCCATTACATTCGGTTTAGAGAATGTGGTTGTGAACATAAAGAAGGTAATCAATAGAAAACCCAAGTCCACCATCGGAGTCATATCGACTCTGGTACTCTGCTTCTTGGAACGTACCTTGCCGCCTTTGGCGCCTTTTTCCTGTACTTGTACTTCTGCCATTTCTAATCGATATTATTCGTTAGGTTTACCTTCTTGTGATGTAATCAACCAAAATTTAAGAAAATCCATATCTCTTAAACCCTCAAATAAGTTTTTTACTTTAGGATATTCTGTAGAAACGTCTCCTTTAATCGCCAATTTGTAATCAGGATTAACAGCAAGACTTTCTTTTACCCAGTCTACCAATTGCTTATTTGTACTATCCATAGGAATCCCTGTAGGACTCTTGAAATTCTTCTGCGCGTCATCTGGCAAATCAAGATAGCTTTTCAGCTGGTTCATAGGAACCCCGATAGCCTGTACTTTCTGGAATGCAGCTTTTTCGTTATTGTCAAAAGTAATACCATACTTTTTACCCATATTGTCTAAAAGCTGTAATCTCTCTGATGCATTTTCTACGGGCTGGAAATAGAATTTTCCGTCCGGAGTAGCGTTGATGGTCATCAAACTTGCATCAGGAAGTAACTTCTCTGATATTGAAGATGGCGGTTTGATCTGCTCCACGTCAGGTTTTTTAAACTGAGTGGTCAAGATAAAGAATGTAAGCAGTAGGAACGCAACGTCACACATTGCCGTCATATCCGTTACTACTCCATGTCTTTTTGGTTTGACTCTCGCCATTATTATTAATAATTTTTAATTAGACTTCTTTTTACTTAATGCAAATTCTTTGCTAAGATTCTTAGTTGAATTCAGCGAAAGATTGTTGGATACTCATTGCGATCTCATCGATCTTATAAGTTAATCCGTCGATTTTAGAAGTAAAGAAGTTATAAAGGATGATAGCGATTGCTGAAGTACCGATACCTAACGCCGTGTTGATCAAAGCTTCAGAGATACCTGTAGAAAGTGCAGCAGCATCCGGAGTACCACCTCCTGAACCTAACGCGAAGAATGCCTTGATCATCCCAATTACCGTACCTAAAAGTGCTACTAACGTTGCAACAGTACCTAAAGTAGAAAGAATCATCATGTTTTTCTCAAGCATTGGCATCTCAAGAGTAGTCGCTTCTTCGATTGCTTTGTTAAGCGCTACCATTTTTTGCTCTTTGTTAAGCGTAGTATCATGAGATAAAGCTTTGTAAGTAGTAAGACCTTCTTTAACTACGTTTCCAACAGAACCCTGCTGTCTGTCGCACTCTTCTAAAGCTTCATCAATTTTGTTTTGGTTTAGTAAGCTTCTTACCTGTACAACGAAGTTATCTAAATTTCCTTTTCCTGCAGCTCTTCCTAAAACCAATGCTCTTTCAATTGAGAACACGATTACGGTTAGCATGAAAGTAATCAAGATTGGTACGATAACCCCTCCCTTGTAGATAATTCCTAAGAAAGAATCTGGGTGAATGTCTTTTCCTTCAACATCTGAAAACGCTACCGATCCTGCTCCTAATTTGTCAGCATCTTTAAAGTTTCCAGGGCTACCCAAAACGAATAAATAAATACAAATTCCTATAGCTAAGATAATAGGAATAATTACAGCTGGGTTTAGACCTCCCGCTTTTTTAGCAACTACTTGCTCATCATTTTTTGAAACATTCATTTCCATATTTAACTAAATTATATTGTTTTAAAATTTTACAAGGTGTAAATTAAAGGCAAAATTAATTAAAATGCAAGAGTCTCAAATAAACATTTCTGTTTTTTTTGACAATAAAATTTTAATACGATTTCGATATTATAATTATTTTCTCTTTTTTTGGCAATAATCATTAAATTTTAGCATTACATTAAAAATTTAAAAAATATCCGCCTTCATTTTTTTTAATTTGCCAATGTTAATTTTTATTTAAATTACAATGTTCACAATTCTTCCCGGCACCACAATGATTTTCTTCGGTGCTTTGCCTTCCAGAAACTGCTGAACTTTTTCATCCTGCAATACCAAATCTTCCACTTCTTTGGGAGAAAGTTGTGCAGATAATGATAATTTATGTTTTGTTTTCCCGTTTATACTTATTGGGTAAGCAAATTCATCTTCTACCAGATAATCCTCGTTCAGCACAGGGAATTTCTCAAATTCAATTGACGCTGTATGGCCAAGCAAACTCCAGAGTTCTTCACAAATGTGTGGTGCATACGGAGAAATAATAACGGACAAAGGTTCCAAAATATTGCGTTTGTTGCATTTTATTTTTTGCAGTTCGTTCACTGCAATCATAAATGAAGAAACAGATGTATTAAAAGAGAAGTTTTCAATATCGTAAACTACTTTTTTAATTAAGGTGTGCAATATTTTATATTCTGCTTTTGTCGGTTCCTCTTCAGACACTTCAAAAACTTCGCCATTAAAATATAAATTCCAGAATTTTTTAAGAAAACCGTATACTCCGCTTAGTCCTTGTGTATTCCAAGGCTTGGATTGCTCCAGCGGACCCAGGAACATTTCATACAATCTTAATCCGTCCGCTCCGTATTCTTCACAGATATCGTCCGGGTTTACCACATTGTATTTTGACTTGGACATTTTCTCTACTTCACGGCCAGTAATATATTTTCCGTCTTCCAAAATAAATTCTGCATCTGTATAATCAGGTCTCCATGCTTTGAATGCTTCCGTATCCAATTCATCGGAGGTTCCTTTTAACAAGGATACATCAACGTGAATCTGTTGTGTTTGAAATTCTTTAGCTAAATTTTTAGAAACATATTGATTGGTTCCTTCAATTCTATACACAAAAGCACTCATCCCCAAAATCATCCCCTGATTGATTAACTTTTGGAAAGGTTCATTATGATCAATATATCCTCTGTCTTTTAAGAACATATTCCAAAATCTTGAATACAATAGATGTCCGGTCGCATGCTCACTTCCACCGATATACAGATCAACCTGTCCCCAATAATCAGCCAGATCTTTTTTAACGAAAACATTCTCGTCATGCGGATCCATATAGCGTAAAAAATACCATGAGCTTCCCGCCCAACCCGGCATCGTAGATAATTCTAAAGGAAAAATTGTTTTATCGTCGATGAGATTTGTATCAACTACTTTCTGATTTGCTTCGTCCCACGCAAAAGTTTTTGCATTTCCTAATGGCGGATCTCCATCCTCTGTCGGTAAATATTTTTCAACTTCAGGAAGTTCCAAAGGCAGCGCAGAAGCCGGCAAAGTATATGGCATTCCATCCTTATAATATATAGGAACCGGTTCGCCCCAATATCTTTGTCTGGAGAAAATCGCATCACGCTGTCTGTAATTGGTTGTTCCGTGCCCGATCCCTCTTTTTTCAATAGCGGAAATAATTAAAGCTTTTGCTTCGTCATATTTTAAACCGTTTAAAAAATCAGAGTTTACACATACAGAATCTTTGGAATCGAAAGATTTCTCCTGAATATCTTCATCGGTTTCTACAACCTTTTTTATTTCTAAATTAAATTTCTTCGCAAACCGATGATCACGTTCATCATGCGCCGGAACTGCCATTACGGCTCCTGTTCCATAACCCATCAATACATAATCTGAAATATAGACCGGCATTCGTTCATTGCTGAACGGATTAAGTGCATAACTTCCCGTGAAGGCTCCTGAAACATTTTTCACATCCGCCATACGGTCTCTTTCCGTTTTCTTGGAAGTTTCTTCGATATAGCTATCGACTTCTGCCTTTTGTTCCGGCGTGGTGATGGCTTCTACCAAAGGATTTTCCGGAGCCAGCACCATAAAAGTTGCCCCGAAAATAGTATCAGGCCTTGTTGTGAATACTTCAATTGTTTCATCAGGATGGCCTTCGATTTCAAATTTCACCTGTGCTCCTGGCGATTTTCCGATCCAGTATTCCTGAGAATCTTTCAAAGGCTGTGGCCAATCTAAAGTTTTAAGCCCCTGCAGTAATCTCTCGGAATATGCGGAAATCCTCATGCTCCACTGCATCATTTTCTTTTGAAACACCGGGAAACCTCCTCTTTCGGATTTTCCGTCTTTCACCTCATCGTTTGCCAGTACGGTTCCAAGCGCAGGACACCAGTTTACGGTAGTTTCCGCTCTGTACGCCAAACGGTAATTCAAAAGAATATCTTCTTTATCCATTTCAGAAGCCGTATTCCATTCTTCTGCCGTAAAGTGAAGCTCTTCGGTCTGGTTCGCATGTAAATCTTGCGTTCCTTTATCTTCAAAATGTTTGATCAGCGTGGAAATTGGTTCTGCCTTACCAGTATTTTTATTATACCACGAATGGAATAGTTCAATGAAAATCCATTGGGTCCATTTATAATAAGAAGGATCTGAAGTTCTTACTTCCCTACTCCAGTCAAAAGAAAAGCCTATTTTTCTAAGCTGCTCTTCGTATCTGGTAATATTCTGTTCGGTAGTTACGGCAGGATGCTGCCCGGTCTGGATGGCATACTGCTCAGCAGGAAGCCCGAAACTGTCGTAGCCTACCGGATGCAGCACATTGAATCCCTGATGTCTTTTATATCTCGCATAAATATCTGACGCGATATATCCGAGAGGATGCCCTACGTGAAGTCCGGCCCCTGAAGGATACGGAAACATATCGAGAACATAAAACTTAGGTTTATCAGTGCTGTCGGAAGTTTTATAGGTTTGGTTTTCTTCCCAGTATTTCTGCCACTTTTTTTCTATCTGCTGATGATCGTAAAACACTTTTTGTAAATTAGATTAGATGTTAGACTTCGATATTTAGATTAAATTTCTTTTAACTCTAAAAAATCAAGATTCACAAAAATAATGATTTTAACAGAAATAGGATTTAATTTTAAATGAAATCTCATAAAACAAAAATCTCATCCGAAGATGAGATCGTAAGCTTTAGTAAGAAAGCTTTTATTATTGAGGAATTCTCTTTAAGGTATAAGTTTTTGACTGGTATTTGGTAGGGTTTGAAGTATCTTCAAATTTAATATTCAAAGTAGTTTCATTAAGGGTAACCACGCTTCCTTTGTCCGGTTCAACAATTCCCTGGTATTTTACCTGAATAGCCTTACTATCTTTATCATAAGTATATGTAAAATTTCTGTCGAAAGTAGGCTGGCAGGTTCCTGGTGTAGATCCGTCTCCGTTTTCGGTTCTTTTTCCTGAGCCTGCCGCTGCAAATACCCATCTTGATGTTTTCTGGCAGTCGCTATCAAAAGAAATTCCGTCTGAAACAGGAGTCCCTGCTGTTGGCACCGTGGTAACAACCACTTTCATGGGCTGCCAGGTTCCCACAATCGGATATTCCATTGTGTTATCGTCGTCGTTATTACATCCTGTCGCTACTAATAATGATAGACCTGCAAATAGTAATGCTAATTTCTTCATGTATCAAATTTTTCAAGTGCTAAAATTATAATTTTTTTGATTTATTTAATAATATTTTGCAAAAAATAATTGTAAACTTAATTATTTTTAAAATATTAAGGCTTAGAAGTATCTATATTGCAGGAAAAAGCTATTTTTGTACAAAACAACACAAATGATAACGAAAAATAATTTCGACTTTATCCGCGTTCTCCTGGCTTTCATTGTCTTTGTGGGCCATCTTGGAACTTTAAGTGTCTCTCCGGAGCTGAAAATCCTTCAATGCAGCCCCATTGAAATAGCGGTTTTTGGTTTTTTTGTTGTAAGCGGTTTTCTTATTGCAAGGAGCTATGAACGTTCTTCAGGTTTAAAAAGCTATCTGGAAAAAAGAATCAGGAGAATTGTTCCTGCGTATCTGCTGGTCGTTTTTCTGTGTGCTGTTTTACTGAGCCTGGTAAGCACTTATTCTTTTGCTGAATATTTCACCAATCCACAGGTCTGTAAATACCTTTTCTGGAATTCTTTATTTCTGAATTTCAAAGCACCCTGGCTGCCCGGAGTCTTCGGTAATCAGGCAGTAAACGGAGCGTTGTGGACTCTGAAAGTTGAAATGTCCTATTACTTCTGTGTCCCTTTACTTTTTTTATTGTTTGGAAAAAATAATAAGTATAGAAACACCAGTCTGGTGATTATGTATTTTCTGTCTCTTATTTATCTTAATTATTTTGAATCTTTAAACAACATGTCAGCAGCTAAGCAACTGCCGGGATCACTTTCTTATTTTATTCCGGGAATGCTGATCTACTTTAATTTTGATCATTTCATAAAACATAAAAACACTCTGTTTATTATTGCTTTAATCACGGTCTGGATTGATCTGATTTTTAATTTTAAACTATTCTCTCCCATGATGATCGGCATTATTGTACTGTATATTGCCTATTCCTTTTCATTCCTGAATAATTTTGGGAAATACGGGGATTTCACTTACGGAATTTATATTTTTCATTTTCCCATCATCCGGGTTTTTACCACCTTAGGATTATTTCAGGATTATAATCCTTATGGGATGGCGGTAGTCTGTATGCTTGTCGTCGTTGCAGTAGGGATTTGCTCATGGCATTTTTTTGAGAAAAAATTTTTATAAATCAACACAAATGAAAGAACTTGTTTCCATTATCACACCTTCATACAATTCGGCAGAATTTATTGAGGAAACGATACAGTGCGTACTTGGCCAGACCTATGAAAACTGGGAATGGCTGATTACGGATGACCTTTCCAGGGACAATACTGTTGAAATTTTACAGAAATATAATGATCCGCGAATACAGTTTCATGTTCTGGAGCAGAATGGCGGAGCGGGCAACGCCAGAAATAAAAGCCTTGAAAGAGCTCAGGGAAGGTATATTGCCTTTCTTGATTCCGATGATCTTTGGCACCCGGAATATCTCGAAACCATGATCCGTTATATGGAAGAGTATAATGCAGAACTCGTTTACTGTAACTATTCGAGATGCGACGAACACACCATGAAGCCCGTACTGAAAGATTTCCAGGCAGATAAAATCGTAACTTTTTCAAATTTGCTTAAAACCTGCAGACTGGCGCCGGTATCAACAATGTACGACACAAAGAGAGTCGGCAAATTTTTCTTCCCAATTAAAAGCAAACGTGAAGATCACGTAATGTGGCTGAATCTTCTGAAAGAAATTCCGAAAGGCTATCCTTTACAAAAAACTCTTGCCAAATACAGAATGCGTCAAAACAGCGTTTCCCGCAAGAAACAAAATATTATTAAAGATCAATATCTTGTGTATAAGGATTTTATGGGGTTTTCTACAATTAAATCTTTGTATTACACGGCAAATTGGGCATTAAACGGATTTATAAAATATTCCAGAATTTTTAATTAAATTTAAAAAATGGAATATTCAAAAGATTTCAAAGCTGCAATAAGCAATTTTTCTCCCGCAGAAAAGGACAGGCTTATCTTCAGATTATTGAAAAAAGACAAACTTTTATCCAAAAAATTATATTTTGAACTTATTGATCCTGAGACTACTGACAATAAGCGGGACGCCATGGAAGATATTGTTGAAGAGAAGGTAATACTTGCTTCAAAATACATCAGTAACCAAAAATATTTCCTGAGCATCGTCAGAAAAATAAGTGCGGAAATCACGGAACATGTAAAAATCACGACCGATAAATTCGGAGAAGTAAGCCTTAATCTTTTGCTGATAAATACAATCCTGAATTATAATGATGATCTTGGCCGCCTGAGATTTGATAATGTGTATAAGCTTTACCTCTATATTATTAATAAAACCGTAAAAGCTCTGCTTCTTACCAAAAAGCTGGATGTAGATTACTGGATGGAAATTGATGAATATCTGGATGAACTGAAAGGAAAAATTCTTGAGAACCATTATCTCTCAAAACTTTTCATTAATAACGGAATAGATCTTAACTGGCTTACAAGCGACAAAATTCCGGAAAATTTTGATCAGATGATAAAAGAAATTAAAAGTCAGGGATTTTTACGATAAAATTTTATTGATAATTAATTCCGTTGAACCCGGTTTATCATCAACGAATTTTTTAGCATTTGCAGACATCATCTGAAGTGTTTCTTCATTATTGATCAGGAACATCACAAAATCTGCCGCCAGACCTGTTTTTTCAAAAGATTTCCCACCATCTGCGGAGATTAGCTCATCGGCTTCCGGATTTTTGCGGTAATGATCTCCGAAAATTACAGGTACACCGAAAGTTGCCGCTTCCAGAATATTGTGCAATCCTGCATCATGAAAGCCGCCTCCCACGACTGCAATATCTGCATATGAATACAATCTTGAAAGAAGACCGATACTATCGATAATTAAAACTCTGGAGTTAAAATTTTCTGCCGAATCTTTAATCGTACTGTACAAGATAGCTTCCGGAAACACCTGTTTCAGATGCTGGACTCTTTTAAGATCATGAGGCGCAATAATCAGTTTTGCATACGGGGTTCCCAGAAAGACTTCTTCAGCCATTTTTTCTTCGGCCTGCCAGGAACTTCCAAAAACAACAGCTTTATCCCGTCCTATGAAATCTTTAATACATTCAACATGATTGTCCCGGTTTCGGAGCTGCTTTACGCGGTCAAAACGGGTATCTCCTGTTACGGAAGATTGAGTAAGCCCCACACTTTTCGCCAGTGCATAAGACATTTCTGTCTGATGGAAGAACCAGTCAATATTTTTCTGCAGTTGTTTTACAAACCATTTACCATACGAAGTAAAGAAGGATTGTGTATCATAAAAGAGAGCGGAAATAACATACGTTTTTATACCTTTTTGTTTAAGCTCTTCTAAAAGGTTATACCAATAATCATATTTTACGGTGAAAAACAAGGCAACATTGATCTGAGCGACAAATTCCTTAATATCTGCCTTTTTGTCGAACGGCAGATAACAAATAACATCTGCAATATTTTTCTTTTTCACAATATGTTCATATCCGGAAGGTGAAAAGAAAGTGACCAGGATTTTATGATCCGAAAGGCTTTTCTTCAGCTGCTCCAGCACCGGCAGTCCCTGTTCGTACTCGCCAAGACTTGCAGCATGCATCCAGATTACTTTATCCTTCGCAGAAAAAGCCGACTGTACTTTTTTTAACGATTCTTTTCTTCCGAGGACTCCTTTCTTTGCTTTCTCGTTAAACAAAGCAAAAACCTTCATTCCGAAGATCATTAAGCTGATAAATATGTTGTAGAAAAAAGCCATTTTAAAATTCATTTAAAAAGTCCTACAAAAATGAATAGGACAACCAAACTTCCAATGATTGAGAATAACAATGTTGAAAATGCAACCCGAGGTTTTGCATTTTCATTAAGTGAATATCTAAGCATGTAGTCCTGGCTATTAAGAAAGATCAATGCTACTAAAAGGAAAAGCCATCTTATGAAAATTCCCATGATGAGAAACTGAGCATTTTCATTTTTTTCGGTAATCTGTACGGGATAATTCGCAGACTCCGGACTCCGGACAATAAAAGCAAACAAAAAATAGACAATCGTGAGCACAGCAGGCATCAGATAAAAGTATTTTTTATTTCCGAAATTATCTGCTTTTCCGTCAAAATCAAAATGAATAGGAATGGTCTTCGGTAATGCTTTGTAATTTTTAATACTGAACCACCATAGAAACACAAGCAGCCCGAAATTTAAAATATCAAAAATAAGCAACAGAATATTTTCCATTTCAATTTTGTTTAAAAAATTTATAATATGCTTTTGATTACTCTCAGTTTGTGGGTATGTTTATTCATTTCTTTATTAAAAATCCCGGTAGAATCCAGCGTATCGATTCTTACTTTTCCGGATGCATGAATGATTTTCTGGTTATCCAGCATAATTCCCACATGAATAATTTTGCCTTCAGGATTTTCAAAAAAAGCAAGATCTCCGGGCTGGCTTTCTTCAACAAAGGTTAAAGACTCTCCCACTTCTACTTGTTGCGAGGTATCTCTTGGCAATTTTATATTATGAATTTTGTATACTAATTGTGTAAATCCGGAACAGTCTACCGCAAAAAAACTTTTGCCGCCCCACAAATAAGGGACATTAAGAAACTCTTTCGCTGTTAAAGCGATACTCTGCCGTATATCGTGGCTTCTTCTGGATGCAACTACCGGGAATTCTACTTCAGAACCCATAGAAAGCAGTGTTTTTCCGTCATTCATCATTACGGAAGCGAAATCTTCGGTTACAATGGTTACTTTTCGAGCCCCCAGTTCTTCATCGGTTACGGGCTTCAGCTGTTTGGTATCCATCCAGCCTTCATATCCGTCATAGTGCATTTTTATCCGGGTCCAGTTTTTATTCACTTCGAGGATATCGGCGCTTTCGCCAAAAAGTATTTCCGTAACAATTTCAGCCTTGTCTGAACTTTCCGCACGCACAGGTGCCACCGTTACAATACAAACTCCTTTATTCATTAATTTATATTAAAGGTTTAGAATGAAGATAAGATTGAGAAATTTATAATAAATTTTCAGCCTTACACTCAGCCTTATTTTATTTTCTGCGTAAAAAATTTACACCATCCCGCAAAGGTAAAATAAGATTTTCAAAATCATCATCTTTCGCGATCAGATCATTGAGTTCTTTAATAGCCTGTGTAGACTTCTGCTTGGGATTTTCTTCCAGTACTTTCCCATACCAGAGTACATTGTCGAACATTACTACCGAACCGGATTTTGTGCGCGGCTTGATCAATCTAAAATATTCCGCATAATTTTCTTTGTCTGCATCGATAAAAACAAGATCGAAAAACTGGTCGGTTTCTTTCAAAAATTCTTTTGCGTCCTGAAGCCTGAAGTCAATTTGAGAAGAACGCCCGCTTTCTGCAAAATACTTTTCAGGCAGGTAAGCAAGATCTTCATTCACATCAAGTGTAGTAATCCTGCCGTTTTCTTTAAGTCCTGATGCAAGGCAAAGCGTGGCATATCCAGTAAATGTTCCTATTTCAAGAATATTTTCGGGCTGCATCATTTGGGAAATAATCGTAAGCAATCTTCCCTGCTGATACCCGGAAATCATGTGGGGCTGAGTTGTTTTCTGATAGGTTTCCCTTCTCAGCTTTTTCAGTATTTCGGGTTCCGATGAAGCATGGGTTTCCAGATAACGGTCCATTTCCGGATTCTTTTCTTCAAAAAAGCTCATTCTACAAATTTTGTTGATTCAAATTTACTTAAATATAAGCAAAAAGCCCAACGAATCACAAATATTCCGAGTCATGGGAGAATCCCCGGAAAAATTACCGTAAAAACACGGGTGTTTTGGCTTTCGGAATAGCTATATCTTTGGACGAGGGTAAAAACACTAACTAAAATGAATGCAGGAGTAAAACAAATTAACCAGGAGAAAAAGAGAACTGCGCTATCTAAAGACAGAACAGAATCTCTGAAGAAAACTAAGCCGGAAATATCCAATTCATTTTTACAGCGAATTATTTCATTATTGAAAAAAGAAGAATTAATTTGATTAAAAAAATAAATCCCGAATTACTTCGGGATTTATTTATATTGATTGAATGTTTGTTCTTATTATTTTTTCGGCGCGATGTCCATTAATTTCATGAATTCATCCAGCTTCGGCATGATGATGATTTCCGTTCTTCTGTTTTCAGCTCTTCCGGAAACGCTCATATTAGTTGCTTTAGGATTGTATTCTGATCTACCACCGGCTGTGATTCTCGCTGGATCTACTCCGAACTGAGTCTGTAATACTTTAGCAACGGCAGTACCTCTCAATGCAGAAAGATCCCAGTTATCTTTAGGCAGGTTTGGAGAGTTTAAAGGAGCATTGTCGGTATTTCCTTCGATTAGTACAGAATATTTGTCGTAATCGTTGATTACTTTCGCTACTTTTCCTAACACTTCCTGTGCTGCAGGCAATACGTTGTAATCTCCTGTTTTGTAAAGCATTTTGTCAGAAAGAGAGATCATAACCACTCCTTTCAGAACTTTCACCTGAACATCGCTGTCTGCTACATTATCCAACGATCTTTTCAGTTTGTTTGATAATGCCAGATTCAAGCTGTCATTTTTAGCATTGCTGGAGATAAGCTGCTTGATGTAAGAGTTTGAAGAGTTGATCTCTCCCACCAGCTTATCGATATTGGCAGAGCTTTTCCCTGTATTGGAAAGACATGCATCCAATGATGATTTCAAAGCATCGTGCTGACTTTTTAACAGGTTGTTTTCGCTCGTCAAAGCAGAGTTCTGAGACTTCAGATCCTGAATTTCTCTCTGTCTTTCTCCCACGTTCTCAATACATTGTTTGTAATTTGAGCTCAGTGCATCATACTGTTTTTTGCTGATACAAGATGTCATTCCCAACACCATTGCAGATACTGCTAAGATTTTAAAAATTTTCATAAATAATCATTTTTAGACGATCAAAGGTAACAAAATTCATTTTAATTATATCGATTATCTTTGCACAAAGAAATTCTTAGCATACCTATTGAAAACGTCTGACCTAAAAAACCAATTGCAAGATCTTGTCCCGGCTCCCGAAACAGGCACCTATCTTCTGGCAGTAAGCGGCGGTGCAGATTCCATGGTTTTGGCCCAGTGTTTTAATAATTTAGGAGTAACATTCCATGTTGCTCATATCAATTATAAACTGCGTGGTGAAGATTCTGACCTGGATCAAAAAGTAGTGGAGGATTTTTGTGAAAACAACAATATCAAATTCCATTTATATACAGTTTCTGATAAAGATAACAAACCTGCAGGTTCCATTCAGCTGTGGGCACGGGAACTGAGATATAATTTCTTTAAAGAAATCCGCGAAAAAGAAAGCCTTGATTTTCTGGTAACTGCCCATCATCTGAACGACCAGCTGGAAACCTTTATTATTAATCTTTCAAAAGCAGCAGGAATAAACGGATTGGCAGGAATCCCAGCCAATGACAATCATATTTTACGGCCGCTTTTACCTTTTAGCAAAGAAGAAATTTATGCTTTTGCCAAAGAAAACCATATTGAATACCGCGAAGATATTTCCAACACGAAAAATGATTACCTGAGAAATAAAATACGACATGAAATTGTTCCTAAACTAATGGAAACCAATGGACATTTCCTGGAAAATTTCAAAAAAAGTTCGTTATATCTCAACCAGACAAAACATTTTGTTCAGCAACAGATTGAAGAAATCGAAAAACGCATTACCGTTTTTAACAAGTACCACAAAATATTATCCAAGGAACAGTTTGCCGCAGAAAGCGATTTTGTAAAATTTGAAATTTTAAGAAAGTACGGCTTTACACAGGAAGAAGAAATTGCAAAAATTTTTATAGCAGAAAACGGAAGCGTATTTTTTTCGAGAGAATACCAGTTAGCTGTCGATCGGAATGGTTTTGTCATCACAGAACTTAAAGAGTATATTTCAAAAAAGTCTGAAGAAATTATTTTGGAAAACAATGATAATGAGATATTACTCCACGAAAACAAGGAATATCAATTTATTGATTTAAAATCATTTGACTGGCTTATAGACCTTGAGAAGATCAGCCTCCCATTAAAATTAAGAAAGAAAAAAGAAGGAGATGTATTTTTCCCCGTTGGGATGAAAGGCAAAAAGAAGATTTCCAAATTCCTGCGTGACGAAAAATTATCTATTTTAGAAAAACAAAATATATGGTTGCTCTGCGATTCGGAAGATCAGGTGCTCGGTGTAGTACCTTATAGACAGGACAGGGGATTTTACGCAGAACAGCACACCGAAAAAACACTGAGAATACGATGGATAAAAGAACAACAAACACTTTAGCAATAGAGGATTTCAGAAAGGACAGCAACGTTGCTTTCGCGATTTTATATCAAAAATATTTTGTCTACACAAAAAAGTTTGTTCTTAACAACAACGGAAACCTTGAAGATGCTGAAGATATTTTTCAGGATGCACTTATTATTTTATACGAAAAATTATACGCCGATAATTTCAAAGCATATACTTGCCTCGCCAATTATCTATCGGGAATTTCTAAAAATTTATGGCTGAAGAAGCTAAGAAATAAAGAGTTTTTAACAGAAATCCCTGATAATTACTATATAACCCATCAGGAGGAAATAAATACCGCCATTGAAAATGAACGTGATTATTGGGATAAGCTTAACGATTATATGAATGCCATATCTTCACACTGCAAAAATTTGATCCAGGATATTTTTATGAATAATAAAAACATTGAAGAAATTCAAAGCAAATACAAATATTCCAGCAAGCACAATGCACAGAACCAAAAGCATAAATGTGTAGAGCAAATCAGAAAAATTAAAGATAAGGATAATTTTTAGCATTGAAATGCTGACAGTTACAAAAAATCACTCGGTTTCCGGGTGATTTTTTTTTGTTTTTGGAACTTATGGATAAGTAACAATATCATGACAAAAAAAATAATACTAAGCCTGTGTTTTTTAATAGCAATCTTTGCAAATGCACAGGGTAAAAAAGGAATCAACTTCCAAAAGGTAAGTTTGAAAACGGCAAAACAAATTGCAAAGAAAGAAAACAAGCTCATCTTCATAGACATCTACACAACATGGTGCGGACCGTGCAAACTGATGCAGAAAAATACTTTTACCGATGCAAAGGTTGGTGATTTTTTTAATAAAAACTTCGTGAATCTTGCTATAGATGCAGAAAAGGAAGGTGTAGCACTGGCAAAAGAGTTTAAAATTGTCAATTTCCCGTCATTCTTGTTTTTAGATGCAAGCGGCAAATTGGTTCAGTATGATTTCGGATATTACAACGCCGAACAATTCTCATCCATAGGAATGTCGGTGGTGAATAAAATTTCATCAGAATCACTTCCGAAAACAATTGATATGGTAAAAGGAAAGATGGTAGGAGATAAAATTCCGGACTTTTCTGCGAAAGATCACTTGGGAAATACATTTTCATCATCAAATCAAAAAGAAAAACTGGTCGTGGTTTTCATTCGAGGGCAATGGTGTCCTTACTGCAACAGATATATAGAATCTCTTCAAAATATTTCTCCTGAATTAAAAGCTAAAAATGCGAAATTGGTTATTATATCTCCGGAAAAACCGGAATTTATAGAAAAAACCATCGAAAAAACCAAGACATCATATACGGTTCTATATGACGACGGCTACAAGATCGCCGAAGCGTTCGATGTACTTTATACTCCGGATACAAAAATACTGGATCTCTACAATTCAAAGGTAGAAGGGTTTGCTACTAGCAGATCTGATAATTCCGGGAGGCTTCCGGTTTCCGCAACTTTTATTCTGGATGAAAATAAAATTATTTCATGGAGACATTTTAATCCGGATTATAAAGAAAGAGCATCAATAGAAGATATTTTAAAACAATTATAAAAATAACACACTATGAAAACATTTTATTTCACTTTTCTAAGCATTTTTTTGATGACTATTCCCGGAATTTCACATGCCCAGGGTTGCAGTGACGCCGGTTTTTGTACCGTAAACAGTTTAAAGCCGCATAATGCTGCTGACTCTGCCAATAGTCACCGAAATGAACTGAAAGCAGGATTTTCTTTCGGAAAAGCTGATAATTCCATATCTGTTTACGGACAGTATCTGGAATATAACAGACAGATCAATTCTAAATTTGGCATCAGCGCCAAAGCTACTTCTATTGCCCAAACAGGAAATGGCATCAGTGTATTTGGATTATCAGACATTTACCTGAATTCAAATTACCGGGCAAACAAAAATCTTACATTCACATTAGGCACGAAAATCCCGCTCAATAATGGGAACAAGGCAGACAACGGAAATATTCTTCCCATGGATTATCAATCCAGCTTAGGAACCTTTGATCTTATTGCAGGGGTTGGATATCAGATTAAAAAACTGCAGTTGGTTGCGGCCTTACAGCAGCCTTTAACACAAAACGAAAATCAGTTTAACGCTAAAAATTATCCTGCCGGTTCCGCATTAGCAGATTTTCAGAGCACGAAAGATTTCAAGCGAAGTGGTGACGTGCTTTTGAGAGCTTCTTATCCTATAAAAATCACGGAAAAACTATTATTAACACCTGGCTTGTTAAATATTTATCATCTTTCTAAAGATAAATTTACCAATTCAGCCGGCTTCCAGCAGGAAATTGACGGTTCTGACGGCTTAACCATTAATGGAAATGTATTCCTGGATTATAAATTGAATAATACCAACGCGTTGCAGCTGAATGTAGGGGTTCCGTTTTTAGTGCGCGATACAAGACCCGACGGATTGACAAGAAGCTTCATTGCTAATCTGGAATACAGTTTTAAATTTTAATAACATCATTATTTAATAATTAAAAAATAAACAAATGGAACATGTTTTCATGTCCTGAATCTTACCATAACTCTTTATAAATAACTGTTATTTAAAAAAAAGAAAGTTTCTAAGTTTTTTAGGGACGAAAAAATATCTAATTTAGCGACACAAAATCCGGTTCCGGACCGATCGGGATTCTGTATTCGGGATAATTCCCTACAGACAGGACCGGAAAAATGCAGGGAGTGAGAAGTCCCGACACCTTCTCAAAATTTTTAATAAGAAGCAAAATGAAATTTAAAAACTGGTTTTTATTAATTCTGCTGTTTTTAGCAACAGGAATTAATGCACAAATCAAAAATCCTGTAAAATTTAAATTTACAATCAACGAATTAGGCGACAATCAATATGAAGCCGTGCTGAATGCTACGATGGAAAGCGGGTGGCATATTTATTCCAAAGACATTCCGGAAGATACCGGAATTCCTACTGATTATAAAGTTTCCGGGAAAAATATTGAACTGATCGGCAAATTTACCGAAGTTGGGAAAAAGCATGAAGAATTTTCAGAAGCTTTCGGAGGAACGATTGTGTATTACTCCAATTCAGCAGGTTTTAAACAGAAATTTAAACTCAAAGACGGTACAAAACCAGGTGATGTTGTTGCTGAAATTACCTACCAGACCTGTGACGACAGGGTTTGTCTGGCGCCAAATACTTTAGAATTCAACAAACAGGTAACACCAAAAGGTGCTGTGGAAGAAGCGGCTGAAGTACCTGCAAAAGATTCTGCAAAAACAGATACTGTAGTAGTGAATCCGGTAAAAGGCACTGTTACTGTAACAGAAACAGCAAAGCTGGATCCTAAGCAATTAAAGATAGCATCGATCAATTTCCAGAAACCGCTTACCGATTGCGGAGTTGCCACTGAAAAAGTATCTGAAAACTATTGGACCTACCTTCTTTTGGGGTTCATAGGAGGACTTATCGCATTGCTTACACCGTGCGTTTTCCCGATGATTCCGCTTACGGTTTCATTCTTTACGAAAGGCAGCCTGAATAAGGCCAAAGGAAAAAGAGATGCCTTTATCTACGGATTTTTCATTTTCCTGATCTTTGTTTTGCTGAGTGTGCCTTTTCATATTATTGATGGCATTGCGGGAAATATTTTTAACGAAATATCCACCAGTGTATGGCTGAATATCGCATTTTTCATCATATTCATTTTCTTTGCGGGAAGCTTCTTCGGATATTATGATATCACATTGCCAAGTGCCATTGCCAATAAATCTTCAAAAGCGGAAGAAGCAGGCGGAATTGTAGGCATTTTCTTTATGGCTTTAACATTGGTGATCGTTTCATTCTCCTGTACGGGTCCTATTTTAGGAAGCTTATTGGGAAGTGCGGTGACAGGCTCAGCAAATGTTCCGATGTTACTTACCTTTGCATTAGCAGGTTTTGGTTTGGCGTGGGCGATTATTTTCGGATTGCTGGCTTTATTCCCGCAGGCACTGCAAAGTCTTCCAAAATCCGGAGGATGGATGAATACCGTAAAAGTTGTTTTAGGTTTCGTAGAATTGGCTTTAGCGTTAAAATTCTTATCAAAAGCAGATTTGGTTTCCAAAACATTCTTATTGAAAAGAGAACTTTTCATTGTGATCTGGATTCTTGTGGCTTTAGGTTTAGCACTCTATTTATTTGGTGTGATCAGATTTCCGCATGATGATAAAAAGCCGAAAATTTCCATTACCCGAAAAATTCTCGGTATTTTGGGATTAGGTTTTGTGATTTATCTTGTTCAGGGATTAATTCCTTCAGAGCGTCCGAAGTTGCAACTGTTAAGCGGAATTTTGCCTCCATTGAACGTCAGTTATTTCCATGATGAAAAAGACGGAATTTTAGGAATGCATCCGGAACATGATTTCTTTAAAGCGGTTGAAATCGCTAAAAAAGAAGATAAACCGATCTTGATTGACTTCACTGGTTATGGTTGCGAAAACTGCAGAAAGATGGAAGAATTCGTGTGGAGCGAAAGCGATATCCTGCCTATTCTTCAGAATGATGTCGTCCTTGCTTCACTTTATGTCGATGATAAGGAAGAACTTCCCGAAGATCAGAAAACAAAAATTGATCTTGGTGACGGACAGGTGAAAAAGGTAAAAACAATCGGCGACCGATGGAGCTTGTTCCAACAGGTTAATTTTAATAACAATTCACAACCACACTACGTTTTGCTGACTCCGGACGGAAAAGTTATTAATACTCCGGTTTCAGGATACATGCCTAAAGAGGATTTCAAAAAATTCCTTGAATGCGGAGTAAATTATTATAAGAACAATAAATAATTTTACGATTAATACAGAGTAAAGCCTTATCAATTCTTTGGTAAGGCTTTTTATTATGCTGATTTGCAGAAAAATACAAAATATCCTATTTAAAGAATATAAAATCTATATTTAATTTAAGAATCAGGTATATAATTTGCATATAATTTTATAAATAAGTAAAAATTCGACACGCTTATTTAGAAACCATTTAACATTTAAAAACTATTAACTATGGCTGAAATTATCGCACAAGAAAAGCAGGGAGTCAGCAAGCAGAGAAAAAAAATGATCCGCGTAGACATGACTCCAATGGTAGATTTAGGATTTCTCTTAATTACCTTTTTTATGTTTACCACTAATTTTACAAAACCTAATGTGATGGATTTAGGATTACCGGCGAAAGATCCGAATCCTATTCCACAACCAACTCCTCCAATAGATGTTAATAATCAAATTACCTTCATTTTGGGTAAAGACAACCGGGTATTTTATCATCAGAAAACGAAGGAAGATCTAGACAAAAGCAATTTAAAGGAAACAGATTTCAGCGGAATCAATATCACTAAAATCATTTCCAAAGCTTACAATAACGCTCCTAAAAAAGAAAACTTTACCATTATCATAGAACCTACAGATGATGCCAATTATAAAAATTTCGTAGATATTCTGGATAATATCGCGATCTCCAAAAAAGAGCGCTACGGCGTTACCGACATCAAGCCCTGGGAAAAGAAAGTTTACGATGAATTAACTCAATAACAATCAAGAGCATTTTGAAAATGCTCTTTTTTTATTTATTTTTGGCTATAATTTTATATAATGAAAAACTTTTTAACCGCAGCTGCTGTAGCCGCTTTTTTGGTTTCCTGTTCCAAGAAGGAAGCAACTTCCACTCCCGATAAGACCGACAGTACAAAAATTATAGATTCCATTAACGCTGCAAGAACAAAAATCAACGATAGCATTAAATCTAAAAATCATTTTAAAGATTTCAGCGGATCCCATAAACTCACCCACAATTCCATACAAGGCTCAGGAACCATTTCATTCGAAAAAATTGAAGGTGAAAGAGACCATTATAATGTCTCCGGACAAATAAAATCCGGAAAAAATTCCCTTGAAATCAAAGGTTTCATGGCTGTAGTTTCCGATAAGCACATGAATTTTACAGGAACCATTTCACAGCGTATTTCTGACTATGAAAACGGAAAGCCATATCTTAGAAAAGGAACAAAAACATTCATGTCTAAAGATGGCGGCAAAACATACAGACTTCAGGATATGGTAAATGGTTCGGGATTTGTTGACTATATTGATATTCATTTTTAATCTGAAATTATGCTAAACTTCGAGAGAAAAGGAAACGGAAAAGAAACGCTGGTCTTACTTCATGGTTTTATGGAAAACATTACGATCTGGAGTGACATGGAACCTCATCTTTCCGAAAATTTTTCATTACTGAAAATCGACCTTCCGGGACATGGGCAATCGGATATTATTGCGGACGTTCAGACTATGGAACTGATGGCAGAAGAGGTAAAAAAAGTTCTTGACGATCAAAATTTGCAAAAAGTTCATTTGTTAGGACATTCAATGGGCGGCTATATTTCTCTCGGTTTTGCTGAAAAATATCCTGAGTATCTGAAAAGTTTAACCTTATTTTTCTCATCCTATCTTGCTGATGATGCTGAAAAAAAAGAGCAGCGCATCAAAAGTTACCGAATCATTGAAGATGCTTTTGCACACTACGTCAGAGCCGGAGTTCCCAATCTTTTCAATCCGAATGAAAGAGATGTTCTTGAAGGCAAAATAGAAACAGCGCTTGAAGTTGCTCTTTCTACCAATAACCTTGGCGCTCTGGCATCCGTAAAAGGAATGGTAGAGCGAACAGACAAAAAGAACATTCTGGAAAATCTTGACTGCAAAATTTTAGTGCTTGCCGGGAAACACGACAATGCGGTAAAAACAGAAACGATGATAAAGAATCTTCCGGACAGAACCAACATCAAATCTTACGTGCTCGACTGTGGCCATAACGGTCATTGGGAAAAGCCGACAATCTGCGCAGAAATCATTAATACGGAGCTTCTTCATCATTTACCGAAACATTTAGTTTTCTAAGATGCTGGATTTTCTGTTCAAAAAAAAGAAACCCGTAATCGGCCTTACACTTTCAGGCGGAGGAATGCGTGGGATTGCCCATATTGCAGTTTTAAAGGCGTTGGAAGAATACAACCTTAAACCCGATATCATTTCCGGAACCAGCGCCGGATCTATTGTAGGCGCATTTTATTCCCTTGGGAAATCGCCGAATGAAATGATGGAAATTGTAAAACAGACTACTTTTTTCTCCAGATCGTATTTAAAGCTTTCTAAAAACGGAATTTTCAGTTCAAAATTTATACTGAAATTATTTATGGATCATTTTCCGGAAGATGATTTTAAAATTTTAAAAATCCCGGTATATGTCGCTGCAACCGAAATGACACACGGAATTGTAGATTTTTTTTCGGAAGGCGAACTTTTCGGGCCGCTGCTCGCTTCATCCAGCGTGCCTTTTATTTTACCCCCTGTAAAAATCGGTGAGAAAATTTATGTAGACGGTGGTGTTTTAGACAACCTTCCTATTGAGCCCATTATTGATAAATGCGATTTCCTGATTGCTTCACACATTAATTCCATCAGCTATGACAGTCTCGAAAAAATGAGTTTGATGAAGGAATTCGACAGAATTTTACACTTGGCAATCGCAAAATCCGTTTACTCCAAAGCAAAATCCTGCGATATTTTTCTGGATCCGCCAAAAATGACAAAGTTCAGTTTATTCAACAAAAAATTCCTTGATATCATGTTTCAGGAAGTGTATGAATACACCTGCAAAGAACTTGAGGAAAAAGGACATTCACGGTTTCAGAACTAAACTGAAAGTTTGAAAGTTTAATGTATGAGTGTTAAGTGTGTGTTGCTAGGAACAAAACGACAAAGCATCCTCAAATAAAATTTGAATTCTGAGTATGTTATTTAAACACTGAGATGCAGCTGAATGACAACAAAACGCAATTTGCTTAGACTAAACCTTAACCTAAATATTAATTACAAACTTTCTTCAGCTTGAATTCTATTTTTGAACGTTTCAATGGTGTCCGGCAGAGATTCATGAGACTTCCCACCTGCTGCATTGATGTGGCCTCCTCCGTTAAAATATTTTCTTGAGAATTGATTAACATCCATATCATCCTTGCTTCTGAAAGAAATCTTAATAAAATTCTCATACAGATCTTCCATAAAGAATGCCGCCATTTTCACTCCCATAATACTCAGTCCGTAGTTTACAAAACCTTCTGTATCTCCTTTCTGGAAACCATATTCTTTTAATTCTTCCCTAGTTAAATAAAGAACAGCAACTTTTCCGTCTTTTACCACTTCGATTCTTCCTAAAATTAAGGCTAATAAATGAAGACGTGAAACGGTATTCGTATCCCAGGTATTTGAGGTAATCATTGCAGGATCTGCTCCATGCTCAATAAGGTTTGCAATAATCCTGTGGGTGGCCGAACTGGTAGAGCGGAAACGGAAACCACCTGTATCCGTCATAATTCCCGTATAAAGACATTCGGCAATATCTTTATTAACGAGATTTTCGTCATCAAGTGCTTCAATAAAATGATACACCATCTGGCAGGTTGCCGGAATAACCGTATCCGAATATACAAAATCAAACGGCTCAGGCTGCTGATGATGGTCGATAAGAATTTTTTTTGCTTTTGCATGAGCCAGCCAGTCACCTAGCAGGCCAATTCTGGAATGGGCATTAAAATCAAGACAGAAAATAACATCGGCTTCACTGATAAGGTCAGAAGCTACTTTTCTTTTGTACTCCCCTATCAGAACTTTTTTAGCTTCCGGCATCCATTTCAGAAATTTCGGAAAATCGTTCGGAACGATCACTTCCGCAAAAATCCCTCTTGCTTTCAGATAATGTTTTAAACCCAGGCTGGAACCGATCGCATCCCCATCAGGATTGTAATGGGTAAGGATTACGATTTTGTTTTCCGGAGTCAGTAACGTATTGATTTCTAAAAGTTCCGCGGGTGTAAACATGGGATGTTTTATTTTCTTTAAAATTTAAGTTTCCAAAGATAGAGCTTTTAAATAAATCATTACCTATTATTTTTGTACCTTTATAAATTCTTATCTGGCGGGACTTAGCAATAATTCCAAAGAAAGGAAGGGTAAAAAATTCAAAAAAACATTAGTAAAGTTTGCAACTTTTAAAAAATTGCATATCTTTGCAACCTGAAAATTAATAGATAATTACGATTTAAACATATAGTAATGAGTAAAAGAACATTCCAGCCATCAGAAAGAAAAAGAAGAAACAAACACGGTTTCAGAGAAAGAATGTCTACGCCAAATGGAAGAAGAGTTTTGGCTGCGAGAAGAGCTAAAGGCAGAAAGAGTTTAACTGTAAGTGCATCACGCGCTAAGAGATAATCTTTTTATTATCATATACAAATCATGCTTGAAAAGAAGTTTTTCAGGCATTTTTTGTTGTTAAAATTTCCTAAAATTTAGGTTCTTTATCCTTCTTTTTCCTATTTTTAAAATCTGAAAAAATTTTAGAAAAAGTACTTTTAAAACTGAATTATGCCACATACAAATATTGCCGGAGACAACATCATCAGCCTGCAGCACGCCAAGATCGCACAGAAAAATTTTACGGTGCTTTCCGATGTAAATCTGAACATTAAGAAAGGACGTTTCTGCTATCTTATCGGGAAAACAGGTTCAGGAAAAAGTTCACTGCTGAAAACTTTGTACGGGCATATTCCTTTAGCTTCAGGTCACGGAGCTGTGGTTGGCTTTGATCTTGCCAAGCTGAGAGCTTCTGACGTTCCCAACCTAAGAAGAAAATTAGGAATTGTTTTCCAGGATTTCCAGCTGCTTTCCGACAGAACCGTGGAAAAAAACCTGAAATTCGTACTGGAAGCGACAGGATGGAGTGACAAAATTAAAATGGAAGACCGTATCAACGAGGTGCTGGGAAGCGTAAACATGAAAAGCAAGAAACACAAGATGCCTCATGAACTTTCGGGTGGCGAGCAGCAGCGTGTGGCGATTGCAAGAGCTTTACTTAATCATCCTGACTTAATTTTGGCAGATGAGCCTACCGGAAATCTTGATCCGGAAACGTCTAATGAAATTATGACCCTGTTAAAACAGGTCGCCCTTGAAAACGGAGCAGCCGTAGTAATGGCGACACATGATTATCATATGATACAGAATTTCCCTGGTGAAGCAATCAGATGTGAAGACGGAAAAGTTTCTGTGCTTGATACCGCAGAACTATTTGAATAAAAAGTAAGATATTACTAAAATCTAACTTTCTTTTTTAAAAACATGAAACTCTTTGGTGAGTTCAAGATATTGGTCCGAGTATTGTCTCGGACTTTTTTCTATAATCAATTCAGATTCTTCCAGTCTTTTTTCAGACTTGGAAAATTCAAGAACCAGCCTTTTTACTTTTGAATTTTCAATTCCTTTTACAATAATTTTCCGCACTAAATACATTCCACTTTCATACGCCGTTGTCATGAAATTATTTCCCGCTTCAGCCGGAATAATTACCGACAAAATTCCTTTCTCAGAAAGCATCTGTGAAGACTTTACAATAAGCTGACGAAAATTCAATTCTACGGTCTGCCGGGCAATTTTGTCCTTTTCAGAATCAGAGGCTTCGAAATATGGAGGATTGGAAACAATCAGATCAAATTCCTGCTCCGTTTCAAAATCTTTGAAATCCTGATGAATATTTTTTAACCTTGAAAAAAAAGGTGCATTTTGAAAATTAACTTTCGTTAGTTCTGCAGCATCCTTATTAATGTCAATCCCCAAGAACTTCGCTTCAGGATTCCGCTGGGCAAGCATTAGAGAAATCAGGCCCGTTCCTGTTCCGATTTCAAGAACACTGAAGGCATTTTTAACATCCGCAAGAGCACCGAGCAGGACACCGTCAGTTCCCACCCGAAAAACATTTTTCGACTGCTGAATGGTAAATTGTTTAAAGCTAAAAGGTTTCACTATAGGTTTGTAGGCAAAGTAATGGTAAACGTAGAACCCTTTCCAACTTCAGATTTTACGGCAATTTCACCTTTATAGTCTTCTACCATCTTTCTGACCATGGATAACCCAAGGCCCATACCGCTGTTTTTAGAGGTAAAATTAGGCTCGAAAATTCTTTCGTAAATATTCTCAGGGATGCCTATTCCGTTATCCTGAACAGAGATCATCACTCTTCTCTGATGCTGTTCTACGTCAACATTAATAATTAATTTCCGCTCATCACTTTCTGCCTGTTTTGCATTGGTAACAAGATTGGTAATAATCCTGGACAGATAAATCCTGTCCATATTAATCATAATATTATTTTTATTGGAATGCATAAAAATGCTGTCGTCATTAAAAACGCGGAGAATATCTTCCACTTCATTATTGAGGTTAATGATCTCGTTATTTTTTTCCGGAAGCTTGGCAAATTCAGAAAATGCCGATGCTACAGTAGCGATAAGGTCGATCTGATCTACCATCGTTTTGCTCATCTGCTTCACTTTTTCCCTTACATTAGGATCTTCAGGATCAAATTTTCTTTCAAAATTCTGGATGGTAAGCTTCATGGGCGTCAGCGGATTTTTCACTTCGTGAGCTACCTGTTTGGCCATTTCTCTCCAGGCCTCTTCCGAAGCCTTAAAACGAAGCCTCTCTTTCTGATCCTGAATTTGAAGAATCATCCTGTTATAGGCTCTTGCCAAAGCATTTAACTCATCGTTTTTATAATAACGGATCGGCCGCATTTCATTTTCAAATAGTGTAATGCGGGTGATCATATCAGAAAACTTCGTGATATTTTTAGCAAGACTATTTGACATTACCCAGCTGAACCATACACTGAACAACATCAGAAAAACATCAACAAGAATAATGTATTTCACATACGTATTAAGAACATCCAGATAGGCAGATTCATTGTGATATAAAGGAATATACACGATAGCAATAGGCTCAAGATCATTATTTTTCAGAAGCAGGTAAGACGATGTAAGCACAGCATCTTTAGAGGCGTCGTACCCTTTTATGTCCACCCTTGCATTTGTTGCTAGAATCCTGTTTACAATCGTGATAGGAACCTTCTTCTGCTCAACAAGGCTCTCATCTTTATTTGAAAGTAAGTAATTTCCTTTTAAGTCGTATAAAATTATGTCGTGCTGATTGATATCTGCAATTTCGAAAATTTTATTATCAAGAAGAGTGGGAAGATCTTTTGTCTCGGTATGTTTCATGCTCACTGCATAATCAAGGTACCGGATCACTGCTCCCGTTTTTTCCTGCATATCAATTTTGCTTTTCGTCATAGAATTTTCCCTTAAAACAAAATAAGGAACCAGCGAAGAAGCCACTACACTTAAAAGACATACCAATAAGAATCCGAAAAAAACACGGTTTCTTAAGCTATATCCTTTATACATAATCATTGACATTCTGTTTATTAATTAACCTAGCAATATACTTACCAATTATATCGAATTCTAAATTAACTTTGTCACCTTTTTTCAGATACTGCATATTTGTAAAGTCCCAAGTATACGGAATAATAGCAACGGAAAACTGGTTGTCCTGACTTTTTGCAACCGTAAGACTGATCCCGTTTACGGTAATGGAACCCTGAGGAACCGTTACGAAACCTCCGTTACTTTCGTACGCTATGGTAATAAAATAACTTCCGTCTTTATTTTCAATGCTTACTACTTCACCGGTTTTGTCAACATGGCCCTGAACAATGTGCCCGTCCAGCCGCCCGTCCATTTTCATACAACGTTCAAGATTTACCACGGTGCCCACTTTCCATTTACCGAGGTTTGTTTTTTCCAGCGTTTCATTGATTGCAGTTACGACATATTGATCTCCTTCAATCTTTACAACCGTAAGGCAGCAACCATTATGCGCTAAGCTCTGATCAATTTTCAATTCGTTCGTGAAAGGGCATGTTAATGTAAAATCAATATTGCTTCCGTTTTCTTCAATCTTCTCAATTACTCCTACCGCTTCAATTATTCCTGTGAACATATTATTTTTTGCTAAATTTGTAGTTTATTAATCTTCAAAGATAATCAAAATGAGCCCAAAAAACCATAAAGTACGAGTAGGAATTTCAATAGGAGATTTCAACGGCATCGGTCCCGAAATCATCATGAAATCCCTTACAGACAAAACCATTACGGATTTTTTCACCCCTGTAATTTTTGGTTCGGGAAAATTATTCACCTATCAGAAAAACATTTTTAAGCTGAACCTGAACTTCAACTACATTAATGAAGCGTCACAGGCTCAGGCAGGAAAGCTGAATATGGTGAATCTGGCAAAGGAAAACTCTGTAGTAGAACTGGGTACCCCAACGGAGGAATCTACCAAAATGGCCATTGATTCTCTTGAAGCCGCCACGGAAGCCTTATTAAAAGGAGAAATTGACGTACTGGTAACAGCACCCATCAATAAAGATGAAATGGTAAAAATGGGCTTCAAACACGCTGGGCACACCGGGTATTTTGAAGAAAAGTTCAACAAAAAAGGACTAATGTTCCTGGTAACGGAAGATTTAAAGGTAGCTGTTCTTACGCACCATATTCCGATTGCTGAAGTTGCTGAAAATATTTCCAAAGAAAAAATTAAAAAGCAGATCAGAGTTTTAAATCAGACTTTAATTGAAGATTTTAATATTTCAAGGCCTAAAATTGCGGTTCTTGGGCTGAATCCGCATGCTGGTGACGGAGGCGTGATCGGAAAAGAAGAAATTGAAATCATTGCTCCGGCTATCAAGGAACTTTCAGATAACGGAATTCTGGCATTCGGACCTTTCCCGGCAGACAGTTTTTTCCAGCCGGGAAAATATAAAAGCTTTGATGCGGTTCTGGCAATGTACCACGATCAGGGTCTTGCCCCGTTTAAAACATTAGCTTATGAAGAAGGGGTAAATTATACGGCAGGCCTTCCCTTCATAAGAACATCTCCTGACCACGGAACAGCGTATGATATTGCCGGTAAAAATATAGCCGATGAGCAAAGTTTTACCGAAGCCATCTTTACCGCGATTAAAATTTTCAGGAACAGAAGTGAATATAATGATTTGATGGCCAACCGACTGCAGCCGAGAAAAATGGCTGTAGATAACGGAATAGATGAAGATTTGCCGGACGAATCCGAAGGCTAAATCTTTAATATGGATTTTAAGTTAATTTGTTTTAGAAATTATTTGTTATTATAAAAAAATTGCATATTTTTGCACACTCATTTTATGGACAAGTTAAGAAACTATGACGTAAGCTTTTCCGGGTTGAAAACCGGCAGGCACGTGTTCAGGTTTGAGATAGATAAAGAGTTCTTTCAATTATTTGATACTGAACAGGAATTTACAAATCCCAGAATCTCAGTAGATGTTTTACTTGACAAACATTCTACATTTCTGGAGTTTGAGATAAAAGTAAAGGGTACGGTAGAGCTGGTTTGTGATATTACAAACGAAAATTTCGACCATGCCATTGAAAATGAGATCAGGGTATTGGTGAAATTCGGGGAAGAATATGACGACAGCGAGGAAGATGTTATTACGATTCCCTCCAGTGATCATGCTTTCAATGTTGCGCAATTAATTTATGAAAATGTTGCACTCTCCATCCCGATGAAAAAGATATCACCGAATGTAAGCGATGAAGATCTGGCAATCCTTGAGAAGTTCAGTCCAAAAGAAAATGATGCAGAAGAAGAACATGAAAGTGACCCTAGATGGGACGCACTGAAAAATTTGAAGAATAAAAATTAAATAGTTTAATGATGAGATGATGAATCTCATCGCTCATCAATTAAAAAAGTTATTAGAAAATGGCACATCCAAAGAGAAGACAATCGTCTACAAGAAGAGATAAGAGAAGAACTCACTACAAAGCTGTAGTTCCTCAATTAGCTAAAGATGCAACAACAGGAGAGCTTCACCTATACCACAGAGCTCACTGGCATGAAGGAAAACTTTACTACAGAGGTAAAGTAGTATTGGAAAAAGAAGTAACAGCTACTGAAGAAAACTAAGAGTCGCTTTTCACTGGAAAACACTCGTTTTAATACAAAAACCGCCCGATTTTTATAAAATTTGGCGGTTTTTTGTTGTTTTTTACGATTTTTTGGTATCTTTGACCCAAAATCAAATATCAAATTTATGGACATTAAAGACATACAAAATCTTATTAAGTTTGTATCTAAAGCAGAAGTTTCTGAAGTAAAATACAAAACTAAAGATTTCGAAATCACTATTAAAACTCCATTAGCGGGTAGCGAAGTTGCTTATGCTCAACCTGCAGTTTACCACACTGCACCTCAGCAGGTAGCTGCTGCGCCTGCGCCGGCTTCTGCTCCTGCAGCTGCCCCAGCCGAAAAAGCTGAAGCAGCATCTGATGACAGTAAATATGTGACCATCAAGTCTCCAATGATCGGAACTTTCTACAGAAAACCATCTCCCGATAAAGATGTATTTGTAAATGTAGGTGACGAAGTTTCTATTGGCAAAACAGTTTGCGTAATCGAAGCAATGAAACTATTCAACCAGATCGAATCTGAAGTAAGTGGAAAAATCATTAAGATTTTAGTGGATGACGCTACCCCTGTAGAGTACGACCAACCTTTATTCTTAGTAGATCCATCTTAATTATATAATTGATTAATGATGATTGACAATTGATTGTAAATCAATTTCAAATTCTCAAATTTTCAAATTTAAAATAGCATTAAGATGTTCAAAAAAATATTAATTGCCAATCGTGGCGAAATTGCAATGCGTATTTTACGTACTTGTAAAGAAATGGGGATCAAAACCGTAGCAGTTTATTCAACTGCAGACAAAGACAGTCTTCATGTAAGATTTGCAGACGAAGCGGTTTGTATAGGTCCTGCAATGAGTAAAGACTCCTATCTTAAAATTCCTAATATTATTGCTGCTGCAGAAATTACCAATGCAGACGCCATTCACCCAGGTTACGGTTTCCTATCAGAAAACGCTAACTTCTCAAGAATCTGCCAGAAAAACGGCATCAAATTCATCGGTGCTACTCCTGAACAGATTGAAAAAATGGGAGACAAAGCAAATGCCAAAGCAACCATGAAAGCCGCAGGTGTACCTTGCGTACCGGGTTCAGACGGTTTGATCGAGTCTTATGAAATCGCTGCAACAACTGCTGAGGAAATTGGTTATCCGGTGATGATCAAAGCTACTGCAGGAGGCGGCGGAAAAGGGATGAGAGCCGTTTGGAAAGCCGAAGACCTTAAAGATCACTGGGAATCTGCGATTCAGGAAGCTGTTGCAGCCTTCGGAAATGGAGGAATGTATATGGAAAAACTGATTGAAGAGCCGAGACATATTGAAATCCAGGTTGCTGGAGACCAGTTTGGTAAAGCTTGTCACCTTTCTGAAAGAGATTGTTCGGTTCAGAGAAGAAATCAGAAACTTACGGAAGAAACCCCTTCTCCTTTCATGACGGACGAACTTCGTGAAAAAATGGGAGAAGCTGCTGTAAAAGCTGCAGAATTCATTGGATATGAAGGTGTGGGAACCATTGAATTCCTTGTAGACAAGCACAGAAATTTCTATTTCATGGAAATGAATACAAGAATCCAGGTAGAACACCCGATCACTGAGCAGGTAATTGATTATGACCTGATCAGAGAACAAATTCTTCTGGCTGCGGGAACTCCAATTTCAGGAATCAATTATTATCCGAAATTACATTCCATCGAATGCAGAATCAACGCAGAAGATCCTTACATGGATTTCAGACCTTCTCCGGGAAAAATCACAGGATTAAACATTCCGGGAGGACATGGTGTAAGAGTAGATACTCACGTTTATTCAGGATATACGATTCCTTCTAATTACGATTCCATGATTGCAAAACTCATCACAACGGCACAGACCCGTGAAGAAGCGATTGCAAAAATGAGAAGAGCATTGGAAGAATTTTATATTGAAGGTGTGAAAACTACGATTCCTTTCCACAGACAGCTGATGGATAACGAAGCTTATCTTTCAGGAAACTACACTACAAAATTCATGGAGGATTTTGTAATGGACAGAAAGTATGACAATCACTAATTGATTTGTATATAATTTGTAACCGCCTTTTTAAAGGCGGTTTTTTTATGCGTCAGATCTAAACAATTGTTAAATTCTGAGTTTTGTAAAGGTCTGACTGAAATTTGACATTTTAATTTTAAATTAAGGAAAATTTAATTTTTATATTTTAAAGATAGAATAACTATAACAGATTATCTGTATAAGAAATATTTTCTGATTCAGTTTTAGAAGCGGCTTAAAAGTTCTTAAATTCCCTTTATTTTCAGCACAGGATTTCTGTTTAGCTATCTCATTTATAATGTTTACATTTGCGCAAAATCAAATATATGTCAACAGCAGAAATAGTTAAAGATTCACAATATTTTATCGATCTTGAAGACAAACATGGTGCTCACAATTACCACCCTCTTCCCGTCGTGCTGGACAAAGGAGAAGGCGTTTTCGTTTGGGATGTGGAAGGTAAAAAATATTATGATTTCTTATCTGCTTATTCTGCTGTAAACCAAGGACATTCACACCCAAAAATTGTAGAAGCTCTGGTAGAGCAGGCTAAAAAACTGGCTTTAACATCAAGAGCTTTTTATAACTCAAAACTGGGCGAGTATGAGCAAAAGATTACTGCTCTTTTTGGTTTTGATAAAGTATTACCGATGAATTCCGGAGCCGAGGGTGTAGAAACCGCTGTAAAATTGGCCAGAAAATGGAGCTATGAAGTAAAAGGTATTTCAGAAAATGCTGCTAAAATTGTTGTTTGTGAGAATAATTTCCACGGAAGAACAACCACTATTGTTTCCTTTTCAAACGATCCGGATGCCAATCAGAATTACGGACCTTTTACACCTGGATTCATAAAAATTCCATACAATGACCTTGCTGCACTGGAAGAAGTTCTGAGGAGGGAGTCAGATAATATTGCTGCATTTCTGGTTGAGCCGATCCAAGGAGAAGCGGGAGTTTATGTTCCGGATAACGGCTATCTGAAAACCGCTTCTGAATTGTGTAAAAAACACAATGTTCTTTTTATTGCAGATGAAGTTCAGACAGGAATTGCAAGAACAGGTCAATTGATTGCATGTCATCATGAGGACGTACAGCCGGATATTTTAATTTTAGGAAAAGCCCTTTCCGGTGGAATGTATCCTGTTTCGGCAGTACTGGCCAATAATGAGATCATGAATGTCATAAAACCGGGACAACACGGCTCTACCTTTGGAGGAAATCCTGTTGCCTGTGCTGTAGCCGTTGCCGCACTGGATGTTGTAAAGGAAGAAAAACTGTCTGAAAGAGCTGAAGAGCTTGGACGATTATTCCGTTCCGAAATTGAAAAAGTAATCGAAAAGACCGATCTTATTACCAAAGTAAGAGGAAAAGGATTGCTGAATGCTATTTTGATTAACGATACTCCGGAAAGTTCTACAGCCTGGAATATCTGTTTACAATTAAAAGAAAACGGACTTCTGGCCAAACCAACCCACGGAAATATCATCAGACTGGCACCACCATTGGTGATTACGGAAGAACAGCTTCTAGACTGTGTAAAAATTATTGAAAAAACCATTCTTTCATTTCAGCAGAAATGAAACTTTCACTAGCAGTTATTACTTACAATGAACAGGATAATATTGTAAGGCTTTTCAACTCAATTTCTGAAATTGTTGACGAAATTATTGTCGTAGACAGCTTTTCAACAGACAGAACAAAAGAAATCTGCCTGCAGCATTGTCCTAAAATACAGTTTTTTGAAAAGAAATTTAACGGATATGGTGAGCAGAAAAACCATGCGCTCGGGCTATGTTCCGGCGAATGGATTCTTTTTCTTGATGCTGATGAGGTTCCTGATGAAGAATTAAAACAATCTATTCAGAAAGTAATATCTCAGCAAAATCATGAATTTTCAGTTTATCGGACAAAATACAATAATCATTTAGGCATTCATCTTATTAAATTCGGAGGATGGGGAGATGTTTGCAAGGAAAGACTTTTCAGAAATGGTTCTGCAAAATATTCTGACGATAAAGTACATGAGTTTTTAGTAACTCACGAAAAAGCAGGCATCCTGGAAGGAAAAATCAACCATTACACATATAAGAATATTCATCATCATGTTACGAAAATCAACAGGTATTCTGATATGATGGCTGAAAAAATGTTTGAAAGAGGCAAAAAGATCAACCGTTTCAAAATTATCATCAATCCTATTTTTGTATTTATAAAAGTTTTTATTTTTAAATTTGGTTTTCTGGATGGGTTTCCGGGCTTCTATATAGCCAAAACTATGTCGTATTATACTTTTCTTAAATACATTAAACTGTTTGAAAAAATACGGATGATAGAACTGGAGCAAAAATACGGCAACTTTTTATGATATTTTATTTAATAATTATTATAATTCTCTTTCTGTTTCTGTATTTCCGGATTTATCTTTTCCTTTTTCCGAAAAAACGGCTGATCATTTTAATGTATCATCAAATCATGGAGGAAAGTAATGATGATCTCACGGTAAGCCTCAAAAATCTCGAAGAACAGTTCAGCTATTTACAGCGAAAAAATTATACTTCAAAATTTTTCAGCGAACTTAATATCCCATCTCGACGAAGAATTGTTATTACCTTTGATGACGGCTATAAAAACAATGAAACATATCTCCCTCCCCTACTGGAAAAGTATAATCTGAAAGCCACCATTTTTATACCCACAGAATTTATCCTGAAAGGATATAAAGAAAACAAGATGATGTCTTTTGAAGAAATTCGGCGGCTGAACAGAAAATATTTTGAGATTGGTCTCCACAGCCATGCTCATCAAAACTTTAAAACCGTTTCTGCAGATTTTATAGAAAATGATCTTAAAAGAAACATGCAGATTCTCGATAAAGAAAATATAAACTATTCTAAAGTCCTTGCTTATCCCTACGGAAAGTATCCTAAAAAGAATCCTGACAAACAGGCTGTTTTTTCAGTTTTACAGCGTCTTAATATTCTTTATGCCGTAAGAATCGGAAACAAAATTAATTCGTCCCCCTACCATAAACCTTATGAATTATGCAGAATCGATATTAAGGGGAAAGACACGCTGATACATTTCAAATTAAAACTTATCTTTGGAAGATTAAAAATGTTTTAGGAAAGAAAAATTAATTGGAATGGCAGAACAGGTTATGATGAATGTAAGTGGCTTAATCATAACGTATAACGAAGAAAAAAACATTCAGGAAGTATTGGAGTGCTTTGATTTCTGTGACGAGATTATCGTGGTAGATTCATTCAGTACGGACAAAACAATAGAAATTGCAAAGCAATTTTCTAACGTAAAAGTAATTCAAAATGCGTTTGAGGACTTTACAAAGCAAAGAAATATAGCTTTGGACGCCGCAAAAAATGATTGGGTATTATTTCTGGACGGAGATGAGAGAATCACTGCGCCTTTAAAAAAGGAAATTCTGGAAGAATTAAATAGCCCTGTTCAGAAAGATGCTTATTATTTTTTCAGAAAGTTCTATTTTGCCGGGAAACCCATTCATTACTCCGGAACACAAACCGATAAGAATTTCAGGCTTTTCAGAAAGTCTAAAGCGAGATACATCAGCGGAAAAAAAGTTCACGAGACGCTGCATGTAAACGGAAGCATAGGGATAATGAAAAATAAACTCCTGCATTTTTCCGTTAATGATTATGAATCCTATAAAACAAAAATGCTTCACTACGGTATTCTGAAAGGGCAGGAACTGGCAGCCCGTGGAAAAAAATACAGTCGTGCAGCACAATATTCAAAAACAGCCTTTAAATTTTTTAAGGCATACATTTTGCGTTTAGGTATTCTTGACGGAAAAGAAGGCTACCAGCTTTCTTATTTACAGTCCTTAAGTGTTTTTGAAACTTATGAATCATTAAAAGGAGCAAACTAACTGAATGAAAATTTGTGTAATTAGTTTCGATTTCTGGGGATACGACCACTATATAGTTGATGCTTTACGTTCTAAAAATATAGATGCCCATCACATTAAAATTGGCGATGTAACTCATTCTAATTTTAGTGAAAGGGCAACGAATGCAGTAAGCAAAATTTTCCTTAATAAAAACCTAAAAACAGAAAAAAGACAACGGTTTGTTACCGAGGCTCTTGAAAAACTGGGATATCAGGATCAGATTCTTGTTATGAATCCTGACACGTTTGATCTGTCTACGCTTCAGGAAATCAGAAAATATACCGCCCGTCTTATCACCTATCTTTACGACAGCCTTGACCGTGTGGTGGTAGATGAAAAAAAACTTGATCTTTTTGATAAAATTTTTTCATTTGATATCGCCGATGTAGAAAAATACGGCTTTGAAAAGCTCACTAATTATATATATCTTCCGTTTTGCCCATGCGAAAAACAAAAGCCTGAAATAGATCTCTTTTACATTACATCTTATGACACTAAAAGAGTAGAATTCATCAAGCTGCTTACCAAAAGATTACTCCAGATACAGGCTAGATTTCAAATTATTGTCATCGGAAAAAAGGGATGGAAACATCAATTGAGAAATGCGTTTTTTAAAATCCCTGAAAATCTCCATATTATCTTCAGTATTAAAAAAATAAGTCATAAAAAGCTTCCGAAATATTATAAAAATTCGCGAGCTTTGCTTGACCTTACCCGTGAAAACCAATATGGACTTAGTTTCAGGGTTTTTGAAGCCATGGCTTTGGAAAAGAAAATTGTTACTGATAATGAATTAATTAAAAGCTATGATTTTTACAATCCACATAACATTTTAGTTTTGAACGAAACATGCAATAACTTGGAAAAATCTTTTTTTGAGACCCCGTATGAAAAAGTTCCGAAAGAGATTTATAACAGATATACCTTGGATTATTGGACGGATAAAGTCTTCAGGCTCAATAAAAAAACTCAATAATGGGAATTATAAAGAAAATAAAAAAAAACTTTGAAAGAAAAGAAAAACTCAAAATTCTAAATACACAGGAGATTGTTAACATAACATCTTTTAACCCTTCAAAAAGAACTATTTTATTTGCATCAAGAGATATTCCTTCCCATGATAAGGATTCCGGGTCCAACAGGCTCAAAGAAATTATTATGATCTATAAAAAGGCAGGCTTTAATTGTATTCTTTTTGCTCCTCATATTTTTGAAGATAATTCTTATGTACAATTTTACCAGCAGCACGATATCATTGTATTTGTAGAAAACACAAAATATAAAAACATTTACGAATTTCTTACTCATTTTAAAAAAGTAAATTATGTCTGGTTTAACGGACCGCTTGCATTGAATTTATTCTATAAAAAAATAAAAAACATTCTGCCTTCATCAAAATTCATCTATGATATGGTGGATATTCATTTTTTACGCTTTAAAAGAGCTATTGAGCTTGAGCCAAACCGTATTTCGTTAAAGAAAAACTTCAAACACTTCTATCGTTTAGAAACGGTAATTGCACCTCAACTGGATTATATTATTGCCATTTCCGATAAGGAAAAAGACATCATGCGAAAATACGCCGATGAAGAAAAAATTCTTACCATTTCCAATATACACTATCCTAAAATTGATATCTCCGAAAGGAATGATTTTGAAGCAAGTAGCGGAATTATATTTATAGGATCCATTCACGAGCCGAACATTGATGCCGTGAAGTTTCTGTATGAAAAAATAATGCCTCTGGTATGGAAAGAAAATCCGGAACTTGAAGTAAGCGTAATAGGAAACGTTGCAGAAAAGCTCGATTTGAAACAATATCCGAAATTTAAGTTCTTAGGATTTGTGGAAAGTATTGAGGATCATTTTATAAAATCTAAACTGATGGTGGCCCCATTACGTTTCGGGGCGGGAGTAAAAGGAAAAATAGGCCAGGCTTTCGAATATTTCCTACCGGTAGTCACTACCGAAATCGGGGCCGAAGGCATGCAGCTTGTAAATGAAAAGAATGTCCTCATCGCCAATGATGAGAAATCCTTTGCAGAAGCGATCCTCCGGCTGAATAATGACGAAAAGCTATGGAAAACGCTCTGCGAAAACTCGGCGGACAGCCTGAAGCCTTTTTCAGTAGAACAAATAGAAGGAAAAATAAAAAATTTATAACCTATGCAGCTCAGTGTAAATTATCACGGATTTTTTGATGGCCAGTTCGGAATTGCAGAGGCAACAAGAATTAATGCCGTTGCCATGGAAAATGCAGGCATTAAAGTCAATAGAATCAATTATTCTGCAACTACTCTTGAAAGAATAACAAACGATGCTGAAAAGAAACTTGACGCACCTGTTAACATTTTTCACATCAACAGCAATGTAACCCACGAATTCTTCTCTAAAAATCAGGATATTCGTCTTTCCGATTATTATAATATTGTTTACTGGGCATGGGAATTTCCGGAAGTATCAGATAAAACAGCAGAATTTTTAAATATATTTGACGAGCTGTGGGTGCCAAGCGATTTTTGTGTTAATATTTTCACAAAATATACGGGAATTCCGGTGATCCGCTTTTCACACCCCATTCAAAAATTTAACCCTTCTCAAGAATTTGACCGGAATGAATACCTCATTAAGCCGGAAGCTAAAATATACGTCACTATTTTTGATTCATTAAGTACTACGATTAGAAAAAACCCTGAGGGTACGATCAGTGCCTTTCTCAATATTTTTGAAAATGATTCTGAAAACATTCTCATTGTAAAAACCCACAATCTCGAAAGGAGTAAAGATGCTGCTAAAGCATTAGAAAAATACAGCGGTATTTCAAATGTCATCATCATTAATGAGCATTTTTCCAAAGGAAAACTTCACTCCCTAATTCAGCAATCTGATGTGCTAATCTCACTTCACGGCTCAGAAGGCTTCGGATTAACTTTGGCCGAAGCCATGTCTTACGGAAAAATTGTAGTTGGAACAGGTTACTCGGGAAATCTGGATTTCATGAATGTAAACAACTCTTTTTTAGTACGTTATAATTTAATTAAAACCTCAAATACAAAAGGATTGATTGAAGAAGGGCTTACCCTGGCTAAACCAGACGTTTCCGATGCCGCAGAAAAACTTGAGTATATTAAAAATAATTTTTCCAATTTAGGTAAAATAAGAGATAATGCAGAAGCGCATATCAGAGATCATTTTTCTGTGGAAACAATAGGAAAATTATTTGAAATAAGATTATCTTTTATTAGCCGGTTAAAGAAAAAGGAAAGCAGCGGCAATAATGCAGACACTATTTTTTATCTGGCAGAGATCGATAAGCTGACCAGGAGAGTTCATTATCTCGAAAAGACACTATACAATAAAATAAGGAAAAAGATCAATATTTTCTTAAAAAAAATAAAAGGAAAAAAATAAAAGTGCAGCAAAGTATTACACTTTGCTGCACTTTTATTTTACTGATAATAAATTTGTTATTTCTTCTGCTTTCTGTTTCTGAAATACATTTTAATATTGTAAACAGCTTCTATAAGTTTGCTCTTTTTATAAATTCTAAGATCTTTTTTTAGGCTGATATATTCAGCATACATGGAAATGAGTCCCGATCTGCTTTGTACAATTTTTTTGTCTTCGATGATCTCTTCACATCTTTTTTTGATCATGCTTCCAATTCCGGCAAGAGAAAAATGATTTCTTATCGTTGCCTGTCCTTGATCTGCTTGCTTTTTAACGGCTTCTCCCCCACTGTATATTTTTTTCAAATATTCTGAAGCTTCATCTAAAGATGGCTCCGACCATATGGTCTCAGAGTTGTAATTAAGATCATCTGATCCATAAGAAACTTTTTGTGCTTTTACCAGAAAGCTGTTTTCATCATTCATGAACTGTAAATTCCCTGAATAACCCGTACCAATTGTTGGTTTACCGAAATACATCGCCTCGGCCATTGTAAGCCCGAAACCCTCCGACCGATGTAAAGAAATATAGCTGTCACATCGGCTGATGATATAATTCAGAACATTTTTAGCAAAAATTTTCTCAACAATTTTTATTTTTCCCGAATCTCCTACAGCCTGTATAATCTGATCTTTCTCGGCAGAAAACTTTTCCGACTTCGAGGTTTTGATCGTTAAAAAAGCATTATTATCCCAGCCTTCAAAAGTGCTTCTGAAAGTCTGAATTAAATTGATCACATTTTTTCTTTCAATAGAACTGTTGTAATCGAAAATAAACAGAAAATTGAACATTTCTTTATTATAAAAATGTTCTGCATCGGTATCATAGGTAGGCTTTAATTCAATATCGATAGGATGAGGAATAACTTTTATAGGCAATGCTATAAACTTTTCAAGACATGTTTTACAATACTCGGAAGGCGTCCACACCTCATCAAAGAGGTTAATGTTAACAATATAATCTCCCGGCAGTGTTTCGGATTCCCATGCTACATAAAGAATATTATATTTTTCTTTAAATAATGAAGAGTCGAAATATTCAAAAAAATGTACGATTTCCGTTGTTGACGGGGAAACCTGTACCAAATTTATAGGATGGGGCGCATCCTCCGAAAACTCCTTGAAAGTATGATCATTAGTATTGTGATTTGTCTTTACATCATAATTGAGGATACTTAAAGGAAGTCCCGCAGCCTGAATTGCCTTACAATTCAGACGGGTAGCTTCGGCGATACCAAATTCCCCAGTAATAAATCCAAAAACATTGATGCCTGTATTCATGATTTTATTTTTTTAATCTTCAAGTGTTTCGTAGAAATCGTTCTGTTTTTTCTGTTTTTCAAAATTTTTTTTATGAATCAGAGATAAGCGGTAATCTTTCGGAATTTCTGTAAAATTTTTATTTCCGAAAAGTACTTCATGTACTTTATTTTTCCAGAATATTTTTTTATTATTCTTGAGAATTCTTGCTTGGTAATCAGGGAAATTAATATATCCTTCATTATTCATGTTCCAGCCCATTTTCTCAACATAATCTTCAGTAATTCCCTCTACGATATTAATTCTGGGAACAAAAAATACGTCCACGCTTTTTTCTTTCTTCAGATAAGGCTTTAACGTTTTAATAACATGTTCCGTTGGATATTCATCAGCATCAATCTGAAAAAGATATTGAGAAGTTGCTTTCTCAATCAGTTTATTTTTAAAGGCAGCAAAGTCGCCATTCAGTTTTGCTTTAAGCAAAATAATATTGCTGTAATTTTCAAGCAGTTGAGACACTTCCCTATTTTCATTGGTAATATCCTGAAGTACGATAACCTCATCATTTTTGTCAATTAACGGGAGAAGAGTATCCAGTAAATATTTTAATTCTCTGGCTTCATCATTGACTGTAATTCCGTACGTGATGGTAATAAATCTGCTTGAAATGCGTGAAAGTAAGCTCATAATCAGTTATATATTATAGGGTAATTCCCGGAAAAATGGATAAAATAATTTTCAGCAATAATTTGGTTTACATAGTCTTTGTAGGCTTTTGTGGGATACATGCAGCTACCAGTTTTTTTGTAATAATATTTCAGAAAAAATCGAGGAAGCTTTTGTTCTTTCTCTAGTATTGAATTGCCTTTATCTGTTCCTTTTATCTTATATAAGATTTGGGTATTAAACTCAATCGGCAACGCTTCAAACCAATTATTAATCTGGGAAAAATAGGCAAAAGGAGTTTCTTCAAAACTATTTAATTCGCCTTGGTTATGGTCTGAAAAATAGTAATCTTTAAAGATTTCTGCAACTTTTCCTGGCCGAAAGATAAAAACTCCTCCGTTAATACTTCCCTCAAGCAGCTCATTATTTTCAAAATGACGGTCTGTGAAATATATTTCATTGGTTTCCTCAAGAATTCTTGGGATGTGCCCCCAGGTTTTGTTAAACTCTTCTGTTCCTCTCGGATCAAGGATTGCTCCAAAAAACTTATTTTCAGGAAGATAATCAAAAGCAGAAGGTGCCTTTTCTGAAATTACAATATCCAGATCCATAAAAAGAACCATATCATATTCTTTAGTTGCATCAGGAATCAATAACTTTTGAGACAAAAGCGGACGGTGAAATTTGTCATCCAGCGGTTGATCAATAATTTTAATATCTGCGCCGCACTTCCGTGCATACATTTCAAACTGTGCTTTGCTTTTATCGTACATTTTTCGGTACTTCTCGCCTACGATAAAAAGGCAGATTGCTTTTCTCATCATGAATTATTTGGCTACAAAAATACATTTAAAAAAAATATGAGCTGTATGAAATTCACACAGCCCTTCAGTTTGCTATTATTAAGAACTAATTTCTATCATACTCATCCTCAATCCTCACAATATCATCTTCCCCGAAATAGGTTCCTGTTTGCACTTCAATAAAAACAACAGGCTTGTCGGAAAGGTTCATCATCCGGTGTCTGGCTCCCAGCGGAATGAAAATACTTTCACCATATTTCAGGCTGATTTCCTTACCATCAAGAACAACTGTCGCATCACCTTCAATGATGGTCCATTGCTCCTGTCTTTTGTAATGATACTGATATGATAATTTTTGTCCGGGGTTTACTTCAATTCTCTTTAGTTTGTAATTAGGCTCATCTGCCAAAACAAAATATTTCCCCCAAGGTCTTTCGCCAATTTCCAACATAATTTTTTGTTACAAATTTAAATATTTAAGCATTTAAAAAACCAAAATTACATAATCTTTTTCAGTTGTAATAAAAAAGAAGGAGACTGTTTTACAGCCTCCCTATGTTTGATTCGATTGCTTTTTACATAGATTTATAAAATGTCTAAATAAATCACTTTATAATAGCATCCAATAAAAGTTTTAATAAGCATAGAAAGGAATACCTTCAGATACATATCCATTTGGTGTGCCCGGATAAGTACTGTAGTAATGATCTCTCTGGCTTCCGCTATAGAATTGGTAAATAGGCTTTTTAGAACTATCCATTGTGGCGTAGAATGCAATTCCTTCATATGTATAATTCCATGGCGTACCCGCGTAAGTTGAGTAATAGTGATCTCTGTCGCTTGCACTATAGAACTGGTAAACCGGAACTGTATTCGGTGCCTTATAACTATATACTTTAAACTGTTCACCTTCCGCCTGATAATTATAAGGTGTTCCTGCATGTGTTGAAAGTAAGTGATCTCTATCAGCTGGGCTATAAAATCCATAAACAGGTACAGGTATATAATCTAAAAACACTTTATTATCAATCAAATATTGATCTACATAAGCTTTTAATGCAGCCTTTTTAGCAGGATCTTTTACCAAATCATAGATAAATACAAGACCGTTTTGCCCAAAATCAACCAAAACAGAGTTGTTTACAGTCGAGCTGCTCTGCCAGTTAGAAATATTAATTTTTGGATTTGACTGATCTAAATTAAGCTCTCCAATCAATCCTTTTGAAGGATCTCCACCTCTGGTTCTGTACCATAGTTTTCTTGAATAATTCATGTTTGACTCCGAAGTGTTGACATCATTTGTTACATTTACATCAAAGATTTTTTCCATACCCACTTTAACTCCAATTCTTGCAGCACGTTCACGATCTTCATTAGTTGTTTCAGACTGGAAAATAATATCCATTTTAGCTCCTGTGTAAATATCAACAGCAACGTGGGTACCATAGTCCTGTACAATTTGCTGAGGAGTTTTAGTTTGAAGATCCTGAGCAAATTCCGGTGTCAGGTAATCACCAAGCATATCTATAGTTGCATTGAATCTTAATCTTTTTTGCTTAATTGTAAGATTATAACTTCCATAGATATATTTAGCATCGAATTTGTTGGTGGTAGTTACAGAAGAATTAAAACCTACCGAAAGAGTCTTTTTAAATAAAGGTATTCCGGCGGTAACATCTACTTTTGTTGAAACCATTTTAGAATATTTTTCTGCATTTTCACCATACTCTTCTGTATACTCTTGGGAAAAGGTATTTTCAGAAACCAATCTTGCAGATTGTTCATTTTTAAATCTGTCAATATCAATAACCTTAAACCCCGCAGCAGTGGCATTAGCATACTCCCCGGCAGCATTATAACCGTGTCCTAAAACATCGTAAACTCCGTCACCAGCATATTTTCCTGCAGAAATGTTGTTTCGTGAGGCTTTTGTACTTTCTACATTGGCATTGTTATCAAGTTCTTCAACTGAACATGAAGTCATAAAAACCAAAGGTAAAGCACTTAAAAAAAGTGCAAATTGTCTTTTCATAGTTTAATTTTTATCCGCACAAAAATATTAATCATTATTTAGTGATAAAAAATTGAGACCCTGATTTTTATCATAAAACAGTGAAAAAAATATAAGATATTATTTACCAAACCATTGCATTTAAAAAAAATATTGTTGAATAAAAAAATCATACAGATGAACAAAACTTAAAATAAAAGAAATTTAGAAATTTCTACCTTTATAATTTTAACTAAATTTGCACCAAATATTATTTACAATGGAGAAAGTAAGAGTACGTTTCGCTCCGAGTCCTACAGGACCATTACATTTGGGAGGCGTAAGAACCGCATTATATGATTATCTTTTTGCTAAAAACCAGGGTGGTGAATTTGTATTGAGAATTGAAGATACCGATACCGCCAGATACGTTGAGGGTGCAGAAGAATATATAGAGGAAGCCCTTGAATGGTGTGGGATTATAGCCGATGAAAGCCCTAAAAAAGGAGGGAAATTTGCTCCGTACCGACAATCTGAAAGAAGAGATATTTACGATCGTTATACAGAGCAAATCCTAAAAACGGATTATGCCTATATCGCTTTCGATACAGCTGAAGAACTGGACGCTATCCGTGCAGAGTACGAAGCAAGAGGTGACGTTTTCTCTTACGACAACAAAACCCGAAACCGTTTGAGAAATAGCATTGCCCTTTCTGAAGAGGAAGTTCAGAAATTACTGGATGAAAAAACTCCTTATGTAGTAAGATTCAAAATGCCGGTAGACCGAACGCTGAATCTTGAAGATATTATCCGTGGAAAATTTTCTGTCAATACCAACACTTTAGATGATAAAGTTCTGGTAAAAAACGACGGGATGCCAACTTATCATTTTGCTAACATCATCGATGACCATGAAATGGAAATATCCCACGTGATCCGGGGTGAAGAATGGCTGCCATCTTTGGGCCTGCATACTCTGTTGTACGAAGCAATGGGTTGGGAAGCTCCCCAGTTCGCACATCTTTCTTTGATTTTAAAACCTGAAGGAAAAGGTAAACTCAGCAAAAGAGACGGCGATAAATTCGGGTTCCCGGTATTTCCTCTGAATTTTACGGATCCTGCAACAGGAAACGTTTCCAAAGGATACAAAGAAAGCGGATATCTTCCCGAAGCATTCATCAATATGGTGGCTCTTTTAGGCTGGTCTCCTGCGGACGATAAAGAAATTTTATCTCTGGACGAAATGGCAAAAGAATTTGATTTATATAAAGTTCATAAAGCCGGGGCAAGATTCAGCAAAGAGAAAGCAGAATGGTTCAACCACCAGTATATCCAGCAAAAATCTGATGAAGAATTGCTTGAAATTTTAAAAAGCTCAGAATTTAAAACAACGCTTTCAGATGAAAAATTACTGAAAATAATTTCATTAATGAAGGAAAGGCTGATCTTTGTGAAAGATCTTACACTGGATAACGAAAAAGGAAAATTCTTTTTCGAAGCACCTGTTTCTTATGATGAAAAGGCATCAAAAAAAGCATGGAATGATCAGACTTCGGCTATTTTAGGAGAATTAGCTTCTAATTTGGAAAATACAGAATTTATTGCCGAAAACCTGAAGCAGGCTGTTCATGATTTTGCGGAAAATAAAGTTTTGGGAATGGGTAAAGTAATGATGCCACTTCGTTTATCTTTAGTTGGCGAACTAAAAGGACCAGATGTCCCTGACATTATGGAACTTCTTGGAAAAGAGGAAACTATCTCCAGAATAAACAATGCGATCAATAATTTTAAATAGATTCATATAATTTTTCATAAATTTGAAAGATTTAATTTACTTCAAGAAATGGAATATTTAAGTTTCGAACTTCCTATCAAAGACCTGATGGATCAACTGCAGACCTGTTCTTTAGTAGGAGAAGAAAGTGGTGTTGATGTAAAATTAGCATGTAGCCAAATCGAGGATAAGATTTTAGAAAAGAAAAAAGAGATCTACGGAAATCTTACGCCTTGGCAAAGAGTACAACTGTCCCGTCACCCGGATCGTCCTTACGCATTGGATTATATCAACGGAATGGCAGATAAAGGCAGCTTCCTTGAACTTCACGGAGACAGAAATTTCGCTGATGACCCGGCAATGGTAGGTGGCTTACTTACACTGGACGGACAAAAAGTGATGGTAATCGGTACCCAGAAAGGAAGAACAACAAAAGAAAGACAACACAGAAGATTCGGAATGCCGAATCCTGAAGGATATAGAAAAGCCCTGCGATTGATGAAACTTGCTGAAAAGTTTCAGATCCCTATTGTAACCTTGGTTGACACACCGGGAGCATATCCGGGACTGGAAGCTGAGGAAAGAGGCCAGGGTGAAGCCATCGCAAGAAATATTTTTGAAATGGTTCAGCTTAAAACGCCAATCTTCACTTACATTATCGGTGAAGGAGCAAGTGGCGGCGCATTGGGAATCGGAGTAGGAAACAAAGTATACATGCTTGAAAATACCTGGTATACCGTAATCGCTCCGGAAAGCTGCTCATCCATCCTCTGGAGAAACTGGGATCATAAGGAAGATGCAGCCAATGCATTGAACCTTACCCCAAAAGATGCTTTAAGAGAGAAATTCATTGACGGAATCATTGAGGAGCCGCTTGGAGGAGCGCACTACGATCCCGCAGCTACTTTTCAGAATCTGAAGACTTCTATTTTACAGAATATCAAAGCCTTCGCAAAATTCACAGGACAGGAACTTGAAACCCAAAGGCAGGATAAATTCATTGCAATGGGTCAATTTAAAGGATAAAAATAAAAATCGGATGAGAAATTCTCATCCGATTTTTATTTTTATATTCTAAAATTTATTAGTCTTCCCTTAAATTCAGCTCGATCTCGATATCTTTATTGATCTTCTTTAAAGATGAATATTTTGCATCACAAACCATTGTTGTAAGAATGTATTCTCCTTTTTCCACAAGCAGGAAATTCTGGCCGTTGGCAGGAACATCAAGGTTATAATATTTTTTACCGTTGATCTTTACAATCAGGTTACATTTTGACCTATTCTTGATATTAATGTATGCTTCCTTATCCATAGGATCATTATTAAACAAGTGCGTAAGCATTGCGGCAGTTTTTTTATTCTGCTCACTCGCTCCGGATTTTTTACTTGTTGCCCCGCCAACACTGGCGTAGTTAACTGTTCTTTCAGGTGCTGCACTAGCAGTATTAGCAGCAATAGCTTTACCTTTGTTAAGATTATTGTTATCAATGACCATTTGTTTGATCTTATCTTCACTCAGCGCTTTTATCGTAGGCTTGGCTTCGGGAGAATTGTTTGCCATAACGATCTGCATAAGCTTTCTCTTGAAATAATCGGTTTTGGCGTGTCCCGGGTTCTGTTTCAGAAATCCTGCAACCACTCTTGCTTCAGCCGTAGTTTCCGCATCATTTTCGGTATAAATAATTGCTGTTTCCTTTTCTACAATAGCTTTCGATTTTGTTTTTTTCTTTTTCTGTGAAAAACCAAGGGCAAATACGCATAAAAATATAAGGAGAAGTATTTTTTTCATTAAAGAGACATTTAAAATTTTATTAAATATATAAATAACGCAAAAAGTCATTTTTTAGTTTATCATTAAAATCATTATCTTTGCATCGCTTTAAAATTAAGCTAAAAATTAATACTAATCTTAAATAAAAAAAATAATAGATATTATGTCTTATACACCAGCTGCTGCAGACGTAGCAAAATTGAGAAACCAAACAGGTGCAGGTATGATGGACTGCAAAAAAGCTTTAGTAGAAGCTGAAGGAGATTTCGAAAAAGCGGTAGATATCCTTAGAAAAAAAGGACAGAAAGTGGCTGCAAACAGAGCAGACAGAGAATCTACTGAAGGGGCAGTGATCGCAAGAGTAAACGAAGACAACACTTTAGGTGCTGTTATTTCATTAAACTGCGAAACTGACTTCGTTGGTAAAAACGAAGCTTTCATTGAACTGGCTTACGAACTAGCTGAAATGGCGATCTTTGCTGCTACAAAAGAAGAACTTTTGGCTACAGATTTCCACGGAATTACTGTTGCTGAAAAATTAGTTGAGCAGACAGGTGTAATCGGTGAAAAAATTGAGATCGGTGCATTCGAAAGAATTGAAGGGCCTTTCTTAGGAGCTTATATCCACGCTGGAAACAAAATCGCTGCGATCACTTCACTTTCTGCTAATGTAGAAGGAGCTTCTGAAGCTGCTAAAGCTGTTTCTATGCAGGTAGCTGCTATGAACCCTATCGCTCTTGATGAAACTTCTGTTTCTCAGGCAACAATTGATAAGGAATTAGAAATTGAAAGAGAACTTCTTATTAAAGAAGGAAAACCTGAAAATATCATTGAGAACATCCTTAAAGGTAAAATGCAGAGATTCTACAAAGACAACACTCTTGTACACCAGTCTTTCATTAAAGACGCAAACATGACTGTTGCTGACTATGTAAAATCTGTAAATTCAGATCTTAAAGTAACCGGATTTGTAAGAGTAAGCTTATAATCCTTTTTTGATTTAAAATACAGATCCCGGTGATATTCACCGGGATTTTTTGTATTTCACAATTATGAGATCTTATGACACATTAAAAATATATTAAATATTCAATAATTGTTAAAATTATATAATTTATCTGTTAAATTTATATAAATAATTGATTTTTAATACTTACATTTGCATCCCTTATCTAAAAACATGAAAAAACTTCTACTAACCATTTGTACTTTTTTTTGTTTATTATTCAATGCCCAGCTGGATACGGATCATTGGTTTGCTCCCATGTCATCAAGAGTCGGAAACAGTGCATTGCAGGGATATCTATATCTTTCTACGAATGAGGCAACTCCTTTTAGTGTCCAGATTTTCAATAACAATATATTATATACAACGGTACAGGTAAGTAAAGGTAATCCTGTGGAAGTGGCCATCCCAAATTCTTTTCTTATCACGACTGATCAACAGGATCTTTTCACTCCCAACTCTATGGGAATGTACGTGAAAGGCTCTAAAAAGTTTTTTGCCAACTACCGTTTTTCTCTTCAGAATCACGCAGAAATTATCACATCAAAAGGTCTCGCCGGATTAGGCACTACTTTTTATGCGGCAATGGCTCCCAATAATACGAATTCGCCGAATATAAGTTCGCCGATCATCAATTCAACAATAGGAGTAACGGCTACCGAAGATAATACAGCAGTTGTTGTTTCAGGATATAATCCTAATGTCATTTTTTCCGACGGCTCTTCAACTCCTACAAAAAATTTCACGTTAAATAAAGGACAGTCCTACATTATGGACGTGCGCGCCACAGACAGTTTTTTCAACCTGGACGGACTGATCGGTGCCAAAATTACAGCAACAAAACCCATATCCGTAACCAATGGAAATTTTAACGGAATGCATTACCCTGCAAACGGTCTTACCAACAACGACATTCTTATGGATCAGGCAGTTCCTGTAGAGAGGCTTGGAAAGGATTTTGTGGTGGTGAAAGGAAATGGTTCCGTATCCTCACAAATGGAATCCGCATTGGTGATTGCTACAGAAAACAATACGCAGATTACGATTAACGGAGTCAATTCGGGAATTACCCTGAATGAGGGACAATATTATATGATCCCGAGTATCAATTACATCAATCAGGGAAACGGGATCTACAATATGGGGATTTCCACTAATAAAAACGCATACGTATATCAGTTTCTGGCAGGAGTTTCAGGGGGTAACGAATATCCTACGGGAGGAATGAATTTTATCCCGCCGCTCAGTTGTTTCCTTCCGAACAAAATTGATGAAATCGGCTTTATTAACCAAATCGGGAATCAGGCGTACAGCACAAGGCTGAATATCATTACCCAAACCGGTGCAACCGTAACTTTAAACGGGAATCCTATTGCTGCAAGTAATGGCCCGGTTCCTGTAACCGGTAATCCAAACTGGGTAACTTATTCTATCCCAAGCGTTTCAGGAACAGTTACGGTAAATTCGACCAAACCTGTTACAGCCGGAATTGCAGCCGGAAGCGGTGCTGTAGGATACGGCGGATATTTTGCAGGATTTTCATCAGTTCCTGTAATTTCAAAAACCGGAGACTGCTACCTGGGAATTTTACTACAGGTAGACAATACTTATGACGCTTATCAGTGGTACCTCAACGGCAACCCGATTCCGGGTGCAACCTCATATTCAATTAATCCAGAATTGTACGGAGCCGGAACGTATACCTGTCTTGTGACAAAAAACAACTGCGAGTCGAAACTGACAACCGGCTACAATTATACACTGTGCCCACCCATTACAACTACCACTTATACTATCGGCTCGTGTAATACAAAACTTATTTCTCCAGCTTTTACAACATCCACTCAAACCATTGTACCTGCCAATACAAGTATTATTCTGGCACCGACCTCGGGAACAGCAACTATAAATCCTACGACGGGGCAAATCACCTATACTCCGAACCCGGGTCTTACGGCAGACACTACAGATACTTTTATTTATTATACCGAAGGAAACGGCAACCCTGCTGATTTTGAATACTTTAAAATCATCATCAATATAGATGTTTTACAAACATCCAATGGCTCATTAACATCATGTACTGACACAAATGGAAACGGGACATTCAATCTTAGTTCCGTAAGCGTTTCCCCGGATCCCGGAACTACGGTTCAGTACTTTACCAATGCTGCATTAAGCGGCACTCCTATTGCCAATCCTGCAGCTTATAACGGACCTGCCGGAACAGTTTATGCCAATGTTACTTCTCAATATGGATGTACAAAAGCCGCACAGATCACATTAACAACAACTCCCTCTCCGTCTGTAAATACAGGAAACTTCAATGCTACTCTTTGCGATGATAATTTCGACGGAATTGTAAATGTTAATTTCCAAACCGTTACTTCATCCATTGTACCTAATCCGGCTATCGTTAACGTAAGATACTACCTTCTGCAAACAGATGCCAATGCTGGAAATACTAACAGTTTACCAGCCAACTGGAGTTATACTGCCAATACAACGGTTTATGTTCGTGTCGATGCACTTACAGGAAGCTGCCCCCCGGCTTTTGGTCAAATTAATTTTAAGATAGGTAACAGAATTGCATTGCTGACCTCAACGGTAAATGCTGATGTCTGTGATAATGATATCAACGGCTCCGAGAGCATAAATTTAAATGACTATAAAAATCAGTTCACTACAAATGCGGGAGTAACGCTCACCTTTCATAGTACTCTGGCGAATGCACAGTCAGGAACAAATGCTATATCTCCTGCCCAGATTATTACTTCACCTTTAACTACTTTTTATATAAGATTTACAAGTGCAGCGGAGTGTCCGAGCACAGGTATTTTAATGATTAATTTAAAAGCTCCGAAAAAATCTAATATTCTGAGAGATCAGACGGTATGTCCCAACGAAAAAGCAATTCTGGATGCCGGACCGGGCTTTACCTCATACAAATGGAGCACCGGAGCAACCACTCAAACTATCACCGTGGGAGCAGGAAGCTATTATGTCGATCTGGAATTCAACGGATGTATATACCGCCAGTCTGTAAATGTCACGACTTCAACATCTCCAACCATTACGAAGATTGAAGTATCGGGCTATAATGCCACGGTTTCCGTTTCAGGCGGAACGCCTCCTTACCAATATTCGTTAAACGGAATTGATTATCAAACCTCTAACATTTTTACAGGTTTATCCAGAGGACTTCACAGCGTTTATGTTTTAAGTGCAGACGGATGCTTTCCGGTCATTAAAGAGTTTTTAATTTTAAATTTAATTAATGCGATCACGCCTAATGGAGACGGCATTAATGATGTCCTGAACTATTCTGATCTAAAAATTAAACAAAATGTCTCTATAGAAGTTGTAGACCGCTATGGTGCGCCTGTTTACAAATCTACAGATAAGAACTACATCTGGGACGGAAAAATAAATGGAAGGCCTCTACCTACGGGAACATATTGGTATGTACTAAAATGGACAGAACCTGACACTAAATTACCAGTTTCCTATTCAGGGTGGCTTTTAATTAAAAATCGTGAATAAAAACAACTTTTTAATGTTTTATTAACAATATATTGAATAATAGTTTATTTTTGTAGAAATCATAATCCATACCATATGAAAAGATTTCTATTATCTTTCGTATTAATGCTTTTTGCTGTTAATACTCTTTTTGCACAGAGAGATACGGAACATTGGTTTGCACCGATGAAGAACAGAACAGGTTTAACTGGTGGTGCAACCAGCCAATCTATCTATTTCTCTACCGACTCCACAGTTCCTTTTGATGTAGACATTTACAACAACAACACCGTAATTGAAACCGTGAGTATTGTTAAAGGAAACCCGGTAATATACAATCTACCTATAAACGCTGGAAACTCAAACCTTGTTACATCATTACAAACTGATGTTTTCACAACGGGTACAAAGGGCATTTATACAAAAGGTTCCAAACCTTATTATGCCAATTTCAGAATTTCGGTTCCAAGTCACGGTGAAGTTATAACTTCCAAAGGAAAAGCCGGAATCGGTAAAAAGTTTTATGCAGCTGCCGCCCCGATTACAGATATCAGTGGAGGAGGCATTTACAATTTTACGACAGGAATTCTTGCAACGGAGAATAATACCGTTGTTACAGTTTCAGGATATTCTCCCAGCGTTATATTTTCAAACGGTGTTACCGGAGCGTCTACTCCATCTATGTCTTTTACGCTCAATAAAGGCCAATCTTATATTATTGAAGGAGTAGGAAACCAATCCGGAAATGCAACAGGTTTTATAGGCGCTAAAATAGAGGCTGACAAACCTATTTCCGTAACCAATGGCAACTTTAACGGCCAGTTTGCATGGGGCATTGTAGGAGGAAGCTCGGATATCATTATGGACCAGTCTGTACCGGTAGAGCGATTAGGAAATGAATTTGTTTTGGTAAAAGGAAATGGTAATGTAGATGCCAAGATGGAAGATGCCCTGATCATTGCCACTGAAAATAATACAGAAGTACGCATCAATGGAGGACCCGTTGTAGCAACCCTTAACGAAGGACAATTCTACAGAGTGAATGGGCCGAATGTAAATGCTCCGGCCAATAATGTCAATTACATTGATCAGGGTAACGGACATTATAACATGCATATTAAAACGTCTAAAAATGTATATGTCTATCAGCTTCTTGCAGGCCTTGCCACAAGTATTGCGACCATAGGCTACAATTACATTCCACCCTTAAACTGTTTCTTACCAAGAAAAATTGATGAGATTGCTTTAATCAATGATCTGAATGGGGTTACAAATGATATTAAATTAAATATTCTGACAGAAGCGGGAGCAACTGTTACATACAACACCGGCGGGGCGCCTATTACCCCAACCGCAGCACAGGGACCATATCCGGTTCAGGGAACCAGCGACTGGGTATCTTATTCTATTCCGGGTTTATCCGGTAACATTACAGTAAACTCTACCAAAGCTGTAACCGCAGGTATTGCGGGAGGAAGCGGAGTCGTAGGTTATGGAGGATATTTTGCCGGCTTCTCATCCGTTCCGGTAATTGCCAAACAAACAGGAGACTGTGTTCCGGGAATTGTTCTTGAAGTGGACGACAGTTTTGAAACCTATCAGTGGTTTTTAAATGGTGTTGCCATCGCAGGTGCTACACAGAATGTATATACCCCTATTCAGGCAGGAGATTACACCGTAAAAGTGACAATGGGAACCTGCCCTCCGGTAACAACTCCTATCTACAAAGTATTTTCATGCATAACGAACACTACGGCTAATCTTAGCGCATGTGCTACTAAGGTTATCACACCGGCATTTTCATTCAGTACTACGCAAACACCTGTAGCAAGTACGGTGACTATTCTTACATATCCTACACACGGAACTGCAACACTAAACCCATCGAACGGGCAAATCACTTACATTCCGAATACAGGATATATCGGCCCTGATACTATTGTTTACCAGTTCTGTGGCAACGCACCGGAGTTTGTTGATTGTGAACATGTAACATTAAATCTAAATGTTGTTCCTTTCATTTTAAACGATACTACCATTAAAACATGTCAATATAACGGAAAAGGATTTTTTGATCTTACAACAGCCAATGTGACACTGTACAACCCTGTTATTAAGAAATTCTATCCTACTTTGGCAGACCTTAATGCAGGAACAAACCAAATAAACAACCCTACCAATTATTTTTCAGCAGAAGGCTTTGTTTATGTAAAAGTAACAACTAATGAAGGATGCGTAGGAAATGCAAAAATAACATTATCATTCTTCCCTTCACCTGTAGTGACGGAAGCTACTTTAAGTGAGTGCTTCCTGGAGACTGATGAAACCAAAGCAAAATTTAATCTTACTATTGCCAGTGTAACTACAGTAAGTCCGGTTACGAAAAAATACTATCCAACATTCGTGGATGCCAGCAACGGAACCAATGAAATTCTAAATGCAGACACTTACATATCCGGAGACGGAGCTGCTTATATAAGAGTATACAACAGCAACCAGTGTTATAGTATCGCTAAAGTTAATCTAAAGGTAATTCCTCCGAAAAGATCTGCAGTACTTACCGACAAGATTATTTGTATTGACGGAAGAACCAATCTTGATGCCGGTCCGGGCTATGCTTCCTATCAATGGAATACGGGAGCCACAACACAGGTATTGGAAGGAGTTTCCGTAGGAGAATATTGGGTAATTCTGGAAGATAACGGATGTTTTGTAAAACAGCCCGTAAAGGTAAAGAAAGCCGACAGTCCGGTCATTAAGGAGATCGAAATATCAAACAATACTGTAACGGTTCATGTAACAGGAGGTAAAGGACCTTACCAATACGCCGTAGATTCACCTAATAACTGGCAGGATTCTAATGTATTTACAGGACTTACCAGAGGGCAGCATATATTCTATGTGAAAGACGCATACAACTGTACACCAGTTTCTGTTGAGGTAACCGTACCAAATCTTATTAACGCAATTACGCCTAATGGTGATAATAAAAATGACTTCATTGATTATAGTGAGCTTGCTTACAAAGAAAATCTTTCATTTGTTGTCTACGATAGATATGGAAACAAAATATTCACAGGCGATAAATTTAACAACTACAAATGGGACGGGAAACACTATGATAAAAAACTGGTAACCGGGACCTATTGGTATCACATCAACTGGAATGAGCCTAATAAAGAAAAAACTCCGATCAAATATACAGGCTGGATATTGGTGAAAAATATAAACTAATAAGAAGTGCTGGATAAATATTGAAAAAGGCTGTCTGTTTGACAGCCTTTTTTATATATCTGATAATACAGTAACGAGAAATTAATTCATCTCTTATTATAAAAATCGTGCAATATACGAAAATGTACGAAACTTTTATGTAGTATTATTTAGTTTGGCTTAGTTTAAATAATTAATTTAACATTCATATTAAGTTTGTGGTATCTATTGTATAGTTTTTTTCTATTTTTTATGCAGAATATATTAAAATAATACTTTATTTTTGCATTAATACTAATTCATGAGTTATGAAAAAAATTTTATTATCCTTCTTATTATTACTCTTTGGCATGACTACAACTTTAGCGCAAAGAGATACAGACCACTGGTTTGCGCCCTATTTTGATAAAACAGGTTCCAGCTATAAACATGCGTTATATTTCTCTACAGATTCTGCAACTCCATTTGAAGTAAAAATCTATAATCATGTCGGCGTTATTGGCACAATAACCATTAGTAAAGGGTCCCCACAGATTTTTAATTTAAATCCTAATTCAATAAAAGTTGTAAATACCGCCAACGCAGGAGTTCCAATTAATTTGGGAATTTATACTAAAGGAGACAAACCCTATTATGTATCATTAAGAGTCGCTACAAATGCCCACGGTGAAATCATAACCTCTAAAGGTAAAGCAGGGATTGGCACTAAATTCTTTGCAGCTGCCGCTCCTGTTACAACTACAGGCTCGCTGTATAATTTTACCACAAGTATTATGGCAACAGAAGACAACACAGCGGTTACCGTTTCCGGATACGATCCAAACGTTCAGTTTACAAACATTCCCGTTCCCACACCGTCTACGCTCACTGTAACCCTAAATAAAGGACAGTCTTATATTCTTACAGGAAATACCAATGTGCCCGCTAATAAAGAGGGCTTTATAGGAGCAAAAATAGAAGCCACAAAACCAGTATCTGTAACAAACGGAAACTCAAACGGCTTTTATGCTACAGGAACAGTTGACGGTTCTGACCTTATTATGGACCAATCTGTTCCTACAGACCGTCTCGGAAATGAATTTGCAATGGTTAAAAGTATTTCTACCAGTACTGCCAATATGGAAGGCGGAATTATAATCGGCACGGAAAACGGCACAGATATATATTTGAATGACTCAACAAATCCTGTTGCTACAATTAATGAGGGAGACTATTACAGAATTCTGGCCAATCAATACAAAAACCAGGGCGGGGGCCATCATAACCTGTATATAAAAACTACAAAAAATGTTTATCTGTATCAGCTGGTAGGAGCAGGATCCACCAATAATACAGGAGGATACAATTATATACCGCCGCTAAACTGTTTTCTGCCAAAAAAAATTGATGAGATTGGCAATATTAATATCATGCCGAATATCACTTCTGCCATCAATTTAAAGCTTAACATTTTAACAGAAGTTGGGGCTGCGGTTACAGTGAACGGAGTTACCCCTACCGCTGCACAGGGCCCTTATCCTCTTACCGGGAATTCACAATGGGTTACCTATGCCATCACCGGAATTACCGGAAATATGACCATCACTTCAACCAAAGCAGTAACTGCAGGAGTAAACGGAGGATACAGCACTGCAGGATATGGAGGATATTTTGCCGGCTTTTCCTCAATTCCTGTAATTACAAAAAAATCAGGCGACTGTATTCCTGGTCTGGTGCTTGAAGTTGCCGACAGTTATGACACTTATCAATGGTATCTAAATGGAAATCCCATCGCAGGGGCAAACTCTAGCAACTATACACCTACAGTTGCAGGGAAATATACCGTAAGAATCACGGTAGGTACCTGCGCTCCGGCTATCACACCCATATATAAGGCATATAAATGTATTCAAAAAACAACAAAGAATATAATTATGTGCGGAACAGCTCATCCAATTATTCCTGAATTTACCAATTCCACGCAGACTTATGTTCCCAATACGGTAATGATTGTAACACCTCCGACTCACGGAACAGCAATGATCGATCCGAATGGAATCATTATCTACACACCCAATCCCGGCTTTATCGGAAATGACACAATTGTCTACACCTTCTGTGGCAATGACCCGGAATTTACCGACTGTGAAGAAGTTACTTTAACATTAAATGTTTCCGAAAGTCCGACAGTCACTGACGTTATGCTTAGGTCATGTTCCATAGCCTCAAATCCTGCAACGGCATCGTTCAATCTGACGATGGCTCCTATAACCACAACCAATGGAGTTATAAAAAAATATTATCCGTCTATTACCGATGCACAAAATGGCACCAATGAAATATTGAACCCTGCAACATATATTGCACCCAACGGTGTTGTATTTGTGAGAGTTAGCATAAATAACCAATGTTACAATATAGCGAAAATAACACTTGTTGTATTGCCGCCGGTTCAGTCAGATATTCTTAAGGATAAATTTATCTGTATGGAAAACACGACAACATTAGACGCAGGACCAGGATTTGACGCATACCAATGGAGTACCGGAGCAAACACGCAGTCGATTAATAATGTGACAGTGGGTACCTACTGGGTAGACCTGAAAACAGGAGAATGTGTAACAAGACAGAATGTAACAGTACATCCGTCTGAACAGCCGGTTATTTCAAATATCGAAATTTCCAATAATACTGTTACTGTATATGCAATTGGAGGAACAGCTCCTTACAAATATTCGAAGGACAATATCAGCTGGCAGGATTCTAATGTATTCACGAATGTTCCCAGAGGAGATATGACTTTCTACGTTAAAGACGATTATGGATGTACTCCCATTGCTGTAGAAGTTACCGTTCTAAATCTTATTAATGTCATTACGCCTAACGGAGATGGAATAAATGATGTTCTTGATTACTCTGCTCTAGCTTATAAGCCAAATTTTACTTTTAATATTTTTGACCGATACGGAAGTAAAATTCATGAAGGGAATAAAGCCAACAGCTATAAATGGGATGGAACAATGGTAGGCAGAAAAGTACCTACGGGAAGCTACTGGTTTGACATCAGCTGGAATGAACCCAACAGCAGGAATACTCCCATCAGATACACAGGCTGGATATTAGTTAAAAATATAGATTAATAGAACGATGATAAATAATTAAAAGCACAGTCTATATGGACTGTGCTTTTTTTAATTAATACACTATAAACAATAATAATTAATTCTTTATAAAATTAATTGACAGCTTTTAAACAATATGTTTATTATGTAATCTTTTTTTAATAATGATATAATTAAATTTTAAAATATTCTGTTATTTTTGCAGCAATCCTAATTCCTACTTATGAGAAGATTTTTATTATCTTTCGTAGTAATGCTTTTTAGCATTACTACCCTTTTTGCGCAAAGAGATACAGACCACTGGTTTGCTCCCTATTTTGACATATCAAGTTCAAATTACAATCATGCATTATATTTCTCAACAGACTCTGTAACTCCATTTGAGGTAAAAATATATAATAATAATGCTGTTATCGGTACTGTAACCATCAGCAAAGGAACACCGCAAGTTTTCACTCTTAATGCCAATGCGATAAGAACTGTAAACGCTTCAGGCGCCGGTGTCCCTACCAATTTGGGAGTATACACCAAAGGTGATAAACCATATTTTGTTTCCCTTAGAGCCGCCATATCATCGCACGGTGAGATTATTACCTCTAAAGGAAAGGCAGGTATCGGTACAAAGTTCTACGCTGCAGCGACACCCATTACCACTACAGGCTCGCTGTATAATTTTACCACAGGAATCATGGCAACGGAAGACAACACAATTGTTACCGTATCCGGATATGATCCTAATGTAGTGTTTACCAACATTCCTACCCCAACTCCGCTTACGCTTAACGTTACTTTAAATAAAGGTCAGTCATATATTCTTACCGGAAACGCCGATGTGGTAGCTAACCGGGAAGGCTTTATCGGAGCAAAAATAGAAGCCACGAAACCCATTTCCGTAACAAATGGAAACTCAAATGGTTTTTACGCCACAGGAAGTAACGATGGTTCCGACCTTATTATGGACCAGTCCGTTCCTACAGACCGTCTCGGAAACGAATTTGCTATGGTGAAAAGTATCTCCACAAGTCCGGACAATATGGAAGGCGGAATTATAATCGGTACGGAAAACGGAACTGATATTTACCTGAATGATGCAACAACTCCTGTTGCGACAATCGATGAAGGAGAATATTTCAGGATTCTTGCCAATCAATACAAAAATCAGGGTGGGGGCCATTCTAACTTATATATAAAAACAACTAAAAATGTTTATGTATATCAGCTGGTAGGAGCAGGTTCTGCAAACAATACCGGAGGATACAATTATATACCTCCGTTAAACTGTTTTTTGCCAAGAAAAATTGATGAAATTGGCAATATTCACCTGATGCCTACGATTACTTCTGCTATCAATTTAAAGCTTAATATTTTAACGGAAGCAGGCGCTGCCGTTACTGTAAATGGTGCTACCCCTACTGCTGCACAGGGCCCTTACCCTCTTACCGGAAATTCACAATGGGTTACCTATGCCATTACCGGAATTACCGGAAATGTAACCGTTACCTCAACCAAAGCGGTAACTGCAGGAGTAAACGGAGGGTACAGCACGGCAGGGTACGGAGGATACTTTGCGGGATTCTCTTCGATTCCTTTGATTGCAAAACAAACCGGAGACTGTATTCCGGGGCTTATACTTGAAGTGGATGACAGCTACGAGACCTATCAGTGGTTTCTTAATGGCAATCCTATTGCAGGAGCCAACTCCAATAGCTACACCCCAACGGTTGCGGGTAACTACACTGTGAAAATTACGGTCGGCTCTTGTGCTCCGGCCACAACACCTGTATATAAAGTATTCACATGCCTTCAGGAAACAACAAAAAATATCACTGTTTGTGAAGGATTTCAGGCAATTATTCCGGATTTTACCAGTTCAGCACAGACATATGTTCCTAATACGGTAATGATTATAACACCTCCAATTAACGGAACAGCTGTGATTGACCCGAATGGGGTAATTATTTATACTCCTAATTTCGGATTTTCCGGTACTGACACCATTGTTTATAAATTCTGCGGTAACGATCCTGAATTTACGGACTGCGAACAAGTGACTTTAACGCTAACCGTTTCTGAAAGTCCTACGGTAAACGATGCTACTTTAAGATCATGTTTTATAGCATCGAATCCTGCAACGGCATTGTTCAATCTTACGACTGCACCGGTAACAGGGACCACAGGAGTCATAAAACAATATTATCCATCTCCTACCGACGCACAGAACGGAACCAATGAAATCCAGAATCCCGACACGTATATTGCGCCAAACGGTGTTGTTTTCATAAAAGTAAGCAATACAAACGGTTGTTTCAGAATAGCAAAAGTTACTTTAATCGTATTGCCGCCGGTTCATTCAAGTGTGCTCCAGGATAAAATCATCTGTATGGAAGACACCACTACATTAGACGCAGGAACGGGATTTGACGGATACCAGTGGAGTACCGGAGCAACAACTCAATCAATCAACAATGTAACAGTGGGAACTTATTGGGTAGACCTTAAAACAGGGGATTGTGTAACAAGACAAAGCGTAAAAGTATATCCGTCTGAACAGCCGGTTATTTCAGATATTGAAATTTCTAATAATACTGTTACCGTACATACCATCGGAGGAACTGCGCCTTACAGATACTCTACAGATAATATCAACTGGCAGGATTCAAATGTATTTACAAATGTTCCGAGAGGGAATACGGTTTTTTATGTAAAAGATGACTATGGGTGCGATCCTATCACCGTAGAGGTTACTGTTCCGAATTTAATTAATGTTATCACGCCTAACGGAGACGGAGTAAATGACATTCTTGATTACTCGGCATTAGCCTATAAAAAGAACTTTACCTTTAATATTTATGACCGGTACGGAAGTAAAATCCATGAAGGAAATAAGGCCAACAGCTACAAATGGGACGGAGCCATTGGAGGCAAAAAGGTATCCACAGGAAATTACTGGTTCGACATCAGCTGGAATGAACCTAACAGTAAAAATACACCGATTAAATATTCCGGGTGGATTATGGTCAAAAACCGGGAATAAACTCATTACTTACAAATTTAAAAGACTGTCTTCACGACAGTCTTTTTTTGTTTTATTCAAACCAAAACTTAAAAAAAATATGACATCGAGCTGCTTATTTTGTTTATTTTCAATAAAACAAATGCATATTATTATTAAATTTGTAATAAAGGCAATAACTTAATGAAAAAACTTCTATCTATTTTATTTATATTTTATTTTTTCACCTCTGCGTATTCCCAATTAGACAGAGAACATTGGTTTGCCCCGATGGTAGATAGAACCGGAAATCCGAACCCTTTCCAAAAACTCTATCTTTCTACCAATCGTACTACTCCGTTTCCCGTAAGTGTGTACAACAATAATACTATAATTGCCACCGTAACAATCAGTAAAGGAAATCCTCAGAAAATTGATATTCCTCGAGATATGATTATTACTACGCAACAGACCGATCTTTTTACCACCACTACTAAAGGCCTGAATGTGAAAGCAGAGTTTCCATTTTATGCCAACCTCAGATTTTCGGTCTTTAATCATGCAGAAATTATAACCTCCAAAGGCATACCTTCTACCGGAAAACTATTCTATGCAGCAAATGCTCCAATCACGGTAAGTAATACCATCCTGAATTTCATGGCGAGTATTCTGGCAACGGAAGACAATACAACCGTTACCGTGTCAGGTTATAAACCTGGTGTACAATTTTCTAATGGAACAACCGGCGTTACCAATCCTACTCTAACATTTACTTTAAATAAAGGGCAATCATACATTATCGATGGAATAGGAAATATTCCCGGAAATTTTGACGGTTTTATTGGTGCCAAAATTGTATCCAACAAGCCGGTGAATGTTACCAATGGTAATTTTAACGGACAATATGCCGGTAATTTTGATACGAGCTCTGATATCCTTATGGATCAGGCTGTCCCGGTAGATAGGCTCGGCAATGAATTTGCCTTGGTAAAAGGCAACGGAAGCCTTACTTCAAATATGGAAGGTGCTCTTGTTATTGCTACTGAAAATAATACTGAAGTACGTGTAAACAATGAAACACTGCCAATTGCCACACTCAATATTGGTGAATATTTCATGATTCCCGGTTCAAAATACCAGCTACAGGGAAATGAGCACTACAATTTGTATATCAGAACGTCTAAAAATGCTTACGTATATCAAGTTCTTGCGGGAGCAAGTAATGCAGGAAATGAAGTTGCAACGGGAGGATTCAATTTTATTCCGGCTCTTAACTGTTACCTTCCCAAGCAAATCAATGAACTCGGTTTCATTAATGAAAATTTTGTTTTTTCGAATGGAAATCCAACAGGAATTTTAAATATTCCCACGAAACTAAACCTTATCACGGAACGTGGCGCGGTAGTGACCGTAAACGGAGTGACCCCGCCAGCTACAACCGGACCCTTTAACATGACCGGAACTACAAACTGGGTTACGTATGGTATCCCCAATACAACCGGTACCATTACAGTAGTATCTTCGAAAGCCATTACAGCAGGAATTACAGCAGGAAGTGATGCCGTAGGTTACGGAGGATTTTTTGCGGGATTTCCGACACAACCGGTTATTCTTAAAACAGGTGGAGACTGTGCCCCCGGTATTGTTCTTACGGTTGATCCCGTTATTTATGATACTTACCAATGGTACAACAATGGGGTTTTAATTCCCGGCGCTACAGGCCCTTCAATATCGCCTACCCAGTCAGGATACTATACCTGTTCCGTTACGATGGGAAGTTGTGCTCCGTTGATCACAGAACAATTTAAGGTGCTGAACTGTACGAAACTTTCATCGGCAGCCTATGATATTTGTACCTCTAAAACAATTACGCCTCTATTCACCTCTTCAGCACAGACACCTGTTTCTTCAACAGTATCAATAGTTACGGCACCAACGTTAGGAACTGTAACAGTAAACCAGGCAACAGGAGCCATAACCTATACGGCTACAAATCCGGGAACAGCAGCAACAGACACATTCAGCTATACATTCTGTGGAAATGATCCTGTCTTTACCGACTGTGAAACGGTAACCGTAACTGTGAATATTCAGGCGCTGACCGTAAATAATGCTACCCTTACCGTTTGCAATAATGGTTCCGGACAGGGAGTATTTAATTTAACATCTGTCACCGTCACCAATAATTCTCCGGTAACTATTACTTATTATCCTTCCCTATCAGATGCTCAGAATGAAACTCCGGCAGCACTGATAACAACGCCAACCACTTATACTGCGGCAAACGGAACAATTGTTTATGCAGTGGTAAAAAATAATATCGGATGTAAAAGTATTGCACAGATTACTCTTAACCTTAATCCTTTTGCCACAATTATCAATAATTATACAGGAACTTTCTGTGATGATAATCTAGATGGCATTGTTAACGTTATTTTACCTAATATTACACCTATTGTTTTATCAAACTCCAATTATTTTCCGGGGGTAAGATACTATGCGAATATAGCAGATGCGAATCTCGGAAATAACAATACTCTTCCGAATAACTGGTCTTATAATGCTCCTACAACAATTTATATCAGAGTGGAATCTCCGGATGGATGTGCACCAGTTGTGAAACCTCTTAATTTCACGATCGGACCTAAAATCCCACTGAATAATGCTACTCATTCTGTAACGATATGCGATGATAATCTCGACGGTTCCAAAATAATTGATTTATTACCTTATATCAGTCAGTTTACCACAGATTCTGCGGTGACACCAACTTTCTACGCTACCCAGCTTGACGCACAGAATAACACCTCTCCGCTTACAAACCCTGTCAATATCACTGGTGTACAAATTATTTATATACGGTTTGAAAAACCCGGAGTATGTCCTAATATAGCTTCTATTACGATTAATGTAAAAACACCTAAACATTCCGATATCCTAGTCAGCAAAGTGATTTGTCCTCAAACAAAGACGATTTTGGATGCAGGGCCTGGCTTTACAGGCTATGTATGGAGCACCGGTGCTACAACATCTTCCATCAGCAATGTAGGACCAGGTAACTATTGGGTAGATCTTACATTTGACGGCTGTACTTACAGACAGAATGTTACCGTAACGGAGTCTGTGCTTCCGGTAATAAGTACCATTGAAATAAATGGCAGTACGGTAACCATTGGCGTTAGCGGAGGTATACCACCTTATGAATATTCCATTGACGGAGTTACCTGGCAAAACTCCAACGTTTTTACCAATGTGCCTCGAGGAAATTACATTGCTCACGTTCGGGATTCCAACAGATGCGATGAGGTAACACAATCCTTTGTCATCATTAACCTCATCAACACCATAACACCGAATTTTGATGGCTATAATGACACTATAGATTATTCTTCATTAATGAATAAAGAAAATATTGTCTTCAGAATATTTGACCGATATGGCGCAGAAATTTTCAGGGGAGATAAGTCCAACAAGTTCATTTGGGATGGCAAAATCCAAGGCGGAAGGCCGATAAATACTGCAACTTACTGGTATTTCATCAGCTGGACCGAGTCCAAAGGCACAACCACCGTAAAATATACAAGCTGGCTTCTGGTAAAAAATTATTGATTTCTAAATTATTAGCTTATGTTTTTATTTGTTTTTAAGTAAAAAAACATTATTTATAACATTCGTTAACAATTTTATTTCAAAGTTTAATATAATTTTAACCTCCCTTCACTACTAAAATAGGTATAAATTGAGGCAATTCTGCGTAATTTTGCCCTAATTATATGAAGAAACTATTTATCTTATCGCTGTTGGTTTTTCTGGTAAAAATTAACGCCCAGTCTTACTCCGGGGAAGTTTTTTTAAGAGACAACTCTGTTTTATATCTCAATCAGGTATATGTTACCAATCTTACTACTCAGAAGACCGTTCTCAGTGATTATAATGGTGATTTCAATATATCTGCCAATGCAGGAGATGTTATACGCTTTACTTCTATTGTTACAGAAAGGAAAGATATTAAGGTTACTCCATCGATGATTGACCAAAGAAATTTGATTGAATTAAAAATTGCTTATCACGATATTCAGGAAGTGGTGATCAACAGATTCAAACCTACCGGAAATCTTAGGTATGATGTGAATGCTTTAAGAAAAGAAGACAAAGCCCTGGCTATAAAAAAAGTGATCGGACTCCCCGAACCTAAAGGCGATGGCACTCCTCCGCAACTTCCTGTGGCAGGCTTAAGAGATGGCGGTTTAACCTTCAGCCTGGAAAGCATTTATGATATTCTTTCTGGTGAACGAAAGAAAAAGCAGCGCTACATGGCGTATGAAAGGATGAACAATTCTGTTACACAAATTAAGAATTATTTAGGAAAAGACTATTTTATCCGGTTCAAGATTCCTGAAAATCTTATTGACAACTTCCTTCAGTTTGTCTACACTTCAGAAAATATCGAACCTTATATCATGGCCGGCAATTTTGAGGCGGTAAAAATTCCTATTGAAAAGTATCTCCCGATTTATCAGCGAAGGCTTCGGAATTCGCATCTTCAGGAAATTGTAAAATAATTTATAAAATGTATACTGTAAGTTTCAGTATACATTTTTTTGTATTCGCCAGATTATTTTTACTTTTATCATGATAAGTGCCTTGTAACATAAATTAATTTAGTTTCCGTTATCATATTAAGACACTTAAAAAAATAACAACGTTTTAATATCAATGAATGAAGAAGATATTTTTGATTTTCAGCGCTATTCTTTTTGTGAATTTTTCCGCCCAGAAAAAAGGCAAGGATTACAGTGAGATTTTAAAAAGCAAAAACATATATGAAATCAATGCTTTTTTAAGAGATGCCCACCCTGATGATCCCAGAAGATCTGTACTGAAGCCCAGGGTTATGGAGATGATGAAAGATTACATCAAAAATGCAAAACCCGGCGATACCAAGGTAAAACAAATGCAGGACTGGCTTGCAATGCTGAAAAGACGGCCTTCTACTAAAATATCTTTCGAAGAAATGAATGCCAACATCAAGAAAAAGCAAATTGCAAAATACCAGAAAGAACTTCAGGTTGGGCAGGCTGCGGTTGTTTATACCCCAAGTACTCCCCAAAATGTATACATAGCCCCCACAACTCCAGCTACTACAACAGCCGCTGCAATACCGGATACTGAAGCTTCGGAGTTTAATATGCTGATGGCAGAAAACCCTGTAGAACACAAAAATAAAACTGTAAAAATCTTAAATTCACTTTTCGACAATGATCCAAATGCTAAAGAATGTATTGTAATGATCGAAAATAAATCTGACTGTAATATTATCGTAAGAATGGAAGGTGTCGGCATTACAAAATACAGGCTCCCTGTTCCGGCCCACGGAGACAATTCCGTTGTTGTACAGAAAGGAGATTATCTTTTCACCAGTATCGTCTGCGGCGCGCAGTATGCATCCCAGAAAACCATACAGAAGCCTTTAATGGTCGCCCTTGGGAGTTCTGCCAAGAAATAATTCCCGTGATGTTTATAAATTTTGCTATTTTTGCAGGATTTTATAACTGTTTCATGGGTAAAAATAAATTAGCAAGATTCGCGGAAAATAAGGTATTGCCAAACGTTGTTCAGCCAACGAGAGAGGAGGCACTGAACGGCTTTAACCTTAAAGGAAAATGGAGAACGGAATTCTTTAAGAATGATCATCCCATCGTGCTGGAACTGGGCTGCGGTAAAGGAGAATACACTGTAGGACTGGCAAAGGCGTTTCCTGAAAAAAACTTTATCGGCATCGACGTGAAAGGCGCAAGATTTTGGTTCGGCGCGAAGGAAGCCCATGAAACAGGAATGCAGAATGTTGCATTTTTGAGAACCCAGATTGAACTGGTAGATTATTTTTTCGGGGAAAATGAAGTTGATGAAATATGGATTACATTCCCGGATCCTCAGATCAAATACAAACGTACTAAGCACAGGCTTACTCATCCTGATTTTTTAGACAGATATAAAAAATTCCTTAAACCGGGCGGAATTGTTCATTTAAAAACAGATTCTGAATTTCTTCATGGGTATACGCTTGGATTTTTACAGGGTGCAGGATATGAAATTATCACCGCACATCATGATATTTACGGAGCCCCGGAATATGATCCTGGCACGCCACATTTAAGAGATATCAGAACGTATTATGAAGAACTGTTTTCTGCTAAAGGAAAAACCATTACTTATATTAAATTTAAAATTAATTAAAATATACCGGCATCAAAAGAATTACAAAATTGGGACTACGCATCGTGTGAAAAGAATATTTGTTTAAATTTATACCATAGATAAAATGCATTTTTATTTTATTGTATTCTAAACCACAAATCGTAAAAAACCAATTATGAAAAAAATTATTCTAATTGTGCTGCTTTTTCTTTTGGCCGCCTGTAAAAATACAAATGCCGGAGGCACCTCTTATAATATCTTAGAAAGTAAGGACATTGATAAAATCGAAACTTACTTAAAAAATGCACATCCGGACGATCCGAAAAAAAACATTCTGAAATCTAAGCTTATTGCTTTAAAAAATGCTGAATGGACCAAAGGCAAAAAAGGTATGAAGCCGATGGAAGCAAGACCTGTGATTTCCGAAATTCCTAACGGAGCCCTTAGAAAACCTCACTCTGACGAAGCAGAAGAGTTTAAACGTTTGATTACTTCCACCTCAAAAGAGCATAAAGAAAAGACGGTGAAGCTGCTTAACGCTATGTTTAATGAAGACATCAACAGCAAAGAAATCATACTGCTGTTTAAAAATCAATCGGATTGCAACCTGATTCTGAAAATTGAGGGAAAAGATTTTTATAATATGGCTGTTCCTGCAAAAGGTGAAAATTTCATTGTTATCAATAAAGGAACGTACACATTGCATGGTAATGTATGTGATGTAATTTATTCTTCTAAAAAAGACCTTAACAGGAGTATATTTTTAACCATCAGCAATCCAAAGCCTGTAGAGGGAAATACATTGAAAAAAAAGTAAAAAGATTACATTTGTACTGCTAAATTTATCTTTATGAAAAAGTACGTTGCATTTTCAGCAGCTGTTATTTTACTTCTGAACAGTTGTGGCAGCACAGTAAATACAACAAAATATCCGGTCAGAAAACCCGTTGCGAAACCTTCTGTTACAGGAAGCAGCACAACTTCTGCAGCACAGATTGAAAGAGAATATCAGGCGCTGATTAAAACCTATAAATCTGAAACTGCGGAGGTCCTAACCTATTTACTTAATGATTCTTCGAACGACCCAAGAACCTCTATTACGGTAGAAAACAGTTCCCGATGTAATATGGTGCTTACGATAAGCGGAAACAATTATTATAAGAAAGTTCCTATTTCTGCCAATAAAATAGGGGCGGTGATGGTTCCTAAAAACCAAAACTACAATCTGTCCGGGATGATCTGCGATGCCGTTTACCAGAAAACAAAATTTATATCAGGGCCTTACGAAGTAAAGCTTTCAAACTAATTTAAGAATAGATATTTGAAAAATAAAAACCGCTGAATCTCTGATTCAGCGGTTTTGTATGGTAAGAAAATTTAATTATTCTCCGTCAAAGTCAGCATCTTTATCTGCAGATACTACTTCTCCTTCTTCTTTAGATTTTTCTTTATCAGCTTTTCTCTGAGACTGACCTTCTTTGATAGCTTCAGAAACTACGCTAAGGATCATGTCGATAGATTTAGAAGCATCGTCGTTTCCTGGGATAACGAAGTCTACTTTTCTAGGATCTGAGTTTGTATCAACAATACCGAAAACTGGGATACCTAATTTCTTAGCTTCAGTTACCGCGATGTGTTCTCTCATGATATCTACTACGAATACAGCAGACGGAAGTCTCACCATGTCAGCGATAGAACCTAAGTTCTTCTCAAGGTTAGCTCTTTGTCTGTCTACCTGTAATCTTTCTTTTTTAGATAAAGTTTCGAACGTACCATCTTTTTTCATTTTGTCGATAGAGTTCATTTTCTTAACAGCCTTTCTGATAGTAACGAAGTTCGTTAACATACCTCCCGGCCATCTTTCTGTAATATAAGGCATATTAAGTTCAGAAGCGTGTTTTGCAACAACTTCTTTCGCCTGCTTTTTAGTAGCTACGAAAAGAACTTTTTTACCTGCAGAAGTTAATTTTTCTAAAGCGCTGCAAGCTTCATCCAATTTAACTGCTGTTTTATGTAAGTCTACAATGTGAATACCATTTTTCTCCATAAAAATGTACGGAGCCATATTTGGGTTCCACTTTCTGGTCATGTGACCGAAGTGTACGCCAGCCTCTAGGAGGTCTTTTACATTTGCTTTTGCCATGTTTTCTGTTTTTGTTAGTTTACTTTCCGTCTTTTAAACAATCAACAACTTCTTTAGATGGGAGAAGCGTTTGGATGCTAAACGTAACGGGCAAAGTTGCTGTCGGCTGCTTGCTTTTGGCATTTGGCTTTCCAGCTTTGGGTTAAAAAATAAATTTTTAAAAATTTCATTAAAGCTATCTGCCATAAGCCAATAGCCAAACGCTTTTTTAACGTTTTGAGAATTGGAATCTCTTTCTTGCTTTTTTCTGACCTGGCTTCTTTCTTTCCACCATTCTTGCGTCTCTTGTAAGTAAACCAGCTGGTTTCAAAGCTAATCTGAACTCAGCGTTGATTTCGCATAAAGCTCTTGAAATACCTAATCTGATAGCTTCTGCCTGTCCTGTATTTCCACCACCGAATACGTTTACGGTAACGTCGTACTGACCAACAGTTTCAGAAAGGATAAATGGTTGGTTCAATTTGTAAACCATTACATCTGTAGAGAAGTATTCTTTAGCATCTTTACCGTTTACTGTAATGTTACCAGAACCTGGCTTTACATAAACTCTTGCTACAGAAGTTTTTCTTCTTCCGATTTTGTGAACTGTAGACATATTAATTATTTAAATTCGTTAACATTAATTGTTTTAGGCTGTTGAGCTTCATGTTTGTGCTCAGTTCCTTCATATAAATAAAGATTCTTAAGGATAGCAGCTCCCAGTCTGTTTTTAGGCAACATCCCTTTTACTGATTTTTCCAATACTTTTAAAGAATCTTTCTTTTGAAGTTCAGCCGCAGTCATAGACTTCTGTCCTCCAGGATACCCTGTATGCCAGATATACGTCTTGTCGTTCCACTTGTTTCCGGAAAGAGTTACTTTCCCAGCATTCAAAACAATTACATTATCACCACAATCTACGTGAGGTGTATAATTTGTTTTGTGCTTACCTCTCAAAATCTTTGCAACCGTAGAAGCTAATCTACCTAACGGCTGTCCTTCAGCGTCTACCACAACCCATTCTTTATTAGCAGTAGCTTTGTTCGCTGAAACAGTTTTGTAACTTAATGTATTCACACGTTTTAGTTAAAGATTAAACATAATTTTCCCCTAAAAGGGTGTGCAAAGGTACAAATTATTTTTTTATCCTAAAAACATATCATGCATTAATTATTCTGTAACGATAAAATTAAGATATTTAGGTATTTACGAAAATCAGTTTGAATAATAAAAGTTACATACATGCCTATAAAGCAGCATACTGTGTAAATTTATTAATGACGTCAAAAGCTGATTACTCTTTCAACACGAATTTAATAATAAAGCCTGCTTTTTGTCAAGCATTATTAAATTTTATTCAAATATTAACAGTAAACTTTATGAATAAACATATAGTATTGACTAAATTTTTATATTTGCGGTAATAAAACGTCACTAATCATGAGTCACGGTAAACTAAGAGATGATAAAAACTGTCTGAATTGCGGACATAAAGTCGAAGAACGGTTCTGCCCTCATTGCGGGCAGGAAAATATTCAGCCCAAACAGCCTTTCTATTACTTATTCACTCACTTTATTGAGGATTTTACGCATTATGACGGGCAGTTCTGGAAGACCATTAAATATTTATTGTTTCGTCCGGGAAAGCTTACCAAAGAGTATCTTGCCGGAAAAAGGCAGTTTTATGTCGCTCCCGTAAAACTTTATATTTTTATAAGTTTCATCACTTTTTTTCTTCCCTCCCTTTTTTCATCTTCAGAAGAACATGAAAATAAAGAACTGTACAGCGTAAACACCACCGAGAAAGAAAAAGCAAATAAAGAGAAAATTGCAAAAATACTTGACAGCATCAATAAGGAGAATAAAACTATGCTCGTCAAACCGGAAGTCATTCAGGATCTCAAAGTAGCAGAAGTCAACGGAAATAATATTGAGCTGGATGCTCTAGAGGAAACAAAAGATGGGAAACTAAGTATTCTCGGAGCCAGAAATATGAAACAGTTTGATTCCCTTTATTCTAAAAACACTAATAAGCAATCTGTGTTTAATTTTATGAGACCTATTGCAAAAAAAGTATTTCACTTACAGGAGCAGGGCCTTAATAAAGAACAGATTTTTGATAAATTTAGTGAAACGGTTGTACACACCCTTCCTAAAGCGCTATTCATTTACCTTCCGGTTTTTGCTTTTTTCTTATGGATTTTTCATAATAAAAAGAAATGGTGGTTTTTTGATAACGGAATTTTCACGCTTCATTATTTTTCTTTTTTACTGTTGGGAATCCTTATCCTTATATTTTCTTCAAAACTCATCTCTTTGCTGCCGGATTATACCATCTTTAATGTACTGAGCACTATTATTTACACTGGAGCCATTGGTTACATGCTGATCTACTTTTTCATAGCTCATCACAGAGTCTACGAAAATTCCAGAAGCATAAGCGTAATTAAAGGAATATCTTTATTTATCATTAATTCCTTCGCGCTTCTTTGCATGCTTCTTTTATTGATATATACAAGTTTCCGCATGATGCATTAATCACGAAGCGTTTTATTGGCTCTGAAGCTTGCAATTAAATAATACGCTACGAAAACGGTTGAAAATTTCAAAACGGAAGGAATTGCCTGCTCAAGATTAAAAATTAAAGTTCCCACAAGAACCAAAATTCCCATGGCCAGAAAAGAGAGTCCTAATTTTTGAGGTAATGTAAAATTTGGAGTATCCAGATAATAAGCAACTCCCCATGCAAAACCAAAAGCAATTGCATAATAAATGTCGAGCCCGATGTTTTCCGAACTGTAAAAAAAATAATTGATTAAAAAACTCAGAACAGTTCCCAATAAAAAATAAAGCAAAGCTTTTTTCATACCATATATAATAAAATACAAAAGTAGAGAATTAATCCTACAATCTGAAAACCTGTATCGCTGGGCTAACAAATGTTTGTTATCCGGTAACTACTTAAAACAGCAGTACACTTCAACCAATTAAAAATCAAACCATTAATCACAGATAAAAGGTTCCTATTTTATTATTATATTTGAAAATTCAGAAATTTTCTAAATCTTTTATGGAAACCCAAAAATATACTCCAAAAAATAAAGTCAGAATTGTGACGGCTGCGTCGTTATTCGACGGTCATGATGCTGCCATTAATATTATGCGCCGCGTTATCCAGGGAACGGGATGCGAAGTCATTCACCTTGGACACGACAAATCGGCTGAAGAAGTTGTAAACACTGCCATTCAGGAAGATGCCAATGCGATTGCTCTGACCTCTTATCAGGGCGGTCACAATGAATATTTTAAATATATCTACGATCTTTTAAGAGAAAAAAATTCGCCGCAGATTAAAATTTTCGGCGGCGGCGGCGGCGTAATTCTGCCGGAAGAAATCGAAGATATTATGTCTTACGGGATCGACCGAATTTATTCTCCGGATGATGGCCGTGAGCTTGGCCTTCAGGGAATGATTGATGATCTGGTTCAAAAATCCGATTTTGCAACAGGAAAAGATATTGATGTGAAAGATCTGGATTCCATCAGTTTTGAAAATCCGACAAGCATAGCGAAAATTATTTCGGCTGTTGAAAACTTTTCAGAAGAAAAACCTGAATTGGTTGCAGCCATCGACGAACAGTCTAAAGATCTCCATATTCCGATTATCGGGATCACAGGTACGGGCGGCGCCGGAAAGTCATCATTAACAGACGAATTGGTAAGACGTTTCTTACGTTCCAACATCGATAAAAAAATTGCCATCATCTCTATTGACCCTTCCAAAAAGAAAACAGGAGGAGCATTGTTAGGAGACAGAATCCGTATGAACGCAATCAATGATCCACGGGTCTATATGCGTTCAATGGCAACAAGAGAAAACAACGTTTCCGTTTCCCCATTTATCCAATCTGCGTTGAACGTATTGAAACTGGCGCATCCTGATGTAATTATCCTTGAAACTTCGGGTATCGGACAATCCGGTTCGGAAGTATCTGATTTTGCGGATGTTTCCATGTATGTGATGACTCCTGAATACGGAGCTTCCACACAGCTGGAAAAAATCGATATGCTGGATTACGCGGATTTGGTCGCTTTAAACAAATCTGATAAAAGAGGTGCTCTTGATGCGCTTCAGGCCGTAAGAAAACAATTCCAGAGAAACCATTTACTGTGGGAACAGCCATTGGATGAAATGCCGGTGTATGCAACAAAAGCATCTCAGTTCAATGACCACGGAACGACGGAATTATACAACAGATTAGTTTCTAAAGTCAACGAAACCCTTCGACAAGCTCAGGGTGACAACGCACCACAATTTCAAGGTTTTGTTGAGCAGGAAATTACGGAAGAAGTAACCATTATTCCGCCAAAAAGAGTTCGTTATCTTTCTGAAATTGTTGAAAACAACAGACAATACGATGCGAATGTGGAAAAGCAGGCTGAATTAGCAAGAAAAATGTATCATATTGAAGGAGTTAAAAATTTCCTCTCCAATGAAACATTAGATGCTGAATATCAGAAAGCTGAAAAAGAGCTCCAACAGGAAAATATCGATTTCCTTAAAACCTGGGATCACACAAAAGAGGCTTTCAAAGCGGAATTTTATTCCTACTTCGTTCGTGGAAAAGAAATTAAGGTAGAAACCTCAACAGAATCTTTATCCCATCTAAGAATTCCGAAAATTGCCTTGCCAAAATACAACGATTGGGGCGACCTGATCAAATGGAAAGGCCAGGAAAATCTTCCGGGAAGCTTTCCATACACGGCAGGAATTTATCCATTTAAAAGAACAGGAGAAGATCCTACGAGAATGTTCGCGGGAGAAGGGGGTCCTGAAAGAACCAACAGGAGATTCCATTACGTTTCTGCAGAAATGCCGGCAAAACGTTTATCTACAGCCTTTGACTCGGTAACACTGTACGGACAGGACCCTGCCCTACCACCGGATATTTACGGAAAAATCGGAAATGCGGGGGTTTCTATTGCAACGTTGGATGATGCTAAAAAGCTCTATTCAGGATTTGATCTGGTAAATGCTTTGACTTCAGTTTCAATGACCATCAACGGACCTGCGCCGATGTTGCTTGCTTTCTTTATGAATGCTGCGATCGATCAGAATGTTGAAAAATATATTCTTGAAAATGGTTTAGAATCTAAGGTTGAGGAAGCTTTAAAAGCAAAATTCGACGATAAAGGTTTAACAAGGCCAAAATATAATGGTGAATTACCTCCTTCCAACAATGGTTTAGGATTAAAACTATTAGGAATTACCGGTGATGAAGTGATTCCAGCCGATGTTTATGCTGAAATTAAAGCGAAAACCATTGCAACCGTTCGTGGAACGGTTCAGGCAGATATTTTAAAAGAAGACCAGGCTCAGAATACCTGTATTTTCTCCACCGAATTTGCCTTGAGACTGATGGGTGATGTTCAGGAATATTTTATCAAAGAAAAAGTAAGAAACTTCTACTCGGTTTCTATTTCAGGATACCATATCGCAGAAGCGGGAGCAAATCCTGTTTCTCAATTAGCATTTACCTTGGCCAATGGTTTCACCTATGTGGAATATTATCTGTCGAGAGGGATGGATATTAATGATTTTGCACCGAACTTATCATTCTTCTTCTCCAATGGTATCGATCCTGAATATTCAGTAATCGGACGTGTTGCCAGAAGAATCTGGGCAAAAGCAATGAAGCTGAAATATGGAGCAGATGAGCGTTCTCAAATGCTAAAATATCATATTCAGACTTCAGGACGTTCTCTTCACGCTCAGGAAATTGATTTCAACGATATCAGAACAACTTTACAGGCTCTTTATGCGATCTATGATAACTGTAACTCTCTTCATACGAATGCTTATGACGAAGCGATTACAACGCCAACTGAGCAGTCTGTAAGAAGAGCAATGGCCATTCAGTTGATTATCAATAAAGAATTAGGTCTGGCAAAAAATGAAAATCCGCTTCAGGGTTCATTTATTATTGAAGAACTAACGGACCTAGTGGAAGAAGCCGTTTATGCAGAGTTTGACAGAATTACGGAAAGAGGCGGCGTGCTTGGAGCAATGGAAACAATGTACCAACGCTCAAAAATCCAAGAAGAATCGATGCATTACGAATGGCTGAAACACACCGGAGAATATCCAATCATCGGTGTGAATACTTTCTTAGGAAAAGACGGTTCGCCAACGGTTCGTCCGGGAGAAGTAATCCGTTCGACTGAGGAAGAAAAGCAGTTCCAGATTGAAATGCTTCATAATTTCCAAAAGTCTAATAATGATAAGTCCGAAGAAGCTCTGAAAACTTTACAGTACGCTGCCATCAATCAGCAAAACTTATTTGAAGTGATGATGGATGCAGTAAAATACTGTTCGCTTGGGCAAATTACCAATGCTTTGTTTGAAGTGGGCGGTAAGTACAGAAGAAATATGTAACGGTTGTGCCGTAGACAATTATTGACTACTAAACGTATTAAATAAGTTATAAATAAACCTCAAGGATTATCTTTGAGGTTTTTGTATTTTTGAATTTTTCCGATTTTAATTTAACCTATTAAAAGAATTTATGAAAAGATTTTTCTCAATTACACTTATAATTTTTGCTATACTATTCTTAAAAAGCTGCAACTCATATCCAATGGATAAAACGCATACCAGTGATATGAACAGGAATACTGAAGAATTACAAAAAAGACAGGAAGCCGAAAAAAACAAGATTGAGCCCAATCCTCAAAACAATTTTGGAAAACCTGATAATAAATAAAAAGGATTTAAACTAAATTTTTAAGGTCATATTTGTTTAATGAAACCAAAAGCCATCTTCAACTGGAGCAGCGGAAAAGATTCTGCCCTAGCCCTATACAAAACTTTACAGGAAGATCAATTTGAAGTCACATCTCTGCTTACGAGCATTAATAAAGAATTCCAGAGAATTTCCATGCATGGCGTTCATGTTTCTTTATTGGAAAAACAGGCTGAAAGTTTAGGATTTCCGTTGATTAAAATGGAACTCCCGAAAGAGCCTACCATGGATGAGTACCGTGAAATGATGGCAAAAACCATGAGTGAAATTAAATCTACTGGTGTTACCCATTCAATTTTTGGAGATATTTTTCTTGAAGACTTAAGAAACTATCGTGAAGAACAACTCGATACCATCGGAATGAAAGCTGTTTTTCCCTTATGGAAAAAGAATACCACTGCTCTGATTCACGAATTTCTGGATTTAGGATTTAAAACGATCGTAACCTGTGTCAACGAAACATATCTTGATAAAAGTTTTGCGGGAAGAATCATTGATAAAGATTTTATAAAGGATTTACCTGAAGATGTGGATCCATGCGGAGAAAATGGAGAATTTCACACCTTTACTTTTGACGGCCCGATTTTTAAAAATCCTATCTCATTTGATATTGGAGAAACAATAAAAAAAGGCTATCCGAAACCGAAAACTGATGAAGACAACCAGAACGGCGAATACGTTTTCTGGTTCTGTGATCTGGTTGTAAAATAATTATTATTGTTTTATCATAGAAGCATTTATATAGTTTTTGTAAAAACACCTCCTGAAAATTCGGAAGAATAATTTTATTCAGAAATATCCAAGAAACCCTTCAACCCATTCAGCGTTTTTTTATGCTCTAAAAAGTTGATGATCATAAAAATTATCATTGAATACATACAATAAGGGAGAATAAAAGTTAACGCTAAAGAAAAAGCAGAAACCAAATCATCCGTTCTGAAAAATCTGAAAAGATATTTATCTTCCTTTGTCACAAACTGAAACATTAAACCGATACAAGAAATAAAAAGGGCAAGGTTTTGCTGATATATCGTAAAGAAAAGCTTGCCCTCATATTTAAAATCTCTTCGGACGTGTTTCCATATTTTTTTGTTAAAAACCCATAATAAAAACGGAGTCAAAATAAATAAAAGATTGTACATTCTGAAAAGGTCATTATACATTGTCTGATCTTTAGATAGGAACACAAGAGAAAGACTAAAGAGAGAAGCAACAATTCCCAGCAGCAAAGATTTTCTGATGATTTTATTATACTTTGCTTTGACAATTTTTTTTAAAATCATTGGAATTTCTCCACTGTAAAGCAAATAATAGGTTGTTGTTTTAAACTCATCTTCCCAAAGTTTTCTGGTTTTAAGGAAAGCATCATCAAAGCTCAGCTTTTCATTAAGCTGAATGTCTGATATTTGTGAAATCATATGATCCTTCACTTCCAGTAAGATATCCAGCGGCAGCCGGTGAAAAATAAGATAATCGGTAACCTGCTGTTCCTCTTCTTTTAAAATCATTTTCAGAGTATAGTTTTATATTAAAACGTTTATTTTCTTTGCATTAAAATACATCAGCTGCAGTTGGATCGTTAAGCAATAAACCAGAAATATTTTCGATATCACTAAATCCTGTATTTCTAAATACCCAAATTTCATTATCCCCGCCAAAAAAAACACAGAAGTTCCCAACAGAATATTTCTGATCAGCAATGGATGAAAACTTAACATTGCATAATTTGAAAATTTCATTTTCCCGGTTATAAAACTATATCCGAGTACCGACACCCAGCTTAGAAGCAGCAGTATCTGCAAAGTCGTGAATGCCTCTTCATTTAACGTAAGAAATACAAACGCTACAGTAGAAAAAATAAAAGAAAAAACAGTCATTTTGTGAAATCTTTGCTGAAGTATGGACTTTTCAATTCTTGCAACTTTTTTGAAAGAAAAGATATCTGCCCTTACCAATTCCAGTTCATTTTTCCAGCTAACTTTTGTTGCCAGAAAAGCTTCCTGAAAACTCAGAGACTGCTCTTCCATAAGGTGATAAATCTGGGAGATGAAATGATCCTTCACTTCATGATGCAGCGGTGAATAGAGTTTTTTTGACTTTAGATATACATCAATCTGATTTTCCTGCGCTTTAGTTATCATATATTAAAAATGGTATTTAAATTAAATAAATAACTTTTCATTTCTTCCTCCTGTTCTGCCTGCTTTCTTTTTCCTTTATCTGTTAAAAGATAATATTTCCGATCCCTTCCGTTGGTCTTTTGAATTTCGGAACTAATCATTCCTTCAGCTTCCAGCTTATGCAAAAGAGGATACAGAGCACCTTCGGTCATTTCTAGCTCTCCTTTCGTAAGTTCTTTTGTCCTTTGCGTGATTTGGTAGCCATACATTTTAACTTCTTTGGCCAATAGCTTAAGAATAATATTCTGAAGAGTTCCCTTATAAAGACTGTTCTTTTTCAATACATTGCAATTAATACATAACAAATTTATGCATAATTTTCTTATGCATAAATATTTCTTTTATTATTTTTAATTTAACATGATGAAAATGCTTTACTTCATAGCAATCTATCCACCTCAGCAAATTATTGATGAGCTAAAGGAATTCAAGCTGGATTTTGCTCTCAATTACGCAAGTTCAAAAGCATTGAAAAATGAAGCCCATGTTACGCTATTTCCTCCATTTTCACGAGAAGCAGATTTGGAAGAAGACATTCACAATGCTTTTCAGAAAATAGACACGCAAATGGCGCCATTTGAAATCACACTCAACGGCTTCGGAAGTTTTGCAAAACCTGAAAACCCGGTAATCTATGTAAAGCCCGAAGACAATGAACGATTAAGAATGCTACATCAAAAAGTAAAAGATATTTTTAATTTCACGAATTATTCTTTTAATCCTCACATGACAATAGGTTACAGAGATTTGACATGGGAAAATTATCTCAAAGCATGGGACGTTTATAAAGGCAAAGAATATAAAACTAAATTCTTAGTTGATAAAATTATATTGCTGCGTCATGATCAACAGTGGATTCCTATTGCTGAAAAAAAATTGATCACAGGATGATGTTTAATAAGATTTACAGGTCCGGAGATCAGAGAAAGTCATATCTTTGAGCCAATGATTGCAGAGAAAATAATTTTAGGAATTGACCCGGGAACTACGGTGATGGGTTTTGGTATTATTTCCGTGAAAAAGGGTAAAATGGAAATGGTATCCATTCACGAATTACTGCTTAAAAAATATCCCAACCACGAAACCAAGCTTAAATACATTTTCGATAAAACCCTAGCACTGATTGATGAATTCCATCCTGATGAAGTGGCTCTGGAAGCACCGTTTTACGGAAAAAATGTACAGAGCATGCTGAAGCTGGGCCGTGCGCAGGGCGTTGCTATGGCTGCAAGTCTCCACCGAAATATTCCGATTACAGAATATTCTCCAAAAAAAATAAAAATGGCCATTACCGGAAACGGGAACGCCAGCAAAGAGCAGGTTGCCGGAATGCTGCAAAGCCTTCTGAATTTAAAAGAGTTTCCCACAAAATATCTGGATGCTTCCGATGGTCTTGCTGTCGCTGTATGCCATCATTTCAACTCAGGAACCATCACCGATACAAAATCTTATACCGGCTGGGAAAGTTTTCTTAAGCAGAATCCAGGTCGCCTGAAATAATAATTATCCCACAAATCTTTGCTGATCTGTGGGAATATAATCTGTTATTTTGTTTTGTATTCTTCCGGAGTAATTTTAAAATCGGCCGTGGCCTTTCCGTTCTTATCGTAGTAGGTATACACCATAGTTACATCATTATCCCGGAATTCTTTAATTTCAGGAGAAGTTTTTATAACCTGTAGCGCTCCTTCCTTTGCTGTCTTTTTAAATGTTTCAATCTGTTCGGGGCTCACACTTTCTTTTTCATCATCAGTCAGCGTATAATTATACCTGAAGATTTTTCCCGGCTGTGCAGATACACTGTCCAGACGTACACCCGCCGCTAAATTCTGAGGTGTCGTTTTGTTGATATTAGCCGCAACTTCTTTAAGATCATCATCTACTGTTTTCTCTTTGTTGCATGAAGTTAGAGCCAGTGTAAGGCATACCAAAGAAAGGCTGATTACATTTTTCATATTAAATTTTTAAGTGATTGATACTAAAGATAAGAAATATTTTTACAAATAAATAATCTACTGATTCACAATAAAATAAATCATCCATTATTCTTACTTGGTAAAACATAATACTATCTTTTACATTGGTATGATTTTTAATAGTACATTTGTATAAATTTTCTGTCATGAAAAACAAACAACAAACTATAAATCAGGCGAATCATTCTATCAATTGGTTCCAGAAGTTTCTGATGGTATGCTCCGGAGGAAACATTCATATTTTAAGAAAAACCCCAAGCGAATGGAATAAGTTTGCAGGGATCGGCGGAATTGTTTTATTTACCGCGGTTTTCGCAACACTTTCTGCGGGGTATGCAATGTACACTGTCTTTGATAATATCTGGACATCGATCGGTTTCGGGGTTTTATGGGGATTAATGATTTTTAACCTTGACCGGTATATCGTTTCTTCGATCAAAAAAACAGGAACCTGGTGGAATCAGGTATTAATGGCTGTTCCAAGACTTATTTTAGCGACATTCCTGGGGATTATCATTTCCAAACCTTTAGAGCTCAAAATTTTTGAAAAGGAAGTCAACAAACAGCTGAATACCATTATCCAGAGAAATAAAAAGCAGCTGCAGGGCGAGATGAACGGAAGGATTCTTCAACAGAGCGGCCCTTTTGAAACAGAAAAGAAACAAATCACGGAGAAAATTGCCAGTTACCAGAAATCCTATGATTCTGCTTCCGTAGAACTTGAAAAGGAAATCTTAGGAAAACAGTCCGGACTGACCAGCGGAAAGGAAGGCTTCGGACCGAATGCGAAGCGTAAACAAGAACTGAAAGAACAAAGACGTCAGGATTTGGAAAGTTACCAGAAGCAGGTGGCTCCAAGACTGCAATATCTTGATAATGAGATTTCAAAAGTGTACACCAATTTAGAAACAGAAAGAAAGTCTACCGAAACTTTTGAAGATAAATTCAATGGGTTTGCGGCAAGGCTTCAGGCATTGGATGAGCTGGGAAAAAATTCAGCGATTATCGGACTGGCCGCCGCTTTCATCATGGGACTTTTCATTTGTCTTGAAATTTCTCCGGTTTTAGTGAAGCTTATTTCTCATGTCGGACCCTATGATTATCTTTTGGAAAAAACAGAAAATGACTTCCTGCTTTACTCAAAAGAGAAAATTGAAAAAGGAAATGCACTGACTGATTTCAGAATTGATGATTTTAAAGACAAATTAAACCAACAATAAATTTAAAATCTACTCTTAACCTTTCGGAACCTCTGAAAGGTTTTTTTAATTAGAAATTCGGATTTAGTATAAGTGCAAAACTGTATTTTAAACATCTGTATTTATTAAAACTCCGACTGGTTTTAAGTTATCAAATCTGTTAAATAAACTTATCCCAGCCGGAGTGCTAATTTACAAACACGAGTGGCAACGTTCCTTTAATGCCGGTTTCGATATTATATGTAATTTTAGTTTAAGCGCTGGGCCGTCATATAAAAGTAATAATTGTTTGCATCTCTTGATGCATGCCATGTACAATTATACCATTCCCCAGTGGGAAAAGTAACCATTGCATTTACATATTCACCCTGTCCGATCGACGTACTGAAAAGATCATCCCCGTCAATAAGATTGCTATAATATCCGGGTGCTATAAAAGTATCTATACCATCTATATATTTATTACCGGTAGATAGTGCAGTCACATTATACTGTATTGCTGATGCGGTGGTATTAAAAAATTTGGGTCTTGTATCTATACCTCCAATTTTTAAAAAATCCATTCTTAATCCGTTAATAACAATAAATTTAGCTTTTTGATCATTGGTTGTCTCTTCATATGCAGAACGGTTAGAAGTCGTTCCAGTATTATTTACGGCCTTTCCAACCATTATATTCCTAGATCCTCCGTCGGCTATAAAAGTTGCTGCATCAACAGTTATTCTTGCAGATCTGATTTCTCCGAGAATAAATGGGGTTGTATTTATTCCCACTGTCGCGTTGCAGCTAAAGCCTAAAAAGTTTATAGGTACCGTAATGGTACTGGGTGATGTGAAGTTGGGAGTACCGGTTATTGAATAGGTAATATAGCCATTGCCTTTATTAAGCGTTCCCTGGTCCAATGTAAATGTAAGTCCGTTTTGGGTAAATGTTGTTCCACCCGGATAGCTTCCCCCATTGCCTCCTGAATAATACACCGTTAAAATACCTGTATAAGGAATACCGGATGTAAATGCTGCCGGAGAAACAGAAGCACTGTTACAATTTAATCCTGTAATGGCCGGATTAATGGTAGTTTTATCATCAATCTGTCTCCATTCTGTTCCGTTCCAGAATACAAATCCTTTATAAGTAAGAGATCCTGCACCAGTATTGTATACCAATAATCCTACGGCAGGTGACGGTATCGTAACCTGATCAGTAGCACTCATCAATCCAACTCTTGGAATCAGTATACCTTTATTAGCTGAAGTAATATCCAGCAATGCACTGGCATCGGGAGCCGTTGTCCCTAATCCTACTTGTCCGCTATCTTTTGCAACAAATTCGGTTCCTGCTGTCCTGCCTGTCCCGTCTGCTTTTGTCACAAGTTTTACCATATTGTTGGCTGTGTCATTAATCCATGCATCATTAGTTGTGTCTCCTGTTGCACCACCACCTAAAGGTTGCCATACAGTGCCATCAAAAAAATAATATCCTTCTCCAACTATACCTGCCGTTTTAGAACTTGGAGATGTAGGAGCCGAGGTTGCGTAAATGATATTCCCTTTTTGTGCTACACCGTACTGTGCGTCTCCCGCCTGGATCTGGTCACCGGTTAACCTTGGTGCAATAAGGCCTTCCGGCATGCTGCCATCCATAGTTTTTGCTGTCACATCCAAAGTAGATTTTGGGATATTAGTATTAATTCCTACCTGTGCATAAAAAGTAAGACTGACTAAACAAACAGCCATTGTTATAATATTTTTCATTTTTGTATTATGTGGTTTTATAATTCTTTTTTGAAGTGCTGAACTTATTTCAGCAATATTTTCGTTAGACGAAGTCTGAAGAATTATTCGGCGGTGGACGAGTGAAATAGAGTATATTGATTTCTAATGAATGAAATACCTCTGTAAATGAATAAAGAAGTTTGTTCTCAACATAAAAGGTACCGATAAATATTCTGAGTACGGAACCCGTCATTTTATGCTGTTGGTTGCTTGAGGAATAATGATTCAAAATCCCTACCGATTGATTATTTCCCGGATTTACAAAACCATACCAATTTTCAGGACTTCTTTGATAACTGCAGCTTACGGAAATTTTCTGATTTTCTGAGGAATATTTAGGTAAAGATTTTTTGGGAAGTGTTTCGGCAAAAGCTTTTACTGCTTTTTTATGGATTCCTTTTCTTTGAATTTTGTGATCTATATTTGAAACGGTAATAGAAGCTGTTGAATCAATATATAAATATGTGCCTTTGGTAATAAAAATAACAGAATCTGAATGTAAAGAAGATTGAGAATACAATAATCCTGTGATGAAAAAAATGAATATGCGGAACAGCGTTTTATATAAACGCAGGAGGGCATTAAACATTAAAGTCATCATTTGTGTTATCATTATGTGTTTAAAAAAAAGCCTACATCAGACAATTTTCCAGCTGCAAATGTAAAGTAAATTATCATTACTTAATAGCCAATTGTTTTTAACCTATTAATTTTATTGCGCTTTTATGAAGTTTATACAAAAAATACTGATTAGCTCTATCTTTTACAAAGACTTATAGCTATTCAAAACTTAAAGTTTTCAAATTACTCGCCCCAAGATTATTCTCATGCTGGAAAAATTTCCGGCTTTGTTCAGGATAAAAATTGAAAAAGAAAACGCCTTTAGATTTTCTGAATGATAGTTTTAGAGATAAATTAAACAAATAAAATACCTAGTAAATTATATCAGCCTTTCGGATTCCCGGAAGCTTTTTTATTGCTTATGTTTCAAAGGAACATTTTTTGTTCGTTATTTTGCATGCCGTCATCAGTAGTCAATAAATACCTGTATTTTCCTGAGACTGAGATTTTAAGAATAATCTATCAGTCAGGAGCTGTGTACGACTACCTTCACGTACCCTCTGAAATATTTGATCGTTTTAAAACGGTTCAATCCAAAGGAAGATTTTTAAATTATGTAATCAAGCCAAAATTTAAATATAAAAAAGTAAAATAAAAAAAAGCCTCTGCTAGATACAGAGGCTAATATTATTGGTTAATTATCATCTATTTAATAATCAGTTTAGCAGATTTTGAATCTTTTCCATTAGAAACCTGAACCATATATATTCCTTTTTCAAGATTATGTTTTATTCTGTAAGTACTGTTGCTTTCTTTTATTAAAGACGGCGTTGCAACTAACCTCCCTGACATATCGGTAATAGAAACTTTAAGATTTTTATCATTTTTAGTTTTAATGAAAATACCATCTTCTGCAGTACTTGGATTAGGATAAATTGTAAAATCATCTTCTGCCGTTACTTCATTCGTTGATAAGGTATTCAGCAATCTAACCGTGTAATCTTCAGCCTGTCCCCAGACTAACTGCCCACAGGGTGTAATGTTTGAATTCTGGTAATCTACAATAACTCTCATTCTCAAAGGTGTATTTAAGACTGCTGTAGCAGGAGGAGTAAATGTTGTATTAGAAATACCGATAAGAGTAGCAGGATCAGCAGAAATATTATCCTGTGAAGCTATTAATTCCAACGCTTCAAAAGTTCCATTGTTATTATAATCAATCCACGTCCTCATTGAGTACCCGGAATCGGTTACATTTACCTGAAGGTTTTGAGGCTGCCCTACTTGCAAATCAGTAGATGTTGCTTTAAGACAACTTGTTATAGTATAGTCTTCATAATAATTAGGTGTAAACGCCCAAAGACCTGAAGAAGCATTATTGATAGCACCAAGCTTTACTAAAGTTGGTCCTACGAGATAGTTATTGGTCGCTGCGTTGGTTAAACCACTTGGCGAACAAGCTGCAACAGGAGTTCCTATGGAAGATGCAGCTGCAGGGAGGGTCGCACCAAGTGAAGTACTTAATGCCCCCCGAAGTGCAAAAAAGTAAAGTGCAGCTCTATCATGTTGCCCGTCTGTAAATTTGAACGCCGTAGGATTTGTATAGTTCATCATATTGTATTGAACACCTTGGTAATTTGTTCCGGTACAATAATTCATATCACTATTTGTAGGAGCTGGAAAGTCATTCAATAAGCTTCTCGACCATTCGGTGTCACAAACACCATCATCGTCTACAGTACAGTCGTTGGAAGACTGACTAGGACAATAACTTGTAGATGTTGTTCCTGCCGGAGGGTTTGAATTGGCCCCATCAAAAGTATGCAGCAATCCCATACTGTGACCAAATTCATGAGCCAGGGTAATATCATCCTGCAGAGTAACAACAAAAGATTTCATGAAAGATTCGAATGAAGAATCAGGGTTTGTTGGAAGGCCTGCCCAACCCATAATTCCGTATTGCCCGCCTCCATCAACTTTATTAATAATATAAATATTAAAATAAGAAGATTCCGGCCAATGGGGAGCAATTGCTTTAACCTGTGCCGTAGTAACACCTGTAGTGGTGGCCTTTCTTACACCGTTTGTATCGTACCCGGTAATAGTTCCGCCGTTGTATCTTATGATACCGGTAGTTGCATTACAGTTGGGATCTCTTTTTGCCAGCACTAGTTTTATAGGCATTGTAGCAGCGTTGCCGAAATCGGCAGGAACCCCCTGTGACCACTGGTATGTTCCTGCATACATTTGATTACAGTTATCCAGCCATGCCTGGATCTGAGCGTCTGTCTTGTTATAAGCAGATCCAAGAGCAGAACCGGTAGGCACAATTACATGAACAACTACAGGAATCTCATAAACCCCATTTACTGTTTTAAAAGCAGTACCCTGTTTTCCGGAATTTTGCTGCCTGATTTGATTACGGATCTTATTGCGAATTATATCGCCAATTTCCTTATTTTCTTTGCTAAATTGTTTTTGAGTATCATCGAAACCACATACCCAGTGTCTCTGTTGAGCATATAAGCTTACCCCAAGCCAACATAAACCTAATAAAATTATTTTTTTCATCACATATCTTTTTCGCTGCAAATTTAATATTTTATTATTATAAATACAATAAATAAAACATATTAACAAATAATTAATTAATAATCACTGAATTAATTAACAAATGTTAAATCAAATGATTTTTTTCTTTAAAACTCTTATTCTTATTAAAATTTATTGGAAAAGAAAGGTTACAATAAAATTATTTCTTAGCAATTTTATCGGATCATAGTTGAGTTTCACCTCATCTTATAAAAAATAAAAAGCCATACAGAATTGCATGGCTTTATAATATGATTAAATTATTTATTTTAAAGTGAATAATTCGGAGCTTCCTGAGTGATGATCACATCGTGAGGATGGGATTCTTTCAATCCGCTTCCTGTGATCATTACCATTTTGGTTTCCGTTTGCAGCGCTTCAATATCTTTCGCACCGCAGTAGCCCATTCCGGCTCTTAATCCTCCTGTTAATTGGAAAATGACATCTTCCAGTTTACCTTTGCTCGGAACTCTTCCTTCAATTCCTTCCGGAACAAATTTTTTAGCTTCACTCTGGAAATATCTTTCCTTTCCGCCTCTTTTCATAGCAGAAAGACTTCCCATTCCCTGATAGGTCTTAAATTTTCTTCCCTGGAAGATGATCTCTTCACCCGGTGCTTCATCGGTTCCGGCTAAAAGAGATCCTAACATTACAGCTCCCGCTCCGCTCGCGATGGCTTTTACAATATCCCCGGAAAGTTTAATTCCACCATCTGCAATTACAGCAACATTTTTGGTTTTTGCATATTCGTAAACATTGTATATAGCAGATAACTGAGGAACACCAACACCTGCAACCACTCTTGTCGTACAGATAGAACCAGGGCCTACTCCTACTTTCAGAACATTTGCCCCAGCTTTGATCAAATCCTCAGCTGCTTCAGCAGTTACGATATTTCCGCCCACAATATCAAGATCCGGGTATGCTTTTCTGATTTCCGAAATTTTATCCAGAACTCCTTTAGAGTGTCCGTGTGCAGAATCGATACCAATGATATCAACTCCTGCCTTAACTAGCGCTTCAATTCTTTCCAGCGTATCTTCGCCGACACCCACACCTGCTCCAACGATTAACCTGCCGTTCTGATCTTTGTTGGCATTAGGATATTCCAGTTGATTATCGATATCTTTAATGGTAATTAAACCTACAAGCTTATTTTCAGCATCAACAATAGGAAGTTTTTCCACTCTGTTTTTAAGAAGGATCTCTTTGGCTTTTTCGAGATTGGTGTTTTTATCAGAGGTGATCAGATTGTTTTTTGTCATAATCTCCTCTACTTTCATATCAAGATTTTCCTGATATTTTACATCTCTGTTGGTGATGATTCCTATTAATGTGTTTTCGGCATCTACCACAGGAAGTCCGGAGATTTTATATTTGGCCATTGTATCTTTAGCCTGAGCAAGGGTATGATCTTTTGAAAGCGTAACAGGATCGGAGATCATTCCGTTTTCGGAACGCTTTACACGGTTTACCTGCGCAGCCTGTTCGGCAATCGTCATATTCTTATGAATAAAACCTAACCCGCCAACTCTCGCCAAAGCAATAGCCAATTCTGCTTCTGTAACAGTATCCATTGCCGCAGAAACGATAGGAACATTCAGCGTAATTTTGTCGGTAAGTCTTGATTTTAATGAAACCTGATTAGGTAAAACTTCTGAATAAGAAGGAACTAGAAGCACGTCATCGAAAGTGATGGCTGTCTCTACAATTTTGTTATGAATAGACATCTTTACTTTCTTGCAAAATTAAGGTATTTTGATGAATTACGAAAATCGATTTTCATAGTTTAAATAAAACTTAATAATCAATAACTTAAATTAAAAAACCACTCCGTTTAAACGAAATGGTTTTCTGCAAAATAAAAATTTAGTATATGATTTGAATATGAATGCTTATTTATCTGTAGCCGAAGAAATCATCCTTGAGATGTCATCTGCCGTAAAATTCCCTTTTATATCTACAAAAACCAGCTCTTTGTCCGAGTTTACGGTGATCATCATATTTTTAATGGCATCACCTTTTTGCTTTACCCGAATATTGACATTATCCCCATCGTGTCTTATGGTTGCCCATTCTTCATAGTTATTGTTGTTTAGGTAACTCGCAAAATCTTTAAGCATATTGCGGTCACCATTTTCAACGGTCAACACTTTTATTTTTGAAACCTTTTTCACTATTCTGATAAGCTCTTCATCTTCACCGTCTTCTCTTAACGCTTTTTTGATGTAAGGCTTAGCCAAAAACAACGGAACATTGATGCTTACGAATTTAGCTCCCTTAAAATCGCGTCCCGATTCTGAAAAATACGCAATATTGGGTCTTTCTGAAACTACACAGGATTGCGTGATGAACATTAAGGACAGGATCAGAAAAATGCTTTTTATTATTTTCATGGCTTTTGTCTTTTAATTAATTGGTTTTAAGCTTCCGCCTGACATTTTGCTGATATTTGCCTCTACTCTCGGATTTCCTTTGTATTTAATACTTCCACCCGAAGATGCCGTTGCCTTTAAACGGTCTACTGCATAGCCGTTAACCATTCCACCCGATGTTGCCTCAGCCTCAAGATCATTAACCTGAAACTTTTCGGAATTGCAAACCGCACCACTGCTTACATCTATAGATCCTGTATTAACTCTTCCGTTGAGGTTTGCCAATGCACCGCTTGATGCTTTAATATTAGCCTGCTTCGAGTTAATGGTAGAATTGATAACAGCTCCGGAACTCAGCTCCACTTTAGCATTATCAGAAATATTAAAGTTTCCGTTCACTACAGATCCCGATGAAAGATCAACCGAAACCGCATTCTCATTAATTGTATTGACGGCATTAAATATAGCTCCGGAAGAGGTTTTAATATTGTCTATTCTTGGTGAAGAAACATTTACGCTGATATTTTTGAACTTTAAATTTCTCTGTCCTTTGTTATCAACATATACTTTCAGGACTCCGTTATCAACTTTTGTTACGATATACTGAAGTTTGTCCGCATCGGCAATTACCTTTACCGTCGTAGGGCTTTCCTGTTTGAAGTTTACGATCACACCTGTACTTACATGAACTCCCGAAAATTCTCCTACATTTCTGGACTCCCCGTTGAGATAAGAAGAGGTATCCTGGGAAACAAAACTGTTTTTGGTATTGGTAACAGGGTTTGTTTTGGTTTCGGTAGAGTTGATGATTTTATTGATGTCATTCATGGAAAGCTTGCCATCCAATTTTATCAGGATGCTTTCTTCGCCTCCGCTGTCTATGCTCAATAGCAGATCATCCAGAATTCCATTTTTCTCTTCAGCAGACAGGAATTTAATTTTTGCCCCATTGCTGTTCATCGTCATGATCTCACTGTAGTTGAGATTGCTTAAATACGATTTGATATCCCTGTTGATCTGCGCCAGCTTTTGCCCTGTCATAGAACTTGCATCCTGAGGTTTTTCAGCGATGAAAACTTTTAATCCGTTTATTTTTGACAATAAAGGTTTGATCTGATCAAGTTCGGCATCTCCCAAGTCCAGATTGCTGAGCATTCCGAACATCGGTTTTGCGATTTTAATAGAGGTTACACCTTCCACTTCCTGATATTTATCAAAAAGCTGGTCTAGTTTATCCTGCCCGTACACATTAAAGAACTGTGAAAAGGCGAATGCGAATATGATGAATATTTTTTTCATGAGTCAATTTTATTTTTTGATTATTATTGCCTGATCAGGAGCATAATCTTTTTAAGGGTTAATTAATAATCGTCGTCAACGACTGTTGGTTTTGCTAATTTTTCACTGACGTTATTTGCAAATATCTGGAATGAATACTTAGTCACGTTAATGGCTTCTTCCACATTTTCAATTCTTTTTCCGTTTACAATAACGTAAGAATCTTTGTAGCCTGTGGAATCTTTTTTGGCTTTTGGATAAGAGGAATTATGAACATATCTCGGCTTTCTTTCTTTTTTAAGCCTTCCTCTTTTCGGCAATATTTCATCTAAATAATCTTTTTCTGCGATTGTATTTTCCTGAAATACCGAATCATTTTTTATTCCGGCAACAGAATCTGACACTTGGTTTATTGCGACCTGAGCCTGCTGCTCGCTATTTTCTTCGATGAAATTATTTTTCTGTTGTTTAATCTGATTTTCAACCATCTGAGCCTGGTCTTCAATACTCTGGTGATTATAATTAAAAATAAATCCTGCAGTTAAAAGCACTACTGCGCTTGCCGCCATCCAGAACCATTTTGGAAAAGCCGGTTTATTTTTGCTGTCGATCGGGATAACGGGAGCCTGATCTTCTTTTACCTCATCTTTACCTTCCGCCTTCTTCAGGAAATCCTCAAAATCCCACTCCAGCTTTTCTTCCTTTAAATGTTGGAAGATCTCATCGTATTTATCTTGAAATTTGTCTTTGCTCATAGCTCATCAATTGTGAAATTTGTTCTTTTACTTTCTGTCTTGCCCTCATAAGATTTACTCTTACTGCGTTTTCTTCCATTTCCAGCATTTCTGCTATTTCCGAAACTTCATATTCTTCAACATCTTTCAAATGGATAACCATCTTTTGTTTTTCAGGAAGCTGATTAATGAAACCGATAATGTGTTCCTTCAGATTATTCACTTCCATGCTGTAAAGTTCTGACCGGTGAAGCTGCATATCGGCAAACCCCATTTTTACATCATGATGCTTCAGCCTGTTCAGACATTCGTTCCGGACCGCCTTCAATGCGTAGGATTTTAAGTTCCCGAACTGCTCCAGCTCATCTTTCTTCTGCCAGAACCTGATCATCAGGTCCTGCACTACATCTTCCGCCTCATCACTGCTCATGACGAATCTTTTCGCAAAGCGATACATCTCATTTTTGAGAATGAATACCGTACTTCTGAAAGTTTCTTGGGTCATAAGTTTTGTTTCTATAAGTAAGACAGTCAGATTTTACATTTTATTACATCAAAAAGAAAAAAAATTTCAGGTAATCATTTTTTCGGAAAAAAACTGATTACCAAAGTTAATCTATCTCCCTTTATTTTTCTGCATTTTGATCAATCTTCTGGAAAATGATTTTTGATGAATAATTTTCAGCTTATATGCTCTTTTAAAGTATATAGTTTCTTTTAAAAAATATTATGGAAACCAGTAATTTTTCACTGTGTTTTCTCAAAATATATTTCACACTTTTGTTGAGTAATTAAAAATATTATCTTTAAACATTAAGACAATAACTATGACAAGAAAAATTGTTTCATGGCTATCTTTTATAGCCGTCTTTCTTTTTATCCTACAATCCTGCAGAAATGACGATCTACTTTCTTCATCTGAGAAAAATACTTCCGAAAATGCTTTGCTAAAGAAGGAAAGTTACGCAAGCTTGTGGAAAGAGGATGAGACTTACATCCGTAAAGTACGAGACGCATACACCCGATATGCTAACGAAAGCTACATAAGAAATACTTACGGAAGTATTTTCTGGGATTATGCCATGACCATGGATACGTTCAATGAAAGCTATCTGATCGTTCCTGTGCTGAAAGACAATAAGGTAGTCAGGACACTTGAAGTGTTTAGAATAAAGAATAAAGTCTATTTTCACTTCTCAGATAAAGATCCTGAAGCCAATGATTTTTTCCAGGCGCTTATCTTTACGGGAAAAGATAACATAAGCATATCTTCTGCCGGGAAGAATGGGCCGTTTGCAAAGGGAGGAAATACAGTTGTTTCGGTATGCAGAACGATAACCATTACGGTAGGCTATGTAGAAGGAGCCAATGGTGATCAGTACCCCATATCAAGCACGAAGACCATTTGTAAATTTGTGGAGGTTGCCCTGCCAGTATCCGACTGTCTGGGGGATGTAAATCCTGAAACCGGAGAGTGTGGCGGCGGAGGAACAGGCTTAGGCTATGATTACCCCGATCCTCCGGACACACCCGATCCGTGTGAGAAACTGAAAGCACAGAATGAAAATTCTGATTTTAAAAATAAAATAGATGATTTAAAAAGCAAATTACCTTTAAAAAAAGAAACTGGATATGTAGAAAAAATTAATGGAAACTTCGAGTATAAAGATAATGCATCTACAAATACAAATTCTAATTCGTTAAGTTTAGGTGATCCAACATCAGATATGAAAGGTTATTTACATACACATCCTAATAATTTCACCTATGTTAATGAAGATGGCTATGAAGTCGAAAGAATAGGGTTTAAGATATTTTCGCCCGCTGATGTCATCTATTTTAATCAAATGGTAGCTCTTGCACAACAAAATGGATTACCTTTAGAGAATATCTATGCTGTAATGATATCTGGTACTGGAATTTATCAAATTCGTTTTACAGGAAATGCAAATCAGATAAAAACGGTATATGCAAATAGTAAAGTTCAATATAACGAAATGTACATAAATTATTTCTTAAAAAATAAAAATCATTCTGATGAAATGAATTTTCTTAAATTCATTGATGAGCAAATGTTTGTAAAAGGAATAAGTCTTGTAAAAATGAATAATGACGGTACATTCACCACCAAAACATTGAATAGCGATAAAAGCGGAATAACAGATTCAAATTGTCCAAAATAAATACATCATGAAAAATATAATAACATTAATTTTATTTCTTATAAGTTTCTTGCCCTATAATGCGCAAATAATATCACTTGATCAGATTTCTCAATGTGAAAATATCAATTGTCCTGAATATTCTTCGATAAAAGATATAAGTAATAGATTGGATAAGTTTGTTGGTACATGGAAAGGAAGCTTCACTGATGGAAGAACCTATGAATTCCATTTTATTAAAAAATCAGATTTCTCGCTATACGGAGAAAAGCCTTGGGACTTGCTAATAGGAAAAATATTGGTTAAAGATAATAATGGAAATATATTAGAAACTACTATAAATCTTCCTGATGACAGCACACACTTTAATGGTTATTTATTTGATAAGAATTTAAAAGGTTATAAACTTTATTATTCGGGAAATGCAGAATGCAATGATAAAGGTTTTGTTTATATATATTTTAAAGAACCTAGTAATTTATCTCAATTGAGCTTAATGTTTTTACAAGATTATGATATAGTTGCAAATTGTCCAAATGGCTATAAAACAATTATGCCAAATAACAAAATCATTAGACTGATAAAACAATAATAAATTCTTCAATGAGACTTTTTAAGAAATATGAAAATATACTCTTGCTAATACTATCCATTATTGCGATTCCATTTAATCTCAAATTTATTACCTAGAACATATAATATAAAATTCTCACCTAAGATAATGAACATGAATTCTATTAAAATTTAAAATATGTCTTAAGCAATATATTCTTGCTAATATAAACTTAGTATAATCAAAAAACATTTTCCTAGTTGTTTCTTTAATTAAAATGAAAAAAGTAATATCAATACTAATATTAATATTAAGCTTATCTTGTAAATCCCAATCGACCATTTCATTAGAACAAGCTTACGAATACTCTAAGTCAGATGATGGTCTTCCTGAAACAGTTACATACGTAAAGGACGTTAACAACAGATTAGATCAATTCGTAGGTACATGGAAAGGGACTTACGGAGATAAACAATATGAGTTCCGATTTATTAAGAAGCTTAATTTTGGAAGTTATACTGTTAAATGGGATGAATTAATCGGCCGTTTTTCAGTAAAAAGTTTTTATGGAACTGTACTTTATTCTTCTTTGAATGAAATAAATGACGAGAATACACATTTTAGAGGAATAAATATTCAAAACAAAACTTATATGCTTAATTTTTTTGGCACCGTTAATTACTGTAATGATAGCGGTGTAGTTTTCATAGAAATAAGCAAAAATAATCCAAATACAATGTATTTGAGTTTCGATAGAGATAAAGAAGCTTATGACCCTTCTAAATGTCCTAATTATTCGGAGTTCGTTCCATTATTACCTAAGGATAAAATGACATTGATGAAGCAATAAGCAATCCCTATATTTGTGACAGCCAACTTATACATCTTTATATGCCTTTAGAAGAAGATACATTGATCAACATTATACTAACCTAAATTTAAAACCTCAGCTATCACTGAGGTTTTATTTAATACTCGTCAAAAATATGTTTAAAAATAGCTTTATCCTCATCAGTTAACGCCACTTTTCTTCGTGCCATTACTTTTTCTGCCACTTCATAGGCTTTATCCAGCTTAAATTTTTCGTCACCTTTAAAGCCTCCCCAGGAGAAATTTTCTATCAGGTTCGGTGGAAATCCCTCTTTAAAGATATTGGATGCCACACCGATTACCGTTCCGGTATTCAGCTGGGTATTGATCGCCGTTTTGGAATGATCTCCCATAATGAGGCCCGCAAACTGAAGTCCTGTATCTTCAAAAGCTTTTGTTCTGTAATTCCACAATTTTACGTTACCGTAATTATTTTTCAGGTTGGAAGAATTGGTATCGGCACCGAAGTTGCACCATTCTCCGATTACGGAATTTCCTACAAAACCGTCATGACCTTTATTAGAATATCCAAAAATAATGATATTGCTGACCTCGCCTCCTACTTTAGAATGCGGACCCACCGTTGTGGCACCATAAATTTTTGCCCCTAAATTAAATTTGGATTCTTCACAAAGTGCTATCGGACCCCGAAGATTACACCCTTCCATCACCTCAGCATTCTTCCCGATGTAAATTTTTCCTGTTTTAGTATTAAGGGTTGAAAATTCAATTTGTGCACCTTCTTCAATGAAAAGATCTTTTTTATCCCCTAAAAATCCATTGGTCGAGGAAAGCTCCTGTGAAACCCTTCCTTTTGTAAGAAGAGCAAAATCAAAATCAATCGCTTTCTGATTATACGTGAAAATATCCGAAGGCTTTTTAAAGAACACAAGATCTTCCTTGATATCGGTCATCTTCTCAATCTGATGAAGGGAAAAGCCATCCATATTGATTTTGGCAGCAATTAATTCGTCTTCATAAACCAATGCTTCTCCTTGTTTAAGATCTTTAATCTGTTGGATAACGCTATCAGTCGGAAGAAAGTTCGTTACCAGAAAAAGACTTTCTTTTTTTTCAGGTTCGGGGAATTTCTGCTGTAAATAAGATTCTGTAAAAAAAGATATTTCAGTATTCTCTAAAATTTTCTGCCATCTTTCGGAGAACTTGAGAATTCCGCACCGCATTTCTGCAACGGGACGGGTAAAAGTAAGCGGAAGAAAATCTTCCCAATATTGTGCATCTGAAAATACTAATTGCATCGTTCAGTTTTAAGTTTAATGTTAAAAATTCAAAGTCTAACAAAATTACAATAAAAAAAGCTTCTCAGTTTCCTGAAAAGCTTTAAATATTTTTAATCTCAAAAAATTACTTAGCGAATTTTTTGTATTTGTTCATGAATTTATCTACTCTACCTGCAGTATCTACTAACTTCACTTTACCAGTGTAGAAAGGGTGAGAGGTTGAAGAGATTTCCATTTTGATCAAAGGATACTCTTGTCCTTCGTACTCGATAGTGTCTTTTGTTTCTGCTGTAGACTTGCAAAGAAATACTTCGTCGTTACTCATATCTTTGAAAACAACAAGTCTATAATTTTCTGGGTGGATTCCGTTTTTCATGTGTAAATTTCTTTTTTTGTTAATGTCACATGTAACCTTGCGGTTTCATAATACAATATTAAAAATTAAAGTTTGCTTCCGAAATAGTAATGGATATTTCTCTGCTAATTTTAGGTTGCAAAAGTACAATATTTTTTTGAATTTGCAAACACCTGTCAATATTTTTTTCTTCATAAGAAATTCAAAGTATTTTCGTTACATTTGAAATTTATTTAACTTTTACTCTCGATGAAAATCAAATTACTACTGGCTTTTTCTTTCTGGATGCTTGTTATGGCTGTATCTTGTAACAAAGATGACATCAGCTTTGATGCTCCTTCGCAAAAATTAAGTTTTTCGAAAGACACCGTCTTTTGCGATACGGTTTATCACCAGGTACGTTCAGAAACGTATGCTGTAAAAGTATATAATAACGAAGATAAAGACATTCTGATCCCGAGAATACATCTTGAAAAAGGATCTTCATCTTTATATAAAATCAATGTAGACGGAAAACCGGGATCTGACTTTAAAGATGTTGCATTGAGAAAAAAAGACAGCCTCTATATTTTTGTGGAAATTGCTCCGGAAGCTACAGGCCCTGAAGCGATTGCAGAAGATAAAATCCTTTTCGAAAGTCCTGCCGGACAGCAAAATGTAGTACTCTTCTCCGTAGTTCAGGATGCTGAATTTTTCATTAAAACTCCGTCTAATCCAAATATTATCACCTCTAATACGACCTGGACAAATAATAAAGCGAAAATAATCTACGGTGACCTGACCGTCGATCAGAACAGAATTCTGAATATACAGCCGGGCACTAAAGTATATTTTCATAAGAACAGCGGGATGAAAATACTCTCAGGAGCTACATTAAATATCAACGGAACATTGGCCAACAATGTCACGCTTCGCGGCGACAGAAACGATCCGGCATACGATACGATCCCTAAAAACTGGAATTCTATTAAAATGGAAGCAGGTTCTACCTTAAATATGAATTATGCAAGACTTTTCGGAGGAACGAAAGGACTGGAAATGAAGCAGGCTAATGCAACGATCAGCAATTCATTCATCCATACTTTCCAGGAATACGGGATTTATTCTATCGGATCAACGATTACAGCGAGAAACCTCGTGATGAACAACTGCGGAGAATCTGCAATAGGCGCCTTCAGAGGAGGAACCTATAATCTTGCTCATTGTACAATTGCCAATTATTCTGATCTTCTGCAGTCTTACAACAGAAACGGAATATTTGCAACCAATGAATGGAAAAACGAATCCAACCAAACCGAACAAGGCGCATTGATTATGAACGTCAGAAACAGTATCGTGTACTCTGATCGCGAAAATTCGGTGTTCTTTGAGCAGACTCCGGGACAGTTGTTTAATTTTACTTTTGAAAACTGTCTTTTGAAATATTCTAATCAATCGGAAGCGGGGTTCCTGGATACGGCACCAAGTGTCATTCAACTGGTGAAAAATCAGGATCCGCTGTTTATTAATTACTTTATAGCCCACATGAATTTAAGGGTTAAACAGAACTCACCGGCTATCGGGAAAGGAAGTGCAGCAGTAGCAGCTACGGTTCCTACGGACATTGCAGGTAATTCAAGAACTTCAAATCCTACTTTAGGCGCTTATCAATATCAGTAATTTATAGAAAAATGGATTTTAATATTGTAAAAATAGGAAGCTTTATTGTATTGATCTTATTATATGTAGTAATAAGGAAAGCTTTTAGCAAATTTGCCAACTTTACCGAAAGAATAGGAAAGCCTGATGGAAAGGCTGAAGAGATGCAAGAAGAAATTAACAGATTGAATACCAAGATCATCAATCTGGAACAACAGATCAATCCCAGACTCTAATGGAAATTACAAATCTGCAGCAGCAAGTTGATGAATGGATCAAAACAATTGGGGTACGTTATTTTAACGAGCTTACCAATATGGCTATGCTGACCGAAGAAGTGGGCGAAGTCGCAAGAATTATTGCAAGGAGATATGGTGAGCAAAGTGAAAAAGAAAGCGACAAAAGCAAAGATTTAGGCGAAGAACTGGCAGACGTATTGTTTGTAACATTATGTTTGGCCAACCAAACCGGCGTCAATCTGCAGGAAGCTTTCGATAAAAAAATGAAACTGAAAACCGACAGAGACAAAGAGCGGCATCAGAATAATGAGAAATTAAAATAATGCTGGAAGATGGATGAGGAAGCCGGAAATCATTACGACTTAACTTCCTGCCTCCAGCTTCACTACTGAAGAAATAATGAAGAAGTTAAAAAAATCAGAGTTAAAGGAAAACCAGACGATACAGATCAGCGGTTCGAAAAGTATTTCGAATCGTTTGTTGATTTTAGAAAGTCTGTTCAATACTATAAAAATCGGAAATCTGTCTAATTCGCAGGACACACAGCTGTTGAAAAAAGCACTTTCGGAAACTTCATCAGAAGTTCGTGAAGACATTGAAAAAAAGCAGGACTCTCCTGAGCAAAATACCGGAAATGTAGATATTCACCACGCCGGAACAGCAATGCGGTTTCTGACCTCATACTATTCCATTCAGGAAGGGAAAACAACGGTTTTGACAGGCTCCAAAAGAATGAAAGAAAGACCGATTAAAAATCTTGTCACGGCTTTACAGAACCTTGGTGTGAAAATAGAATATCTGGAGAATGAAGGTTTTCCGCCACTGAAAATTCATGGTCGGAAGATCACTCAAAAAACAGTGGATGTTCCGGCAAATATTTCAAGCCAGTTTATCACTTCTCTCCTGCTCATTGCCGGAAAATTGGAAAACGGACTGGAAATAAACCTTGTTGGTGAAGTAACTTCGAGATCTTATATCGAGATGACTCTGAATATTTTAACGCGATTCGGAATTAAAAACAGTTTTGTAAGAAACACGATCAAAGTTGAACCTTTCAATCATCAATCAACAATCATTAATTATGAAGTAGAAAGCGATTGGAGTTCTGCCTCATACTTCTACTCTTTTGCGGCATTGGGAAGACAGACCATCCATCTCAAAAGCTTTTTTAAAGAATCTACCCAGGGTGATTCTGCTATTGTAAAAATTTATAAGGACTATTTCGGAATTGAAACTATTTTTACCGAGTCAGAGCATACTATCACTCTAAAGCCGGATCCTGAATTTATTTTCCCTGAAAAAATCATTTTAGATATGAACAATTGCCCGGATATTGCACAGACTCTTTGCGTAACGGCGGCAGCTTTACAACTCCCTTTTGAAATATCAGGACTAGGAACTTTACGGGTAAAGGAAACCGACCGGCTTCAGGCATTGTTCAATGAGCTATTAAAACTCGGAACAAAAACGGAAATCACCGATTCTACAATTCAATCGGTCAGCTTTGGAAAACCTGACGAAAACATCATCATTAAAACCTATCAGGACCACAGGATGGCAATGGCTTTTGCTCCGTTTTGCCTGGTTCAGGAAGTAGAAATTGAAGATGAAGATGTGGTTGAAAAATCCTATCCCATGTTTTGGGAAGATTTAAAAATTATTTTAACTGAAAACTCATGAATACAAAAACAATAATTATCACCGGAACCTCTTCAGGAATAGGTTTTGTATTGGCAGAATACTTCGGTAAAAAAGGCCATAAAGTATATGGACTCAGCAGAAAACATACCGAAAGCAGTTACTTCACATCCATCCCAACAGATGTTACGGATAACGATGCGGTACAAAATGCTATCGCAGAAGTACTGAAAACCGAGACAAAAATTGACGTCTTGATCAACAATGCCGGAATGGGAATGGTAGGCGCCGTGGAAGATTCTTCAAAGGAAGACATTTTAAAGTTATTTAATCTCAATTTGGTTGGTGCAGTACAGATGATGACTGCCGTAATGCCGAAAATGCGCGAAAACAGATTCGGACAAATCATCAATGTTTCAAGTATTGGAAGTGAAATGGGGCTGCCTTTCCGTGGATTTTATTCCGCATCAAAATCGGCTTTGGATAAAGTGACTGAAGCTATGCGCTATGAAGTCTATCCGTGGAATATTCACGTCTGCTCTCTTCATCTTGGTGATATTAAAACCAATATTGCGGAAAACCGTGTAAAAACGAAAGTTTCAGAACCATATAAAAATGTTTTTGATAAAGTGTATGCATTGATGAACAGCCATGTAGGAGACGGAACAGACCCTCTGGAAGTTGCGGAATATGTAGACCGGCTTTTGCAGAAGAATACATGGAAAGCTCATTACTATTTCGGAAAATTCGGACAGAAGATCGGTGTTCCCCTGAAATGGATTCTTCCACAGGGAACTTATGAAAATCTGATGAAGAAATACAATAAACTTGCTTAGTTTCAGTTATTAGAACAAAATTAAAATAAATATGTTTTGAACCATTAAGATTTATTTTAAGAAGTTACAATTATTAAGAATAACAATACATCAGAATAATAATCTTAACTTGACTTAATAACTTAATAGATTTTAATAGTTTAAAAAAATTACCGTTGAAATTATTTCTGAAAATATTTTTTATGCTCTTCTGCGTTTTCATTCAGGCGCAGAAAAAACCGTATTTTCTGATTGATTCGGAAACGAAAGTGAAAAAGAAGGTTAAAGATTCTGCTTCGGCAGTAAAGTTTCTGGATTCCCTGGCTCAGAATAGTTATTTTTTTACTCAATTGAAAGAGGTAAAGAAAAAAGGCGACAGCACGGAAATATTTTATGATAAAGGAAAAAATTTCAATCAGACCTATGTTAATCTTTCGGATTCAATATCTACAAAAATAAAAGTCAAAAAAGAGTTTTTCACCAAAAACTTAGACTCTACTAAAAAGAGTATCAACAAAACCTATATTGATGACGGTTTTGCATTCAGCAGAATAAAATCAAAATATAAGGGCCAGAAAAATGGATATCCGGTTGTGGAGCTTGATATTAATAAAAATGATAAAAGAACCATCGACGGATTTGTGGTAAAGGGCTACACCAGCGTTCCCAAAAGATTCATCAAAAATCTTGAAAAAGAGTTTAAAGGCAAAACGTATGATGATAAAAACCTGCTGGCAATTAACAAATCCTTTCAGGGACAACCGTTTATAAGTCTTGAGCGTCCTCCGCAGACCATGTTTACCAAGGATTCAACGAGTATCTTCCTTTTCATGGAAAAGAAAAAGACCAACAGTTTCGATGGTGTTATTGGTTTCGGAAACGATAAAACGGATAAATTTACGCTGAATGGTACGCTGAATGTGAATTTCAGAAACATATTCAACAGCTTTGAAACCATTAATCTTTACTGGCAACGAAACCCGGATAAAGGACAGACCTTTGATCTCCAGGCAGACGTTCCATACCTTTTCAAATCCAATGTAGGATTGAATATGAAGGTCAATATTTTCCGTCAGGATTCTACTTTTGCCAATGTAAAAGCGCTTCCCGCTTTTTATTATCATCTTAATGCGAGAAACAAAATAGGTCTTCGGGGAACTTTTGAAAGCTCCAGCATTATCGACACCCTGTATGTTCAGGGAAAAGATTACAACAAGAAAGGAATCGGGATCTGGTTTGAAATGGTAGAGCCTACCGATATTGATCTTTTCCTGTACAAGACAAGAATCAACGCCGGCTACGATTATCTTACGACAACATATACCAAAGACAATATCACATCTCCGCAGAATCAGTTTTACTTTTTCGGTGAACACAATTATCATATTAACGGAAATCATTTTCTCAACATCAAAGCAGAAGGTGCTATGATGGATTCAAAGATCGACTTTTCTGCCAATGAATTATATCGTTTCGGCGGATGGAACTCGATGCGCGGTTTTAATGAAAATTCATTAGCAGCAGATTTCTTTTATTATGGAAGTTTAGAATACCGGTATCTTATCGGAAGCCAGGCATTTTTTGATGTTTTCGGACAATATGGGCAGCTCAATAATAAATCCCTGAATGTAAAACCCAAGCTCTACAGTGTCGGGCTAGGGTTCAATTTCTTTATTCCGATCGGACTTATGAGTTTTCAGCTTTCCAACGGTAATGAATTCGGAAATCCGTTCAAGTTTAATGATATTAAAATCCATTGGGGGATTCTGAGCAGATTTTAATTTAAACATTAAAATTATTTTATATTCTTTAAATTAAAGCGAAACCAATTAACTTGCGGTTTCTTTCTATTACAATTCATATGAACAGAAGAGAATTTTTGGAAAAATCTGGTATTTTGCTGGCCGGACTTGGAACTTCAAGTGTTGTACACCCTTCCATTCTGAAAGCACTGATGATTGAGCCTGCCGCAAAGTCAACTTTTTATGACGCTGAACATGTTGTCATCCTAATGCAGGAAAATCGCTCTTTCGACCACACTTTTGGTACCTTGAAAGGAGTACGAGGCTTTTTGGACCGGCGAGCCTTTAAAAAGCAGGATGGTCATTCTGTTTTTTTCCAGAGAAGCAATGAAGGAAAATATGCTGCCCCTGCCCGTCTGGATTTAAGAAATACCAAATCTACCTGGATGAGCTCGCTTCCCCACGCGTGGGATAATCAGCAGCATGCCCTGAATAAAGGAAAATATGACCGTTGGCTCCAGGCGAAAGCATCCGGCAACAAAAACTATAAAGATATTCCATTAACATTAGGATATTATAACCGTGAAGACCTGCCTTTTTATTATCAGCTGGCAGACGCCTTCACAATCTTTGATCAGTATTTTTGTTCTTCATTGACGGGAACTACACCCAACAGGCTTTTCCACTGGTCCGGAACTTTACGTGAACAAAAAACAGGAAAAGTAAAGGCCAATGTATATAATGAAAATATCGATTATGATAAAAACCACCAGGCAAGATGGAAGAGCTTTCCGGAAATCCTGGAAGAGCAGGAAATTTCCTGGAAAATTTATCAGAATGAAATAAGCCTTCCGAAAGGAATGTCGGGTGAGGAGGAAGCCTGGCTCAGTAACTTTACAGATAATCCTATTGAATGGTTTTCAAATTTTAACGTAAAATTTTCAAAAGGGTATTATGAACATATTCCCAATATCATTGCCTATTTGAAGAAAGAGATCGAAAAAAATCCGGATCAGAAAGACAATCTGGAAAAAAGAATTGCGGAACTTGAAAAAGATCAAATAAAATATCACCCTGACCAGTTTTCAAAACTTCCAAAGAAAGAAAAAAATCTTCACGAAAAAGCGTTTACTACGAATAAAAATGATCCCGATTACCATAGTCTTGAAATCGGGTATGATGAAAATGGAGAAAGGCTTGTTGTACCGAAAGGTGACGTATTGCACCAGTTCAGAAAAGATGTCGATAATAAAACGCTTCCGTTGGTATCATGGCTTATAGCTCCTGAGCATTTTTCAGATCATCCGGGATCTCCATGGTATGGTGCCTGGTATATTTCCGAAGTGCTGAATATCCTGACGCAGGATCCTGAAACCTGGAAAAAGACAATCTTTATTATTAATTATGATGAAAATGACGGCTATTTCGATCATATCCTTCCTTTTGCCCCACCATTAAACCCAAGCCAGCCTGTAAACATGAACGGACCAGAGGGTGCTGAATATGTGAGCAGCAAACAGGAATATATGACTTCTGCCTCATTGAAAGACCACGAAAAAGTGGAAGGTACCGTTGGGCTTGGCTACAGAGTACCGATGATTATTGCATCACCATGGACAAAAGGCGGCTTTGTAAATTCCGAGGTTTCAGACCATACTTCTGTACTGATGTTCCTGGAAAACTTTATTCATAAGAAATTTAATAAAGACGTTACAATAGACAATATCAGCGATTGGAGAAGGGCTATTTGTGGTGATCTGACGTCCGCGTTCAATGCTCCTAATATAAAAATTCCGGAGATGCATTTTCTGGATCAGAAAGAATATACGAAAACGATCAATGCTGCTAAAAATAAGCCTGTACCCGATTTAAAATGGTACAAAGAGAACGAACTGCATGACGGTATTCTTGCCATTCAGGAACGTGGGATTAAGCCTTCCCACTCGCTTCCTTATAATTATCATGTGAACTTCGAAAAAGGAAAAATCAGCATGAAAAATTTAAAAGAAAGGGCTGTTCCGCTTATTATTTATGACAGAACAAGATTCGATGAAGATGACTTTTATTTTTCGTATGCCTTATATACACACCAGGAATTATCCCATTCTGTACGTCCAGGAACTTATGACTATGAAGTCTTTGGCCCTAACGGTTTCTTCAGGAAGTTCAAAGGCAACGATATTCCGAAGCTAAAAATATCATTGATTCATAATCCTTCCAAAAATCTAGTAGAATTATGGGTTGAAAAACCCTCCGAAAGCAATGTTTCTCTTATGATAGAAGATTTATATGAAAAAACTCAAAAAACCAGAACTGTAATTCAAACTGAAAAATTAAAATTCAGTCTTGACAATACCAAGGGCTGGTACGATTTCAAGATAACTTCCGATGAAAACATCTGGCATTTCGCAGGCCGCCTGGAAAACGGCAATCCTTCGATTTCGGATCCGCACTGGAGCTGATGATATATCCATTCAATGATTTTTATAAACCTTGTACCGATGTCGTATAAGGTTTTTTTTGATCTATATCTTCTTTCGTGTATTACAAAATGAAAATTTCATTTTAACCAGCAATGTATAAAATACCTTGCTTCCATTATTCAAAAGCATCAGTTAAATTCCCAAAACGTCTATCACAGACAGTCCAAGGTGTCCCTTAAACAAATACAATTATCAAAATGGAAAGTACTATTCAGAAATATACGATAAATGCAAAATAAACTCTAAAATATTTTCAGAAGCTTTCTCTCGCTATCCACTTTTACTCCTCGTTCGGTACGTGCCTTACTTAAGCCCACACATTCCCATCCTTACTGCGGGGTAACCGTTACTATCGAGGCTAGGGCAGTTGTCGTAACGAGAACCAGTAGTCCTATTTTTATATGAGTAATAAGCAATCAGTAATCGGTAATGAATAATGAATAATGAGTAATTGGTAATGTGTAATAAAGTATGGGGTATAATCCAGGATATTCTATTTAAATAAACTCTTTAAACTTTGAATTTTGAACCTTAAACCTTAAACTCTGAACCTTAAACTTTAAACCTTAAACTCTGAATTTTAAACTTTGAATCTTGAATCTTAAGTGGATATAAACAAAAAAAGTCTCATAGAAATTAATCTATGAGACTTTTAAATAAAAACTGGCGGCGACCTACTCTCCCGCGTTAGCAGTACCATCGGCGCTGGTGGG